>Ga0193753_10000667_pt1 | contig 32642 bp, 38 predicted proteins | sample H1c2metaG_FD_144925 | JGI IMG/M metagenome (GOLD analysis project Ga0193753, IMG submission 144925) | Soil microbial communities from a riparian zone of the East river system, Colorado, United States - H1c2 | ecosystem: Environmental > Terrestrial > Soil > Riparian zone | place: USA: East...
TCGCTGGGCACCGAGAACAGGCCGGCCTCCCCATGTTCGAGGCGCGGGTTGGCGGGGTCGCCAAATCCATTGACCCACCCGCTGGGAATTCCGGGCATCACGCCGATGAAGGTGTAGGTCTCGGAGAATTGTTGTCCGGGACTGTTCCATTTCGAAAAGCTGGTGCCGTCCGGCGGGGTTCGCGGCGGGCATTGCGTGAAGTCGGCGCAGGCGATGACTCCTTGCGCGGGCATGGCCCCGAGCACCCATGCGCCAGCGGGATAGAATTGGTTGCTCAGGGTTTGTTGAAAAACTTCGCCGACGAAGGAAATGGTCTTGGGTGCGGTGAGCCAGAGCAACGCGCCTTGCGGCTGGATGAGCACCGCATTTGGATCCGTCCAGCCGCTGCCGGCAATGAAGGAATTAGTCGGCCCGAATGAACCGAGCAGGCGTTCCCAGATCTGAAGAAAGCTGCCGTCGGGCATGGAGCGAAAGAGATTGGAAACGGCGTTGTCGGGATTGAGCAGGGGATTGGCGATGAAGTTGGAGCCGCTGGGAAGATTCACGTCCACGTAACCAAGCGCGTTCACGGAAAAAACCGTTTGTGCATGCGCGGGCACGACAAAACAAGCAATCGTTAGAAGGAGTAAAATGAACCGACCCAGCGACACGAAACCCTTTGTGTTCATAGCAGTGGCTTGACCAAAATGTGCTGAGACAGAGGGCAAATGTCAATCGCGGCAACACGCAACCGACTGCAAGTCGGCGATACGGCAACTACAAGTTGCTCTGCGTGATGAGCGGCCAGCCTTATTGCCGCGGCCGTATCCTGTCAGTTGAGCGCTCATTGAAAATGCGCGTATGTTGTCCCGACTGCGGCGGCTCGTTCGTCGTGTTCAATGAAGAGAGGTTTAATCATCACCAGAAAGGCACAGGATTATTATGAAACAATTCGTTTATCACACCGGCTCCGCCCTTGTCGTCGCGGGGACGCTCATCGCCAGTCTCGCGCTGGCGCAGGACAAGTCTGCCTCCGGGAAATCTGATCCCAAAATGGAGGAGATGATGAAGAAGATGGAAGTGGCGGGCACACCCGGCGCCGCGCACAAGGCGCTCGAACCGCTCATTGGCAACTGGAGCGCCGAGGTCAAAAGTTGGATGGCCCCGGACACGCCGCCCACGGTGAACAAGGCGACGGCGAAGGCCATCTGGGTGATGAATGGCCGTTTCGTCCAGGAGGAATTCAACGGCGAGTTTATGGGCAAGCCGTTTCGCGGCATGAGCCTGACGGGCTACGACAACATGAAACAGAAGTACAACAGCGTGTGGATTGATGACATGCATACGACCATGTTCACGAGCGAAGGAGCGGGAGACGACGGCAATAAGGTCATCACGCTCGAAGGCAAATTTGATTGTCCGATGACTGGCCAGAAGGACACGCCGATGAAACAGGTGCTGCGAATTATCAGCCGAGACAGGCACGTCCTCGAAATGTTCGACCCGACCAAAGGAAACGCCAAGACAATGGAGATCACCTACACGCGGAAGTAGATGGTTTGCGCCGCCGGGAGCGCGGCGGCGCAAACGTGCTGCCAGTTTTCAACTGGCAGAGGCGTGCTGAGCTCAGTGAGTGTGAACCTCGTTCTCGTTGGTTGGCATGGAAGAAGCCTGACTGCCGGTTGCAAACCGGCAGCACGTTATGCCCCCGCAGTTTTGGATTTGATTCGAAACTGGCAAAAGGATGTCCTCAATGAACTTCTTCGTTCGTTGTAGAGGTGAAACATAAAATCGCAGACTCAAAAACGCAGGCAGAAGTTCACCCCGTTCCTGTGGTTCGACGGCCGGTCCGGGGAGGCGGCGAAGTTTTACACAAATCGCAGCGCGTCATGCAGGCCATGCTCAAGATGACGAAGCAGGACATCAAGAAGTTGAAGCAGGCGCATCAGGAGCCGTGAGCAAATCGCCATGCCAGACAGATCCGAATCTTTGGTCGAAGCGACACTCGACGATGATCGCGCGAGGGTGCAGGAATTGCTCAAGCAGAACCCAGCTCTGGCGAGCGGCGCAGTTGCGAATGGAAAATACGAACCAAGGATCGCGCACTGGGTTTACGCGAGGGACACAGCGCTGCACGTCGCCGCGGCGGGTTATCGGGTAGAGATTGCGAAAATGCTGCTGGACGCGGGCGCGAATCCCAATGCCGCGGACAACCATCGTCGGAGTGGGCCTTTGCACTACGCGGCCGACGGTCATCTGGACAGCCCCTCATGGGACGCCAAACGGCAGGTGCAACTGATCGAGCTTCTGCTTGAAGCGGGGGCCGATGTTCACGCGCGGGACAAGAACGGCGCTACGCCTCTGCATCGGGCGGTGCGTACGAGGTGCGCCGCCGCCGTGAAGTTTCTTCTCGATGCGGGCAGCGCTGCCACGCTCATGAACAAGCCCGGTTCCACGCCTTTTCACCTTGCCGTCCAAAACACGGGCCGCGGCGGAAACGGCGCGGAAAAAGCGAAGGCGGCGCAATGCGAAATCATCCAGACGTTTCTTGATCGGGAGATCAGTCCAGCGATCAAAGACGCGAAGGGCAAATCTGTTTTAGAATGGGCGAAGACCGGCTGGGTTCGTGAAATGATTTCGGGCAACGGGATTGAATGAAGGCGGACACGAACAAGCACGACGCGGATGGCAAGCTGAAGAACGGCGTGTTCAAGGAGCATTACAAGGGTGGGGCGCTGGCTTGCGTCGGCAAATTCCGCGACGGCGAAAAAGTCGGCGTCTGGAAATATTTTCTCCGGAACGGACAGTTGCGGGCCGTGGGCAAATTCGCCGGCGGCAAAATGACCGGCTTATGGAAATGGTATCGCGAGAACGGGAAGTTGATGCAGACCGGTTCGTTCGCGGAGGAAAAGAAATCGGGCCTCTGGAAGCGTTACCATCCGAACGGCGTGTTGTATGACGAAGGCAAGTTTTCCGAGAATCAAAAGATCGGCGAATGGCGGACGTATGACGCCAAGGGCAAGCTTTCCAAAACCACCAAACACAAATCAAAATAGGAGAAACGCATGAGCAAAGTCCGAGTATTGGTTGGCACGAAGAAAGGCGCATTCATTCTCACCGCCGACGGCAAGCGCCAGAATTGGGAAGTCAGCGGGCCGCACTTCGGCGGTTGGGAGATGTATCATCTCAAAGGTTCGCCGGTGGACCCGAACCGCATTTACGCATCGCAGACGAGCGGCTGGTTCGGGCAGATCATCCAGCGCTCGGATGACGGCGGCCAGACGTGGGAAGCGCCCGGTGGCGGGATGACCACGACACCCGAGGGCATGCCCAAAGTGGAGAGCAACAAGTTCGTGTACGAGGGCGAGGTCGGCACGCACAAGTGGTACGACGGCACGCAGCATCCGTGGGAGTTCAAGCGTGTCTGGCATCTCGAACCGTCGCTCACCGATCCGGACACGGCTTACGCGGGCGTGGAGGACGCCGGAATTTTCAAAACGACGGACGGCGGCAAGACGTGGCAGGAACTTTCCGGCTTGCGCAACGCGAAGGGACATCTCTGGCAACCGGGCGCGGGCGGCATGGTCGTACACACAATCATTCTCGATCCGAAGAATGCGAACCGGATTTACATCGCCATCTCGGCGGCGGGCGCATTTCGCACTGATGACGGCGGCAAGACGTGGCGGCCGATCAATCGCGGGTTGAAGTCGCAATACGAACTGCCTGATCCAGCCGCGGAAGTCGGACATTGCGTGCATCGCATCACCATGCACCCGTCGCGGCCGGATGTGTTGTTCATGCAGAAACATTGGGACGTGATGCGCACGGACAACGCGGGCGAGCAATGGAGCGAAGTGAGCGGCAATTTGCCGAGCGACTTTGGTTTTCCCATCGACGTTCACGCGCACGAGCCGGAGACGATTTACGTCGTGCCCATCACCAGCGACTCGCTGCACTACCCGCCGGACGGCAAGCTGCGTGTGTATCGCAGCAAGACGGGCGGCAACGATTGGGAAGCTCTGACGAAGGGGCTGCCGCAAAAGGATTGCTACGTGAACGTGCTGCGCGACGCGATGTGCGTGGATTCGCTCGAACCGTGCGGCGTTTATTTTGGCACGACGGGCGGCCAAGTTTACGGTTCGGCCGACAGCGGCAACTCGTGGAATCCAATTGTGCGCGACCTGCCGGCGGTGCTGTCGGTGGAGGTGCAGACGTTGCTATGATCCGCGTCGTGCTTCCCTATCATCTGCGAAACCTCGCGCGCGTGGAGGGCGAGGCGCAGCTCGAAGTGGCCAGCCCGGTCACGGTGCGTGCGGTGCTCGATGCGCTCGAAACGCGTTATCCGGTGCTGCGCGGGACGATTCGCCACCACGACACATTGAAGCGCCGGCCCTTCATTCGATTCTTTGCGTGCAAGGAGGATTTGTCGCTCGAATCGCCGGACACGCCGTTGCCCGAGGCGGTTGTGAATGGCGCCGAGCCGTTCCTGGTCATTGGCGCGATGGCGGGAGGCTGAAACGTTATGGCGCCAAACGGCGCTGCGATTTTGCGGAGAAGAAACTAAAGCGACGTGTCCTGAACGGACTTTCCCGTTCGTTGTAGAGATGAAACGAAAAATAACTGATCGAAAATTATGACGACAACAACCACCATCAAAAAGGCCCCAGTCGTTCAATCTTACCTGTTCTTCGATGGCCGCTGCGAAGAGGCCGTCGAGTTCTACCACAAAGCACTGGGCGCCGAGGTCGAGATGCTCATGCGCTTCAAGGACAGTCCGGAACCACCGCAACCCGGCTGCTCGCCGGGTGACCCAAACAAGGTGATGCACGCGAGCTTCCGCATCGGCGAGACGACCGTGATGGCGTCCGATGGCGAGTGCCAAGGGAAGCCAAGCTTCCAGGGTTTTGCGCTGTCGCTCACGTTGCCGACCGAGGCCGAGGTCGAGCGACTGTTCGCCGCGCTGAGCGAGGGCGGACAAGTGCAGATGCCATTGACGAAGACGTTCTTCTCGCCACGCTTCGGCATGGTCGCGGATCGCTTTGGCGTGTCGTGGATGGTCCTCGTGGCGCATTGAAGAGTCCATTGGTGCGATTGGAGAAAAATTTGACCAACCAAGTTATGACTTGCGACCACGCAGCAGAAACCTTGACCGCGGGAGATCAGGAGGCCAATCGTCCTCGGAATTCAACCGAAGCAGGAGCGTTATGCTGAAAAAAATTCTGATCGTTCTCGCCGTGATCGTGGTCGTGTTTGTCATCGTCGTTGCCACACGGCCGGCGGAGTTTCGTGTCACGCGCACAGGCACCATTGCTGCGCCAGCCCCGGCAGTCTTTGCGCAGGTGAACGATTTCCACAAATGGGAGCCGTGGAACCCGTGGGGGAAGATCGATCCGGCGATGAAACAAAGTTACGAGGGGCCGGCCGCCGGGAAAGGCGCGATCTACACCTGGGTTGGCAACAAGGAAGTGGGCGAAGGACGCATGACGATCACGGAGAGCCGCCCAAGCGATCTCATCTTGATCAAAACGGAATTCTTCAAGCCGATGGCGGGGATCGCCACCACCGAGTTCATCTTCAAGCCGGAAGGCAATCAAACCGCCGTGACGTGGACGATGATCGGCAAAAATAATTTCGTGGGCAGAGCGATGTGCCTATTCATGAACATGGACAAAATGATCGGCGGGCAATTCGAGAAGGGCTTGGCGGCGATGAAGTCCGTTGTGGAAACGGGCCCGAAATCCTAGAGGACAATGCTGCTTTTTCGGGAGCCCGCGCGCTCAGCCCGCGTCGCCGCCACGGAAAGCTGGCTTTCGCTCTGCAACTAAATCATCCATAGACAATGAAGATTGCTTCGCACATCGCCGCTGCCCTTCTCGGACTGATGTTTATCGCCGCCAGTGTCATGGTGCTCTTCAAGCTGGGACCCACGCCGCCGCCACCGCCGGAAGGCACGCCGCCGGCGCATTTCATGGCAGCTTTTGTGCCCACCGGGTATCTCACCTTCGTGAAAGCCTTTGAGTTGCTGGGCGGACTGCTCGTCATTATTCCGCGCACGCGCAACTTGGGCTTGCTGGTCCTCGGTCCCATCATCGTCAACATTCTTGCATTCCACGTTTTCGTTACCGGCGGCGAAGGGTTGGGTAATCCAATGTTGATCGGCATCTGCGTGCTGGCGTTTTTTCTATTGTGGTCAGAGAGGAAAGCTTTCGCCTGTTTGGTGACCCGTCCGGCTGAGAACAAAAACTGATTTAAGCAGCAAACAAAAACAAACCAGGAAGACTCATGAAATACGTGGACGGATTCGTGTTGCCGGTGCCGAAGAAAAAGCTGCCGGCCTATCGCCTCATGGCGCAGAAGGCGGGTAAAATTTGGCGCGAGCACGGCGCGATTGATTACAAGGAATGCGTGGGCGACGACTTGAACGTCAAGATGGGCGTGTCCTTTTCGAAACAGATGAAGCTCAAGTCCAGCGAGACTGTGGTGTTCGCCTACATCGTTTACAAATCACGCGCACACCGCGACAAGGTGAATGCCAAAGTTATGAAGGACCCGCGCATTGCGAGCATGTGCGATCCGAAAGACATGCCCTTCGATTGCAAGCGAATGTGCTACGGCGGATTCCAAGTGCTGGTCGATGCCGGCGCGGCGTGACAGAACCGTCAGTTGCGAAGGGCAGGGGCACCGAGGACAGTGACGACCTACCGTCCTCCTGCTTTCAGGATTATGAAGACGCCGTTTTTCGGCGGATGCGTGTGCGGCGCGGTTCGCCACGAGTGTGCGGCTGAGCCGGTGGAAATGTTTCAATGCCACTCCCGTGATTGCCAGCGCGCGTCCGGCGGCGCGGGATCTTGCGTCGTGGTGCTGCCGGCGAAGTCATTCAAGTTCACGCGCGGCGCGCCGCGTCATCATTTCACGACGAGTGCGGCTGGTTTTCAACACAAGCGCGGCTTTTGCGCCGAGTGTGGCTCGCGCCTGACGGGAGGAGAAAACGCCGAAGGGACATCGCCCGTGGTCGGAATCAACGCAGCGAGTTTGGATGACCCCAGTTGGTTTCGTCCGCAGCACAACATTATCACCGCGGACGCGCAGCCGTGGGATTACATGAACTCGGACGTGCCGAATCAAAGAGTATCCGCCCCGGATGGATTGAAGCGCGTCGCTGTTGGACCAGGGCGCAAAATCAATGTCCTGAAGACGTCCGCTCATTCGTCGTGTCATTGAAGTGAACATTTTATCAGAGAAAGGAATTATGAGCGCACCCACTCCGAAGTCCGAATACATGCTGTTTTTCCGTGGCCCGCATTGGGACCGAGGTCTCTCCGCGGAAGAACTCCAACAGGTCATGGCGCAAGTCATGGCGTGGTTTGAAGGATTGAAACATCAAGGGAAGGTCAAGGCCGGCCAGCCGCTGGGTGCGGAGGGCAAACACGTTTCTGGAAAGAAAGGACGGACGATCGCGGATGGACCGTTTGCCGAATCGAAGGAAGCGGTCGGCGGTTATCTCCTCGTGGAAGCGGAGAATCTGGATGAGGCGGTGGCCATCGCGAAATCGAACCCGACCTTGGAATATGGCGTGACGATCGAAGTCCGGCCCGTGCTGGAGGAGTGCCCGATCTTTGATCGCGCCAGGAAGCGATTGTTGTCCGATGCGATGGCTTGACGGAAACGAAAATCATTACAAAGAATCGACTATGAGTACGACAACACCGAAATCCGATTACATGCTCTTGTTCCGCGGCACGAACTGGGACGAGGGCATCTCTCCTGAGCAACGTCAGAAAGTTGTGACCGATTGGTACGCCTGGTTCGAACGGCTGAAGCAGGAAGGAAAATGCACGGGCGGCCATCCGTTGGAGAATGAGGGCAAACTCGTCTCCGGCAAAAAAGGGCGCAGCGTGGCGGACGGTCCGTTCGCCGAGTCGAAGGAAGCCATTGGAGGTTACTTTTATTTGCAAGTCGCCGGCGAAGACGAAGCCATCGCCATCGCGCAGCAGTGCCCGGGTCTCGATTACGGCGCTGTCGTCGAGGTGCGGCCCGTGGCCGAGATGTGCGCGGTGAGGTCACGCGCTGTGGAATTTGCGGAGCGCACTGGGACGCTGGCCAGCGCGACGGCTTAGATCCCATCATCGTCAGCAAAGAAGCAGTTCAACGGAAACAACTGAAGGAAAGGGAAAGAGATGAACAGTCGAGTCAAACCAGTCCCAGGTGGCTTTCACACCCTCACCCCGCATCTGGTCGTGAAGGGGGCCGCTCAAGCCATTGAATTCTACAAGAAGGCTTTTGGGGCCGAAGAGATTACCCGAGCGCCTGGGCCGGATGGAAAATCCCTCATGCACGCTGACCTTAAAATCGGAGACTCGCGACTCTTTCTCGTCGATGAATTTCCGGAAATGAATTGCCGCGGTCCTCGAACTATCGGTGGAACTCCGGTCACCATTCACATGTATGTGGAGGACGTGGACGCCGCCTTCAGCAAGGCGGTCGCGGCTGGCGCCCAGGTGCGCATGCCTCTGGCGGACATGTTTTGGGGCGATCGTTACGGCGTGCTGGAAGATCCGTTTGGGCATGCATGGTCCATGGCCACACACAAAGAGGATCTGACACCGGAAGAAATCGGCAAACGTGCTGGGGCCGCCTTCAGCGAATGCGCTTCGTGAGCCAGCTTCCAGAAAGCGCCGCGCCCCCACCGTCCGGGGAGATTTCCCGGCTGGCTGATCATCTTTTTCGTCACGAGGCGGGAAAACTGGTTTCGGTCCTGACGGGAATCTTTGGATTGGATCGTTTGCAAATGGCCGAGGACGTGGTCCAGGAAGCGTTGGTCCGCGCGTTGAAGACCTGGCCTTATTACGGAGTTCCCCAAAATCCCGCCGCATGGTTGACGCAAACGGCGAAGAACCTGGCGTTGGATTTGATTCGCCGCGAAAAAGTTTTCTACAACAAGCAATCGCAGATCATCGCCTTCGTCGAGCAATGGTCGCCCGGCGCCGGCGAGGGTTACGGCGATTCCGTCACGTTCGACAACGAGATCAAGGATGACCGGCTGCGGCTGATGTTCGCCTGTTGTCATCCGCTGGTTCCTCAAGAGTCACAGACCGCGCTCGCGCTCAAAACACTTTGCGGATTCAGCCCCGCGGAAATCGCCAAAGCATTTCTGACCACCGAAGCCGCCATCGCCAAGCGGTTGACGCGCGCCCGGCAGCGAATTCAGGAACTGCGCATCCCCTTCGAGATTCCGTCCGGCGAGGAGATGCCCGTCCGCCTTGATGGTGTGCTGCAATCTCTCTACCTGCTGTTCAACGAAGGCTACAAAGCGTCGAGCGGCGAAAGGTTGGTGCGCGAAGAACTGTGTCATGATGCGATTCGGCTGGCGGCGTTGCTGGTGGAACATCCGGTGGGCCATCTGCCCAAGACTCACGCGTTGCTGGCGCTCATGCTGTTGAACGCTGCGCGTTTGCCGACGCGGGTCGATGCCGAGGGCAATCTCCTGCTTCTCAAAGCGCAGGACCGCGCGCTCTGGGACCAGCGGATGATCGCGCGCGGCATGTTTCACTTCGCGCAGTCCGCGGCGGGCGATGAAATTACCGAGTATCATCTTCAAGCCGGCATCGCCGCGTGTCATTGCGCCGCGAAAGATTACGAGTCCACGGACTGGCCCTATATTTTGTCGCTCTACGATCGATTGGTGGAGTTCGACGACTCGCCGGTCGCGGCGCTCAATCGCGCCATCGTGATTGCGAATGTTCATGGCCCGCGCGCCGGTCTCGAAGCCGTGGCGGCCATTCAGAATCGTGAGAAGCTCAATTCGTATTACCTGCTCTACGCCGTGCTGGGCGAATTGGAGGCGCAGTCGAACGATCCGCTGGCGGCGGCGGGCTATTTCAAAAAGTCGCTGCAACTGGCGGAAACGAAATCGGAGCAACTGTTCCTGACGCAAAGGTTCCAAGCCTGCGAAGAGCTGCTTCACGAGTAAACCATTTCGACCATCGTTGCCACAACGATGGTCTGAACTGGCGAATTCAAGATCCGTGGTGTGGCCGCAAACGAAGTCTTCGCCGCTCCGGTCCTTCGTGATTAACTCCGCGCCATGAAACGCATCGGCCTGTTTGGCGGTTCGTTCGACCCGGTTCATCTCGGACATTTGCTCGTCGCCCAGGCGGCGTGCGAAGAACTCGCGCTGGATCGCTTGTTCTTCATCCCCGCCGCGCAGTCGCCTTTCAAGCCGGCGAGCGAACCTGCTTCGGCCGCGCTGCGCCTGCGCATGCTCCGCCTCGCTCTCGTCGGCAGAGCGGACTACGAAATCGACGAACAGGAAATTCAGCGCGGCGGAACTTCTTTCACGATCGACACCGTGCGCTCTTACGTGCGGCGTTTTCCGCGAAGCGAATTCTCTTACCTCATCGGCACGGACCACGTGCCGACCTTGCCGAAGTGGCGCGAAGTGGATGAACTCGCGCGGCTCGTTCAGTTCGTCGTCATTCCGCGGCCTGGTGAAGTTCCCGCCGCTTCGCCTTCGCCGTTTCGCATCCAGGTGTTGGGCGGCTGGCCTATGAAACTTTCTTCGTCCGAGATTCGCACGCGTGTCCGTTCTGGTTTGCCGGTCGATCATCTGGTGCCCTTCGGCGTGGCCGAGGTCATCCGCGAGGCGTGGCTTTATCAAACCCTGAGTTGACGAGCGATATCTTTGCATCGCGTGCGACCGTCGTGCGTGGCAAATTCCGCCGCCGAATGTTGTACCGACATGCCGTTGAATTTCTCTCTTCGCTCCAGCTCTTTGGCGCGCAGCTCGGGCTCGACCGCGCTCGCCGCCTCGCGGAACTCGCGGGGAATCCGCAGCGAGAACTGCGCTTCATTCACGTGGCGGGAACGAATGGCAAAGGTTCCACGTGCGCGATGCTCGAAGCCATTTATCGCGCGAGCGGACGGCGCGTGGGCCTCTACACTTCGCCGCACCTCGTCAGCTTTCGGGAACGCATCCAGATCAATCGCGAACTCATCGCCGAGACGGATGTCGCGTGGCTGGCCGAGGAAGCGCAGCGGTGGCTCAAGGAGTTTACGAAGGAGAATCATCCCACCTTCTTCGAAGTCGTCACGACCCTGGCGCTGCGCTATTTCGCGGAACAACGATGCGACGTCGTGATTTGGGAAACAGGACTCGGCGGACGGCTCGACGCGACCAATATTGTCACGCCGCTCGCCAGTGTGATTACGAATGTGCAGTTCGATCACGAGAAGTGGCTCGGCGATACGTTGGAGAAAATTGCGGCGGAAAAAGCAGGCATCATCAAACCGAGAGTTCCCGTCATCACCGCCGCCGCGCCGGAAGCGCTGTCCGTCATTCGCAAAACGGCCGGACGTTTGCATGCGCCGTTGCACGTTGTTTCACCGAAGCCTTCCAACCTTGCCGTGGGTCTGCGCGGAGAACATCAGAAGATCAACGCCGCCTTGGCGATTAAGACGGTCGAGGTGCTGCAGGCTGCTCTGCCCGTCAAAATGCCAGCGGTGGACGAAGCCCTGCGTTCGATCCAATGGCCGGGCCGATTTCAGATTCATCAGCGTGGCGCCCAAACGTTCGTGCTCGACGGCGCACATAATCCCGCGGGCGCCGGCGCTCTCGCTGAAACTTTGCGCACCGCTTTTCCCAATCAACCTCTCACGCTCGTGCTCGGAGTGTTAGAGGACAAAAATTGGGAAGCGGTTTGCCGCACACTGGCTTCCACCGCTGTGCGCGTGGTGCTCACACGAGTCAACAGTGTGCGCAGCGCGAATCCAGAAATGCTCGCGCCCGCCTGCCGCGCGGGGAATCCGCTGGCGCAGGTGAGCGTCGCGCCTTCGTTGCGCGACGCCCTGGTACTGTGCTCCACGGACTCGTTGATGGTCATCACCGGCTCGCTCTACTTAATCGGCGAAGCGATGGAACTTCTTGGCCTGGCGTCCGCCGCCCAGGAAGGCGCGCTCAACGAGTGGACGTCAGTGGCCCGACCGTAGCCACACGCTCATTTGAGTTCACGTTCGAGCGAGCGCAAACGCTCTTCCTGCACACGCAAGTCTTCCCGCAGCCGGTCCATCTGACGTTGCAGCATCTCGCGTTTCGTCTCGTCGACTTCCGCGGCGAGCGCGCGCTGGCCCGCCTCACGCCGTATCCGCAACTCCTCGATCTGGCGACGCTGTTCCGCGACCGTTTCCCGCGCCGCGCTGGATTCCGGGATGATGATCGTTTCGCCGCGCCGGCTCTCTGGAATGATGATCGTCGAACTTCCGTCGCCGCGCTCGATGATCGTTTCGCGCGGCGCACGGCCTACGGCGGGCACTTCGCGCGTCAGGTTCACCGCCACGTCGCGCTGAATGTCGTTCTCCCCTTTTCTCAGCCACGCCACCGGCGTGTCGGGCTGCCGGCTGACCACTTCCACCTCCGTTTGCAGCGGCGAAACTTCTCGCACCCAAATGCCGATATTTTCGCCCAGAGTGCTGCCCGGCAGGCCGCGTCTCGTCGCGATGTAGCCGCTGTAGCGATCGGCCGTCATGATTTGGAGATTGCCTCTTTGCGCCGCATCAACGGTCGCACGCCACGTTTGATCGTAAGTCGCCGTGTACATCTGTTTGGTGCCGCGACCCTCCAGTGTTGTCACTCGCTTTTCCGTCGCGCAACCCATCAGCAGCAGTGCCAACGCCGCGCCTGTAATGCTGGAAAGAATTTTCATAAACGTCTCCGTCTCCTTTGTTTCTCCTCCCGCGCGAAATGTCGAACCGGTGCAGGCTCGACGCAAACGAAGAAAATTTGCGGCGCTTGCACGATGCAACTACGCGGGCGCCGCTTCCAGCACCTCACGCGTTACTTCGTCCGCGCGTTTGTCTTCACGCAAACCGAGAAACACGGGATGCCGGAGCCCGCCATCGCTGGTCCATTCGCTGAAGCGCACTTGCGCCACGAGTTTGGGTTCGACCCACGTGCAGGTTTTCATCTCGGATGCGCTGACGCCCTGGCCGAATTTCCCCGAGCGTTTCGTCGGCAGATTGACGAACGGACAATCAGAACGGCGCAGCGGTTTGAATTGGTTGAACAACTCGCGCAGCGTGGCCTGCGTGTAGCCGCTGCCAACCTTGCTCGCGAACATCAGTTTGCCCTTATCGTAATAGCCGACCAGCAACGCGCCGAAATGATCCCGCGATCCTTTGGGTGGCGTGTAACCACCGATGACAAACTCCTGTTCGTTGACGCACTTGAGTTTCACCCAGGCGCCGGAGCGGCGGCCCACCTCGTATTTTGAATCCGCCTTCTTCGCGATCACGCCTTCCAGCCCCAGCCGTTTCACCTCCGCCAGGACGATGTCGGGATCGCCTGGCAATGAAACGGAAAAGCGAATCGGCTCACTCGCCTCTTTGAGAAGCGGCTCAAGCAACGCGCGCCGTTGCGTGAGCGGAAGTTCACGAATGTTGCGCCCGTGAAGGTTGAGCAAATCGAACACGTAAAAAACCAGCGTGTTCTCGTCGGAAATCCGCTCGCGGTTCTGGAGTAATTGAAACGAGCCGTGACCGCTCTCATCCAGCGCTACGATCTCGCCATCGATGACGAACTTGTCCGAGGAGATTTTTTCCACCGCGCTCGCGATGGCCGGAAACGAAGTCGTGAGCTTGCGCTCGTTGCGGGAGAACAACTCGACGGAGTTGCCGTTCTTGATGGCGAGCGCGCGATAACCGTCATGCTTCAGTTCGAGCAGCCATTTTTCTTGGGAGGGCAAGGCATCCACGAGACGCGCCTTCATCGGCTCGACGAACTTTGGAGTTTCGGCGGGGCACTCAAGGTAGGGCGCGTCGCTCCGCGCACGCCGGCTTTGACGCCCGTCTCCGGGAATGGCGCGCGCGGAGCGACGCGCCCTACCACTCATTTCAGGTTCAGAAGTTTCCGGCGCTAATGTCTTGCTGCGGGCCGCGGTGGCGATGCGTTCTTTGAAGGACTTTTTTTTTGAGTCCGTGGCCCGATCGGACTGCCACGTTCGCATTTGTTGCCCCGCAATCTGCGCCATGGTCCGCTTGCTCACGACCGATTCATCGTCCTTCTTCGCGGAAATCGGCGCGACATCTTCGCCGCTCTTGATCAAGAGCCATTCATCTTTGCCGCTCGCTTCGCTTCGCGCGCGCATTCGCACCAGCGTCCATTCGCCTTTCAGCTTTTTGCCGTGGAGAACGAATTTCAGCTTGCCGTCGCGCATGGCCTGCAGCGAATCATCTTCAACCGACTCCCACGTGCCCGTGTCCCAGACCATCACGCTGCCCGCGCCGTAATTGCCTTCGGGTATGATGCCCTCGAAATCACCATAATCGATCGGGTGATCCTCCACGTGCATGGCGAGCCGTTTGTCGGCTTTCTTCGTCGGGATGCCTTTGGGTACTGCCCATGATTTCAACACGCCCTCGAGTTCCAGACGGAAGTCGTAGTGCAGCCGCGTGGCGTCGTGCTTCTGAATCACGAACATCAGCGCGCGTTTCTTGCGCGCGACGACTTTTCCTTTCGGCTCCGGTGTAGCGCGGAAGTTCCGTTTCTGTTTGTAGCGTTGCAGTCCCATACCAAGTCCTATCCGTTCACAATTTCCCCTCCGTTCGGATGCAGCACCTGGCCCGTGATGTAAGAGGAATCGTTGGACGCAAGGAACACGTAGCACGGCGCGACCTCGCTCGGTTCGCCGGCACGTCCCATCGGCACGTCCGAGCCGAACGTCGCTACTTTCGCGCCCGGAAAAGTGGAAGGAATCAGCGGCGTCCAGATCGGCCCCGGCGCGACGCCATTGACGCGAATGCCTTTCTCGATCAGCGCGTGCGACAGCGAACGCGTGAACGCCACGATGGCGCCTTTCGTGGCTGCATAATCGAGTAACTCCGGGCTGCCGCGATACGCCGTCACCGACGTGGTGTTAATGATCGTGCTGCCTTTCTTCAAGTGGGGCAGGGCGGCTTGCGTGAGAAAGAAAAATGAAAACACGTTGGTGCGGAAGGTTCGCTCCAGTTGCTTTGGCGAAATCTTGCGAATGTCTTTCTGCGGATGCTGCTCCGCGGCGTTGTTCACCAGAACGTCGAGACGCCCAAATGCCTTCATCGCATGTTGAACTATTTTCCCGGTGTGTTTTGGATCGCCGATGTCGCCGGGCACGATCTCGCAGCGTGCGCTTTCCGCTTCCACGAGTTGTTTCGTTTCTTTGGCATCACGATGCTCATCGAGGTAGGCAATCAAAACGTCCGCGCCTTCTTTTGCGAAGGCGATGGCCACGGCCCGGCCGATACCTGAATCGCCGCCGGTGATGATGGCCACTTTGCCTTCCAGTTTTCCGGAACCGCGATGCTCGGGCGCCTCAGCTTGCGGACGAGGCCGCATTTTGTGTTCGCGGCCTGGCTGTCGGCGCTGCTCCTGGGCCGGGCGTAATGGCTTCTTCTTTCCCCGCTTCTGCATCGAACCTCCTTCGTGTGAACGAACCTGTCCGCTGAATCATAGCGCAGAAAAGGCGTTTCGCTACGCGTGCGAGGAAAACTGGCGAAGCGGTTGGGCTACTGCGTCAACAGATCGAGGAAGGCCATCGCCTGGTTGGTCAGCTCCCAATTGTTGCCGCGCCGCATGACGAGCTTGCGACACGGGTTCTTCGCCTGCTCCGCCGCGTTCACGGAGAGCAATTTGAATTTCTGCGTCCACTTGAATTCGTTCGCCGCGCGCGGCGTGAGTTGAATCGGCACGCCGTTGAAATCAAACGCAATCTCCCACGCGACCGTGCCTTCCTTTTGCGCGAGAGGATTGGGACGAATCAATTCGGGATAACGCTTCACGAACGAAAAATTCGGATCGCGCACCAGCACGCGGCACAGTTCGGGCCGGCTCTGGATGAATTTCAAGAGGTTGAACTTCGCGCCTTTAGTTTGCTGTTCAAGGAATACGATGCGCGGATCGATTCCCACCATGTTCATCCCGTTCCACATGCTGTGGTCGTCTTTGTCCTTCGGATGTTCCTTTTTGAACCACGCCGAAAAATTGTCGCTCAGACGCAGATTGATTTCGAAATGAACGTGCGCGCGTTCCTGCGAGATGCGCTCGCGGGTGTTGCTGGTGCGGCCCATCGTGGCAATGACCTCGCCGGCCTTCACGGATTTGCCCGCCGCCAGTCCGCTCGCGAAGTCGCTCAGATGCGCGTAGAGAGTAAAAATGTCCAGGCCATCGATCGTGTGGCGCACCACAACATACTTGCCGTAGTTCGAAGTGCCCACGCGTTTGTTGATGTAAGCGATCGCGCCGTCCGCCGCCGCCAGGATTGGATCGAGCGGTTCGCCGCGTTTGTCCCGCTTGATGGCGCGAATGTCGAGGCCCTCGTGCATCTGATAACCTTCGCTGCGCACGCAGCCGAACATCCCGCTCTGCCAGGATTTGCCCGCCGTGCCGACGAAGAATTTTTCCTCACCACCCTTCTCGAAGAGCGCGCGGTTGGCCGTGGGAAGGTGAAAGGGCTGGGCGAATGCGAAGGCCGGGAGCAAAATTCCAAAGCCCAAAATCCAAAGCCCACACAAATTCAAAATTCCGAAACCCGGGCGAACGTTGCCTGTGCGATCGGACCGCCCGAGCTTTGGAGCTTGGAGCTTGTTTGGGATTTGGAATTCGGAATTTGAAATTTCTGATCGGGCCATCGCCTTCATCCGTTCAGTTCCAACGTGGATCATTTTTCCCACGGTCCAGGAAACGGCCAGTTCTCGCGCCGCTCCGCTTTGTGGACCGTGTTGTTTAGGCCGCGCACAAATCGTTCCGCCTCCTCGCGCGTGCAATCAGACGTGAACCTCAGTGTTCCGGATTGGTTCCGGCTGGTGATGAGCGGCGCCGCCAGCCAACGCGCCTGGCCGAAATCGCTGAAGATGGCCAGCCGTTTGCCCCGACTGACGACGGTGGTTCGCTCGAGAATCCAGGTTCCCTGGCGATCGAATTTTATTTCCACTCCGAATCCGCCGGGTTGTTCCACGACCAGAGCGGCGAGGACATTGTTCTCCATCAGCACCGGCTCACGATCGATGTTGAGCAGGATGGGCGCGGAGCGAATGATTGAAATGGCCGAGGAATGATCCGATTGCTGGTCTGACTCGACGTGGATGCGTAAGGTGCTGAACTCCTTTTTGCGCTTTCGCTCTTCGCTTGTGGCGCAACCGCTGGCAAGGGCGAGCGCCAGCAGTACGAGAAAGCCATTGAACACGCGCGAACGACTCTTCATAGTTTCGGCCAAGCAAACGGATCAACGAATCAAAGTAAAGTAACTATGGGCAAGCAGTACAACAAAGTGGAAAAACGGAAACGGCGCGCGGCTTACAACAAACGCAAACAGACCGCGGTCAAGACCAAGACCAAGACCAAAAAGGCAAAAAAGGCCTGACGACATTTTGGATTTCACGACGGGCGGGCTCGAATTGAGTCCGCCTGTTTTTTTGCGCGGAGAGCAGGCGTTACCAGAGAAATGACTTTTGCTCCGCGACCACGTTGGTGCCCTGGAGCAAAGTCGCGCGCCACGAAATCATTTCGCCGAAGCTCGCGTATTTTTCTCCCGCCAGCGTCAGGGAAGTCCACTTGCTCATGACGCCCGGTTTCACGGGTTGATCGAGCGTGATGAACTGCGGTCCCTGGCCGTGCGTGCCCCTGGCTTCGACGCGGAGAATGAGTTCCGGGTAATAGCTTGCCTTCCATTGCACATCGAAACGGAGGGCCGAACGCTGGGCCGGGTTCTCCCGAAGCTGTTTCTGATACGCATCGCGATCGAACAAACTGGGACTGATCGAAGCGCGCCCCTTCGTATCGAGAAAGTGCGGCAGGACCTTCACGATTCGATCGGATTGCGCGTTCGCCAGGGCAGCGAACGCGAGGATGATGAGCACCGAGAGTCTTGGCCAACGCACGACCGGACGGTAGGCAGGCGCTGGAGGGAACTCAATTCAAACGTTCTTTCCGCGATCGGCGAAGGGCGCATTTGGGCAGCAGGTTCGCGTTTCCGGTCCCGGTTTGGAAGAGTATCAAGCGAAACCTCCAGTCGATCGCTGATTCATTTTCATGTTGGATTCGCGGGAGGCTTCTGTCATCTATCCGCGCAACGAAATTCAGGGAAGGAGCAACGCATGTACAAAATCATCGGGGCGGATCAAAAACAATACGGGCCGGTCAGCGCAGACGAAATACGCCAATGGATCACGGAGGGCCGCATCAACGCACAGACACTCCTCCAGGCGGATGGGCAGAGCGATTGGCGTCCGCTCTCCAGTTTTCCCGAGTTCGCGAATGTTGCGCAGCCCATTCCCAGTGGCGTGCCGTTGAGCGCCAGCGCGCCTGCCGCCGACGGGCAGAACCGTGTCAGCGGGCCTGCGACAGGCCTGATGGTCGTTGGTATTTTGTGCGTTCTCGCCTCTATTCTGGGTCTGGTTTCAAATCTCTTCGGGCTCGGCATGGGAGCAGCGGGAGCGCAGCGCGGCAACATGCCGCCGCAATTTGAGCAATACGCGCAAATGATGTCTGGCGGCCTTGGCATCGCCCTCAATGTCATTGGTTTGGCCATGGCTGGCTTTTTCATCTTCGCCTCGACCAAAATGCGGAAACTGGAAAGCTACGGCATGGTCATGACCGCGACGATCCTGTCGATGTTGCCCTGCACGTCCTCCTGCTGCTGCGTGGGCCTGCCCGTCGGCATTTGGGTTTTGGTAGTCCTGATGAAGCCTGAAGTGAAATCGGCGTTCCGCTGATCATGATGGACGGAGCCGTGCCCCCGGTCGTGGTGATAGAACAACGCGGGCGCGGAACCGTGTTTGTCTTGTGTGGCATTGTCGCAGCGGTTGCTGCCGCCGTTGTTCTGTATTCTTTTAACCCATCTGAAAGCCGTTTTTATCCGCGCTGCTTCTTTCGCCTCGTGACGGGCTGGGATTGTCCCGGCTGCGGCGGATTGCGGGCGACGCATCAATTGTTGCACGGCCATGTGCGGGAAGCGTTTCGCTTGAACCCGCTGTTCGTGGTGGCGCTGCCAGGGATTGCTTATTTCGCCGCGCGACACTTGTTCCAATTACTCTCAGGCCGCAGATCTTCCCCACCTTTCAAGACAACAGTGTGGGTGTGGGCGGGCGGCCTCGTGGTGGTTGCGTTCGGTGTCTTGAGAAATCTCCCGTGGCGCGCGTGGTTCAACGGCTGAGGCAAAGTTGACGGAAACCGCTCGCGGCAAAAAAGAAGAGAGCGAGCCCGGAACCCCTAACCAAGCTCGCCCTCTGATCCATCCCTCAGTCAAACCGTTGCTTTTGACAGTCCCCTATCTGCCTTCAGCAGGTTCAACGGCGCTTACCGTAGCAGGAGCATTTTTCGGGTCTATCGGGGGACGCCCTGAAATTCTCATCGGGGCCAGCGAAGTCGCGGCGCATTAAAGGATTCATGGCTTGCGCCGCCTTCCTCCGCCGAAACAACATGCCGTCATGCGCGTGGTGAAAAGTGTTTCCGCAATGCAACGGCTCGCTCTCCAATGGCGGCGCCGCGGCGTGCGCGTCAGCTTCGTCCCCACGATGGGTGCGTTGCACGAAGGACACCTCAGCCTCGTCCGGCGCGCGCGCAAGCTGGCTGGGACAAAAGGCCTGGTCGTGGTGAGCATTTACGTGAACCCGACGCAGTTTGGTCCCGCCGAAGATCTGCGCCGTTATCCGCGTGACTTCAATCGTGATAGCGAACTCTGCCGTGAAGCCGGCGCTGATTTCGTTTTCTTTCCCACCGACACGGAAATGTATCCCGGCAAATCCGAAGGCCGTTACAGCACTTACGTCGTGGAAGAAAATCTGTCGCGCGCAATGGAGGGTGAAGCGCGGCCCACGCATTTTCGCGGCGTTACGACGGTCGTCGCCAAGCTGTTCAATATCGTGCTGCCGGACATCGCCGTGTTTGGCGCGAAGGATTTTCAACAGGCGACCGTCATTCAGCGCATGGTGAGCGACTTGAATTTCCCAGTGAAAATCGTCGTGGCACCGACGGTGCGCGAACGTGATGGCCTCGCGATGAGTTCGCGGAATAGATATTTGGATGAGCAACAGCGCGCGCAGGCTCCTGTGCTCTGGCGGGCCATTCAACACGCGCAAAAAAAAGTGGTCGCTGCGAAACGACTGCTGGATGCCGAGAAGTTGCGGAGTGAGCTGAAGAAATTGATCGAGCAGCAACCGACCGCTCGTGTGGACTACGTGCATTTTTTTGATCCCCAAACCTTCATGGCAGCGCCAAAGGCCACCCGAGGCACGCACTTGGCCATGGCCGTGTTCGTGGGCAAGACGCGGCTCATTGACAACGCGCCGCTGTAATTCGTCATGAAACAATTCGACTTCATCGTCCTGGGTAGCGGCATCGCGGGACTGTCGTTTGCCTTGAAGATCGCGCCGCGCGGACGAGTGGCTATCATCACCAAGAAACATCGCGCGGAGTCGAACACGAATTATGCGCAGGGCGGCATCGCGGCGGTGACGAGCAAGGAAGACTCGGTGGAGATGCACGTGCGCGACACGCTGGTGGCCGGCGCCGGGCTGTGCAAGGAAGCCGTAGTGCGGACGATCATTCAGGAGGGACCGGCGCGCGTGCAGGAATTGATCGAATTGGGAATGCGATTCTCCGAGCGTGAAGTGGCCGGCCATCGCGAACTGGATTTAGGGAAAGAAGGTGGGCACACGAAGCGGCGCATTCTTCACGCGAAAGATGTCACGGGCCGCGAGATCGAGCGCGCGTTGCTCGCCGCCGTGGCCGCGCAACCGAACATCCACGTGCTCGAGAATCATTTCGCGATCGACTTCATCACGACTAAGAAACTCGGACGGTCCGGCGCCAATCGCTGCGTCGGTGTTTACGTGCTCGATAACAAGACTGGCGAAGTGGAGACGTTTGCCGCGTCGGTGGTCCTACTCGCGACGGGCGGGTGTGGAAAAGTTTATCTCTACACTACCAATCCGGACATCGCGACGGGCGACGGGGTGGCGATGGCTTACCGTGCGGGCGCAACCATCGCCAACATGGAGTTCATCCAATTCCATCCCACGTGCCTTTACCATCCGAAGGCCAAGTCGTTTTTGATCAGCGAAGCCGTGCGCGGTGAAGGCGGCGTGTTGAAGACGCAGGATGGCGTGGAGTTCATGGACAAGTATCACCCCATGAAATCGCTCGCGCCGCGCGACATCGTGGCCCGCGCCATCGACAGCGAGATGAAACGCAGCGGCGCGGAGTGTGTGCTGCTCGACATCACGCATAAGCCGGCGCCGTTCATCATCGAACGTTTTCCCAACATCTATCGCACCTGCATGCAGTACGGCATCGACATTACGAAGGAAGCGATACCCGTGGTGCCCGCAGCTCACTATCAATGCGGCGGCGCGCAGACGAATGTGGATGGCGAGACTGATATCGAATGCCTTTTTGCTGTGGGCGAAGTCGCCTGCACCGGACTGCACGGCGCGAATCGTCTCGCGAGCAATTCACTTCTTGAAGCGCTCGTGTCCGCTCATCGCGCGGCAGAAAAAATTCTGCGCCTGCCCTCGTGTCCGCTGGAAACCAATTTGCCGGCGTGGCAAGCTGGCCACGCTCACGACGCGGATGAACTGGTGGTCGTGTCGCACAACTGGGACGAGATTCGACGGCTGATGTGGGATTACGTCGGAATCGTTCGCACCACCAAACGTCTGCAACGCGCGCGCACACGGATCGCCAATTTGCAGGAGGAGATTCAGGAATATTATTGGGACTTCAATGTCACCAGCGATTTGCTCGAACTGCGAAACATCGCCACGGTGGCGGAACTGATCGTGGATTGCGCGCTCCAGCGGCCCGAGAGCCGCGGTTTGCACTACAACTTGGATTATCCCGAGGCCGATCCAGCGTGGAGCCAGCGCGACAGCGCGGTGAAGCGATAGCCAGCGCACCCCGGCGGCAACCAGATCGTTCTCGCGCGGCCCGCCGGAGCGCCGGCTGCCGCGTTACTTCGAGTTGTTGGAACCGGCCGGGCGATTGTCGTTGCTGCCGACACCGCTGCTGCGGTCGCTCGTGCTGCCGGTCGTGGAATTCGCCCCGCTCTTCTCGTCGTAGTTCGATCCGCTGGTAGTTCCCGTCGCGTTTGCCGGCGCGCCGCTGGAATCGTTCGTGATCGAATCCAATTTGTTATTCGTGTTGGTCAAGCCTTGCTCCGTGCTGGTGCCGGACTGCGTTCCCGATTGGTCCCGCATTCCGCCGCGATCGCGGGCGCATCCGGTGAACGCGAGAACTGCGCACGCCACAGTCAAATACATTTTCATAAGTGTCTCCTTGTTGGTTGGTTGAAACCGAACCGACGGGGAGCGCCTGCAATTTCTGTTCCGCATCGATCGGGTCCGCGGGAGCATGCGGCAAAACGTGATTTTGTCGGCGCCCGTGTTGGACTCTTGGAATCATCACGACACCGATCCGCAGTTGCAAAGTGCACCTGTCGTGGCCGGGTTCGTTGCAGCACGCAAAGGCGTTCCCGTGCTCGACCCGATGCAGGAAGTGTTCCGAACTCCAAGGAAAGTTCGATGAAATAAAGCCGTCGTTGTCTTCATCCTCGTCGAGCACGGCCGTGGCACTGAGTTAGCTAAACTGCCGCACCATGTCACACATGCCAAGTGCGCCACCGGGAGTAAATGGCCGGGCCAATGGAACCGCAGTTCCATCGCGAACAATTTCCCGGCTCACGTCGCAGAGAGAATTGTGGGCGGCCGCCAATCCTTCGGACGCGGCGCCCCTGCGGAGCATCGTGACCACAAAAGCGGACCCGGAAAAGTTTTCGCTCATCGTCCACTGTCATCTTGGTTGGGACTGGGTGTGGCAAAGGCCGCAGCAATTTCTTTCGCGGCTCAGCCGGAAGCACAAAATTTTATTCGTGGAGACCATCGGGCCTGATCCGCAGCTTGCTGCACCTTACGCAAGGTTCAGTGCTCCCGATGGTTTCCCGAACATCACGATTCTTCGCCTTCAATTTCCCAGTTGGCAGTGGAGCGATGGAAATTTTGTCGATCGCGAACGGCGGCGGCTCGTTCAATCCGCGCTCAAAAGCGAGTTGCTCGCCGGCCAATTTCAAAATCCCGTGCAGTGGTTCTACGACCCGATGGCGGTGACCGCGTTTGCCGGGCGGATGAACGAAGCCGCCATCGTTTACGACTGCATGGATGAACTTTCGAAATTCAAAGGCGCGCCGCCGGCCATCGTCGAGCGCGAGCGGGAATTGCTCGCTCTCGCGGACGTGGTGTTCACCGGCGGCCGCAAGATGTTCGAGGCGAAGAGCCGCTTCAACGACAACTGCCATTTCTATGGCTGCGGCGTGGATGTCGCGCACTTTGGAAAGGCGCGCGAGGAAGCGACGCAATTGCCCGAAGACGTGGCGCAACTTAAAGTAGGGCAGGCATCTCGCCTGCCCGAATCAGTGAAAGAGGCGCATGCTCACGCTGACGCGCTCGCCGGGCAGGCGGGACGCCCGCCCTACATTGGAGGAAGCCGGAAAGTTCTCGGCTACTTCGGTGTGGTTGATGAGCGCATGGATTATGAACTCGTCGCGAAGCTGGCGGACGCTGATCCAGATTGGTCTGTGGTAATTATTGGCCCGGCCATCAAGGTCGATCCGGCGAAATTTCCCCAGCGAACAAATCTGCACTGGCTTGGCGGCCGCGAGTACCAGGATCTGCCCGCTTACTGCAAAGGATTTGACGTGTGCCTGATGCCGTTCGCGATGAACGAGCACACGGAATACATCAATCCCACCAAGTCTCTCGAGTACATGGCCACGGGCCGGACCGTGGTTAGCAGCGCGGTGCCTGACGTGATCTCGAATTTCGGTTCCGTCGTGAAGGTCGCGCATTCGCACGACGAATTCATTCAGCTTTGCCGTCAGGAGGTCGCCCAGCCCGATCAGAAGGCAATCGAACGAGGCCTGAAGATGGCTTCAGCCAACTCGTGGGAGTCCATTGTGAATCAACTCGACGCGCACATCCGCGATGTGCTCGTGCGCAACAATAACGAAATGGCGGCCGCGTAACCCGCGGCCGTTTTCATTTCCAGGAGGGCTTATGTTTGACTATCTGATTGTCGGGGCCGGGTTCGCGGGCAGCGTGCTGGCGGAGAGACTGGCGCGCGGCTGCAACAAGAAGGTGCTGGTCGTGGACCGGCGGAATCACATTGGCGGCAACGCTTACGATTGCTTCGATGACGCGGGGATTCTCATTCACAAATACGGGCCGCACATCTTTCACACCGCGTGCAAGGAAGTGTTCGACTACCTCAGCCGCTTTACCGCGTGGCGACAATACCAGCACAGAGTGCTCGCGTCGGTGGATGGCCAGCTCGTGCCGATTCCGATCAACCTCGATACGATCAATTCTCTCTACGGATTGAACCTGGATTCGTTTCAGCTCGATGCCTGGTTTGCGAGTCGCGCGGAGAAAAAGGAGATCTGCAAAACTTCCGAGGACGTGGTGGTGAACAAAGTCGGTCGCGAATTGTATGAAAAATTCTTTCGCGGCTACACGCGCAAGCAATGGGGCCTTGATCCGTCGGAACTTGACGCGCAAGTCACCGCGCGCGTGCCCACGCGGACGAATCGCGACAGCCGCTACTTCACGGACGCTTACCAGGCGATGCCGAAGTTCGGCTACACGCGCCTGTTCGAGAGGATGCTCGATCATCCGAACATCAAGGTGATGTTGAACGCCGACTATCGCGAGGTGAAGAACTTCGTGCCTTATCAAGAGTTGATCTTCAGCGGGCCGGTGGATGAGTTCTTCGATTTCCGCTTTGGGAAACTTCCGTATCGCTGCCTGGAATTTAAGCACGAGACGGTGAACAAGGAATGGGTGCAGCCGGTGGCGGTGATTAATTATCCCAATGACTACGCCTACACGCGTGTGACGGAGTTCAAGCACCTGACCGGGCAGGAGCATCAGAAATCGAGTTTGGTTTACGAGTTCTCGTGTGCAGAAGGAGATCCGTATTACCCGATTCCGCGCGGAGAGAACGCCGAACTTTACAAACGTTACGCAGCGTTGGCCGAACAAACGCCGCACGTTCATTTCGTGGGCCGGCTCGCGACTTACAAGTATTACAATATGGACCAGGTCGTCGCGCAGGCGCTGACCACCTTCGCGAAGATCGTCGGCTTGCCGCGCCAGGAGGCGGTGGCATTGAAAGCGGAGCCGCGCATCACGACGATTCACGTGCCGTTGAACGGCGAACTCGTGCCGCTGGAGGGAAATGGGAATGGCCATGCCATCAAGAACGGAAATGGCCACGCGAAGCGCCGCGGTCGCGCCAGCGTGTCAGAAATCCTCGGAGCGAATGGAAATGGAAACGGCAACGGACACACCTGGCACAACGGAAAGTCCGGATCGTTGCTGGGCCACGGAAACGGGAATGGAAACGGAAATGGAAACGGCCATTAACCCAGCTGCCTGTTCAAAACGCTGCTCCGGCGGGATTGAGTTTGAACGATGAAGCCTCGAGCACCAGAGTTTGTGGCGGAGCGTCGGTCGAACGCGAAGCATGAGCATTTGTGGCCGAGCTTTTTCATTGGCGGCTTCGAATGTTCCACACACCAGCTTAGCGAAGGCAAGCGCCTCGACTTGATTCACAGCACGCAGCACGACCGCTTCGCGTTGCAGGATTATCGCCGGCTGATGGAGCAGGGGATTCGCGTGGCGCGAGATGGCTTGCGCTGGCATCTCGTCGAAAGCACACGCGGGCAATATGACTTCACGAGCCTCGCGCCGATGGTGAACGCGGCGTGTGAGGCCGAGATGCTGGTCGTCTGGGACCTGCTGCACTTCGGCTGGCCGGATCACTACGATGTTTTCAGCGCCGACTTTGTTCCGCGATTCAGGGAGTACGTGCGCGCCACCGCCGAATGGTTCCGGCGCGAAACCGAAGGCCCGCACTGGTTCACGCCCGTGAACGAAATCTCGTGGGTCGCATGGGCGGGAGGCACGGCGGGTTGTCTTAATCCTTTCGCGCGCGACCGCGGGCTGGAACTAAAGATGCAGTTGGTGCGCGCCGCCGTCACCGCCATCAAAACAGTGCGCGAGGTGATTCCTGACGCACGGTTCACTTCCGTCGATCCGATCGTTCACGTGGTGCCGACGCCGGGGCATCCCGAGGAAGTTGCGATGGCCGCCGCTCGCAATGAATCCAAGTTCGAAGCGTGGGACATGCTTTATGGCCGTGCTCATTCCGAACTCGGCGGCGGCCCGCATCATTTCGATCTCCTCGGCGTGAATTTTTATCCGCACAACGAATGGATTCTGAGCGAGGAAGGTCGGGGATTCATTCGCACCGATCATCCGAATTACAAACCGTTCCGGGAATTGATCGCGGACATGTGGGAGCGATACCGCACGCCCATCTACATTGCCGAGACGGGCACGGAAGACGAGGAGCGCGTGCCTTGGATGCGTTACGTCTGCGAGGAAGTCGCGGCGGCGATGGAGGCAGGTGTTCCGGTGGAAGGCATTTGCATTTACCCGATCATGAATCATCCCGGTTGGGCGGACGATCGGCATTGCTACAACGGCCTGTGGGATTACGCCGATGAAAAGGGACAACGCGAAATCTACGAGCCTCTCCAGGCTGAGATTCATCGCTGGCAACAGGTGTTCGATGCGCGCGACCGCGATCGGATTTCCCCGGCGATACTGAAGGGCGCCATCGCCAGGAAAATGCCAGGAGCAGAGGCGAAGCGCGGTCACGGCCCGACTGCGCCATTGTCTGGGTGCAGTCCCCAGACGCCGCGGTCGAGGAAGAACAAGAAATGATCCCAGCCAGCATCATGTGCAGCTAAGCCGGAACGATTCAGTGTCGGAAAAAATGACCTCACGCAAAGTCCGAAAAGGCGCGAAGAAAGGCGGCGACCATCATCCGGTAGAGAACTTCATTAAACCGTCCCCGCAATTCGCTTCCGCCTCTTCTCCTTTGCGTCCTTCGCGGACTTTGCGTGAGGCTTCTTCCGCATCGTTACGGCTTAGCCATGAGCTTCTTCGTTACAAATTTCCCTTCATTCCTTGGGCGGGTCGTGTTCAATCCGCGCATGCACCATCATCAGACGCGCCGTCACTTTCTTGGCCGCACCGCGCTCGGCCTTGGCGGCATGGCTTCGATTACGTGGCTCGCGCCCTCGACGTGCGCCATTGAACCCTTGGCGCGCGCGGGCAAACCGCGATTGAAGCTTGGTCTCGCCGCGTATTCCTTCCGGCAATATTTCAAAGAAGGGAAGGGGACGAAACCCAAGGCCGATTCAGCGAAGCGCATCGACATGCTGCAGTTCATCGACTACTGCGCGGAACATGACTGCGCGGCGGAAGTCACGAGCTACTATTTTCCCGCGAAGATCACGGATGAATTTCTGTTGAACCTCAAGCGGCACGCGTTCCTGCGCGGAGTGCCCATCAGCGGCTCCGCCGTGGGCAATGTTTTTACGCATCCGCCCGGGCCGAAGCGCGACGCGGAAATAAAGTCGGTGAAGGAATGGATCGATCACGCGGCGGTCATGGGCGCGCCGCACATCCGCGTGTTTGCCGGTGAAGCGCAGAAGACTTCGCGAGACGAAGCGAAGAAGCTTTGCATCTCGGCGCTGGAGGAATGTTGCGACTACGCCGGCCATAAAGGTGTCGTGCTGGGCCTGGAAAACCACGGCGGCATCGTCGCCGAAGCGGCGGACTTTCTCGACATCATCCGCGCGGTCAAAAGTCCGTGGTGCGGGGTTAATTTTGATTCCGGCAATTTCCACACGGACGATCCTTATCGTGACCTTGAACTCATCGCGCCTTATGCGGTGAACGTGCAATGGAAAGCCGAAGTCCAGCCGCGTGCCGCGAAGCAAAAGCAGCCCGCCGATCTCAAGCGCGTGGTGAAAATTCTGCGCGAAGCCAATTACCAAGGTTACGTAGTGCTGGAGTACGAGGCTGCCGAAGATCCGTGGACGGCGGTGCCGCGTTTGCTGAAGGAGATGCGGGAACTAATTTCTTGAGCAACGGCGGTTGCCCTGAAGAGCGCGCGTCAGCCTTTCGCCTGCACGGCGGCGGCGATGGTGTTCACACTCTGGAGAATTTCCTTCGCGGCGGCAGGGTCCGGGATTTTCAATCCAAAATTCTTGTCGAGCGCGACGACCAGTTGTAACGCATCCACGGAATCGAGGCCGAGGCCCTCCGGACCGAAGAGCGGCTTGTCGTCGGTGATGTCATCCGCCGTCACTTGCAGCATCAGGTTCTCGACCATGATTTCCTTGATCCGCCGTTTGAGTTGGGTCGTGTCTTCCATTAAAAAATTCCTCCGTCCACCTTCAGCACCGCGCCGGTAATGTAGCTCGCGTCCGGCGAGGCGAAAAATTTCACGGCCGCCGCCACTTCCTCCGGCTTGCCAAAACGCCGCATGGGCACGCGTGATTGCGCGCCCTTGCGTTCCTCAAGGCTTCGGTCTCGATGTAGCCGGGACAAATCGCGTTCACGGTGATGCCGATGCGCGCGACTTCCTTGGCGAGAGATTGCGTGAGCGCGATCACCCCGGCTTTGGCCGCCGCATAGTTCGTCTGCCCCGCCGGCGCCAGCAGCGCGCTGAGCGAGGCAATGTTGATGATGCGTCCGCTGTGTTGCGAAATCATGGCTGGCATCACCGTCTGGCAACCGTGAAAGACGGCATTGAGATTGGAAGCGATGACGCTATCCCACGATTCGCGAGGCATCGTGGCCAGCAACGAGTCGGCGTGATGGCCGGCGTTGTTGACGAGGACATCCAGCCGTTTGTGTTGGACCAGAATGGAATCAACGGTGTGCTTCCACTGGTCGGGCATCGTGACGTCGAGTTCGAGAATTTGAGTTTGTGAACCGAACTCCCTTGCGATCGACTCGGCATTATTCCGGTTCGAGCGCACGCCAAGACAGACAAAATCCTCAGGAGATTCGGCGAGGAAAGCGCGTGCGATGGCCTGGCCGAGGCCGCCGTTGGCCCCGGTGACGAGAATGACACGCGCGTTCATTCCGGCCATCGTCGCAAGCGGGGCAGGGGAAATTCAAATTGTTTCGGCTATCGCAGGACTCAACCCGGCACGCGCACCAGGACGACGTGGCATTTATCAATGCGTCATCGCGTAAACGATGGCGTTGATGCCCATGGGAAACGCCTTCGGTTCGGAGAAAATGCGAAAGTAATCCTGGTTGTCTCCTTCGCGTTCCCAGCCATCGCCCAAATCCGTGTTGTGACAGATGAGCACCATCAGGCGTCCTTTGTCGTCCGAGATGCCGCGATAGTGAACCGTCTCGGCGCCGTCTTCCTTGAATTCGTAAGTGGTGCCGCGGCTCTGATAATACTTCAACCATTCGATCCCGGGCACCTGTGGTTGCTCCTTCAGATCGAACACCGTGTGAAAAACTGGGTGTTCAAGCGGCAGGTCCGCGATCGTTTGTTTCGGAAACTTGTCCTCGGGAAAGAGCCGCTTCATTTCCTCCGAGAAGGTTTCCCATTCGGCGTCGCCCCAAAAATCATCGAACATGATGAAGCCGCCGTTCAAAAGATATTTGCGGATCACCGGCACTTCTTCGTCCGTCAAAAATCCGCGGCCCGGCTCCACAATGTAGATGAATGGATACTGGAACAGATTGGTGTCAGTAATCTTCAACACGCGCGCGTCGGGATCGACCTTGATGGAAGTCATCTGTTGCAGGCGGTAGGAAATATCCAGGTCGCACGCGGGAAAATCGATGGCCCAACGATTCGGCGTGTGTCCCAGGCCGCTTCGTTCCCGGCCCTTGCGATAGCGGCCCTCCACCACATACTGCGCGCGCGCGAAGGTGAACACGTCCTTCTGGAAATCCGGGTCCACCGGCCACGTGGGAGTGGCGTTGTCATCGACTTCGCGCGCCGTCTTGATTTCGACATCGCCAAGCCGGCGCGAAACCGTGTCGCCGAAGGCGAGCCATGCGCCTCCGAGGACGCCCAGGAAAATCACGATGTAACGGCCCAACTTCATTGAAACTTTTGCGCGACTCTGCGTCGGGGCGCCGTTCTGCGCAACCTTGCGCTTGTCAAATTCGCTTAATGAACCAGGTCGCGAGGACATGGCGAATGGCCGGGCTGGCCGCGGCCTTCGCATAATCCTTCTGGCGGAACCATGGAAGCTCGGACATGTGTGCCTCACCGACGAATTCCTTCAACAGTCCAGGATTGCTCCGGCTTACCACATTGTGCCGCGCCGGTGACATCAACACGATGGGTGTGCGCGCGGCGACGATCGGAGGAAGCGCTTCGAGCGTCAGGCGCACGTGATTCACGACGCCGAGTTGGTTCTTCGCCACGATCAAAACTTCTGCGCTAAGGGCCGCAATCAGTTCCCGCGTGCTGAAACCTTCACCCAAGGGGCTGAGCAGTCCGCCGGCGCCCTCCACCAAAACCGTGTCGAAGCGATGCGCGATGGCGTGCACATGAGCCACGACATCCCGCAGCGCCACGGATTGCCGTTCCTCGCGAGCGGCGAGCAGCGGGGCGAGCGGCGCGCGAAAGGACCAGGGATTGATTTCATCCAGCGTGAGAACGTCGCGCAGAATGCCGTGCAACACCCGCGCGTCGTCGCGCCCTCCTGAGCAGATGGCCTTCAATGCCGCGACGGAAACACCACTCGCGCGCAAGTGACAGGCGAGCAATGCTGTGAGAACGGTCTTGCCCGCACTCGTATCGGTGCCAGTGATGACGATGACGCGACGCACGTTGAGAGATCAGGGAGCGAACAGCTTCATCTCAGCAAAACCTACTGGCTCCTTTTCTTGTCCGTCTCTTCCGGCCACAGGTCGGGATGCACCTTGATCTTCATCGGCTTGCCTTGCCGCATGATGTCGAGGCTGACGGCGCTGCCGGGTTTCTTGCGCCGAATCTCGTTCCGCAATTGCGTGGAGGTCGCAACGCTCTTCCCATCGACGGCGATGATAACGTCGCGCTCTCGCAGGTCGGAATTGCGCGCCGGACCGTCATCGCGGATCTTCGTCACGAACACGCCATTCTCCACGCCGCTGATTTTTTCATCATCGTCCTCGTTGTCCTCGTGGAGGCCGCGAATGCCGATGCCGAGCCACAAACGTGGAAACTTTCCGTCGCTGATCAGTTTCTCCGCCACCTCTTTCGCGAGATTGACCGGCACGGCAAAGCCAATGCCCGTGCGCAATCCGCGGATCAGCGTATTGATTCCGATGACTTCGCCATAGAGGTTCACGAGTGGACCGCCGCTGTTGCCGGGATTGATGCTCGCGTCCGTCTGGATGAAATCCTGGTCCATCCTCGCGCCCTGCGAATTGATGCCCATCGACGGTATGACCGAACGGCCCTTCGCGCTCACGTGGCCGAAAGTGACGCTGTAATCGAGATCGAAGGGCGCTCCAATCGCGATGGCGAACTCGCCGACGCGCACCGCCGCCGAGTCGCCGAGCCTGGCGACCGGCAGGTTCGTCGCGTCGATCTTGATCACCGCGATGTCGGACAGTTCGTCCTTGCCGCGCACGGTCGCTTCGAAGCTGCGCCCGTCGAGCAAGCGCACCTGGATTTTCTCAGCCTCATCCACCACGTGAAAGTTCGTCATGATGTAGCCGTCCTCGCGGATGATGACGCCCGAGCCGCGGCCATCGAAGCGAGGCACGCGCGAAGATTTTGATTCCTCTTCGTATTCCTTGCGGCTCTTCTTCCGTTCTTCTTCGAACTGCTTGCGAAGGTCCTTCGGTATCAGGTCCCAGAACGGATGGTCCTCATCGTCGAGTTCCGAACTGCCCGGCTTGTGCGCGAGTTTGATGACGACCACGGATGGCGAAGCCTTCTCCGCAACTTCCACAAAGGCCTCGTTCAACTGCCGCGCCAGATTGAGAGCAGAAGAAACACCGTTGGTGTCGGCGAAAGCTGCTACCGGAAGAGCAGCGAGCAATAGGGAGACGAGTCGCGTCATGCGCGCATTCTACGGGCGTTCATCGAAAAGCGCCCGCGAAAAAATGGTGGATAGGGAAGGCGCGCTGCGCCGTCCGCGCCGCGTACCAGCAGCGCAAGGTGAGATAGCGAGTCAGGCTGGCGTTGCAGAATTCCGCCCGCTTTGCGCGGGCGGGGCCGCCGCAGCGCAGCGGCCCTACCGAGCCTGTTCGGGTGTTTAGCCGGAATGACACAGGCCGGTTGGTCCCACTGACCTCTGGTTGACGCGTCCGGCACGCGTCGATACATTCTGCGCCACTTGACATGCTCGACGTGATTGAAAAACTTCTCGTGCTCCAGGACCGCGACCGAAAAATCCTTCGCGCCAAGGATGAACTGGCGCATGTCGATCCGGAGCGTAAGGACTTGCAAGGCCGCGCCTCAGGTTCCCAGGCCAAGCTGGATGCGGCCAAGCTGCGCGTGAAACACATTGAGTCGGATCGCAAAAAAATCGAGTTGGACGTCGAGGCGAAGAAGACGCAAATCGACAAGTACGCGACCCAGCAGCTTCAGACCAAGAAGAACGAAGAATATCGCGCCCTGCAAAACGAAATCGAAAGTTGCAAGAAGGTCATCGTAGGTCTGGAAGACCAGGAACTTGAATTGATGGAGAAGGGTGAGGCCGCGCAGAAGGAAGTCGTGGCCGCCCAGCAAGTCGCGACATTCTTCGTTCTTCTTG
>Ga0193753_10000668_pt1 | contig 32623 bp, 27 predicted proteins | sample H1c2metaG_FD_144925 | JGI IMG/M metagenome (GOLD analysis project Ga0193753, IMG submission 144925) | Soil microbial communities from a riparian zone of the East river system, Colorado, United States - H1c2 | ecosystem: Environmental > Terrestrial > Soil > Riparian zone | place: USA: East...
GTGGTGCCGGCGCTGTTCACCACCAGCGCCGCGGTGCTGATCGTCAGCGCCGACGTCGTACTCGCTTCGGTGATCGCCGTGACGTTCGCACCCACACCGCCGCTAATGGTTGTGGTGCCGAGGTTCGTGCCCTGATTGGTGATTGTGCCAAAGGGATTCACCGCACCGCCCGACAACGTCAACGCTGCCCCAGTGCCCGTACCACTGACGATGATGTTGCCAGTTCCCGTAATACCGCCGGTGCACGTGAGCACCAACGACAATGTCGGCACGAACGTCAGATCGTGGTTGAGCGATATCGGGCCGCTGAACGTGACAGTCCCAGTGTTGGTAATGCGCAACGTGTTGCCGCTGCTTCCACCGGCCACGGTGATCGGATGCGCAAACGTCCCCGTGAACCCGGCGTTGAGCGTGGCATCTGCTGATCCGCTGACGTCGCCGAGTGTGATGACGCTGCTGACCGCACCGAACGCAGTGGCGCTCGCGGCGCCGTTGACTGTTCCGGACTTGATCACCAGCCCGCCGGTGAACGTGTTCGCTCCGGACAACACGAGCGTGCCGGCCGCGCTCATTGTCACGGGAGCCGCACCGCCAACGACGAGTGAGACGCTGCTACTGCCGGCGGCATACGTATTCACCGTCAGGCCCTGGGTCAAACTCACCGAAGCGCCGCTGATGTTGTAGCCACTCGCGGAGACAGTGATCGATCGGAATGTTGTTGCGGCGGGAAAGGTGTTGCTCGGCCCCGGGTTCACGCCGACACCGGTCGCGTCGAAGACCAGGTTATCGCCAGCCACCGGCGCGATGCCGCCCCAGTTGCCCGCAGTTGTCCAGCTACTATTGCCGCCACCGCCGGTCCATGTGCGCGTGGCCTGCGCAACAACGGACGACGAAACAAATGTGCCTGCGGCGCAAGCTACGGCGAGCGCACGGGTCAGTCGCGTCACGATGCTCAGTTGGAACCTCCGAACGATGCGGGGGCGGCTCCTGAGCGGCGGAGACCATGCGACAACTCAGCCCAATACCTTAATGCAGGGTTTGTGCTCGACAATGTGACGTCGGTCACTATTCGGGGCCGCGGCCCCATGCGACTCGGACCAAACGTTGCCGCATCCTGTCGAGACGATCACATTGAGTTCGACCATGAAACCATGCGCCGATCCTCTCTCACAATGAGCTGGGCGCTCACGGAGTTCTTCGCCGCCGTCGAAGACGAGTTCGGTGTGCTCGTTGGAGAACCCGGCCAAAGTTCGCTCGAAACACCGGGCGCCGTGATCGACTTCGTTCTCGACAACACATCGCCGTCCGACGGCATGACCGAGGACGAACATCGCGATCACGTCGGCGGCGTCGTCGGCGAGATCATGGCGCGCACACTCGGCGTCACGCGTTATACCGAGGACTCGCGTTTCGTCCAAGACCTGCACGTCCGATGACCGCGCGACGCATCCTCCTCGCCGACGCCGACGCGTTCTTCGTCGCCGTGGCGAGAATGGTCGATCCCGAGGGAGCGGGGAAGGAACCGCTGCTCATCGTCGGCGGCACGCGCGAAAGTCGCGGCGTGGTCTGCTCGGCGTCGTATGAAGTGCGCAAGTTCGGCGTTCGCTCGGCGATGCCGATTGCGCGCGCGCTGCGACTCTGTCCGCAAGCGATGTGCGTTCCCGTGCCCGGACGCGCCTGCGGCGAAAAGAGTCGCGAGATTCGAGCGGTGCTCGAGAAGTTCGCACCCGTGGTGCAAAGCGCGAGCGTCGACGAGTGGTACATGGACCTCGGCGGCACCGAAGGTTTGTACCAAAACGAGTCGTTGGCCGAGACGGCGGGCCACATTCGCGACGCCGTCACCGCGCAGACGAATATGTCCGTGTCGATCGGCGGCGGGACGTCCAAGCTCGTCGCCAAGCTCGCTGTCGAACGCGCGAAGCCGAAGCCCGGCACGAACGCAACTGGCGTACACACGGTTGCTCCGGGTGACGAAGCGAGCTTTCTCGAAACATTCGATCTCGCTGAAATTCCATTCATCGGTCCGCGATTTCAGGAACGCCTCGCGGCGCTCGGGATGCGCAAGGTTCCGGACGTGTTGCCCTATGACGTCGGGACGCTCACGCAGTGGCTCGGCGTGCGCGAGGCCGAGTGGCTGTACGCCAGAGTTCGCGGCATTGACCAGAGCGAGCTCGAAGCGCACGGAGAAGCGAAGAGCATCAGTCGCGACGACACCTTTCACGCCGACATCAACGACGACGGCGAGTTGCAGCGCGAGCTGCTCGCGCTTGTGACTCGCGCGGCCACCGATCTTCGCGGCGACGGGCTCAATGCGCGAACGATCACCGTTCGAATTCGCGACTACGATTTCAAAACGCGCCAGGCGAGTCGAACACTTCCGCTGCCGGTCATTTCCGATCGCGTCATTCTCGCCGTGGCGCGAGGGCTTCTCGCGAAACTGAGAAAGGCGCGACGCGTTCCCGCTCGATTGTTGGGCGTCGGTCTGTCATCGCTCACCGTCGACTCCACCGCGGATCAGCTGACGCTATTCGAGCGGCGCGGCGAACCAACCGACGAAACCGACCGCGATCGCCTGCTCGCGCGAACGATCGATCGCGTCCGGGCGAAGTTCGGCGACCGGGGCATTCTACCTGCGCGCCTGGTGGATTAGCCGGCAGTCTCGCTCAATGTGGTACTAAGCGTGCCTATCTGGCGGGGACCGGTGAGCCGCCTGCCGATGCTTTTGGCATGGACTACACCATTTGCCCGCCCGCCCAGGAGCCGAAGCCGGTTTCTCACGAGCGTGGTCGCCCGGATGACGCCGGATCGACCGCTGACGTGCCTTCGACTCGTTTCCGCAGCTTAAGCGATCCAGAAAGCCTCAAGGAGTTCGCCAAGAACCTCCGTGAGGGAATTTATATATCGACCCGGGACGGCCGGATCCTCGACGCGAACCGGGCGTTTCTCGAGATGTTTGGCGTCCAGTCTGTCGAAGACTTCGGCGAGTACGGTGCGTCGAACCTCTTCGTCGATCCCGCCCGCCGCACGGAGGAAATCGCGCTGCTCGAGCGCGACGGATCGGTGCGTGAGTTCGAGGTCGTTGTGCGACTTCCGCACGGCGAAACGCGCACGGTGCTCGACACCTGCTATCTGATTCGCGATCCCGATACCGATGAGGCCTTCATTCACGGAATCCTCGTCGACATCACTGCGCACAAGGAGCTCGAGGCCACGCTGCTCGAACTGAGCACGCATGATGCGCTGACCGGCGCGTTCAATCGACGATATCTCGCGAACGCCGACGAACGATTCGCGGCGGACGCCGATCTCAAATGCGGATGTCTGTTCATCGACGTCGATCATTTCAAGTTGTACAACGATCGGTGGGGACATCAGGAAGGGGACGAAATCCTCAGGCGGATGGCGCGCTTTCTCATGCGCTACACTCGCCTCGAAGAAGCGGTGCTTCGCATCGGCGGCGACGAGTTCGTCGTCGTGCTGCATGGCGCAGACGCCGACGAGACGAAGGCAGTCGCTGATCGTATCAGGAGTGAGGCGTTGGAAGGCGCCCCAGTGCCATTTTCGCTCGGTTGGGCCGCACGCGAACCCGGTGAAACCGTCCAGCGTCTTCTCGATCGTGCTGATCAGGGAATGATGGCCGTGCGCGTCATCAAACGGCTCACCGATCCGCGTCAGCAACACCCACTGGTGCGCTAGCGCCGCCCCAGTCTTTTCGTCACGGCCTTTTTGGCAACAGACTTTTTCGCGACGGCCTTTTTCGTGACGGGCTTCTCCGCTTCGGCCTGATTGCTCCTCCACACTCGGCCCTTTCGCTCGGCGATTTCTTCCATCGTCCGACCGCTCGCGACTGACGTATCCGCCTCGGCGACAATGTCGACGTCCGAGGTCGCCGTTTCATCGCGGTGCTTGATCAACAGCCATTGCGCGCGGCCGCGGTCGTCCCGGCGCGTGCGCACGAGCACCCACGCGCCACGCAGCCGCTTGCCGCGCAGCACAATCTTCAGGTCGCCACGCTCGTAACCGTCGCGGAGCGCTTCCTCGCCGCCGCCGTTCTCCGGCACATACGTCCCGCGGTCCCACAGCATCACTGTGCCGCCGCCGTACTCTCCTTTGGGGATCGTGCCTTCGAATTTGTTGTATTCGATCGGATGATCTTCGACTTCCATCGCCAGGCGTCGGACCGCGGGATCGTAACTCGGCCCCTTGGGGACAGCCCAGCTCTTCATGACGCCGTCGAGCTCGAGCCGGAGGTCGAAATGCAGATTGGTCGCCGCGTGTTTTTGAATGACGAATCGCAGCGCACGCTTCGAGCGGGCGGCCGACTTTCCCGGCGGCTCCGTGGTCTTCGTGAAGTCGCGCTTTCGCTTGTACTCGGCGAGTGGTGCGGCCTGTCTCGTCCGGCGTGTTTTTGTTGGCATTTTGATGCCTCCTCGGGATGCGGAGCGGGCAAACGGCATGCCTTGGCTGCGCAGTAGCGCCGCGACCACGATCGCTACACACTTCCGGTTCGTCGTACTCGACCCTTCAGGAGGAGTTCGTGTTCTCTCGCACGACACGGTTCTTGGTCATCGGCATGACCGCGCTCGCGGCATGCCACAGCGCATCCATGGTTCCCGGCGCGTCCGAAGCGCCCGCTGGCCACGCTGGTTCCGCAAATCCGTTGGACATTGCCTATCGCGTAGGCTGGGGCGACCCTGCGGCTCATCTGTACGACATCCAGATCGACGTCGGGAAAGTGTCCGGCGATGTCGTGAAACTCCAACTGCCGGTTTGGTCGCCCGGTCGCTACGCGCCGTTCTACTTCGCGCGCAACGTCACGGAGTTCTCCGTCACCAGCGGTGGAAGCGCCGTGCGATGGGATCGCGAGAACGGATCGCTCTGGCGGATCTACCCGGGCGGCGCGAGCACGTTGACGATTCACTACCGTGTCTACGCGAACACCCTTTCGGGAACGTTCAGCGTGCTGGACACCGCGCACGCCAATTGGAATGGACCGTCCCTGTTCATGTACGTCGCCGACCACAAGGCCGATCCCGTGCGGTTGCACGTCACCGCGCCGGCCGGCTGGCACGTTGTGAACGGCGACTCGCGCACCGCCGATCAGACCGACTATCGATTCGAGAACTATGATCGCCTCGCCGACACGCCGACGGAGGTCTCGCCGACGTTGATGCTCGACACGCTTCGCATCGACAACAAAATTTATCGCGCGATGATTCACCACAACGGCGCGACGACCGAGACCGAGCATCGTCGGTTTCTCGACGGACTCGGAAAGATCGTCAAATACGAGAACACCGTATTCGATGCTCCGCCGCTCGAGATGTACACGTTCTTGTTCAACATCGGCTACGCCGGCGGCGACGGCATGGAGCATCTCTACTCGACGCAGTGCATTGGTGCGATGCCTTGGCGCGAGGACGCGCCCGTGCTGCAAGGGTTGTCCACCGCGGCGCACGAGTACTTCCACGTCTGGAACATGAAGCGCGTGCGGGCAGCGGTACTCGGCCCCTTCGACTACACGCGTGAGCAGTATCAGCCGAGTCTATGGGTGGGTGAAGGATGGACGCAGTACTACGGGCAGGTCGCTATTTCGCGATCCGGCGTTCAACCTCTCGAATCGATCTATCAAACGGCGGGGGGAATCATCCGCCAGAATCTGACGAGCCCGGGACGCAAGGAAGTCTCGGCGCGAATGGCGTCGTTCGAGGCGCCGTTCTTCGACGGCAGCCGGCCCGAGTTCGATGTGAATCGCAACGCATTCTTCTCGTACTACACCAAGGGCGCAGGCGTCGCACTCTATCTCGACTTATTCATTCGCGGACATACCGACAACCGCAAGTCGCTCGACGACGCATTTCGGTTGCTTCGGGACCGCACGTGGGGCGCGGCGAACGCGTCGTACTATCTCCAAGGGCGCGGCTATACGGAGGACGACGTGGAACGCGCCGTGAGCGATGCCGCCGGCGTCAACATGCATGCGTGGTTCGAACGCCACGTGGGCGCCACGGACGACATGAACTATGATGAGGTCCTCGAACCGGCGGGCATGCGTCTGATTCGCGACGCCGGAACCGGGAACGCCGCCTGGCGGGTCGAGCCGATCGCGAGTGCGTCGGCGACGCAGACGAAAATCCGAAACGGCTGGATGAGCGGGAAGGTCAACCCCTAACGCGACGATCGGCGCGCCTGGCTCAGCGAAATCATCGCTACACCACCGAGGATGATCGCGGCGGCCAGCACGGTCCGACGCGTGACAGGTTCGGATGCGATTGCCCAACCGAGAAATACGGCGACCACCGGATTCACGTACGCGTATGTCGATGCTTTCGCCGGGGACACCGCCTGCAACAGGTAGACGTAGGCGGTGAATCCCACCAAGGAACCGAACGTCACGAGGTAGAGCCAACCGATCCACGACGCCATTGAAATATTGTGGACGTGGAGCGCGCTTCCCTCACCGGCGAACAAGCCGACGATGATCAGGGCGATACTGCCGCCGATCATTTGGAGTCCGGTGGACATCGCCGGCGACTCGGGGCGCGATCCGAATCGGTTGGAGATGGATCCGGCGGCCCACGCCAGCGATGCCAGCACGAGCACGATTGCCGCGATGGAGTCGACCGCGCCCGTACCGGAGAATACGCCAGGACCGACCAGCACATCGAGGCCCACTAAGCCGGCGATCACGCCGAGTAACACAATGACTTTGGGTCGCGAGCCATGCGGTCGCAGCCAATCGATGAGAACCATCCACAGTGGGACGACCGCGACGAGCAGCGCAGCGAGCCCCGAGGAAACGCGTTGCTCCGCCCACGAAACCGCGCCGTTGCCACAGCACAACATCAAGACGCCGGCAATCGCCGCGTCGCGCCACTGCGAGCGAGTGGGACGCGGTACGCCCCGCGCGCGCGCCCAGGCGTACAACACAACACCCGAAACGAGAAACCGGCTGCCGACCATGAAGAAGGGCGGGATCGTCTCGACAGCATAGCGAATGGCGAGATAGGTCGATCCCCACACGATGTAGACGGCCGCGAACGCCGCCAAGACATGCGACCGTGGGAAGAGACGCGAATTCGTCGGTGCCCCGGCGTCATTCATGTACGCCATGTTGCCGGACTCAATCGCCTTCGATCAATCGACGCAGCTCCTCGACGTCGTATGGTCGAGTGACCACGGCGGCGCCCACCATTGACGCGTGGAGCTCGTGCGATTCCACGGGTGAGGTCGCAGACAGGACGAACCGCGCGCCCGCGCCGCCGGTTGTCGCCCGCAATGCGGTCGCCACGCTCGTGCCGTCGCGCCCGACCAACCGCGCGTCACAGAGAATGGCGTCGAACATTGCGTGCGTCGCCAATCGGAGCGCGAGGTCGGCGCTCCCGGCATTGATCACGGCGTGCCCGCGCGTTGTGAGAAAACGCTCAACGAACGCCAGGTCGGAGGCCCCCGGGTCGACGACGAGAACGTCGAGCGGGCGAGTTGCGTGCGCGGAATGCGGCGGCCCCTTCGCCTCCGTGACGATAGGAAGCCGGATCACGAATCGTGCGCCAATCCCAGGCGCGTCATCGAGTGAAATGGACCCGGCGTGATCGCCGATGATCCCGTTCACCACGGCGAGGCCAAGGCCCGTGCCCTCTCCCTCGTCCTTCGTCGTCCAAAATGGATCCCAGATCTTTGATTGTTCGCTCGCCGGAATTCCAGGACCGTTGTCTTCGATTTCTATGATCACGCTGGCGGAATCGTAGAAATCCCGAATGCGAATGGACGCCGTTTGGGGGTGTGTGTCGGTGCTGGCTTGGAGTGCATGCTCCGCGTTATTCAGCAAATTCAGAACGACCTGCTCGAGCTGCGCCCGGTCGCCGTTGATCATTGGGAGGGCTGGGTCCAGCTCGACGGTGCACAAGATTCCGGCCGTCTCGAGCGCGTATCGGCGGGTGCGACAAATGTAGCCGACGATGTCATTGACATCGGTCGCCACTCGGCGTTCGACGTCTCGTTTGCGCGCCATCGTAAGCAGATCCCGCACGATTGTCGCCGAGCGAATGGCTTCGTGATTGATCGTCTCGAGCGCGGTGCGATCTTCGGTGGACCATGGCTTCTTCAGCATGAGCTGCGCGAATCCCATGATGGCGGCGAGCGGGTTGTTGAGCTCGTGCGCGACGCCGGCGAGCGTCGTTCCAATGCTCGCCATCCGCTCGCTTCGTCGCAGCAATTCGTCATGGCGTTGGCGCTCAGTCACGTCCTCGACGATTCCGTCATACGCTTCGATGTTGCCCATGTCATCGGTCACTGGGCGGACGGACAGCTTCACTGTGACGATACTGCCGTCGCGTCGCTTCCAGCGGGTCTCGCTCCAATTGGGAAACGCGGGTGTTGCGGCGCGCGTGCGCAATCGTTCGCGTTCGGCCGGATTGAGATAGACGTCGTTTGCCAGATCGAGTCGCAACAACTCCTCAGCGCTCGAGTAGCCGAGCATCGCGACGAGCACGGAGTTCACTTCGGTGAATCGTCCTTCCGGAGACGACCGGTACACGCCGTATCCGGCGCGCTCGACGAGCGCGGCATAGCGCGCCACGTTTTGTTCGAGGGCTTCTCGCGCCTTGGTCAGCGGATCCGGGGAGGCGGACATTCCGAGCTCACGGCAGGGGGACGACGTCAACACACCTGTAAGAACGCGTTTCGAAGCGCGTGGGGCGCTTGATCGGCGCAGCAAAATCGGTCAAAAGGACTTAAACTCAATTATGGGCACTTAAGAATTTTAGCGCACGGTATTGACCAAACGTGGGCTGATGGGGTTAGACTAGATAGGGGCTCGGGGCAGGATCTCGCCGGCTTCTCTTGGCTCTATGCTTAACACATCAACTATTAACAGACGTGCAAATCGCTAATAACGCATTTCGGACGCAGGACGTCGCCTTCGAACAAGAGGCCATTCCGTGGATCGATGACGTCTACCGGTTCGCCCTGTCGCTCACGCGCGACGAATCGGACGCCGACGACGTCGTGCAGGACACTTTCCTTCGGGCCTACCGATCGTGGCACACCTACATGCCCGGCAGCGATTGCCGGCGCTGGCTCTTCACGATTTGTCGCAACGTATTCCTGCGGTCTCGCGAACGCGCTCGCCCGACGGTCGAACTCGACGCGACCGAGCTCGATTCCATCGCGGTTGGGTCCCTCTACTCGGCCGCCGTGCGAGACGGCTACGATGACGTGTTCACTCGGCTCGACCTCGCTCCGGCGATCACCGCGGCATTGGCGAAAATCCCGGAACCATTTCGGTCCACGTTGATTATTGTGGATGTGGAAGACCAATCGTACGAATCGGCCGCCGAAGTGCTCGGCGTTCCGATTGGGACGGTCCGGTCACGTTTGTTTCGTGGACGACGCCTGATGCAGGAGCAATTGCTCACGTACGCCAGCGACGCGGGGTTTGGCCCGCGCGCAGCGCCCGCTCGAGCAGCGACGAAATGCCAGACATTCGCAGAGGAGACGTCACACCAGACTGCCTGAACGTGCTCCTGCACGTTTGGGACGCGCTCGACGATCAGCTCACGCCCGCCGCCGCCGACATGCTTCATGAGCACGTTGCCGCATGCGATAAGTGTCGCAAATATCAGCGGTTTCAGGCGAAGTTTCTCCAGGCGCTCGCGACGCTGCGATCGCGCCAGTGCGCACCACGCCAAGTGAGATTGCGGGTGCTCGACTCGCTGGTGACGGCCGGCTATTCGCCGCCGTGAGTCAGGCCGGCGGCGTCCATGACTTGATGCGAATGGCCGGGAAACTTTCGCCATTCAAAGTCAGTCGGGCATCGATGACGATATCAGGTGCGAGCGACGCAGCGACCGAGCAGTACGCTTCGAACGACAACTGAATCGCACGCTCAGCGTGGTCGCGCTCGATGCCGGCGCCGTCGATCCGATATTCGATGTCGACGTGCTGCAGGCGGCGAGGAAACTGCGGGCGACGCTCTCCCGCGACATGAACCGTCATGCGCTCCACAGGCGTCTTGCGCTTGGCGATGATCTCGACGATGTCGACACCGGCGCACGTGGCTAGGGAGTTCAACAACGTCTCGACGGGCCCGGGCGCTTGTTTGGCGGCCGCGTCAATGCGATGCGTTCGCCCCGGAGGACCAGCCTCGAACAGGCGCTCGCCCAGCCAGGTGACCTCGGTGCGAGTGATCACGGGTGCCGCCGGAACGGCGGCGGCAGTGGGTTGTGTACCAGAAGACATATAGAAAATTCCTATTTCTCGATTGGGGCGCGGACCGCGTTGCCCCACTCGGTCCAGCTACCGTCGTAGTTGCGCACGTTGTCGTAGCCGAGGAGATAGCGGAGCACGAACCACGTGTGGCTGGAGCGTTCGCCGATGCGGCAATAGGCAATGACGTCGTCCGTGGGCGACAGACCTTGCTCCTGTTCGTAGATCGCGCGCAGCTCGCTTGACGGCTTGAACGTGCCGTCGGGATTTGCCGCCCGCGCCCAGGGAACGCTCTTGGCGCCGGGAATGTGTCCGCCGCGCATGGCGCCTTCCTGCGGATACTCCGGCATGTGGAGCTTCTTTCCAGAATACTCATCGGGCGACCGGACGTCGACCAACCGGCCGTGTGCCGCCACGTGCTTTTTGACGTCGGACATGAAGGCTCGGATCCGGTCGTCGCTTCGCTCTTTCGCGACGTAGTCGGATCGCGCCGTGATTGCCGGAGCGTCCGTCGTCATCGGCCGTCCCTCCTGCTCCCACTTCAGGCGTCCCCCATCGAGAATCTTGGCGTTGGTGAAGCCGAACAGCTGGAAGACCCAGAATGCGTACGTCGCCCACCAGTTGTTCTTGTCGCCGTAAAAAATGACGGTCGTGGAATCGTCGATGCCTTTCGAGCGAAGCAGCTCTTGGAATTGCTCGCGCGAGATGTAGTCGCGAACGAGTGCATCGTTCAGGTCGGTGTGCCAATCGACTTTCGAGGCGCCGGGAATGTGTCCCGAGTCGTAGAGCAGCACGTCTTCGTCGCTCTCGACGATTCGCACCTTTGCATCACTCAAATGGTCGGCCAGCCACGCGGTGCTCACCAGCGCGTCGGGGTGAGCGTAGCCCTTATCGGCGACCGATGTATCGAGCTGATTGGCTGTCGGCATGTTCAGTGTCTCCCTGTTGCCCGGTGCGTTACCGAGTTCGCTACCCAATGCGCGTTCCGTTTGCGACGGGTTGGTCGAGCGCGAGCAAAACGACTTCCGTGCCCTGAGGCATTGCTCCGAGAACGAGAACCTCGCTCACGTAGCTCGCAATGCGGCGGGAACCGAGGTTGACCGCGGCGACCACCTGTCGGCCTACGAGCTGTTCCGGCGTGTAGTGCGTCGTGAGCTGTGCACTCGATCGTTTGTGCCCAAGCTCGGTCCCGAAATCAATCAGAAGCTTGATCGACGGCTTGCGCGCGTCGGGAAACGGCTCTGCCTGGAGCACCGTTCCCACGCGTATATCGATAGCAAAGAATTCTTCGGCGGTGGCCATACTCGCGAAAGATACAGGCCCTTCGAAGTCCTAAGCCTTGATGGTGTGGTCGCGAATCCAGTGGTCGATCAAATCGGCGATCTGTCCCCAACCGGGTTCGAGCAGCAGCATGTGTCCGCGAGTCTTCAAGATGTGAAGGGTCGCGCTGTAGCGACGCGCAATGCGTTCGACGATCCGGCCGGGAATGAAGTGATCGTCGTCGGTCGTAATCGCGAGCACGGGGCATCGGACTCGCGCGGCATCTACCGGCACGCCGGTGACCGACATGTCTCGGCCAGCGCGACCGCTGTCGGGGATCAGCCGATCGAGGATTGCGTCCTGTAACTCCGCCGGAACGTGGTTGAGAATGAGGCTTCGCAAATCTTCGCGGTCAGGCACCACAACGCGCGACGTGAGAATTCGCGGGAGGTATCGCAACTGCTTGATGGCGACCTTCGGCGACAGCACACTGATGCCGCGCGGCGGCGCCGGCGTCACGAGCACCGCCGCGCTCACATCTCCCCGCTCGGCGAGTTTTTGCGCGATCAATCCGCCCATGGAGTGTCCGACGACTGCCGGCTTGTCGAGAGTTTTTGCAACCACCGACGCGTCGTCGGCGAAATCCTCGATTGAAGCGCGGCCGAGGTCGATTCCCGGCCGGCTGCCGGCGCGACCGCGCAGGTTGACGGCGTAGGAGGGAACACCACGCGCGGCGAAGAAGTCGAGCCAGGCCTCGAAGATCGTTGCGTCGGCGAAATACCCATGTACGAACAACACCGGAGGACGTGTGGGCAGGTGGGGGCGCTTACACAGCACCGTGAGGTCGCCAATGCGAATCGTTTCAGTCATTACGAGTTCCGTGGTTACGCAATGTGTAGCGTCTCCCGAGCGGCATCGCTATTCATCACCGTCATGTCGCAGCCCGCAAAGACAACGCCGACGATGGACCCATATGCACGGCACGTGCTGGTTTGCGTCGGGGGCTTCTGCTCACCGGACCAGCGTGGGCGCGAGCTCTACCATTTGCTCCCGTCGTTGTTGCAACGCGAAGGCCTGTTGTTTGGTCCGGGCCGAGTGAAACGAGGCGAAACGCCATGCCTCGGAGTCTGCGCCGGTGGACCGATCGTGGTGGTGTATCCGGACGGCGTGTGGTATGGCGGCGTGACCCCGGCTCTGCTCGACCGGATCGTCGTCGAGCATCTGCGCGATGGGCGCATCGTGCAGGAGGCCGTGTTCCATCGCTTGTAAGGCCCATGAGCGCGCGAGGCCATGGGGTCTCGAACGCCGACCTCGCGAAGAGCGAAGGGCGCTAAGCTTTCTTGCCCGGACCCTCGCTTCGCTCGAGCGCCTCCAGCTCCTCGATCTCCTCGGCCACGATGCGCAGGTGTCGTGGCCACACGTGTTTGGCGTAGCTGAAGAAATTCGCGTGGTAAGGCGCGTGCTTGTGGAGAAACACGCTTAGCCGCTCCTGTCCTTTCAGCGTGTTGCACGCCTTACACGCGGTCACTAAGTTGCCCACCGAGCGGTCTCCGCCGCGCACGCGCGGCTGCACGTGGTCGAGCGTGAGTTCGTCCGTGGGAAATTGCTCGCCACAGTATACGCATCGAAATTCGTCGCGCTCGAAGATCCCGCTTCGCTTCAATGGACAATCTCCCGAATCGCCGCATGATGATGGACCGAGCGCGGCGGTATCTGCTCGAGCAGGTAGGCGGCGATCCATTGGCGGCACGGCCCGACGAAACCCCTCCCCGTTTGACCTCCCAAGCCCTCGAGAAGACTCGTATGTCACGCTCCCGCGAACGCATCCTGGCCAACCTAGACGAGATGTACCGCGAAGCGTTCGAGCGGGCCAAGGCGTCGACGGATGAGTCGCAGATGGCCACGCTCGACTTTGCGTATCGCCGCGAGCAGCTCTATTTCGAGATCCTGCTCGACGTGCGCGACGCCGTGGAGCGTCGCGGAGCGTAATCCCGGCGTGCCGGCGTCAACCGCCGGACGGCCGGGCTCCGTGCTTCTCGGGCCGCGGCCACACCATCGACGCGACGACGGCGATTGCCAACACGCCAACGATGATTCCCAGCGATAGCAGCACGTCGATCTCGAGGAAGTGCTCACTGAGCATCTTGGCGCCGACAAACGTGAGAATCGCCGCGAGCGCGTACTTTAGCAAATAGAAGCGATCAACGACGGCCGCGAGCAAGAAGTACAGCGAGCGAAGTCCGAGGATCGCGAAAATGTTCGACGTGAACACGAGGAACGGATCCGTCGTCACGCCGAACGTCGCCGGAATGGAATCGACCGCGAAGATGAGGTCGGTGAATTCGACGAGCACGAGCACCAGGAGCAGCGGCGTGGCAACCCGCTTGCCTGCCTCGATGGTGAAAAAGTGCTTGCCGTGAAAATCCTTCGAGATCGGCATGATCCGCCGCACGAGGCGCACGATCGGGTTCTCGTCGCCGTCGAAGGACTCGTCGCTCCGGAAGGCCATGCGCACGCCGGTGACGACGAGCATGCCCCCGAAGATGTAGAGAATCCAGTGGAACTTGGCGATGAGCACCGCGCCGAGTCCGATGAACAGGCCGCGCATGATCAGCGCGCCGAGGATGCCGTAAAACAATACGCGGTGCTGGCAGATCTTCGGAACGCGGAAGTACTCGAAGATCAGCACGATGACGAAAATGTTGTCGATGCTGAGCGATTCTTCGATGACGTATCCCGTGAGGAACGTCACGCTCACGCGATCGCCGTAGATCGCGTACAAGCCACCCGCGAAGACGAGGGCGAGCGCCACCCATACCGCGGTCCAAATCGCGGCTTCCTTGGGTCGAATCTCGTGCGGTGTCCGGTGGAACACGCCGAGATCGAGCGAAAGCATCGCGAGGACGAATCCGACGAAGCCGACCCAGAACCAGATGTTCGTTTCGATCATGACACCCGAAACCTATCGGGAAGGTCACGTTGGCGCGGACTTGACCTTTTCCATTCCGTCGGCCAGCGCTTACGCCGGCCGTGTCAGGGCGGCAGCGGCACCGAAAGAAGAACAGGGCCTGTCAGGGCGACGCCTGGCAGACGATGTCCCTTGTCGTCGTACTTTTCGAACTGCCCGTTCGCGACGTAAACAAACTCGCGGCCGACGACTGTGCCGATCGTCGGCTCATCGGCGACCGAGGTGTTCCGATCGATGACGTCGGCCCGTTCGATGCGCGTGCGCTCCGGGTTGAGCACGAACCGCATGACGCGCGCGGGCGTGACACCGTTTTGGACCGCGACGATCGCACCTCGGTCCCACGCGATGCCGTCGCATCCAAGCGACGTGGAATTTGGCGCGTCGCCGAGCCGCGTGACGGCATTCGTGGTGAGATCGACTCGCAGGAGCCCGTGAGAGTAATCGGCGAGGAAAAGGGATTTGCCGTCGGGATCCGGTGCCAGCCCTTGAAGCGAACGGAAGAGTGGGCTTCGAACGGCCTCGAGCGTATCACCGAACGGCCGAAGGCGATACAGCACGGGTTGGTTGGAATCGGTCATGAAGACGTCGCCGGCGGGACCGACGGCAAGATCGCCGAGTACGTGGCCGCCGGCGATAACCGGCAGAGTCCATCGCCGCTCAATCGTGCCGTCGCTAATTCGAATGCGGAGCAGCGCCGCGATCGCGGTGTCGCCGGGCAGGTAGTGGTTCATCTGCGGCATGCCCGACGTCGTCGCCCAAAGTACTCCGCGCGCCGCGTCGACACGAACGCCGAGTAGGGCGCCGAGATCAGATTTTCCGCGGGGCCAGAGCTCGCGCGTCTTTCCATTGGCGTCGATCTCGGCGATGGTCCGATGGCGAACGCTGGTGACGTAAAAGCGCCGCGTGCGTGGATCGTAGTCGACGCCTTCGGGCCAGAAGGTGGAATCGCTGAGCGTTGCGCGCACGCGACTGTTCGCGATCGGCGCTCTGTTCGCGTCGTGCGCTGCGACAACCGCCGTAAATGTCGCCAGCCCCGCGAGCGACGACAATCGCTTGTCGGAACGCAAGTCGCGCCCGAGTCCGAGTGCCGCGTATTGGCGAAGCATTGCGAGCGCTGTGCTCGTGTCGCCGGCGCGCGTCGCGAGTATGGCGCGCGCCCAAACATATTCGTGCTGCACCGGCCAGGATGAGGCGGCGCGGTCGACTTCGCGTCGGGCGACAGTCACGTCGTCGCGAGTGAGCGCGGACGCGGCGCGAGCCCACGCAGCGCGCGCGATGGATGCTGAATCGACTGCGGGAATGCCGGTCATTTGCTGAGCAGACGCGGATCCGCCGGCGAACAGCGCCACGCAACAGACCGCGGCGTCTTGTATGCGGAAAATGAATTTCACGACCTACGGTGTGCTCCGACGGCATGTCTGAACAGCGTCGGGTGATGAAGCGCGCGATCTCGCCCCGAGGGGCGGCCGCGGGCGTGACGAAACGATTCGTCACCTCTCCCGAACGTCTCGCACCTGGACGGTGGAGGATGCGTGCGCTGTCCCCGATCATTCCTGGCGTATGATGCGACTTTGGATGGTCTCGTACGTCCGACCCGTGCGACTGGGCGGCGCAGCCGGCTTGAGCTTTGTTGCTCACGCGTTGTTGATCGGCACATCGGTCATCGCGACGCGTGCTCCGCTGTCGCTGTCGCGCGAGAGTCTGTCGAATCGCGCGTACTACATTCCGCCGCCGGACAAGCCGTCGCATCCAATGGGGTCGCGCGAGGCTGTGCACTACATCACCCTGACCGCTGGTCTGGGTATTGGGCCGGGTCCGGTGAACCTCGACGCCCGCCAGCCCGTGCGCTTGGCTGAGCATTCTCCCCAAGCGGGTGATCGCGCGGTTGATTCTGTTTCGTCGGCGCCCGTGGTCGGAGATCCGCAGGGTGATTCGGTGTTCACAGTTCTCGAAGTCGACAGCGCTGTCGTTCGATCGCAGACGAGCGCGGCACCGGCGTACCCGCTGGACCTTCTCACAAAACACGTGGAGGGCAGCGTGACGGCGCGGTACGTGGTCGACACGACCGGCTTCGCGGATGTCGAGTCACTCGAAGTGATGCGATCGTCGAACGAGGGTTTTGCCCGCGCCGTCCGCGACGCGCTGCCGTACATGCGCTTTTCCCCGGCGAAGATCGGTCCGCACAAGGTGCGACAGGTGGTGGAGCAGTCGTTCACTTTTCGAATCACTCCGCCCGTCACAGCCGCCGGCCAAAAACCCTAGCGCGGCGCCGAACCGATTTGCTCTAGGTCGCCGAACCTTCGGGCGCATCGGAGCGGGCGCCGAGCCGAGCGTGAAGTCGTTCGCGATAGGTGCGCGACAATCGAAGCTTGGCGCCGTTGCGCAACACCACGATGGCGTCGCCCGCGAACCACGGCTGCACTTCGACGATGCGATCGACGTTCACGATGTACCGGCGATGAATCCGAATGAATGAGCGCGGGTCCAGCTGCGGTTCGATGCTCGCGGCGGTCATTCGAATGAGATGGCTCGTTCCACCGACGTGCAGCCTGATGTAGTTCCCGTCCGTCTCCCACCAGTCGACGTCGGCGGTGCGCACGATCTTGAGCACGCCGTCGACTTTCACGGCGACTCGGTCCAGAGGCTGCTTGGTCTGCTGCTGTTGCGTCGCCGATGTATAGTCGGCCAACAACGCGCGGAGTCGTTCGTCGTCGCTGCGCGATCCGCGACCTTGCACGCGCTCCTTGGCGCGCGCGAATGCCTCGCGGAAACGCGCCGTGTCGTACGGTTTGAGGAGATAGTCGACCGCGTGCACTTCGAACGCGCGGACGGCGTACTGGTCGAATGCCGTGACGAAGACGACGGCGGGCGACGCGCGACCGGCGATCTCGCGCAACACGCCAAAGCCGTCGACGTCCGGCATCTGAACGTCGAGAAAGAGGAGTTGCGGCTTGAGCGTGAGAATTTGCTCAATCGCATCCCGGCCGCCGGCGCATGCGGCCACCACCTCTGCCTCGCCCGTCTCTTCGATGAGCCGAACGAGGCGTTTGCGCGCGATTTTTTCGTCGTCTGCTACGAGTACGGTGAGCATGTCAGGCACTGAGCGTGAGGTCGAGTGTGTACGCGCCACTCTCGCGGAGGGCCGCGACCGCGGTGTCGAGCGCGCGCTCGCGTTCGACGGTGATCCCGCGCTCGTCGGTGCACTCGAGCGCCAGGCGTAGGTAGTCCGCGAGACGTGCGAGTTGACGTTCGGTGAGCTCGGGGTCGTGACGAACTGTTTCCGCGATGCCGGCGAGCGAGTGAAGGAGCACCGGGGGTATGACTTGCAGTTTGGCGGCGCGACTCTGCGCCGCCGCGAGCTCGGCGGTGAGCGCCGCGGCGGCCGTCTCGCGCGCACGCAACCACTCGACGAGCAGGCCCCGGTGTCCGATGACCGCGAGAATGCTGAAGATCACGAAGTCGACGAGAAACGTCGGTTGCCAATTGGCCGACGACAGTGGGAGCTCGGGGGCGGTGAGATACTGGAGAAGCGCGACGTGCGCGAATGTCGTAGCCAACGCCGCGGCGAGATACGCGAGCACACGCCAGACGACAAAATCGCTCCGCACCGGAAAGCGTTTGCCGAGCAAGAGCACGACCGGCGTGAGCAACGCCCAGATGGCCGCCGATGTCATGTCGCTGCGAACCACGGACAGCCACGACGTGTCCGCAGTCCGATGGCGAAGCATGAGGTAGACAATGCTCTGCTGTGTCCACAGCAAGCCACAGAGCAGCCAAATCACCGGGATGGCCAGGCCCGGGCGTCGGAACACCGCGGGCATTCTCAATACACGCAGCTTGCTGTCGCCGATCGCGACGGCCGGCGTGCTTCGTTCGACGTTCGCCGGTGCCGCGTCATCGCGCCGTCGCGCGGGTATCGTCAGCTCGGCGATCGTTCCACCGGTGGAATTGTCAGCGAGGCGAAGCAGGTCGTCATCGCCATACAGAATTGCGAGACGATCGCGCACGTTACTGAGTCCGATTCCCCGACCCGCCGATGCCGACGCCGCGTCGAGTCCCACGCCATTGTCGATGACGCGCACGAGAAGCGATGCATTCTCGACCGTCGCCATGATATCGATATGGCCGGCAACGCTCCGTCCGCTCAATCCGTGACGGATCGCGTTCTCGACGAGCGGTTGCAACACGAACCGCGGCAGCAAACAGTCCACGGCCGCCTCGTCGACGTGATAGCCGATGGTCAACCAGTCGGCGAAACGAATGCGTTGGATGTCGAGATATGGCTCGATGCCAACGATCTCTTCGCCGAGCGTGACCTCGTCGCTCTTTTTCGCGAGCGCCGTGCGGAAGATGGCCGTCAACTGATGAAGCACGCGGCTCGCTGTCGCGGGTGCATCGTACGCGAGCTCCGAGACCGCGCCGAGTGAATTGAACAAAAAGTGCGGCTGAAGCTGGGCCTCGAGGTAGTCGAGCCGGGCGCGGCCGAGTGATGCTTCGAGTCGGTTGGCCAGTCGTTTCCGCTCGTCGAGTGCGCGTCGAACGAGCAGCGCCTCCGCCACGGCGACGACGGCGATGTAGCCGACGATGTCGAAGTCGGCGTACAACACAAGCATGGCGGGAACGGAAAGTGTGACCGCTTTGCCAGTGATCACATGGACCGCGAGGCGAGCCACTGCACAGTCGATGAGCGCCGCGATAACGAGGGCCGGGAGGTGCAACAGAACGACGGCGTAGATACTCGTCGCGATCGCGCGCACTCGGCTGTGCCACCACGCAATGCCGACGCTGATCGCCGCCCACAACAGGGCGAGGATGAGGTCATTTTCGATCAGGGCGACCGGATCAGCGGGGCCGTGTTTGGCGAGCGCCAAGGAGACGACACCTTGGAGCGCGAAGAAGCAGATCCAGGCGCCGGCAATCAGCGAACCGGACCGAAGCCAACCAACAAACGTTCGAGAACGGACCGGCATGGACATAAGGTCGCGCGAATTCAGTCCGGAAGCGGTACCGCGGTGGCGGGCCGCACTTGGGCACTGATGAACCGTACTGTCATTGGGACGATCTGAAAGGCTGGCTGTTGCGGTGGAACGGACGTGGGGAGGACTCGCTATCATGACTCCACGATGACTGACGCTGATCAAATCGACCATCCACAGGCCGCGCCACTCGCGGTCGTCAACGCGCGCGTTTGGACCGGTGACGACGTTCGCCCCTGGGCCGACGCGTTGCTGACGAATGGCGAGCGCATCGCGGTGGTTGGCTCGAGCGCCGAGGTGATGAAGCGAGCGCGCGGATCGGCGCGCGTCGTCGACGCGGGTGGAATGCTCGTCGTGCCGGGGTTCATCGACTCGCACATTCATCTTCTCATAGGCGGGCTGGGGCTGTCGTCGGTGCAACTGCGGGATGCGCGGACACCTCAGGAGTTTGCGCGCCGCATCGAGCAATTCGCGCTCACGCGTCCGGCCGGAAGTTGGATCCGGAATGGCGATTGGGACCACGAGCTCTGGGGCGGCGAGCTGCCGAGACGCGAGTGGATCGACGCCGCGACGCCGAACACTCCGGTGTGGGTCAATCGTCTCGACGGGCACATGTCCTTGGCGAACAGCGCGGCCCTTCGCGCGGCGGGGATCACGCGAGACACGGCCGACGTCGACGGCGGGACCATCGTGCGCGACGCCGTCGGCGAACCCATGGGCGTGCTCAAGGACAATGCGCAGTCGCTCGTGGATCGAGTCGTACCCGCGCTCGCAGACGCCGAGCTCGACGACGCGCTCGACGCGGCGATGCGGTTCGTCGCGAGCCACGGTGTGACGTCGGTCCACCACATGGGCACGTGGGAAGACCTGAGCGTTTTCGAACGGGCGCACGCGGCGGGTCGTTTGAGAACACGCATCTATGCCGCGGTGCCGATCGATACGTGGGAGAGACTACGCGACCGCGTAGAGTCGAGCGGGCGCGGCGACGAGTGGTTGCGCATCGGCGCGCTGAAGGGGTTCGTCGACGGCTCGCTCGGTTCACACACCGCGGCGATGCTCGAGCCATTCACCGACGCGCCCAACGATCGCGGTCTCTTCGTCAATACAATCAACGATCTGCGGCGGTGGTCGCTCGGTGCGGACGCGAGTGGATTGCACCTCATCGTGCATGCGATCGGGGATCACGCGATCCGCACGCAGCTCGATGTTTATGAGAGTGTGCTCGAACAGCATGGGCCGAGAGACCGGCGCTGGCGCATCGAGCACGCGCAGCATCTCAGCGCGCCGGACGTTCCGCGGTTCAAGTCGTTGGGCGTGATCGCGAGCATGCAGCCGTACCACGCGATCGACGACGGCCGTTGGGCCGAGCGAGTGATTGGGCCGGAGCGGGCCAAGCTGACGTACGCCGTTCGATCGTTGCTCGACGCCGGCGCGCGGGTGGCGTTCGGCAGCGATTGGTTCGTCGCGCCGCCGACGCCGCTCGAGGGAATTTATGCCGCCGTGACCAGACGGACGCTCGACGGACGCAATCCGGACGGCTGGATTCCCGAACAGCGCATCACGGTCGAAGAAGCCCTTCGCGCATATACGCGTGAAGGAGCGTTCGCGTCATTCGAAGAGCGCGATAAGGGATCTCTAACTGCCGGCCGCCTGGCCGATTTCGTCGTGATCGATCGTGACATCACGCGACTCCCGCCTGTGGAAACCGCCGACGCACGCGTCATGATGACGGTGGTCGGCGGTCGGGTCGTTCACGAAATTCTATAACACTCAGGCGGACTGAAACGGCAGATCAGAACTTGACGATCTCCTCGCACGCTTGCTTGATGTCGGCAATCTGCGGCAGGATCGCGTCCTCGAGACGAGGCGCGTACCCCACGAACGTATCGGTCGACGCCACGCGCTTCACCGGCGCGTCGAGCCACGGGAAGCAATCGTCGGCGATGCGCGCCGCGATCTCCGCGCCGTAGCCCCACGAGATCGAGTCCTCGTACAGCACGATGGCGCGATTCGTCTTCTTGACGGACTCGAATACCGTTTCCTGATCCCACGGCGACAACGTCCGCAGATCGATGACTTCCGCCGACAATCCCGTGTCGGCGAGTTGATTTGCTGCAGCAAACGCGCGCTGCACCGTCGCACCGTAGGTCACGATCGTCACGTCCGTTCCTTCGCGTACCACCTTGGCCTTGCCGAACGGAATCATGAAGTTCGGGCCCGGGTACGCCGCCTTGTTGTACGTCTGGCGATAGAGATGCTTGTGCTCGAGGAAGATCACCGGATCGTCGCAGCGGATGGCCGTGCGGAGCAGACCGTTGGCGTCGAGCGCCGTGGCCGGGCACACGACGCGCAGACCCGGGCAGTGCGTGAAGATCGATGCCCCAGTTTGCGAGTGATAGATCGCGCCGCGGATGTAGCCGCCGTACGTCACGCGAACCACGAGGCCGGCCGAAAAATCGTTGTTGGAGCGCCACCGCATCGTCGCCAATTCGTCGCGGAGCTGCATGTACGCCGGCCAGATGTAATCAAAGAACTGTACTTCGACCACTGGCTTGAAGCCGCGGAGAGCCAATCCGATCGCGCGACCCACGATCGTGGCCTCGGCGAGCGGTGAGTTATAGACCCGCGCGCTGCCGAATTCCTTCTGCAATCCGAGTGTGACGGTGAACACGCCGCCCTTGCCCTTGAGCGTCTCGAGCACGCCCTCGCGCGACGCGTCGGCGACGTCCTCGCCGAAAATGAGAATCTTTGGATCGCGCCGCATCTCGTCTTTCATGCAGGCATTCAGCAGATCCACCATCGTCGTTTCGTTGCCGGAGAACTGCGGATCGTCTTCGGTGTCAAAATGCTCGCTCGTCGGGTCGACGTCGGGCGAATAGACGTAGTTGTAGATCGTCTCAGGGCCGGGCTGTTCCGCGGCAAGTGCGACGTCGGTGGCCGCGAGGACTTCAGCCTCGACCTCGGCCTGGATTTTGGCGATGTCGTCGGCGGTCGCGTATCCCTCGGAGATCAGCCACGCGGGATAGTGCGTGAGCGGATCGCGCGCGGCGTCCGCGGCGCGCTCGTCGGGCAGGCGATACTTGGTCTCCTGGTCGGACAGCGAATGCGAGTAGGGGCGAATCACGTGCGCGTGAATGAGCGCCGGACCCTTTCGCTGACGCGCGTAGGCGACCGCTTTCTGCACCGCTTCGTAGCTGGCGAGCAGATCGCAGCCGTCTACTTCCTGAATGTGCAGACCGGGGAACGACGCGACGAGCTTGGAAATGCTTCCGCCGGCGGTGTTGACCTCGACAGGGACCGAGATCGCGTACCCATTGTCCTCGACGAGATACACGATCGGCAGCTTGAGATTGCACGCCGAATTCAATGATTCCCAGAATTCGCCTTCGCTGGTGGTGCCGTCGCCGGTCGAGCAGAAGACAACTTCGTCCTTCTGGAAGCCGTCGGTGATGTTCAGCAGCTTGGCGCGAAGCGTTGCCTCGGCCGAACCGACCGCCTGGAGAAACTGCGTTCCGGTGGGCGACGAGCTCGACACGATGTTGAGCTTCTTGTGTCCCCAGTGGCTCGGCATCTGGCGGCCGCCGGAGTTTGGATCGCTCGCAGCACCAACGGCCGAGAGGAGCATTTCCTCTCCAGTCATCCCCAGCGAAAGGCACAGCGCCCGATCGCGGTAGTACGTGTAAAACCAGTCGTAGGCCGGTTTGAACACGAAACCGGCGGCCGTCAGAATCGCTTCGTGGCCGGCGCCGGAAATCTGGAAGAAGATCTTGCTGCTTGCTTTGAGTTGGATCTCTTTATCGTCCAGTCGGCGCGACAGGAACATGGTGCGGTATGCGCCGACGAGCTGTTCACGGGACAGGCCGGCGGTGGTCTTTCGCTCGGCACGCGTCGATGTCGCCATGGTTCTCCGGGTGAATTAGGCCGTCGCGTAAAAACTAACGTCGGGCGCCTGGTCCGGCGATTGGGGTGGATGGGCAGACACGATGAATCGGTCGCCACCGGCAGATTTGGCCTCGTACATGGCCGTGTCGGCAATTCGAAGCAGCTCCGCGGCGGCGAGACCGCTGTCGAACGGCGGGTGGCCTTTCGCGTCTTTCGCTGAGCCGCCGGGATGCGCCGTCGCAATTCCAAGGCTCGCCCCGACGGTGATTGGCGTCCCCTCGTACAGAATCGGCCGGCGCAACGCGTTAAGAATTCGTTGTGCCACGGTCCGGACCTCGGCCTCGTCGCGGACCTGGAGCAGCACCGCGAATTCGTCGCCGCCAAACCGAGCGATGAAATCAGTGCCGCGCGTCGAGTCGCGCAGGCGCACACCAACGGCAACGAGAACGGCGTCGCCGGCGGCGTGTCCGTGCTGATCGTTGACGGGCTTGAACCCGTCGAGATCAATGAATAGGACGGCAATGTCTCGCGCGTTCGCCGGATCCACCGGAGTGCGCGGAAGCTCCAACATTTCGATCAGTCGCGCCTCGAAGCGGGCGCGATTGACCAGGCCGGTGAGCGAGTCGTGCTCGGCACGATGCGCCAATGCTTCTTCACGCAGACGCCGAGTGGTTATGTCGCGCACGACATATTGCCGCACTTCGTCGTCATCGGTCGCGTCGACAATCTCTGCGACTTCGACATGGAGACTGGTGCCGTCGATCCGTTTCCATGTTGCCGGACGAAGCGCCGGCGTCGCGCCTGGTTGCGTTGTGGTCACTTCGTACTCGAGGAATCGGCCGATCGGCGACCGCATCAAGTCATATCGATTCTTGGCGCCGGCAAGCGAGACAGCCGCGGAGTTCGCGAATTGAATTCCCGACTTCGAACAGATGAGAACTGCATCCGGCGCAAGCTCGACTAGGCGGCGATACCGCTCATCACTCGACCGCTGCAGATCGACGTTTCGCTTGATGTACTCGGCAACGCTGTCGGCGAGCACACGCAGCTCGTGTCCGTCTACCTCGAGCCGCTCGTTTTCTTCGTGCACGCTGCCTGATTTGAGTTGCGTGGTGATTGCATGGATGCGTGTGGACAGCGAACGACTCACCTGCTTCCACGACGTCCATCCAACGACGACGAGCAAGGCGTACGAGATGGTCAACAACACCCACGCGGTGCGCGCCGCTTGCTGGGCGAGGTACGTCGCATCGACGCCGGCAACTATGGTAGCGCCAACTGTACCACCGCTCGCGTCGCGGACCACTCTGCCAATGAGCAGATACGGGCGTCCTTCGATGACCATCATGCGCCCGGCCCCGTCTTTCGCCGGCCAATTGTCGACGAGCCGGCGCTTCAGATCGGTTGCATCGAAGCTCGTTTCGGACGCGCTCACTACGCAGGACGCGCGACACGCGTTCGTGCCCGCGGCAACGAAGCCCACGCTCGGATCTTTTGCGCGAAAGAGAGCGAGCCGAAGCACTGCGTCGCCGGACACAGGGCCGAGCGGACTGCGCTCCAGCGTCTCGCCCAGGGCGCGCAGGTCGGGCAAATGCCGTTCGCGAAGCTCACTCAGCCCGGTGTTTACGACGGCGAGGGTCGCGACGGCGGCGAGTACCGCGAATCCAAATCCAAGCACGAGCACGGTTCGCAGAGCCAGCACCGTGGCGATTCCGCGTCGTCGCCCCCGGGAAACGGCAATAACCCCCGCCAGAAGCAAGGGCGCGAGGGCGCCAAGCCCGAGCGGAAGCCAGGCCTGGCTGGGGAGAGCGAGCTGCGTGGACCAATTACCCATCATGAGGAGTATCGACTGCTAGAGGCCGGAGGGCGCGAGACCCCGGCAAAATGGCACCCGGCATGCGTTAGGGTGCGACGACTGAATCAACGACGGGATTGATGACACGACCTCCGGATTCCTGCACCTTCTGCGACCTGATCCAGGGCGCCGCCGAGGTGTCGATGTGCCATGAAGACGCGGATTCGATCGCGTTCATGGACATTCAACCGGTGAACAACGGACATATTCTCGTGGTGCCGCGCGTGCACTACGAATCGCTGCTCGACGTGCCGCAGGAGCTCGGCATTCACCTCTTCAAGGTGACGATGCAGCTGGCCAACGCCGTTCGAAAAGTGACGGGCACCGACGATCTCAATATCGTCGTGAACAGCGGTGTCGCGGCGGGGCAGGACGAGCCGCACTATCACGTGCACATCATTCCGCGTCGTCCGGGTGACGGATTCGACATCCCGCTGCCGTTCAACGGCTCGCAGATGCCGGATCGCACCGTTCTCGATGCCTACGCGGTTCAAATCATCTCGGCACTCCGCGATCCGATGCGCGTCGGGACGTAGCCTATAAAGACGCATGCGATACATGATCGTCACAGTCGCGCCCGCCTCTTGCGCGAACGGAAACATTACTGCATTTGTTCGGCGCGCGCGGTGAGAAGCCGCGTGTCCAACCGGAGGCGAATGGGCCCACTCGCACGACATCGAGGTCTATGTCGAGTGCCGCGATCACGACAGCGGCGCGGGCGCACCTGTCTCTCGAACGTCCAGATCTTCTCTGATCGGCGCGACACCCCGCCACGGGAAACCCTTCCCGCGGCGGGGTGTCGCCTTTTTAGCGAGGTGACATGTCACGACGTCGGCACTTTCACCGTGTCTCCCTCCCACACACCCACCACCCCACTCGCCGGGCCAAACCCATTGCATCAGGCCCGCAAAAGCGAGCGATAAAACGAGCGACAATGCGCGATTGCGGCCGGCGCTGCGTGTACTGCGCTGCGGCCCTCGAGTTCGACTTCGCAACGCTCGATCATGTCCATCCGTTGGCGCACGGTGGCGCGCACGTTCCCGGGAACCTCGTTCTCGCCTGCGCGCGCTGCAATCGTCTCAAAGGCGACCTGCTGCCGACCGAATTCTTCGCCCGCTATCCGTGGGCAGGACAGAATTTCATCTCGTACGCTCGAGCGGTGCATCGAGCACTGAAGCGATGTGCGCGACGCGCGGTGAGCTTGGCGTACGCGCGAGCAGCGTAAGAACTAGTAGTCCACCGGGCGCAGATACGACTCTCCGATCGCCGTCGGGCTGACCATGGCGACGGTCGGAAGTCTGCGCTTCCAATGCGTGCTCTCGAGTCGTTTTTTCACGATCTCTACTTCGGCCGTCTCGAACCCGCGCGCAACGAGCTCCTCGGCGCTGTAGCCGTTGAGGAACCAGTTGAGCAGTTCGTCCGCCTTCGCGTAGCTGATGCCGAAGTCGCCTTCGTCGGTTTGACCGACGACGAGATCCGCGGTCGGCGGCTTGGCCACGATGACGTCGGGAATCCCAAGATGCCGCGCAAGCGCCCACACCTGCGTCTTGAATAGATCGCCGAGGGGATTGATCGGCGGCGAATCGTCGGCGTGCCAGGTGAAGTATCCGAACAAACGCTCCGTCTTGTTGCCGGTGCCAAGCGGAATGCCGCGATGCTTCGCCGCCAGGTCGAACAGCGTGATCATGCGCATTCGCGCCATGACGTTGCCGCGACGTCCGCCGTCCGCATCCGGTTCGTGCGACAGATAGCCATCCACGGCCGCGCTGATGTCGATCGTCCGCGACTGAATTCCGAGCGCGTCGACCACGAGCTGCGCATGTTCGAGACTCGCACCACTCGATGTGCGATATGGCAAGCGCAGGCCGAGCACGTTCTGTGGGCCGAGTGCGCGTGCAGCGAGATAGGCCGTCACGGCGGAGTCGACGCCGCCCGAAATACCGACAACCGCGCAACTGAAGTGGCGCCGCGCCATTTCATCGCGAATGAAATGCACCAGCCACTCTTCCGTCATGGCCGGATCGATCTCGATGGGAACGGGCGGCATGTCGCGCGTGGACGACGCGCGAATCACGGGAATCGCGCCGTCGGCGCGCGGCGTAACGTCGCTCGCAGTTTGTCGCGGCGATTCAATTGCTGCGGGATCGTAGTCGAGCGTGGCGGGAGCTCCCGCCATCGCGGCGTCCATGCTCGCTCGCAGATGCGGGATCATGGTTTCGAGATCGGCAATGAGCGGCATGTCGGCGCGCGCGCGTGTGACGTCCGCGAGATCCAGCGTGACAGACAACACGGCATCGTCCCAGAGCGGCGCGCGCCCTCGCACTTCGCCGCGCGCTCCCGAAACGAGTGAGCCGCCCGGGAACATCTTTCCCCCTTCACTGCCAACGAGCGTCGCGAGAGTGACAAACACTCCATGCTCGTCGGCAATGTCGCGGATGAGTCGATCCCAGCGGCTGACGCTCGTTGGGCCGGGAATGCCATCGCTCTTGAGATACGGGCCGCGCGCCGGTGGTGCGGCGCAGACAAAGATGATCTGCGCGCCGTCGAGTGCGGCGATGGTGGCCGTCATGCTGTGCCACGCGTCTTCGCAGACAAGCATCGCTGCGCGTCCCCACGGCGTGTCGAACGCACGCACTTCACGTCCGCGCTCCACGAAGCGCTCTTCGTCGAACAAGCCGTAGGTCGGCAAAAAGATCTTTCGATGGACGTGATGTATGTGCGGCTCGCCGTCGCCAAGCGTCACATACATCGCGCTGTTGTACAGTTTGTTCTTCCAGATCTCATAAAAGCCGATCGTCACGTCCAACGGTTTCGGCGACGCCACCGCGGCTCGATAGACCGCGTCTAGGTCGCGAGCGAGCGTTCCGGCCGTGACCGCGTTGTCCCGGACTCCCCCTTCCAGGAAATACCCGGTCAGCGCGCTTTCGGGGAGCGCGAGGACCATTGGTCGGGGTACGAGCGTGTCGATTTGGGCAAACAGGCCGTGGAGGCGCTGGAGGTTGCCACGGTAGTCGCCCTTCCGCGGCGCGAGTTGCGCCAGGGCGACGTGGACGTTGGGGGGCATGGACTAAGAGTAAGGCGGATCGGCGGGCGGGTGGAGGGGTTGCGTGCCCGCCGGCCGTTCCTAACACGGCATCTGATCGTCCTGCAAACACCCGATATCTTTCGGGGTATTCCATAAAGCCCCTTTGGAGCCCACCTGGTGAACCCGGACGATCAAATAGCTCAGCGGCCGCGTTGGGCGCGGTCGACTCTCTCCGCCGCGTTCATCGTGTGCGCGGCCGCAACCGTCGTATTTGCCCAGGACACGACACACAAAACAGGCGAGGCGTGGCAGTTGATACAGCTGCCGCAATCGTCCCGCGTCTTCGCCCGCGACGGATCGCTCATCGGCGAAGTCGGGCATGAATGGCGTACGAGCGTGGCGATGTCGTCGCTGCCGGCATACGTGCCAAAAGCGTTCGTCGCCGTGGAGGACCAACGCTTCTACGAGCACAGTGGCGTCGACTTCATCGGCATCGCCGGCGCGATCAAAGGCAAGGTGCTCGGACAGAACCGCGGTGGGGCGAGCACGATTTCCGAACAGCTCGTTGGGTACATGCATCCTGACCTCGTCGATCGCCGCGACCAGAGTCCCGGTCGCAAGTTGCGCGGTGAGTTGGCGGCGCGCGAAATGGAGAAGCACTACTCCAAGGATCAGATTCTCGAGGCGTATCTCAACCAAATCAACCTTGGCCGCGGCTGGTACGGGATCGAAGCAGGTGCACAGCACTACTTCGGGCACGCCGCGTCGAAGCTGACGGTTGCCGAGGCGGCAACGCTCGCCGGGCTACCCAAGTCGCAGCCGACGTACGATCCCATTTCACGACCGGACGCCGCGCGCAACCGCCGCAATCTCATCCTTCAAAAGATGATGGAGCAGCAATACATCACTCCCGAGCTCGCCGAAAAGGCCAAAGCAGAACCGGTCGTCACGGCGCCGAACGGCGGGATGTCAGCCGCTTCCGGCTATTTCATCGACGCCGTGCGGCAGCAAGCAGAACGCGCCGGCATCCCCATCATGAACGGCGGCTACCGCATCTTCACGACGCTCGATCCTGCTCTCCAACGGCAAGCGGTTACCGCGATCATCGACGGCACCACAAGCATTGAGGCGCAGAAAGGCTACAAGCATTTGACACAAGCGTTAGCCAAGGGAAATCAGACCGACTACCTGCAGGCCATGGCCGTGTCGATCGATCCGCTCACCGGCGACGTTCGCGCCCTCGTGGGAGGACGCAACTACGCGCGTGCGCCGTACAATCGCGCCGTCTCGGCAAAGCGCCAGCCCGGTTCGGCGATTAAGCCGCTCGTCTACGCCAAGGCGATCGAAGACAGCATCCCGCCCAACGCGATCATTCCCGATTCGTCGCTCGAGATTCCGTTGCCGAGCGGCGATGTCTACAAGCCGGAAGAGATCGACGGCAAATTCTGGGGCTCTGTCGTGTTCAAAGAAGGAAAGCCGACGACGAGCGTTCTCACCATGCGCGAGGGACTCATCCACTCACGCAACATGGTCGCGATCCAACTCGGCCAACGCGTCGGCATGGATTCAGTCGCCGCGCTTTCGCAGCGAATGGGCATCAATACGCCAATGGACCCGGTGCCGGCGAGCGCCATTGGCGCGTCGGTCGTTCATCCCATCGAGCTGGTGTCGGCGTACACGGCGTTCGCCAACAACGGCGCCGTCGTGCAGCCGCGCTTCATCACCCGCATCGACGATCTGGCGGGACGCGCCGTGTTTCAGCGTCCGGCGTCGACGCCACAGCAAGTCCTCGATCCGCGCATTGCGTTCATCATGCGAGACATGCTGCGCGACAACGCCGATCGAGGAACCGGCGTGTCGGCTCGCAAAGTGGTCCCCGACGGCATCCCGATGGCGGGGAAAACAGGCACGACGAACGACAATGTCGACGTGTGGTTCGTCGGCATGACGCCCGAGTTGGTGACCGGCGTGTGGCTTGGCTTCGACAAACCAAAGACGATCATCGCGGGCGCCACAGGCGCGAGCTTGGCGGTGCCGATCTGGGGACAAATGATCGGTCGCTACTATGCAGGACGGTCGAGCAATGGCTGGGGCGCGCCCCCAGATGGACTCGTGTACACCGAATTGGACCGCGAGACGGGCCAGCTGGCGACACCGATGACGTCACCTGAGAAACGGTACATCGAGTATTTCCTTCCGGGCACTGAGCCGGCCCAACTGCGGAACAATCCGTGGCGCGTTCCGCAGTGGGGTCCGCTGTTCGTTCCAATTCGCGTACCCCAGAAATAGCAGTATTCTCTGAATTGAGCGCAAAAACGACCGCGCGCTACTTCGACTCGAATCCAAGATTCGCCGGTGTTCGCTGCACACCCGCGTACGCCGCGACGGTTGCCGCCGAATCCGAACCACTCATGCCGAATCCGGCAAGCTGATTGGTCGTTGGACCGGTCGCCGGAATGATCTCGAAGGTCATGTCGTCCACCAACAACTCGCCGCGCCCCGACATCAGTGCGCCGAACGTTATTCCGATCGCGTCGTCGGGAACGTCGAGAACTATTTCGACCTGATGCCAATCGCTCGTGCCGAGCAGTGGACGACTCGAGAAGTTGTCGAAGCCCTCGATTACGCCTGGCCCGTCGACCCGCATCCAAATCCCAATGTCGGTGCCCGCAGTCGCCGCTTGACGCACCCAGGCGCGAAACCGAATGCGCTGACCGCGAAATGAGTCTGCTCTCAGGTTCTGACCGACGCCGCTGAATCGGGCGGGCGACGAATCGACACCGAAAATGGCGAGTGCGCTGCTTCCGCCGTGCACTGTGCGGTGATCAACGCCCACGGTGTACGTCGCCTGGACTCCGCCGACGAGAAACCACGGTGCAGGTATGCCCGCATTCAGATTGCCAAACGACGGCTCAGTCGATGTGCCCGCATCGGAACATGCCGCGCCGAGAGCCGTAGCAATCGCGGCGGTGGCACAGAGCGAGAAGCGAACGGATCGGCGCATGCGCGACGGCCTCCCAGATATGAGGATTCGAAACCCCGAGAATTTTGTATACACTATCGTCGACGGCCGGCAACGCAAGAGTCGGCTTCGATCGGTGACCATCGCGCCGCCAAAGTCGCGCCGATCCTAAAACACAAACGGCAGCAACGTACTCGGCGACGTTCCGTTGACGTAGAGGAGTAGATCGAAGTCATCGGGGAGAACCGTCGTTCCAAAATACGCGCGCTCAGACGCAGGGTCGAACAACGCGCCGATCGACCGCATGAGAATCGGCCCGGCGAGTGGAGCTGCCGCCGCGCCGCCGGCAGCAATCGCACGGGTATCCAATAGCGCGAGCTGTTTGCCGGCGGCCTGGAATGCGGCTTCGACCGACACTGTTGGAATGATCTCGGCGTCCCATGCCGCCAAGCGACCGTTGAGGCCAACGGCGTTGAATCCACCATGCCCGAATGCGAAGCCCAGATTGACGTAATCGTTGCCGTACTTCGCGCCGAGTGCACTGCCCATTGAGTGCGGCGCCCGGACGATGTGCGCGTTGTGCGCCCACAGAACGATCTTGGCACCCGTCGGTGCATGATCGCGAATCCATCCGACATTCTCAGCCATCGCGTCATCGCGCGCGAAGCCGGATGCATTGGTCCCGGTACTCGATGCCATCACCTCGAATTGCTGAACCATTCGCGCGTCGTGCAGAATACTCTCATACGTCGCGGGCGATGACGCGGCTTCGTAGCTCGCACGGTTCGCGCTGATGACGTCGAACACCTCTTGGAGGCTGGCGGCGCAAGCCGCCTTGGTCGCCGCCGACAGCGCGGCGTAGTTGGTGAGCGCGCTCCGACTGGTCGGGCCGCGGTTTCGGTACGCGCCCATACACGCATAGTCCTGCGCGAGTATTGCTGAGCGCGCAGCGTCGACGCGCGCGATGAACGCCGCGACGCTGTCCATTGCCGCGCCAGGTGACTGCATGTCGAAGCCGAGGAACTGGACATGCTGCGATGCCGATGCCGTGAGGTTCCAGTCGTGCATCCATTGAACCATGTCCAGCACTTCCTGTGTATTCCAGGTCCAGAAGTACAGGTTGGACAGCAACTTGTTAGGGTCGCCGCGACCGGTGAGCACATACTGATTCATGTCGTCCGATTCGGGCGACGTTGCCTCGATCGCGAAGTAGGTCGCGCCCATCTGCTTCACCAGCACTTCGAGCAGCCGATGCTTCAGGTGAAAGAACTCGCGAGTGCCATGGGTGCCCTCGCCCAACCCGATTACGTGCGCCGATCCGACCATCTGTGTGAGCGGCTGCAGGTCGTCCAGACTCTGCCGAGGGTCCGTCGTCGTGAGGGACGCGGCGTTGCCGGCGAGCCAGGCGATGGTTTGCGCGGATAGGCCCGCGATTCCCTCGAAGTCGAGGTTAGCCGGCGCATTCGGCGATTGCGAATAGGTCGCGGCG
>Ga0193753_10000669_pt1 | contig 32615 bp, 22 predicted proteins | sample H1c2metaG_FD_144925 | JGI IMG/M metagenome (GOLD analysis project Ga0193753, IMG submission 144925) | Soil microbial communities from a riparian zone of the East river system, Colorado, United States - H1c2 | ecosystem: Environmental > Terrestrial > Soil > Riparian zone | place: USA: East...
TATGTCCATGGCGGATGCAACGCCTCAAAACTCTAGCACGCCATAGGACATATGCCCGACAATGCCCGCCCCCATGACCTCCAACCGCGCCGCGCTGACGTTCGTCCTGCTGTCTGTGTTCATCGACAGTCTGGGCTTCGGAATCATCATCCCCTCGCTACCCGGCGTGATCATGGGGCTCACCGGCGAGCCGGTGAGCACGGCCGCTGACTGGAGCGGGTACCTGATGGCGGTGTACGCACTGCTGCAGTTCTTCATGGCGCCGGTGTTCGGAAATCTGAGTGATCGCTTCGGCCGGCGGCCGATCCTGCTCGGGTCGCTGTTCGCGTTCGGCGTGGATTTTCTCGTGACCGGCCTGGCCACTTCTATGGCCTGGCTGTTCGCCGGCCGCGCGTTCGCCGGAGTCTTCGGCGCATCGTTCGCCACCGCCGGGGCGTACATCGGTGACATCAGCGACGACACCAACCGCGCGAAGAACTTTGGATTCATCGGTGCCGCGTGGGGCAGCGGGTTCACGTTGGGGCCGGTCATCGGCGGATTCGTGGCCGAACAATTCGACGTGCGCGCGCCGTTTTTCGCGGCTGCCGCGCTGGCGCTGGCGAACGTCGCGTTCGGCCTGTTCGCGTTGCCCGAGTCGTTGCCGGTAGAGCGGCGTCGAAAGTTCGAATGGGCGCGTGCGAATCCGTTCGGCGCGTTCAAGAGCCTGACCCATCTACCCATGGTCGCGGGGTTGTTGTTCGCCGTGCTCCTCTACCAGGTGGCGCACGATTCGCTGCCCGCGGTGTGGATGTTCTATACGCAGCACAAGTTCGGCTGGGGTCCGTCGGAGACCGGCTGGTCGCTCACGTTTGTCGGCGTGATGACGGTCATCGTGATGGGTGGGTTGACGGGCTACGTCGTGCCGAAACTCGGCGAGCGGCGCGCGATCGTCTTTGGGTTCCTGCTGATGACGTTCGGTTTCCTGGGCTACGCGCTCGTGCCGCAAGGATGGATGATCTACCCGGCCATCGTGCTCGGTTCACTCGGCGGCATCGCCAACCCTGCGATGCAGAGCGTGATGTCGAAGCAGGCGGGGCCTTCGTCGCAGGGCGAGTTGCAGGGTGCGGTGGCAAGTCTCGCGAGCATCGCCGCCATCATCTCGCCTATCTTCATGACGCAGCTGTTCAGCCATTTCTCCGTGCCGGAAGCGCCTGTGCAGTTGCCGGGCGCGCCCTACCTCGTGGCCGCAGTGCTGGTGTTCTGCTGCGTGCTGATCGCGCTGCGCACCGTCCCGAAAACGGTGCCAGGCACCGTTTCCTAGGAAACGGTGCCTGACCCCATTCAGGCCTTGGGCCACAGCCATCCGAACGAGCCGGCGACGAGACACGCATAGATCAAGCCGTCGAGCATGAGCTTGAACGTGGTGCCCCACGCGCGCTGGTACCAGATGGATTGCGGCAGCTGCGCGAACGAAAAGCCCATGAATGCCGTGGCGCCGACGTAGCGGAACACGTCGTGATAGTGCGCGCCGGGCGCCAGCGCATGGCTCGCGATGTACGCGGAAAAGAACGCGACCAACAACAGGAACAGGAACCACTGGATCATCATGGCCCCCATGCCCTGGTCGCCCGCGGGCAGCACGGTGATGACCCAGTTCGGGCCCTGGCGGCGCTTCGCCTTGAACTCTTCAGAGCCCATTTCCTTCATGGATTTGCAACGCGGCAGCATGTAGTCGCCGGGCGGCACGTTGAGCGCGCCGATCGCGGCGCGCGCCTTCTCTTCATCGGGCAACGCGGGATATTCGTTCTTGTGCCATGGCAGCACCATGTGAATGATGTTGCTGGCGATGAAGGCAAAGACGGCGCCTAACAGGATGGGCAGCCACAGTGCGCTGAGCTCGGTCATGACGATCTCCCTGATGCTGGTTTCAACGTTCTTGTTGTCCGACGCCGCGCATTCTGCAGGCGTTTGCCGCGTTCAACAACCGCTTGCCGCAGCGGTTCTTGCGCAGTCACACTGCGCGCCATGCTGAAAGCGCGCGCCCTGTTGCCGTGGATATTGATTGTCGCCTTTGCCGCCCACGCCGCGGACGCGGTGGACACGGGCCAGGCGCAGCGTGCGCTGATCGACGCGCAGGTGGCGCGGTTCAGCAGCGAACCCGATCCGCGCGGCCGCGTCTATTTCCTGGGATTCGCTGGCGATGGAAAAGAACGCGGCCGCGCGGATCGGGTTCGCTTCGCCGCGAAGCGCGTGGGCGAAAGATATGGCTCGTCGATGCGTTCCGTCCTGCTGCTCAACGACCGGCGTGACCTCACTACCTGGCCGCTCGCCTCGCAGTCGTCATTGCGGTATGCGCTCGGGGAAATTGCGCGCGTCATGAACCGCGACGAGGACGTGCTGTTTCTCGCGCTGTCGTCACATGGCTCGAGGGACGCGAACATCAGCGTGTCGAACCCCGGCATGGCGGAGGAAGGCCTCGGCGCCGGCACGCTCGCGAATCTGCTGGAAGAATCGGGCATCCGGTGGCGGGTGATCGTCGTCTCCGCGTGCTTCTCCGGCACGTTCGTGAAGCCGCTGGCCGACAACCATACGATCGTGATCACGGCCGCGGCGAAGAACCGCACGTCGTTCGGCTGTTCGGATCAGCGCGACCTCACCTACTTCGGCGAAGCTTTTTATCGCGATGCGCTGCCCCACGCTACCTACCTGCGCGACGCGTTCGAAGCCGCGCGCAAGGACATTCGTCAGCGCGAGCGCGACGAGAAATTCACGCCCTCGCAGCCGCAGGGATACTTCGGGCCGTTGATGGAAGAGAAGCTGCGCGACATCGAGCACGCGCGCGCGACGCAATGAATAGGGACAGGCGGGACTGAGGCACGACGTTGGCACGTCAGCGCGAGACGGGCAGGCTTCGGGCGCGAAGTGGAGAGCGGCGAGCGCGAGGCGCCAAGCGCGCAGGTACTCCTGGTAGTTCCCTGCAACACCGTGATGATTGTCCGACCGATAGTTGAATGCTGACAGCTCTGGACGCGCCGCCTCGCGCGAGCGGACGCGAGCGAAGCGAGCGCGCCCTCCTCTCCGCGCCGGGAGCCTGTCCGTCTCGCGCTGACGCCCCACCACCGAGCTCTGTCCCCGTTTGCTAGGAAACGAGGAATGTCCCCATTACGGTGACCCAATTACGGCAACTCGGTGGCGCCCATGAGCCAGCGGTCGCACTCACGCGCGGCCCCGCGGCCCTCGTTGATGGCCCAAACCACCAGCGACTGACCACGACGCGCATCGCCCGCCGCAAACACACCCTGCACGCTGGTGCCGTACTTGCCGTAGTCAGCCTTCACGTTGCTGCGCGCATCGGTGTCCACTTTCAGGTCCTTGAGCAGCGCCTGCTCGGGGCCCAGGAATCCCATGGCTAACAACACGAGCTGTGCCGGATGCTCTTTCTCGCTGCCGGGCTGCTCGACGGGAATGAACTGACCCTTGTCGTTCTTTTCCCATTTGATGTTGACGGTGACGACCGCGGCGAGGTTGCCGGCGCCGTCATCCTTGAACTTCTTGACGGTCGTGAGATACACGCGCGGATCGGAGCCAAAACGCGCCGCTGCTTCCTCCTGGCCGTAGTCCATCTTGTAGACCTTGGGCCATTCCGGCCACGGATTGTCCGCGGCGCGATCCATGGGCGGCATGGCCATGATCTCGATCTGCGCGATGGTCTTGCAGCCGTGGCGCATCGAAGTGCCCACGCAGTCGGTACCGGTGTCACCGCCGCCCAACACGACGACGTCTTTGCCCTTCGCGTTCATGGGCGTGGCGTCCGGCTTGTCCTTCAGCACGGCTTGCGTGCTCAACGTGAGGAAGTCCATGGCGAAGTGCACGCCTTTCAGGTCACGGCCCTCCACGGGAAGATCGCGCGGCACGGTGGCGCCGGTGCAGATGACCGTGGCGTCGAAATCCTTGACCAGCAACTCCGCCTCGACGTTTTCGCCGACGGTGGCATTGCACACGAACTTGATGCCTTCTTTCTCGAGCAGAGAAATGCGGCGCGCAACCACTTCGCGCTTATCGAGCTTCATGTTCGGAATGCCGTAGGTCAGCAGGCCGCCCGGCCGATCGGCGCGCTCGAGCACGGTCACCGAATGACCGGCCTTGTTGAGCTGCGCGGCGGCGGCGAGCCCCGCGGGACCCGAGCCGATGACGGCGACCTTCTTGCCGGTGCGCGTGGTCGGCGGCTCGGCCACGATCCAGCCTTCGTCGAAGCCTTTGTCGACGATGGCGTTTTCGATGTTCTTGATGGTGACCGGCGGCTCGTTGATGCCGAGCACGCAGGAGCCTTCACATGGCGCGGGGCACACGCGGCCGGTGAACTCCGGAAAATTGTTGGTGCGATGCAGGCGATCGAGCGCCTCGCGCCACAGTCCGCGGAACACGAGGTCGTTCCACTCGGGAATGAGGTTGTTCACCGGGCAGCCCGAGGCCATGCCGGAGATCAGCTTGCCCGTGTGGCAGAACGGCACCCCGCAGTCCATGCAACGCGCGCCCTGCTGGCGCAGGCGCTTCTCGTCCATGTGATGGTGGAACTCGTTCCAGTCGCGCACGCGCTCGGAAGGCGCGCGGTCCACGGGCAGCTCGCGCAAGTACTCGATGAATCCTGTTGGCTTTCCCATCTCTATTCTTTATCTCTTGGCTTTTCTTTTGGCTTCTTCTTAATTTCCGCCGACGCGCGAGAGATCACGCGCATTCTCTTCGAACGCCGCCATGATGGCTTCGTCGCCCGACAACCCCTGGTCGTGGGCGCGCTTGAGACACGCCAGCGCGCGTTTGTAATCCTTCGGGATCACGCGCACGAACTTCGGCAGCTTGGTTTCCCAGGCCGCGAGAATGGTCTTCGCATGTTCGCTGCCGGTGTACTGCACGTGCTTCTCGATGAGCACTCGCAACTCGGCGGCCTCTTTCGGATCCTCGACGCGCTCGACGTCCACCATCTGCGCGTTGACGCGCGCGGGGAACTCGTTGTTCTCATCGAGCACATAGGCGATGCCGCCCGACATGCCCGCGGCGAAGTTGCGACCCGTGGGACCGAGCACCACGACGCGTCCGCCGGTCATGTACTCGCATCCGTGATCGCCAACCGCTTCAACGACCGTATCCACGCCGGAATTGCGTACCGCGAAGCGTTCGCCCGCAATGCCACGCACGAACACTTCACCCTTGGTGGCGCCATAAAGCGCGACGTTGCCGATGATCATGTTCTGTTCGGACGGAAACGACGACAGCGGCGACGGGAACACCGCGAGTTTGCCGCCCGAGAGTCCCTTGCCGAAGTAATCGTTGGCATCGCCTTCGAGCGCAAAGGTCATTCCATTCGGCATGAAGGCGCCGAAGCTCTGACCCGCGGAGCCCTTGAACTTGATCTTGATGGTGTCCTCGGGAAGGCCCGCGACACCCCACTTCTTCGTGACTTCGCTGCCCGTGATGGTGCCCACCACGCGGTTGACGTTGCGCACCGGCACTTCGGCCGTCACTTTCTCGCCGCGCGCGATCGCCGGCTCGCAGATGCCTAACAACGTGGAGACGTCGAGCGACTTGTCGATGCCGTGGTCCTGGCCGATCTGCTTGAAGCGGCCGATCTCGGGGCCGGCATCCGGCGCGTAGAGGATGTTGCTGAAGTCGAAGCCCTTGGCCTTCCAGTGATCGATGGCGGCGCGCGGTTCGAGCATGTCGACGCGGCCCACCATGTCTTCGAGCTTGCGGAAGCCAAGCTGCGCCATGATTTCGCGCAGGTGCTGCGCGATGAAGCGCATGAAGTTCACGGCATGCTCGGGCTTGCCGGCGAATTTCTCGCGCAAGCGCGGATCCTGCGTGGCCACGCCCGCGGGGCAGGTGTTGAGGTGACACACGCGCATCATGATGCAACCCACCGCCACCAGCGGCGCCGTGGCAAATCCGAATTCCTCGGCGCCTAACAACGCGGCGATGGCCACGTCGCGGCCCGTTTTCAGCTGGCCGTCGGTCTCGACCACGATGCGTGAACGCAGGTTGTTGATGACCAGTGTCTGGTGCGTTTCGGCGAGACCCAGCTCCCACGGCAGGCCAGCATGCACGAGCGACGTCAGCGGCGATGCGCCCGTGCCGCCATCGGCGCCGGAGATCAACACCACGTCCGCATGCGCCTTGGCCACACCGGCGGCGATGGTGCCCACGCCCACTTCCGCCACCAGCTTCACGCTGATGCGCGCGTCGCGGTTCGCGTTCTTGAGATCGTGGATGAGCTCGGCGAGATCTTCGATGGAGTAGATGTCGTGATGCGGCGGCGGGCTGATGAGCCCCACGCCTGCCGTGGTGCCACGGGTTTTGGCGATCCACGGATACACCTTGGTGCCGGGCAGCTGCCCGCCCTCGCCGGGCTTGGCGCCCTGCGCCATCTTGATCTGCAGTTCCTTCGCGTTGACCAGGTAGTGGCTGGTGACGCCGAAGCGGCCCGAGGCCACCTGCTTGATGGCCGAGTTCTTCGAGTCGCCGTTTTCCATGGGCACGTAACGCGCCGGATCTTCGCCGCCCTCGCCCGTGTTGCTCTTGCCGCCCACGCGGTTCATGGCGATGGCGAGGGTTTCGTGCGCTTCGCTCGAAATGGAGCCGTAGCTCATGGCGCCCGTCTTGAAGCGGCGCATGAGGCTCTCGACGGATTCCACCTCGTCGATCGAAATGGATTCGCCCTGCTTGAAATCGAGCAGGCCGCGCAGCGTGGACATGTTCTTCGCGCGGTCGTCGATGAGCTCGGCGTAGCTCTTGTACGTGGCGTACGAACCCGTGCGCACCGACTTCTGCAGCCGGTGGATGCTTTCCGGGTTGAACAGGTGGAACTCGCCATCGACACGGTACTGGTACTGGCCGCCCGACGGTAGTTCGGTCTGGCTCTGCGGCTTGCGCTCGGCGAACGCCGCCGTGTGGCGCATGAGCGCTTCGCGCGCGATCACGTCGAGGCCGACGCCGCCCACGCGCGAGGCCGTGCCGGAGAAGTATTCGTCGATGACGTCCTGGCGCAGGCCCACGGCCTCGAACACCTGCGCGCCGTGATAGCTCTGCACAGCCGAGATGCCCATCTTCGACATGACCTTCACGACGCCTTTGACCGCGGCCTTCGCGAAGTTCTTGCAGGCAAGCTTGTGCTCGACCCCAGGCAGCATCTCGTCGCGGATCATGCCGTCGAGAGTTTCGAACGCGAGATACGGGTTGATGACCGAGCAGCCGTAGCCGATGAGCAGCGCGAAGTGATGCACCTCGCGCGCGTCGCCCGTCTCCAGCGCCAGCGACACTTTCATGCGCAGGCCCTGGCGGATCAGGTAGTGGTGCAGGCCCGACACGGCCAGCAACGACGGGATGGCCGCGAATTCCGGGTTCACGCCACGATCCGAGAGAATGAGGATGTTGACCTCGTCCTCCTCGATCATGCGGCGCGCTTCGGTGCGCATTTCTTCGATGGCCTGCACCAGGCCGTCTTCGCCGCGCTCCGCACGGAACAGGATACGCAGCGTGCCCACCTTGAGCCCCGGCAGCGACATGCGCCGCACCTTGGCGAACTCTTCGTTGGTCAGCACGGGACCCGACAGCTCGAGCCGGCGGCAGTCACCCGGGCGCGGGTCCAGCAGGTTGCCTTCCGAGCCTAACCACACATCCGACGAGGTGATGATCTCTTCGCGGATGCAGTCGATGGGCGGGTTGGTGACCTGCGCGAACAGCTGCTTGAAGTAGTCGTACAGCATGCGCGACTTCTGCGAGAGCGCGGCCAGCGGCGTGTCGTTGCCCATGGAGCCGACGCCTTCGTTTCCATCTCGTGCCATCGGCGCCATGAGAATGCGCTGGTCTTCGAATGTGTAGCCGAACGACACCTGGCGCTTGGCGAGCGCCACGGGTTCCGGCAGCGGCAGTTCCGGCGCCGCGGGCAGATCCTTGAGATGCACCAGGTGCTGCTTCAACCAGTCGGCATACGGCCGCTCGTTGATGATCTGCGCCTTGATCTCTTCGTCTTCGACGATGCGGCCCTGCTCGGTGTCCACGAGGAACATGCGGCCCGGCTGCAGCCGGCCCTTGCGCACGATCTGTTCGGGCGGGAACTCGAGCACGCCGGCCTCGCTCGCCATGACGACGAGATCGTCCTTGGTGACGTAGTAGCGGCCCGGGCGAAGCCCGTTGCGGTCGAGCACCGCGCCGATGCGCTTGCCGTCGGTGAAGGCGATGTCCGCGGGACCGTCCCACGGCTCCATCAAACTACTGTGGTACTGGTAGAACGCGCGGCGCGCCGGGTCCATCGAGGCGTGCTTGGACCACGGCTCCGGGATCATCATCATGACGGCGTGCGGCATGGAGCGACCGGCGAGCACCATGAGCTCGAGCACGTTGTCGAACATCGAGGAATCCGATCCGTTCGGATTGATGATGGGCGTGATCTTCTTGATGTCCTCGCCGAACGCCGGCGACTGGAACAGCGCCTCGCGTGCGCGCATCCAGTTGATGTTGCCGCGAAGCGTGTTGATCTCGCCGTTGTGCGCGATGCAGCGATAAGGATGCGCGCGATCCCAGCTCGGGAACGTGTTCGTGCTGAAGCGCGAGTGCACCAGCGCGATGGCCGACTCCATCAACGGGTTCTGCAGGTCGAGGAAAAACTGGTCGAGCTGATTCGTGGTCAGCATGCCCTTGTAGACCAGCGTCTTGTGCGACAGCGAGACCACGTACCAGAACTCCGCGCCGCCAATGGTCGACACGCGGATCTCGTTGTACGCGCGCTTGCGGATGACATAGAGCTTGCGCTCGAACTCGGCCTCGTCGAGCGTCTCGGGACCGCGGCCGATGAACACCTGGCGCACGAACGGTTCGCTGGCCTTCGCCGTCTCGCCGAGCATGGAGTTGTCGGTGGGTAGGCTGCGCGCGCCGAGATACACCTGGCCTTCGGCCTGCACCACTCGCGCGAACACTTCTTCGATCTTGCGGCGCTGCGTCGCGTTGCGCGGCATGAAGATGTTGCCGGCCGCGTACAGGCCGGGCTCGGGCAGATTGATGCGCGCGTCTTTCTTGGCCACCTTCTTGAGGAAAGCATGCGGCATCTGCAACAGGATGCCGGCGCCGTCGCCGGTGTTGACCTCGCTGCCACTCGCGCCGCGGTGGTCGAGATTCTTGAGGATCTGGATGCCTTGTTTGACGACAGCGTTCGATTTGCGGCCCTTGATGTCCACGATGAAGCCGACGCCACAAGCGTCGTGCTCGAACTGGGGGTCATAAAGGCCCTGCTTCGCGGGGGGCCCGAGTCGAATCGCGGTCATTTTTCATTCCTCCAGACACAAACGCGCGGGGCGCAACTTCCCCGCGCTATGGGCTCCGCGCCCATAACTTTCACTCTTTCAATTGGTTACATCTGGAGGCGCGGCCCGCGAAGGCGCTGACGGCAGTCAGATATATATGGAGTCCGATCATACAGACCGATGCTCGTCGGTCAATCACTGCGTATGACGTAAAGCCCGCGTTTGCAGCCATCCGTGACCAAAAACCGCTGCGAGCACGATACTCACGCCCAGGAAAAAATAGAACCCGAGCTCGCGCGCCTCGCCCAGGAACAGCACTGCGAGCAAGATGGCGTACACCGGCTCGAGGTTGATCGCGAGCTGCGCGGTGAATGCGGACAGATGACGCAGCGTGGCCAGCGAGACCGCGAATGGGATCAGGGTGCAAAGGATGGCCAGCACCAGCAACCACGCCCCGTCCTGGACAGAAGGCAGAACGACACCCGCGCCAACCGGGGCCATGAACGGACCGATTGCCGCGACGAGCAGGAACCCCGCACCAAGCTCGATCCAGGTAACCGCCATCGCATCGTGATGGCCCAGGAACCGCTTGTTGAGCGCGTTGTACAGCGCAGCGAGCGCCGCCGAGGCCACGCCCACCCAGAAGCCCAGATGCATGGCGCCGGGGATGCCGCCGACCACCAGTGCAACGCCCGGAATCACCAGGATGCCGAGCAGCAGATTATGTCTTTCGAACCGCGCGCCCGTGATCGCGGGCTCGATCAGCGCCGTCACCGCCGGGGCCAGCGCCATGCACGTGGCCGCCACCGAGGCGTTCGCCAGCTTCACGGAGCCGTAGAACGTCAGCCAGTGCACGGCCACGACGGCGCCGATGCCGGCATAGACAGCCACGAGGCGCACGGGAATTCCCGCAAGGCCGCGCCACACGCGTGGGAAACAGGCCAGCGCCAGCGTGACTAACAACATGCGCCACCACACGAGCGCCTGCGCCGGCAGCGTGATCAGCTTGCCGAGGATTGCCGTGAATCCCCACAGCACCACGCACGCGTGTAGTTCGATGAGCGCGCGCCGATGCGGATTCATGTGGCGTAATCTACTCGCAGGGAGGGAGGGATCATGCAACTACGTTCGTGGCTGATGATCTGCGTGCTCGCGTCCACGGTGCTCGGCGCGCCGGGAGTTCGCGCCGCCGAGCCGCATGTCGGCAAGTTCGTGAAATACGACACCGGCGACTTCGTCATCGTGACTTCGCGCAGCAGTTCGCAGGCGCGCGAGATCATGGCGAAGCTGGTCAAGTTCCGCATGAGCCTGGAGAAAGTGCTCGGCAAGCGCGCGGCCAGGAGCGGCATCGGCACCTACATCGTCATCGTGGGCGAGAGTGACTGGAACAAGTACCTGCAACCGCGCCAGCAGATTGCCGGGTATTTCCAGCGCGCACGCTTCGACAACTACATGGCGTTGAACGGCGATGCGGATGACTACGCCATCTACGTGATGTTTCACGAGTACACCCACTTCTACCTGTCGTCGCAGTTTGCCGGCGAATATCCGCCGTGGTTCAACGAGGGCCTGGCCGAGCTCATGGGCTACGCGAAGTTCTCGGGCACGCGGACCGTGCTGCAGATCCCGATGTTCCGCGTGCAGGAGGCGCGCGATCGCGACTGGATCCCGTTCGATCGCATGATCAAGATCGACCACGACTCGCCCGAGTATCAGTCGCACAAGCTTGCCGACTCGTTCTACGCGCAAGCCTGGCTCATGGTGCATTACGGCCTTATCGAGGACACCTCGTTCGGGCAGCAGATGTTCACTTACCTGAACCAGCTCAACACGCTCGTGCCGCAGGAAGAAGCGTCGCGCCGGGTGTTCGGTGCCGATCTCGAACCCATCAACGCCAGGCTGCGTGGCTATTCGCGCAAGAGCAACATGAACTCGGGTGCGATCGAGCTCGGCGCGATACCCGAGATCACCTTGCCAAAAGGCGAGCCGCTGAGCGAAGCGGATGGGCTCGCTGTCATCATCGACGTGATGCTCGCGACGCGCCTGGCGCCGGATCGAATCCGCCCGCTGGTGGAGTCCATGAAGCGCCGCGCGCCGGACTCCGCGCGCTCGTACATCCTCGCGGCGCGGCTCGCCGAATTCGACGACGATTCGGCTGCCTTCGACGCCGCCGTGAAGAAAGCCGAAAGCCTGCTGGCGGCGGACGACTGGCTGTCGCGGCGGCAGCTCGCGACCGCATTGCTGGCGAGCGCCAATGACTTCAACCCCACCAGCACGCGAACGTCGGAAGACACCGAGCGCGATCTGGTCCGGGCACTGAAGTGGTACAGCCAGGCTGTCGAGAAGAACAACGCCGATCCGGAAGCGCTCTGGGGCCTGGGCACGACGCTCACGCGTCTCGACCGCGATCTCGATCTCGCCGACATGGCGTTGCGTTCCGCCTACGAGAAGGTGCCGGCGAGCGCGTCGATTTCCATGTCGCTGGCGAGTCTCAAGAGCCGCGAACAAAAGCCCGAAGAGATGATTCCCTACCTGCAAGACACCATTCGCTTCGCCAGCGACCTGTCGACGCGGCGCTGGGCCACCGAAACGCTGCAAGAGACGCAGGCCTACCTCGCGGAGCGCAACAAGGTGGACGAAGCAAACCGCAAGCAGCGCGAGGAATACGAAAAGATGCGCGCCGAGTACGACAAGAAGTACGGCAAGCCAAAAAAGAAGAGTGGCGGCTGAAGCAACCGGGGTGGCGCCTGGGCGCCGCGAACTACTTCTTCTTGCCCGTGAGCTGATCGAGCACGGAGCCGCGCTCGCGATCCGCGGAGCCCGTGATGCCGGCGCGCTGCGCGGCTTCACCCTGGCGCTTGCCGGTGCCGCGCTGGTTGTAGGGATCGAATCCACCAGCCTTGTCGCGCCCGGTGGTTTCCAGCCGAAGCGCGCTGGGTTTGTGGTCTTCGATCTGAAGATCGGCGACCTCGAGTTTCTTGAGCGCTCGCGTAGTGCTCAGCGTGGCGAATTCGCCGGAGGCCACGGCCCAGTCCCACACCGCCACGCCACGCTCATCGTGACGCACCCGGCCCGAGGGACCGCTGCTCGGCATGTCGACCGAGTCCTTCGACGTGGCGGCCTTCACCGCATCGGACACCTGCTGTTCCGCCGATTCGGCGCGGCGCAGCCGCAGCGACTTGAGGCGCATGGTGGTGCTTTCGATGCTGAATGCGCCGGAATCCGACGGCATCGGCGCGTGTTCAGTCCGGCTGCTCGTGCGGCTGCCGCTGTCTAAGGGGGGTTTGCGGTGATCGGGCATCAGATTCTCGCGAACGAATGACTCCAGTCTCACAGACAGTTGTCGGCAGCTTTCGGTTCAGATTAAGACACAGAAGGTGACCCTTCTCACAGTTTGCCGTAGGTCAGCGGACTACACGGTCGGCGCGCACCACCTGCCAGGTGCCGCCCGAGCGACGGAACTCTACCTTCAGTCGCTGCGAATCGGGATCCGTAAGCTCCACCGTGGTGACCGAGATGACCGCCTGCGCCAGCCCATCTACCGGGAGCTCCACGCTCTCGACGTTGACGAGGAGTTCGAGCTTCGGGTGCGCCAGGAAATACCCGCGCAGGAAATTCTGCAGCTGCGCTTTGTCAAACCCGGCCGAGTCGGCGTAGCTGTCCGCCACGTGCTCGAGCACGTCGCTGGCGTCGCGCGCCTCGGCGGCGGTTTCCACGGCGCCGATCAGCTCGCGCACTTGCTGCTCGTCGGTAGGCTTCGCGCTGCACGCGGTGAGAAGTATCGTTGTCATGGAAAGGGCGGCGACGAAAATCAGCGACACACTCGATGAAAATTTCATGGCCCGTCCTATTGCAGTTGAAGTCCGTTAGCTCTATCTTTCGCGCGCGTTGCGGGGTTGGGAACCGGTCGTGACGTCCAGAAATGGTGCTCCGGACCCAGTTGGAGGTGGACTACTTAGATGAAGAAACACGTTGCGTCGATCGACAGCGACTCTGGACCCCGTCTTCATACCGTCAACCAGTATCTAGAGAAGAATTTCCCGGACTTTTTTGCCGAAGCCCGTTTCCAGGTTGGAAACGACGACTACTTTCTCTACTCCCGCTTCGGCAAGTACCTCGCCAGCTCCATCGAGCACCGGCGTCTCAAAAGCGACAAGATCTCTCGCGGTTTCACCGTGCTGAACAAGCTCGCCCGCAAGGCCGAGCATGATCCGAAGGTGCGCCACATTCTCGTGAGCGGCCCGCTGGAAGAGTTCGTCGACGAGCCCAAGGCCCGCGAACTGGCGCTCAAGCGTCTGTCGCCGGTCGCGCAGAGCTATCTCGAAGGCCTCGTCGAATAAGAAGTTCGGTGCCGGGCCGGGAAAACTCCCGGCCCGCATTTCAATTGCCAATTCGCTCGGCCGAGTTTTCCCGGTTTCCCGGCCCGGCACCATCCGCTCCGCGCCACAGGCCGCCGGCCTTCCACGCGTTGAACGCCCACCGCAGCCAACGCACCAGCGCGAACGCCATCCAGCTCGCCCACGCGAAGAACAACGCGCGATAAACCCACATGGGTACCGAGAAGAGGCTGGGGCTTTCCAGGACTCCCGCGGTCTGGTCCTGAAACCAGGTATAGCCGCCACCCAGGCCACCGGCACCTGCGATGTGCATGTCCGGATACGCCAACAGCCCGTTACGAATTCCGGAAAACACCAGCGTGAGGATGGTGATGAACGTGAATGCGGCGAGCGCCACCTGCACGCCGTTGAAACGCAGCCGGGATAATTCCTCACCCGGCTTCCATCCTTCACGCCAGCGCATCGCGATCAGCCACACCGCGGTCAGGCAAAACACGAACCACGACTGCGTGGAAAGACCGAGGCCGAGCAGCAGCCAGTCGGTAAATCGCAATGGCGACCGCGACCAGCTTCCGAGCAGCCACGCCACCGCGATGAACACCACGAGTTCGCCCCAGTAGAGCACCGCGGGTCCGATGCCTGGACCCCAGGCCGCGAGAATCCAGCGCGAGTCGGGCGGCACGATGCCGAACGTCAGATTGCTCGCCGCGGATCGCAGGTCGACCGTCGACGGATGTGTCAGCAGGCTCACGTCGCGCGATTCTTCCCAGGAGATCAGCAGGCTGTGCGCGCCGGGCGCCAGCGACAGGGGCAGCTCGCCTTTCTCCGGGCGCAGTTGCTGCGGCCGGCCGTCGAACGTCACGCCCGTCACGCGCGCTTTTTCGGGCAGCTGGATGACGTGTCGTCCACCCTGGGTGCTGCGATAGGCGAACTGCAGCGTCGTGGTCGACGAGCGCGATCCGATGGTGGTGTTCAGGCTTGCCGAATCGATGGCCAGCGTCGTGCCTTTCGCCCCTTTCGGCCGCGTGACTTTCAGGATGAGCTTTTCACCCGGCCGCGGTATGAAACGGAACTCCCACGAAGGCGCGTTCACGTCCGCGGGCAACACCGGCGCGAATCCTTCGAAGACCACGTTCCATTGCGGATTGACGATGAAGCTCCACACTTCGCTGCGCGCCGCGTCCGCGGGCACCGACACCTCGAGCGTCTCGGTGCGCGCCAGGCCCGAGTGCCACTGCGCCTGCCTTTCACCCGCGCCAAGCCCCACCAGCGCGGCTTCGTTGTTGCGCACCTTCACGCCGTCGGTGAGCACCGATTCTCCCTTCACCAGCGGAACCTCGACCGACAGCGCCGCGCGTTGCGGCGCGATGCGAGTGACGATGGTGTCGAGCGTCCAGTCGAGATCCAGGTCGAACACGCGATCGACACGCACGAATGCCGGGAACTCGGCGCCCGCCTCGAGCGCGGCGCCGCTGCGCTCCGCGTCACGCTCGCGCGCCAGCTCCAGCGAACCTGAAACCAGGCGACCTTCGTTGACGCCGCTGGCGGTCCAGCCGCGCGCGCTCACGTCGATGACGCGCGGGCGTTGCGGAAATGCGATCTGGATGGACTCGGCCGCGGCGAGGCGGCCCGCGAGCCGCACCGTGTGCGCTCCGGCGGTGAGTGGCACCCACAACGACGCGTCGTCGTCGCGCGCCATCGCCAGCGTGCCGCGTGCGTCCACGCTGACGTCATCGAGCTGCCAGCGATCGCTGGCGTGCGGCATGGCCACTGCGACCGTGGCAAGCGCGCTGACCTGCAACACCACTTCGAGCCGGTCGCCTTCCACCGTCACGCGTGCGGCGGAAATCTCCGCGCATTCGGGCGCGCATTGGGGTGCCGCGGTGAGGCGCGTCTTGAGCTCGGCGAGCAAGTCGTTGCCGGGCCCGTCGATCGAGGCTTCCGAAGAATCTTCCGGCGCGGCAGCTTGTGTGGGCGTGGCCGTGCCCAAGCTCAGCAACAGCAGCGACGACGCCAGCAAACCGGGCAGAAGTGCGGCGGAAGCGGCTTTCGGAAATCCGGGAAGCGCCACGCGCTTGCCGTAGCTGAGCAGCGCCAGCCAGGCGAACAGCGCGGCCAGCGCGATCACGCCGAGGATGCGCCAGAAGAACAGCACCACCGGTCCCACATAGAGGAAGCGCACCGAGTCGGCCGACTCGACCGGCCCGCTCCAGTAGTAGTCATAAGAGTTGTAACCCCAGGCGGGAATGCCCGGCCCGGCCTGCAGCACCGTGCCGGCGGCATAACGCTGCACGACTTGCGCCGAGTTGAGGGCGCCCTTCGCACGCGAAATGCCTTGCACGCGTTGGAGGCTTTCGCTGGCGTTGGAGTCGGGGAACTTGCCGATGTCTTCGGCCGTGATCGCATCCACCGGTACCGGCGGCGGCGCCGCGGCCGGAGCGGACATCTCGGAGGGGTAGTCAGCCACCGCCGCGGCATCCGTGGCCACCGCATACGCTTCCGGGGCGTATTGGCCGCGCGCGTTCGCCATGATTCCGTAGCTGGCGTCGCTGGGCGCCAGCTGCGGGTAGAGCGCGTAGCGGATCTGCAGCCACAGGAACGGCAGCAGCGCGATGCCCAGCACCACGAAACTCACCGTGCGATAAACACTCGCGAATCTCTGGAAGCGCCCCTCGGGCGCGGCGCGCGCGATGGCGAGCGCCGCCAGCAGGTTGCCCCACAGCCAGATGAACTCGGGCATTTCCTGGTAGGTGAGCAGCAACGCCAGCGCGGCGATCGCTGCCGGAATGAGCCCGGCCGTCCAGTACACGAAGCCCACGATCAGCAGCACGCCGAAGACGTTCCACAGGCCCCAGCGTTCCCACCACGCGCGGGGTGCGGCGTCGGTGCCCATCGCCGCAATCAGGCGATGACCGGCCGGCAGATTGAGCGTTCCCGTGACGCGATCGAAGCGGCTGTCCCAGCCCGTGGCCGGCATGGCGCCGCCGCCGGACTGCTTGCGCGCCACGGTGGTTAGATTGAGTTGCGGCTCGCGCAGCTCGACCCCGGCGCGACCTTCTGTGCCTTCGGTCACCAGGAGCTGATCGGCATTCTGGCGCGCGCTCTGCAGCGCGAACGGCGATTGCATGTCGAGGCGCCAGTCACGGCGCATGACACCGTTGATGTGATCGACGACGGTGAACCCCCGATGATCGAAATCCAGCCAGATCGACCGCGCCAGCGTGAGGCGGTTGTCGTCGGCGTTCGAAAGGCCGCGGCTGCGCTCCACGACGTTCAGCTTCGCGGCCGCGTCCATGCGGAATGCCGGGTACTGGCGCCACTCGGCGGGTACGTTGGCCTGCGCGGGATCGATGCCCTCGGCGCCTTCCGCCGCGGCGACGCGCAATGCGTCGTTGGCGGCGAAGCTCCAGACTTCTTCGCGCGGCCATTTGCCGCCGGTGTTTTCCGGACGGGACAGCGTGCCCGCCACATCCGTGCCGCGCGCAAACAGGATGACTTCGTGGCTGCCGGCGCGCAGCTGGACGCGCAGCGTGCCGTCGCGCTCGAGGCGGGCCGGCAGATCGCCTTGCAACGACAGCGGCGTGAAGCCGTCGGGCAGCGCGCGGCCCAGCACCTCTTCGCGCGCCTCACCCGCCACGTTGAGGCGGATGCGCGTCAGTAGATAGGCGGGGATCTCGTCCTGGACCAGTCGATAGACCTGCACCTCCATGGCGGCAGCCTGCTCGGTGCTGCGGCGCTTGCCGAGCCAGACGCCGCCATCCGGGCGTTCGGGCTGCGCGACGCGCGAGCCGTCCACGACCAGCTCGACGATGGCGGTGGTACCGGGCAACGGCAGCGCCTCCGGGCGAGCGCTCCATTCGAAGCGTCCGGACACCGTGTGGGTGCCGGGGGTCAGCCGCAGGCTGGGTACATCGTCGCGCGCCACGACCGCGGCCGCCGCGCCGTTGAGCCGCACGTCCCGCGGCCAGGTCTCGGAATCGCCAGGGAGCTCGACCCAGCTCTCGGAATAGACCTGCCAGCGCTGGGAGAAGGTGCCACCGCGCGCATCGACCGTCAGCGTCAGGCGTTCCGGCCAGACGCAGCGAAACTGTTGTGCGGGGATCGGGGTGCCCGCTTGCGTGCCCGCGGAGGCGAACGGGCAGCGGCGGAATTCCTCACCGTGCAACACCCAGCCCTGCCATTCGCGCAAGCCGGGCGGAATGCCTTCCTGGGCCAGCGCCGCCTGGGAGGAGATCAGGGAACAAAGGATGGCGAGCGCGACGACTGCCGCGCCGATGAGCTTGTTCATGTCGATGCCCTCTACCCCTGGCTGGCCGTCAGTGTAACAACGTCGTTAGACGCACGTTCGGTCTGGCATCCTTGGCGCCAATGCACAGCGCTGGCGACATTCTCGAATACTGGTTTGGCATCGGCGACTGGACGCCGGCCCGGCTCACGGAACGCACCACGTTCTGGTTCGGTGGAGACGGGGCGGCGGCGGCGGCGGTTCGCGATGCGGATATCCGCGCTCAACTCGAGCCTTTGCTGGAGCGAGCCTCGCGCGGCGAGTTTGCGGGGTGGGCATCCAGCCCCAAGCGCCGGCTGGCATTGATGATCCTGTTCGACCAGGTGCCGCGCAACGCCTACCGGGGCACCGCCGCGGCGTTCGCGTTCGATCGCGAAGCACTGGCACTGGCCGTCGAGGGGCTGCAGCTCGCAGCCGACGCCGCGCTCAACCCCATCGAGCGCATCTTCTTCTATCTACCGCTCGAGCATGCCGAGTCACTGGAAGCGCAGGATGCCGCGATCGGCGCCTTCGAGCGGCTGGTGGCCGAAGCGCCCGCCGAGCTGCGCGATTACTGCGCGTACACCGCCGGCTACGCGCGCAAACACCGCGACGTCATCGCGCTGTTTGGCCGTTTTCCACATCGGAATGCGATTTTGAAACGCGAGAACACCCCCGAAGAGCAAGCCTGGCTCGAAGCCCACCCGAACTACTTCGGCTGAATGGAGACAGGCATCGCCGCTCCTCCGTCTCTTCGTTTCCCAGCAAACGCGTGACAGGAGAGAGGATCCGAGTCCTACCGTGCGCTCGAAACCGGTTCCGATCCGATCTCCGAGTTCCTAACAAGCGGGACCGAGGCACGACGTTGGCGCGTCAGCGCGAGACGGACAGGCTCCCGGCGCGAAGTGGAGGGCGGCGAGCGCGAGGCGCCAAGCGCGCAGGTACTCCTGGTGGTTCCCTGCAACACAGTAGTGATTGTCCGCCCGACAACTGATCGCTGACAGCTCTGGACGCGCCGCCTCGCGCGAGCGGACGCGAGCGAAGCGAGCGCGCCCGACTCTGAGCGCTGGGAGCCTGTCCGTCTCGCGCTGACGCTCCACCGCCGAGCTCTGTCCCCGTTTGCTAGGAAACGGAGAATGTCCCCATTTAATCCGCGACGTCGGGTTCGACGAAACACCAGGCGACTTCGGGGAACTTGGCCTTGATGCGCTTTTCGAGCGCGTTGATGGAGGCGACCGCGGCGTCGAGCGTCATCCCGGCACGCATGCGCACCTTCAATGCCAGCATCACGTCCGGCCCGAGCTGCATCGTGATGGCGTTCAGCACCTCGTCGATATCGGGGTCGCTGTCCACTTCGGCGCGCAGCGCATGCTGCAGGTCGTCTTCGGCGGAGCGGCCGACGATGAGGCCCTTGATGCGCACGGCGACGAAGATGGACACGCACACCAGCACCACGCCGATGGCGATGGAGCCGACGGCGTCGTACACCGGGTTGCCAGTCACGGCGGCGAGCGCCACGAACACGAACGCGATGACGAGACCGAACAGCGCGGCGACATCTTCACCCAGCACCACGACCAGCTCGGCATTGCGCGTGTTCTTCAGCCAGTACGCGAGCGACCGCTCCTTGCGCAGTTTCTTTATCTCGCGCAGGCAGCCGAGCAAACTACCGAACTCCAGCGCCACCGACAGCCCGAGCACCACGAGAGCCACCCAGGCCTTGTTGATGCCTTCGTGCGCGGAAAGCTTGTGCCAGCCTTCATAGATGGAGAACAGCCCGCCCATGGAGAACAGCATCAGCGCAACCACGAAGCTGTAGAAGTACGTGACCTTGCCGTAGCCCAGCGGATATTTGGCGTCGGGCGGCCGCTGCGATTGCCTGAGCCCGACGAACAACAGCACCTGGTTGCCGCAATCGGCGAACGAGTGGATGGCCTCGGCCAGCATGCTGCCCGAGTGCGTGTAGATGGACGCCGCCAGCTTGGCGAGCGCTATTCCCAGGTTGGCGACGAAGGCGTAGAGGATCGCCTTGGACGATGAACCGTGGTCGGACATCAGGGAAGCTTCGGGGGTGCGAAATCCGGATCGGAGATTTTCATCTCGGTCACAGGGCCGTACTTGGCGGCGGCTTCGCGGATCTTGGCCGCGTCGCCCACCAGCACCAGCACCAGGTCCGCCGGCCGTGGGAACGCATCGGCGGTCACCGCCGCGGTTTCGGCCAGGTCAACATTCGCGAGCGCCGGGCCATAGCCTTCGATGTAGTCCTTGGGCAGCCCGTAGAACTCGAGGTCGGCGAGTGTTGCCGCCCAATGCGCGGCGGTCTCGAGCTGCAGCGGAAACTGGCCGAGCACGTAGGCGCGCGCGGACTCGAGCATCTCCGGCGCGAGCGCGTCGCGCTTCAGATGCTCGAGCGTTTCGAGCGTCAGGTCCAGCGCCCTGGCGGTGTTTTCCGTCTGCGTGAACGAGCGGATCGCGAACTCACCGGGCACCGAGCCCCGCGTGAAGCGCGAGGAAGCCCCATACGAAAGCCCGGACTTGATGCGCAATTCGGTGTTGAGGATGGAAGTGAACCGTCCGCCGTAGAGCGTGTTCACGAGATCGAGTGCCGGACGGCCGCTGTAGCGCCTGTCCACTCCGACGTTCCCCAGCCAGAAGTACGTCTGCACCGACCCGGGCGAGTCCACGAGCACGACGCGGCGGCCGGTCACGCGCGGAGCCGGCTTGAGCGCAATCGCGGGCGCCTTGGCTTTTGCCCAGCCACCGAATGCGGCGGTCAGCGACTGCTTCATCGATTTCGGATCGAGATCGCCCGCGAACACCAGCGTGACGCGGTCGGCGCCGAAATTTCCGGCGTGGTAGCTCGCGACATCACTCTGCGTGATGGCGGCCAACGTGCGCTCACTGCCGCCCTGCGGCCGGCCAAAGGGATGACTGCCGAACAGCGCCGCCCGCCCGTAGACGCCGACGATCTGCGAAGGATCGGAATCCTTGGCCGACTTGATGAACTCGATTTCACGATCGCGGTAGTTCGAGAACTCCTGCGTGTCGAAATGCGGCCGCATGAGCGCATCGGCCAGCAGCTCGATCATGAGTGCGCGATCGCGCGCCAGGAACTGCCCGCTGACCGAGATCGCCTCGGCGCCAGCAGCCGCATTGAAGCTGCCGCCCACGCCGGCGACGGCATCGGCGAACTCGAATGCGTTGCGCTTGCCCGCGCCGCGATCGAGCAGGCCGGCGACCAGCGAAGAGACGCCGGGTTTGTCGGCCGGATCCGCGAGCACACCGCCACGCACGAAGCCGCTGAACGCGATCATCGGCACGTCTTTTCGCGGGACGAGCACGATGGTCAGGCCGTTCGGCAGTACGAATCGCTGGTTGGCCGGCACCTTGACGCCGGGGACGGCGCTGTCAGCGCCCATCGCCGAGCCCGACAGCGCGAGCGCGCCACCGAGCAGCAACGCGGCCATGCGCACGGAGAGTTTCTTCAGCATGTGGCGCTTCATGGCTTCGCCTCCAGCACTCCGACCGTCCGGTGATTTTTCTGCAGCACCAGCGCCGCCGCCTTCTGCACGTCCTCGCGCGTGACCTTGTCGAAAGCCGCGGGCGAATCGAACAGCTTTCTGTAGTCGCCTTCGAACACGTCGAAACTGCCCAACAACATGGCTTTGCCGTTGATGGTGGCGATCTGCTTCCAGAACGCCGTGGCATAGAGATTCTTCGCACGCGCGAGCTCGGCATCGGTGACGCCCTTCGCGACCACCTCGTCGAGCGCCGCGTCCAGCACCTTCTCCACCTCGCCCACGCTGGCGCCTTCGGGCAGTGTGAGTTGCAGCCATGTCAGGCCCGGATCGAACCCTTCCTGGAAGCTGCCGTCCACTTCGATGGCCAGCTTCTTCTCTTCCACGAGCAGCCGGTGCAGCCGCGAAGCGTCCCCTTCGGTGAGCACGGACATGAGCAGGTTGATGGCCGGACCCTGGGGGTCATTGGCCGCGGGCGATTTGAACGCGTACTGGAGCAGTGGCGTCGACGCCTCGCGCTGCACGAACACGCGCTTCTCGCCGAGTTGTTCGGGTTCGGTGGTGCGCACCGGCGGCGGCGGTTCCTGCTTCGGAATGGGTTCGAGATATTTCCTGGCGAGCGCGAAGCCTTCCTCGGCGCTGAGATCGCCGACCAGCACCAGCGTGCAGTTGTTAGGCGCGTAGTTCGTCTTGAAGAATTTCTGCAGGTCTTCGATCTTCCAGCCCTGGATGTCGGCCGGCCAGCCGACGGTGGGATTCTGGTAGGGATGCGCCACGAACGCCGTGGCCTGCACCTGCTCGGTGAGGAAACCCGCGTTGTTGTCTTCGGTGCGCAGGCGCCGCTCGGAATACACCACACCGCGCTCGCTATCGATGACCTTGGGATCGAACGAGAGATTCGCGAGGCGATCGGCCTCGAGGTCGAACACCAGGTCCAGCGCCGTGCGCGGGATCCAGTCCTGGTACACCGTGACATCGTCGCTCGTGAACGCATTGTTGGAGCCGCCCTGGGCTTCCATGACCCGATCGAATTCTCCCGGCGCGCGCCTGGCAGTGCCGTTGAACATCATGTGTTCGAAGAAGTGCGCGAGGCCCGTGATGCCCGGCACTTCGTTGCGGCTGCCGACCCGCACCCAGTTGTAGAGCGCGATGTTGGGGATGTCGCGATCGGTCCAGACGATGACCTTCATTCCATTGGCCAGCGTGGTCGACTGCACCTGCTCGATACCGGGTACGCGCGCTGCCGCGGCGGGTTTGGTGGCTGCGCCACTCGCGGCACTGAAGAACAACGCGCAGGCACAGAGTGCATGAACAACGGGAGAATTCGGCATGCGGCACACCTCGACGAAGTGTGCGCACTTTATACGGCTCCCGGAAAAGAAAAAGCGCCGCAAACGGGGGAAGTCGTTTGCGGCGCCGAAGAAGCGAACACCGGGGAAGAGTTGTTCGCAGTTCTTTTTGAGGGACCGGCAGCTCCGGGATTACCTCGAAACCTTGACGGCGCGGATCGCAGTGAGCTGGGCCCGTGCAAGCCGCGCATCGATGGGCGCGAACATCACGCTGCCACCGCGGCGACGCTTGACCAGCATTCCCGCCATCGCCGGCCGCATGCTCGCGACGCCCTGCGCGTGGGGAAGAATCAGCGTTACTGTGGATCTCGCTATCACGATGTAGGACAAAGCAACGCCCGTGCCAGCCGGGCGACTCCAGCGAAATCAATAGCTTGGGAAAATGACACCGGCTTGCCCGGCCGCCGAAGTGACGCCGCGCGTCACCTTGTGACGCAGTCGATGCGCAGGCGGGTTAGATGTTGCCGAGCTTCTGTTAACGGCAGGCGAGGATGTTAGGGGTGCGGGATCACGGGCACGCAGGGTTTCTTCGCGACCTTGAGACCGCCGCAAATCGCGCGCGCCTGAACCTCGTCGCGTACTTCCGCCTGCAGCCGGTAGATCGCTTTGCCCAGCGCTTCGCCAACGACGACGCGCGGCGAAAGACCATCGAGCAGTCCCGCCGAATCGGCCTGCAGTTTTTTCCACTCATCGTTGGCACGTTCCGCCGACGAGAACGCGCCGAGCTGAACTCCATATCCCGAGAACGCGGACGTCGACGCTGGCGGTGTTTCGGGTAGCGATGCGCCCTCACCCGCGGTTGCGGGCGGCGTGGCGGCGGCGGCATTTCCCGCGCCTGCACCCGTGGACGCAGCGGCACTCCCGCCATTGAAGTTATCGATGCGCACCTGCGCTTCGCGAGCCCACTTACCGGCAGGATATTGCGCGAGGAATTGCTGATAGGCCTCGAGCGAATCCGTCTGTGCCGCGGCGCGCCAATCCTTTTCCTCGGCGAGCTGCTGCAGTCGTTCGCGTGCGGTGGCCACGAGCGTGCTGTCGGAATGTTCGGTGATGAATTGCTCGTACGATTCCGGAGAATCCGCGGCCTGCGCCGAGCGCCAGTCGCTCTTCTCCCGGCTGCAGCCAGCGAGAACAAGCAACGGGATTGCGAACAACGTCACGAGAGCGCGGTTGGACATGGTTATGATCCCCTGGAACGAACGGTTTATTGTAAACGCAGCCGCCGACCGGAGATGCACATGAGCGAAGAACCGAAGCGCCGACTCGTCGACCGATTGGGCATGTCGCCCACGGTCATCGCTGAAAACACCACCGTGGTGGGCGATATCGAGACGCGCGGCCCGCTCATGGTCTCGGGCAACGTGCAGGGCAACGGCAAGATCGGCGGCACGCTGAGCGTGGGCAAGAGCGCTCAGTGGGTCGGTGACATCACCGCGCGCCAGGCGGTGCTGGCGGGCACGGTCACGGGCAGGATCGTCGTCGAGGACAAGCTCGAGATCAGCGCCAGCGCGGTGATCTCCGGAGAGATCGTCGCGAAAATTCTCGCCATCGCCAACGGCGCGCGCATCGAAGGCGAAGTCACCGTGACCAGCGGCAAGCCGATCCTCAAGTTCGAAGAGAAACGCGCCGCCGGCTAGTTGCAGCTGGCCAGGGCGTTCACCCAGTCGGTGAGCAGCTGTACCCCCGCCGTATCGATCTGGTGCCGCGCCAGCGGCGGCATGGCATCCACCCCCAACCGATTCACGCGCGCCACCGCCACGGAGCGGGCCGCGGAACCCGGCGCGATGATGCGCGCATCGGTGATTCCAAGATTGCCCAGCGTCGGTGTGATGTCACAGGCATTGGTGCTCGCCAGCGCGGTGGTGAAACGCAAGTCGAGATCGGAAGGTGCGGGCCCCGACGGCCGATGGCAATTCGCGCAGTTGGTATGTAGATAGGCGCGCGCGCGCGATGCCAGCGCCGCGCTGCCGAAGGGATCCGGGATCACCGGCAGCTGTGCCGGAGTCTGCGTCAGCGCCGGCGTCAGCGTGTCGATGGCGTTGAGCGTGGTCAGCTGGTTGGCGGTGCGCCCGGTGGGATAACCGAAGTTTCCATTGAGCTGGCCGACCTCGAGCCCCAGCGTGCGGCCGGCGGCGGCCGAATGGCACTGCAGGCACTGCGCTTCGCTCGGAAACTCCCAGGTCTGGCCGGCGACCTGCACCGTCTTGCCACCGACCACGCGCGTGGCGTCGGTGCCACCGGCATTCCACTCGTAGGTGTAGCCCGCCCAGTTGCCATCGTTGTGCCGCATGAACAGGCGCGTCTCCACGAGCGTGGCGCCGATACTGAAATTCTTCACGAGCACGCTGCCGTTCGGAAAATCGAAGTCGTTGTTGGCATCGATGACGATGCGCTGGCCGTCAGGCAGCGCGAGCCAGCGCGCTTTCCCAGCACCGTCGGAGAAGAACGGTGCGTTCGGCGCGTACGGGATGAGGCCGGCGGCAGGCTGCGTTGGGGTGGTGGCGTTCACGCACCCGGTTGCCGACAGCTGCGCGGGAATCTGGCGGCCGGCACCGGTGCCCTGGACCAGGCGATGCAACGTGCCGCCGAGATGGACGATGTACACCTCGCCATCGGTGTCCTGGCCAAACGAGGCGATCTGCAATCCCGTCGCGAGTGCGCCGCTCGCCGTAAGCGTCAGGGTCGAGGGGGTATCGCGCGCGATAGTCCAGAGATTGCCGCTGCCGAAGTCGCCGAACACGTAGCGGCCATTCAGATTTGCAATGGAGCTGCCGCGATACACGACGCCACCGGTGGTGGAAAAGCCGAGCGATCGGCCGTACTGCGCCACGGGTGCGATGGGATTCGGATTGGAACCGCAGGCAGCGTTGAAGGAATTGGTGCCTTCGAAGCAGCGCCAGCCGTAGTTGCCGCCGAGCGTCACCAGGTCCACTTCCTCGAGCGCGCCCTGCCCGACGTCGTTGAGCCAGAGCTGACGGGTGCCGCCGCGATCGAAGCTCCAGCGCCAGGGATTGCGAAAACCGTAGGCATAGATCTCGGGGCAATTGGCCGCGCCCGTGCCGTTGACGTTGCAACGCGTCGTGTTGGCGGCGTAGGGGTTCGTGGGCGGAATGGCGTAGGTCGTGGTCGTGGTGGTCGCCGCCACGTCGATGCGCAGCATCTTGCCTAACAGGGTTGTCAGGAGCTGCCCATTGCCGATGGTCCCGTGCTCATCCCCACCGCCGCCGCCATCGCCGATGCCGATGTACAGGAACCCATCGGGACCGAAGGCGATGTTGCCGCCGTTGTGATTGCTCTCGGGGTCATCGACGTTGAACAGCGCGATTTCGCTGGCTGGATCGAGCGTGGTGCCGCCGGCGGCCAGCCGGAATTGCGACACGCGATCCACCAGGCCCAGGTTCGTGTCCGTGCCGGTATAGAAAAGGAATACGCGCGGATCGGTGGGGTAGTTCGGATGGAAGGCCATGCCGAGCAGCCCGCGTTCGTCGTTGGAGCTGTTGGGATCGGAATTCAGCCGCGACGCGAGATTGATGAATTCGCGCGTGGTGGACACGTTCGGCGTGTTGTCGAACACGCGGACGGAACCGGTTTTCTGCACCACGTACCAGCGCGCGGAATTGCCGGGTTCCTGAAGCATGGCGATGGGCTGCGTGAAATTCGGCAGGCTCGCGAAGGCGCGCTGGACGGCGACCGACACCGAGGTGCCCGGTGCATCGCCGGCGAGGCACGAGGTATTGGAAGGCCGGGCATCGAGTCCGCCGGCGGGTGGCGGCGCGGGGGGTGGCGGCGGGGGTGGTGGCGAATCGCCCCCGCCTCCGCAGCCAGACAGAAAGAGCGCGGCGAGCGCCTTGCAACCCAGGCTCGCTGCGAGCCGCGGCGCTTTGACCACCATGCGAGAGACCTCCAAACTTCCCGGGCTTTGGCCCGTGGGGTTGTTAGCAGCTCAGCACACAGGTGCGAGGCTGCCTAGCTGTCCGGGTTACGCGACAGCAATTTGACCAGCTGGGCGTCGGTCCAGTTGGTTCCACTGAGGTTCTCGAGAAAGCCGCAGTGCCCGCCGTGCGCCGTGGTGACGATATCCAGGCGCGGCGTGCGCGCCAGCCGCGCGAGATCCGTGGCTTCGATGATGGGATCGTCGAGCGACGTGAGCACAGTGGCCGGCGCCGCAAGAGTTGTCAGACGATTACCCGTGATGGCATAGCCGGCAAGATAGTCATCCATGCTGGGGTACTCGGTGTGCCCCTGCACCAGCTGGCGAGTCATCTCGCGCAGGCTGCGGATGCGCAGCAGCTCGTCGAAATCGTAATGGTCGGGCCAGGCCTGCTGCTTCTTCGCGAGCGATCGGCTCCACTTGCGCACGAAGTAGGTGTGGTACAGCGACGAGCCACGCTCGAGCGTCGTCATCGTCACGGCCGGATCGAGGACCGGCGACACGGCGATGACCTGCTGCAGCGGCAGGTCGCGCGCCTCGCGGTCCGCGGCCACGCGCAGCATGAAATTGCCGCCCAGCGAAAACCCGCCGAGCACGATGGGCATGCCTGAAAAGCGGTTTGCGAGCACACGCACCGCGCCCACTACTTCGGGCAGCCGACAGGAATGGAACAGGTCCCGGTTCAGATGATGCGTGGCGCCATGGTCGCGCAGATTGAGGCGCACGACTTCGAAGCCGAGATCGAACAAGGTTTGTGAGGCGGATAGAACATAAGTGGATTCGGCGCTGCCCTCCCAGCCGTGCAACAGAACCGCGAGGCGCTTGCCGGGTTCGCGGCCGCGCTTCCCGGGGCTGGCGTGAAACGCCTGCAGGACGACGCCGTCTCCACATTCGAGCAGCAACTCTTCGCTCGCGGCCCGCACGGGCGTGGCACGCCGCTCCACGCGCGCGCGGCGTGGCGGCAGGGTCGAGAGAATGGTCTGGAAGTGCCGGCCGCGAAGCCAGCGACGGGGGCGAAACGAAGTGTCGGGTGGGAAGCCGGTCACTGCGCCTGACTGGCGGGTGGCTGCGCCGCAGGAAGCGGCGCAACTGCCGCGGCAGGAGCGGCAGGAGTGGCGGCGGGAGCCACCGTGGCGGGAGCCGCGGCCGCCGGCAGCGCGGCGGTGGGAACCGCCGGCGCGGCAACCGCGCCCGTGGGCACCAGCTCTACCGCGGATGTCGCGGCGGCCGCATCCGCTGCGTCGGCGTCGGGCCCATCCACGTCAGGCAACACCGCGTTGGGATCCACGAGAGCCGGTTCGGCCGGCACCGGCGCCGGACTAACTACCTCGGGCCTGGCGCGCAACGCTTCGAGTTCGGCGTACGCGGCGGAAAGGTCGGTGCGCAGCGCGGCCATTTCGCCGCCCTGGTTCCACCACAGCCAGGTCATGAACGCGGCGCCCGCCGCGCCGATGACGGCCAGCGTCCAGCCGAAGATGGCGCCCCACGGCCGGCGCTCGGGCATGACGGTGGGCAGATCGAGTTCCGGGGTACGCGTGGCCGGCAGCAGGGTTGCGAGATCGCCTTGCAGGCGCTCGGCATGGGTATCGAGCGTGTTGCCGATGAAACCGCGCAGCGCGGCGATTTCCTTTTGCAGGGACTGGTCGAGGGCAGCGCGGATCTCGAGAGTCATCTTCGGCAGCAGCAGCGTGAATTGCTGATCAGCCGCCGGCGAATCCCCAACCGGGTTGGCGCCCTCCGCGACCGGCGGTTGCACGAGGATTTGCGATTCGTTGGCCGGAACGAGATCCGGCGCCTGATCCGGCGCTGTGAACAAGGACCGTTCGCGCGTGCGGCGGTCCGACACCAGCTGTAACTGGAAGAGCATCTTGGTGACGTCGGCCTGCTTGATTTGTTTGGGCAGCACGCCTTCGGCGCCGAGCGCACGCGCCTGGCCCAGGTACAGATCGCCTTCCTGCGAGGTGTACATGAGGATGGGAATGGCCGCGGTGCGCGGATTGTTCTTGATGGACTGCACGGCCTGGAAGCCGTCCATGCCCGGCATCATGTGATCCATGAAGATCACGTCGGGGCGATTGCGCGTGAGGTAGTCGATGGCGGCTTCCGCGGATTCGGCCGCGTCCACCGTGATTTCGTGACGTTCGAGAATGCGCGACAGGAACGCGCGTGCGGACTTCGAATCGTCCACGACAAGAGCTCGCTTGGAAGACATCAACTCTCCTCCGCTTCGAACGCATCTTCAGATTTAACGAAAGTCTAGCGTCAACGGAGCCGCAGTGCGCGCGTTCTTGTGTGCGAGAGCAAATTTTTTCAGCAGGGCTTCGTGACTTTCGCAAAATCTGTAAATTTTTTCGGCACCCTGGCGATCGCGAAGCTGTTAGTGGACAGCGGATTGGCTCTTGCTCGCGTTGGCCGGCGCAAACACCGAAAGACAGCGCACTGAAAACGGGCGCACGCGTTCAACGACGGCGACGAACAAGAATGGCAAGACCGCCACTCGGGATTTGACGGTCTCGCGAGACTGCGGCCGGTACTGTGACTCGCGAGTCAAACTACACGAGGCGGGATGCCCGCGAAGGCGCGAGATCGGATGTGATCCAGCGCACAGATGATGGATTTGCCCGCGACGCGTTGCGTACGCTGCCGAGTGGCGAAATGCATACTCGTGCCGTCGATGTTTCCTGTGACAAGAACGCTGGAAAGTGCGTCAACCAGGTCGAAGTCGGTCAGCAACAAGAAGAACGAAAGCGACCGGCGGCGGGATATTGGCGCAAGCCGTCCCGAAACCCCAACGGCGCGGCCCTTTTCCGCGCCGTTTTCATTCAGGCGAGTGAAGTCTCCGCGGCGCCTGCGGCCACATGTCCGGCGCGCACCCTTTCATAGAACGTCACGAGCCTGCGTGCCATCGCGTGCGAAGCCCACGATTCGGCATGAGCGAACAACTGCGCGCGGCGCTTCGACGTTGGCTCTAGCTGCAGCGCTACGGCCACCGCCGCGGCGAATGTCTCTTCTTCTTCGGGCACCACGTATGCGCCGCAATCAGCCGTAAGGATGGAGCGCGTTCCGAGCTCCGCCGTGGACACCACCGGAGTGCCTTGCGCCATGGCCTCCAGGAGCACCAACCCCTGGGTCTCGGTGCGCGAAGCGAAAACGAAGGCATTCCCCGCCGCGTAGCAGTCCGGAAGCTCGGTGCGGCGATCGAGATAGCCGATGAAACGTACCTGCGATTCCACGCCGAGCTCGCGCGCGAGTTTCGTCAGGTGCGGCAATGCCGGGCCTTCTCCGGCGATGACGAACAGCGCATCCGGCCGCCGGGCGCGCAATCGCACGAACATGCGTAACAGGAAATCGATGTTCTTCTCGAACGCCACGCGCCCGACGTAGAGCAGCAGCGGGCGGTCCGCGGGGAGCTCGAATTGTTTGCGGAAACGCGCGCCATCGCCACGCACGAAGCTCTCGGCGGGCAGTCCGGTCGGCAACACTTCGATTGGCGTGCTGACACCGTACGCCAGCAGTGCATCGCGCATCGGCGCGCTCGGCGAGATCAGCGCCGCGACATCGCGACACTGCGAAAGCGTGAAGCGCCGCGCTGCCCAGCGGCCGATGCCGCGCGGCAGGATTGGCACGTAGTGATGCAGATAGTCTTCGAAGAACGTGTGATAGGTCGCCACCACCGGCAGGCCGTGTTCGCGTGCGAAGCGAACCGCCGCGTAGTGGGCAATGAACGGCGTGTGGATGTGTACGAGATCCACGCGCGAGGCGAGCTCGCGATTCAACACTCGCTTCAGCGCGCCGCCATGAAAGCGCCGGTCCTCGGGATCGCGGGGTACGCCCCCCGAGGGCACGCGGATGATGCCCGGCTCGGTATCAGCAGCGGCTCCGGGATACTCGGGGACGACGAGAGTGGACTCAACGCCTGCCGCCGCCAGATCGCCGCGAAAAGTCCGGATGGAAGTGGAGACGCCGTTGACGCGGGGGAAGTAGACGTCGGAGACGAACAGAACCCGCATCAGAGGAACGATGCGCCGATCGAGCCCGAAGCCGCACCTAACAAGGCGCCGACCAGCACGTCCGTCGGGTAGTGCAGGCCGAGCACCACTCGCGACGCGGCGATTGCCAGCGCGAGCGGAATCAGCACCACCGAAAGCTCTGGAAATGCCGCGCATCCCTGCCACGTGAACGCCACGGCGTGCAGTGTGTGGCCCGACGGGAAGCTGTATCGATCGAGCGGCGCGCCCGCGAGCGAAATGCCCGCGTGACGGATGAACGGGCGCTCGCGCACGAAGGTGCGCTTGAGGAATTTGTAGACCGCGAGTCCGGCGGCGCTGGTCGCCAGCATGATCAGCGCGACTTTGAGACCCTGCGCTCCGTAGACGAAGGGCAGCGCAAGCATGAGGACGTACCAGATGACGCCGTCACCGAGCCGGCTGGCAGTCTTGAAGAACAGGCGGACGCCCGTATTCTCGACGCCGCGATTGAGCCGGCGACAGAGGCGGTATTCCGCCGCGTCGAATCGAGACAGTAGTGAGCCATGGCTTGCCATGGGGTACACAGTCTGGGTGGCGCTCAAGGCGGCTCCATGACGAAGATGTGAAGGATTTGTTGCCAAGTCTCTGAAATTCCTTAACTGGGCCCCTGCTTTGGCTGTTCGAATCTTGACCAGGTGTCGTCCCGCAGGCCGATTCCCGGCGAACGCTACAATCGGCGCCCATGTATCCAGGCCGCAGGCTGCGTTCGGGAAAGTCCGGCGCCGCTCTACTCTTATTGTTCGGACTCGCACCAGCGGCAGAGGCCGTAGACGCCATCGTGCTCGAGGTCGGTGAGTTGCGCGTGGCGGGCATACCCGTGGAGGCCGCCAGCGCCAGGCTGGATCTGCTATCCGACAAACAAACCCGTGTGACGCTGAAGGCGCGCGCAGCGACGCTGCCCGACCCCGCAGGCAAGCTCAGCGATCTCTTGCTCGTGTGTACCTCGCCGGTCATCGCAGAACCGCGATTTGGCTGCGAAGCCGGGCGGCTCACCGCTCGCGGTGGACCCATCGGCTCCATCGATGCGGCCATGACCGCGGTGATGAACACCCAGACCGGCATCACGACGTTCAGCGGCAGCGGACTGAAACTGGCGGGGACGACGGCGACATTCGATGGGCGCCTCGACGAAAAAGGCTGGCAGATGAAAGGCCGCACGGGCACGACGACGGTCGCGGCGCTGCGCAAGTTTGCCGCGCCGTGGTTCGAACTACCGAAGGACATCACCGGCGACGGGAAGGTTTCGCTCGAAGGCAGCGCCGCCGATTCCGGCGCGGGCACGTTGGTGGATGCCACCCTGAATCTCGATGCGGTGAGTCTGACCAACGAGGCGAGCACCATCGTTACCGACAATCTCGCCGCCATCGCGCGCCTGCGGGCCCGCCTCAACGAGGCCGACACCCGTCTCGAGCTCGACCTGACCGGCAAACAGGGCCAGGTGCTGGTCAATCCCGTGCTGCTCGATTTCGGCAAGAATCCGCTGGCGCTGTCGTCGCGCGCGACGCTTGCGGGCGACGTGATGACGATCGAATCGCTACGGCTCACGCAGACGGATCTCATCGAGCTCGCGGGCACCGGTAGCGTGAACCTGGCGGGCAAGGTTCCAAGCGTCAGCGGCGACTTCCAGCTCGCGAAGTTCCAGTTCCCGGCCGCCTACACCAGCTACATGCAGATCACGCTGGCCACCACCAGCGTGCTCAGCGACCTGAAGACGAGCGGTAGTTTGACCGGTGCGCTGGCCGTGCGCGACAACGCCATCACGGCGCTGCGCGTGTCCCCGCGGGGGTTCGAGCTGCGTGACAGCAAGGATCGCCTGCACCTTTCGCAGGTGAACGGGGAAGTGAACTGGTCGCCGGCCGGTGTGGCGAACGCGCAGCCGTCGAAACTCTCGTGGACGAAAGGCGGCGCCTATGGGCTGA
>Ga0193753_10000670_pt1 | contig 32606 bp, 19 predicted proteins | sample H1c2metaG_FD_144925 | JGI IMG/M metagenome (GOLD analysis project Ga0193753, IMG submission 144925) | Soil microbial communities from a riparian zone of the East river system, Colorado, United States - H1c2 | ecosystem: Environmental > Terrestrial > Soil > Riparian zone | place: USA: East...
TGATAAGGGAATAAAACTCGATGGGTTTACACCGAAGATCGTGGACCTGAACAATGGATTCAGCGCAGATGATTGCTGGATACATGATGAGAAGGACATCTACAAGGCACAGATACTGGTTCGTGTGTTCGATGATCCCAAGATCGAAGGGCATTTACCGAGACCATTCGGTGTGTTCTATGAAACCGATCGTCCATGCTATGAAGAGGTAATGGCGCTGCAGATAGAGGATGCGAAGGCCAGGAAGGCGCCCGATTTGGATAGGCTGTTGAGGGGGAGTGAGATTTGGACCATCCAATAAAACAATTAGCCAATTTGGTAATTTGATAATTAGCCAATGCGGCGTGCTCCGATGAATAATGACTAATGTAATGTGGATCATTGGCACATTGCCAAATTATCAAATTGCCAAATTGTTCTTCAGTTCTTTTGCCGCTTTTTCAAACACCTGTTTCTTCTTTCGCTCATACCACCACTTGGGGAGTGTTCTTTTCATTATGGTATCGATGCCACGCATTCCGATCAGGCTCCAGGCGCCTTTGATCTTCCCGGCAAGGGAGGGTTGCATGGCTCTCAGGCTCATCGCGAATCCACTATCGAGGTATTCCATATGATGCCAATAGCCGGCGGGCATGAACAATGTGTCGCCATGTTCCAATACCAGGTCATATCCCTTGGCTAAACGAAGCGCGGGAAACTGTTGGTAGTCCGGACTGCCATTCCCGTCGTAATAGTGAGAGAAATCGGCCATGCTCAATACTTCGAAGGGCTTGCGGTAAAGTTTATACTGTTCTTCATGCGGGAACATCAGTACTCTCTTCCTTCCTGCAAACTGCGTGTGGAGGATATGCGAAAGATCGATATCGAAGTGCATATGGGTAATGCTGGTAGCCCCGCCAGTGAACAGCATCGGGTATTTCTTCACGAAGCCCTTCATCAAATGTTCGGGCCAGGTAAAGTCATTGACGAGTTCGGGCGCATGATCGAAAATGTTGAAGAGGAAGATCCGCCAGCCGGCAGGTCCCTGGCTGATCATGTCGATATATTCTCCGAAGGTCTTGTAATCGTCGGCCGTATTGATGGGTGTGTAGGCGTCGCTCTTTACATTATTGTACAACGGTACTCTTTGATTGCCGACCAGTGTTTTAAAATAGTCCCAGTTCCATTTAGAATAGGCGGGCCAGTCTTTTGCCATATTCTTGATCACCACGGGAATGCCCGGCGCATAAAAATCCCTTTTGAAGACCTCGGGATCCATCGAATCTACCGTAATCACCGGTTTCAGTTCCATGCAAGGCGTTTTTGGCAAAGATAAAAATAGGGAAAATAGAAATTGTCACTCAATTAGCAATAACGACCGATTAATTTTAGTAAAACGCTGTAGTTTTATAGCCCGATAAAAACGCGCCCGGCCATATGCCGGATTTCTTTACAATGTTAGTGCATATTCATCCGCAGAATCCTCAGCCGCGACAAATAAAATCCGTCGTGGAGACCCTTGAAAAGGGAGGTATCATCATATATCCCACAGATACTATATATGGGCTTGGATGTGATATACTCCAGCACCGGGCGATCGAGAGGATCTGTCGGATCAAAAACGTGGACCCAAAGAAGGCGCAATTGTCTTTTATTTGCTCGGATCTCAGCCACCTGAGCGAATACGCCAAACAGCTTTCGACTGCAACATACCGTATATTAAAAGAATTCCTTCCAGGACCTTATACTTTCATTCTCCCGGCCAGTAAAATGGTCCCGAAGATCCTGCAAAGCAAGAAAGACACGATTGGCCTTCGCATTCCGGACAATAATATCTCCCATGCCATCATCCAGCAGCTCGGAAGGCCGATACTGAGTGCCTCGCTTCCCGGCGAAATGATAGAGGACTACACTGATCCTGAGGTCATGTATGAGAATTTCCGCAACGAGGTGGATATGGTGATCGACGGAGGCATTGGCGGGGCCATGCCGTCAACGGTAATAGACCTGACCAATGATGATCCCGTCCTTATCCGGGAGGGTCTGGGCAAGTGGAATGAATAAAGCTCCGGCAAAGTGCCCGGAGCGTTTCTATGTGAACCCTCTGCTTGCGAATAGATCCTTACATCACTCTCCTGTGACCATTATGCCTGGAGCGGAATGCCTGCCTGTGATTATGTTTTTTCATGTTGTGGAGTTTCCTTTTTTCAAAGCGATTGAAATGTCCATCGCGGTGGAAACGGCGTTTCGTCTTGTGAAACTTCGCGTCATTGCGGTTCATCTTGAACTGTTCGCCACGGGTTACCTGGCCGGAGCGGAAATGATCTCCCGAAACATTCTTGCGAAGTGCATCCTGCCCTGGTTGTGCAGAGACTGCGATGGAGAAAAGTGCGAAAACAACACCTAAGGCTAATATCTTTTTCATCTTTTAAAATTTAATCGATTGATGGCGGAAAACAATTCCTGTCAGCGCATTTTAAGCCAGCGTATATAATAGCTTGAAAACTTACCGACCTCTTACTGCCTCCATCTTTCTTGTTACCAAAATTGTTTGGAGATAAGACAGTGGCGGGAATCAGGAGTTTAATAGAGATATGCCGAATTAACAATAATTAACCTCAGGAGAATCAGGAGGAAAGATCTCCATTTGTTCCGGATCGGGCTCGGAGAACAGCCGGAAACTCTTGCGGTGGTAGCGGCAGATGCCGTGCTGATCGAGGGCCTTCCGGTGCTCGAGTGTTCCGTAACCCTTATTGTTTTTCCAGTTATAGTGGGGAAATTCTTTGTGAAGCTGTTTCATGTACGCGTCGCGATGAGTTTTCGCAAGAATGCTCGCAGCGGCGATACTGGAATAAATGCCATCTCCTTTTATCACGCATTCGTGGCGGAGATTGCGATAGGGATAGAAGCGGTTGCCATCGATCAGTAGTAAGGAAGGGCGCTTCCTCAACTTATCGAGCGCGAGGTGCATGGCCTTTATGGAAGCCCGGAGAATATTTATCTGATCTATCTCATCATTGTCTACCATGGCTACGGCATAGGCGATGGCATGGGCCTTGATGAATACTTTCAATTCCGCACGTTCATCCGGCGGCACAAGTTTACTATCATTGAGCATTGGATGATAGAAATCCCTGGGGAGTATCACCGCAGCCGCGAATACGGGGCCGGCATAGCAGCCGCGACCGGCTTCATCGCAGCCTGCTTCAATCAATTCGTCCTGGAAATAGGGTTGTAGCATCCGGTTGCAATTTCAAACATAAGCCGTGTTGAACAAAATTATTTTATCCAGAGTTCCGCGGGTAACTTGCAGCCGCATGGCGAAAGAATTGCAGCATCCACGTTCTTCAAGGCCTGTAGCTATCTGGCTCCTTGCCGGGATCTTCATGATCGTCATACAGGTTTTATTGGGTGGCATCACGCGTTTGACCGGATCGGGCCTTTCTATTACCGAGTGGAAACCCATCATGGGCGCATTGCCTCCCATGAATGAGCACGATTGGGCCATTGCCTTTGAAAAATACAAGGGGATAGCCCAGTACCGGCACCTCAATTCATATTTTACATTAAAGGATTTCAAATTCATATTCTTTTGGGAATGGTTTCACCGTCTTTGGGCGAGGCTCATCGGAGTCGCATTTCTTATCCCTTTCGTGATCTTCCTTGTGCAAAAAAGATTTAAGAGGGAAATGATAAGACCCCTGCTCATTCTTTTCCTGCTCGGCGCACTGCAGGGCCTGGTAGGATGGATCATGGTCCGGAGTGGACTGGAAGATTCCGAACTCCTTTATGTAAGTCATTATAAACTGGCGATCCATTTCATCTTCGCCCTCGGTCTTCTTTGCTACACGCTTTGGTTTGCACTTCAACTGCTGGTGCCCGAATATCAGCTTACTATCGACCGGCGCCTACATTCTTTTACCGGTTGGATGATAGCCTTGCTTACGCTTCAGCTGATCTATGGGGCATTCATGGCGGGCCTGAAGGCGGCATCCATTGCTCCCACCTGGCCAACGATAAACGGTGCATGGATCCCATCAACGCCCCATAGTTATGGTAACAGGGAATTTCCCGGAATCAGTTTCCTGTTCGATAATCCTTTAATAATACATTTCATTCATCGTAATCTAGCCTACCTGGTCACTGCCTTGCTCATTGTTTGGTCGTGGAAGGCCTTTAAGGTAAAAGGATCTCCTCTTTTCAAAAGGACGAGGATCTGGCCGCTGTTGCTGGTGCTTTTGCAGGTGCTGCTTGGCATCTTTACTGTGCTTCATGCCGTGGACCGTGAGGGATTCATCTGGCTGGGTGTGGCACACCAGTTCGTTGCCATGGTACTTCTTTTATCGCTCGTTTGCATGCGATATATTATTCGCAGCCATAAAAACGTTAATGGCTGACTAAGCTGTTTGAATTGCACGCATTAAATAGTATTTTTAAACATAACCAGCTATTCACTCATGAAAGTATGGCTCAGGGGCTTCTATTATTCTTTTCCAATACAATTACTTTTCCTCCATTTCAGGAAATACCAGGTGCTCTTACTTTTCTGGATAATACTTTTCACTACGGTCAGCGGCAACTTCATGAAGGGTTTCGGGGCCGATTCATTGTTCCTGGCGCCTGAGTATCTCGGGAATGTAAATGCGATCAGCGCGGGGTTGGTAGGCATCGCCATTGGAATGTTCATCATGAGCTGGAATATCAGCACGTTCGTACTCTTCAGCAAACACTTCAGGTTCCTCTCCGCCACCACCAATCCTTTTCTTAAGTACTGCATTAATAATTCCGTTATCCCGATCCTGTTCCTTATTTTTTATTTTGTAAAAGCATATGAGTTTACGCGCTACAAAGAACTTATAAGTAATACCGAGATCTTTTTCCTCGCTGGTGGATTCCTTAGCGGGCTCATTTTTATTTTGACGATCTCGTTCATCTACTTCTTCCGGGCTGACCGTTCCATTTTGCGGCGCATGATGCCCGTGATCAATAATCCCGGTGAGTATATAACACATCTGAAAGAAACGAAGGAAACCTATCATACCGTGAGCCTGATAAAGGTTGAGTGGTATTTCGAGAGACCTTTCCGCCTGCGCCCTACGCGCGACGTGCGGCACTATACCCCGGAGTTCGTGGATTCTCTATTCAAGCGGCATCACTTCGCGGCTGTGCTGAGCGTTTTCGCAGCCTTTCTGTTTCTCGTGGCGATCGGTTTCTTCCTCGATTCACCTTTTTTCCAGATCCCTGCCGCGGCAAGCATTACCATGTTCTTTACCATCCTCATTGGGGTGGCCGGCGCATTTTCTTATTTCCTTCAGAGCTGGAGTATTCCGTATCTCGTATCGCTGGTCCTGCTGCTGAATTTCTTCTATAAGATCGATTGGATCGATCCGCGGAATAAGGGCTATGGACTCAACTACCAGAACATAAGCGAGCGGCCTGCCTATACCAGAAAGGGATTGATGGATCTCTGCACTCCGGAGAAGGTATCGGCCGACCGTGCGAATATGATAGGCATTTTGGAGAAATGGAAGAAGAACCAGGGAACGGATAAGCCGATGCTCATCCTGGTGAACACGAGTGGCGGAGGACATCGCAGCGCTACATTCACCATGAGTGTGCTGCAGGAGCTGGATAGCATTACCCATGGATCGATCATGAAGAATATATTCCTGATCAATGGCGCATCCGGGGGTATGATCGGTGCTACTTACTTCAGGGAATTATATCTGCAAAAGTTAAAGGGAAAGAATATCCACCTGCAGGATCAGCAATACGTGGATGATATTGCAAGTGACCTGCTCAATCCTTTGTTCTCCTCCTTTGTGGCGCGGGACCTGATTGCGCCGGCACAGAAGTTCAAGGTGAATAATTATACGTACGTCAAGGACCGCGGGTATGCCTTTGAGCAAAAATTGAATAGTAATACGAGAGGCCTGTTGGATAAGCAGGTGAAGGATTATGCCGCCGATGAGAAGGCTGCGAATATCCCGCTCGTATTTTTTAATTCCGTGGTGACACGCGATAGCAGGAAGATGATCATCAGCACGCAACCCGTAAGCTTTATGATGCAGGGCTGGCAGGATACGACACGCATTCCTGAGATGGACCCCGACGCGATCGATTTCGGCGCTTTCTTCGCGAAACAGGACCCGTTCGGTCTTAGGGTGCTGACGGCACTCCGGATGAATGCGACCTTCCCGGTGGTGTTGCCAAATGTGTGGCTACCCTCCGAGCCGGTGATCGATGTAATGGATGCCGGGCTGAGGGATAACTACGGGCAGGAGACAACGCTTCGTTTCCTGGAAGCCTTCGACGATTGGATATCGCAGAATACGAATGGCGTACTCATTATCCAGATCAGGGACAGGAGTCCGGGAGGATGGGACTATCCCTATCTTTCGGATGATATAACGGATCATGCTACAAAGCCCTTTCTTCTGCTTCAGCATAACTGGTTTAAGATGATGGAATACTTCCAAAATGATATGCTAAGCTACTATGCCGAGCACCCGGGAAGAACGGTGCATAAGATACTGTTCCAATATGCGGCGGACAAGGAAGAGAATAAGGCGGCGCTTAACTTTCACCTGAGCAGGAGGGAAAAACTCGATATCATGTCGTCTGTTAATTCCGTGTCGAATGTGGAGAGTTTTGGGAAGCTGAAGCTGTTGTTGGGACTGAATAAGTGACATGAGACGGGAATCGTGAGTCGTCAATCGTGAAGAACGTGAATCGTGAAACGTCAATCGTGAATACAATGAGAATATTCGAATCGAGTAGGGCATGTCCCGTCGATTCGAATATCCTTATGACAGAGTGTATTCACGATTGACGTTTCACGATTCACGACAAACATTCACGACTCACGATTCACGTCACTCGCTTGCAATAATCGGAAACATTTCGCCAGCACCTTCACCTCTACCTTATCCGGCGTCTCCGCCGGATCGCCATCGATATGCATCGGGGCCTCGCTTTTATTTTCAATGCTGATCGCCTTTGTTTGGAAATAAATCACCGGTTGATCCAACGAGCTTTCGATCCTTCTTAGTTTTCCGGCAAACACCTGCTTCAACAGGTTATATAGTAATAGGGGCTTCGCGGATTTCTTTACGACTACCACATCGAGAAGGCCGTCTGTCAATGCCGCCTGCGGCGCGATTGTCACATTGTTACCAAACTGGTTGCTGTTTGCAATACTTATGAAAAAGGCCTCGCTGGAGAAATTGAGGCCATTACTTTCTATATTGAATAAATACGGCTGGGCCGAGAAGAAGTTTTTCCCCACGAGTGAGGCATAAGTCTTCAGCCCGCGTTTGGGTTGCCCGGCAAATTCATGGGCGATCTTTGCATCGAATCCCAGTCCGCAAAGCATACAGGCAAACTGATCATTGATAGTAAACCCATCGATCGCTACCGGCTTGCCGGAAAAAACGATCTCCAGCGCCTTGTCCAATTGCTTCGGAATATGAGCGGCCAATGCGAGCCCATTTCCAGAACCGCAGGGAATGATGCCGAAGTTAACTGGCAGCGGCATCAGGCTACCCACCACCTGGCTCACAGTTCCATCGCCACCTGCAATCACCACATCCGTTATGCGCTGTTCCAGGATCACCGATTGAAGAAATGAATAGTCGCCACTGGCAACAGAGGGAAAGATCTGGAAGGGAATCTTTCTTTCGCGTGTCTTCTTCTCTATATGCTCGCGGAGATCCTTCCTCGCCCGCGTTCCGGAGATCGGGTTAATGATATAAATGATATTTCGGATCATGGGGGTGCTTCGTGAATTATGCAAATGTACAGAGAGGAATGTGCCAATTAGCAAATATGCCAATGTGCAAATGATCCTTATTAGAAGTACCACTACCTATCGAAGCACGCCGTATTGGCACATTACGATTGGGATTACCATCTAATAAGCGCACTCCCCCACGTAAACCCACTTCCAAATGCAGCAAGGCAAACGAGATCGCCGTTCTTTACCCTTCCTTCCTCCCATGCCTCGCATAGGGCGATCGGGATAGATGCGGCCGTTGTATTTCCATAACGTTCTATATTATTATATACCTGGTCATCGCGTAGCTTCAATTGCTGCTGCACATATTGTGCAATGCGGAGATTCGCCTGGTGTGGCACGAGCACCTTTATATCGGAGGTCTGCAACCCATTTTTCTTTAAGGCTTCCATGATCACTTCGGGAAATTTAATGATCGCCTTCTTAAATACCGCCGGCCCATCCATCACGGGAAACACCTGTGCCTTATCGACCATTGCATGACTGAAAAACATTTGCCCGATCTCCGCCTCATCGAAATCGGCCAGAACTCTCCCATCGTTCCAATGATTGGCGTGCGTACCCGGGTTAAACATGGCCAATAGTTCGGCGCTTTCTCCGTCGCTATGTAAATGAGTAGAGAGTATTCCCTGCCCTACCTCTTGCGCCGGCTGAAGAACAACGGCGCCTGCTCCATCGCCGAAGATCACCGATATATTCCTTCCCCGCGTAGTGAAGTCAAGACCGAATGAATGTTTTTCCGCTCCCACCACCAGGATATTCTTATACATCCCGGTCTTGATAAACTGGTCGGCTACGCTCAGGGCATAAATGAAACCACTGCATTGGTTGCGGATGTCGAGCGCTCCAATTTCTTTCATCTTCATCGCGCGTTGAAGGAGAACTCCGCATCCGGGAAAATAGTAGTCGGGCGAGAGCGTGGCGAAGATGATGAAGTCGATATCGGCAACGGTAATCCCTGCACGATCGATGGCGATCCTGGAAGCCTCCACACCCATCGTTGTCGTGGTCTCATCCGTGCGGTGGGCGTATCTCCTTTCTTTGATCCCCGTCCTTTCCTGGATCCATTCATCACTGGTATCCATATACTTCAGCAAGTCGTTATTCGTAACAATATTTTCGGGGACATATCTCCCGATTCCAGCGATCTTTGAGAGGGTCATGACAGGCAATTTAGTCGGGCAATATAGCGAATACAGGTAAAATGAAATTGTTTCGGTCAGCATGCTGGTTTCTGACGAGAATAGCACGATATTTTCTAAGCATGTCAGGGATTTAGCAATCATTACTAAGTACTTAGCGAATGGAGCAAGCAGCAAAGAAAAAAGGAGGTTGGAGGCGCATTGGCAGGATCGTGCTCAAGACGGTCATGTGGATTTTTTTGCTCATTGTTGCTCTTTTCCTGCTCATTCTCACTCCCCCGGTTCAAAGCTTCATACGAAAGAAAGCGACAAATTATCTCGAGAAAAAATTGGCCACCAAGGTGGAGATCGGAAGGATGTTTATCACCCTATCCGGTAAGATAGCACTCGATGATATCTACGTCGAGGACCGCCAGAAGGATACACTTTTATCCGTTGGTGAGCTGCGGGTCAACATGAGTTTCTACAAGATCATTTTCAAAAATGAGCTCGATATCAACAGCGTCAAGTTAGAGGAGGGCACGATCAGGATAAAGAGAAACCTCCCGGATACCGCCTTCAATTTTCAATTCATTGTCGATGCGTTTAGTTCCGGTTCGCCCGATAGTGTGAAGACCACGGATACTTCTGCTTCCATGGCCATCAATATCGGCAAGGTGGAATTGAATAACGTTCGCTTCGCATACCAGGATGTGGTTACCGGAAATGATATTGTCACCAACATCGGGCATTTCGATACAAAGATCGAAAAGTTCGATCTCGATAAAATGCATTTCATCATACCGCAGGTCAACCTGAGCGATCTCACCGCGAAGGTGACACAGGTAAAACCGCTCGTGATAATTGCAGACACGACGGTCGAGCGGGTAAAGGCGGAGAATGCCGGCAGTCCTTCACCCGTACTTCAACTGGAGTTTCAACATATCGCCCTGAAAAATATCGGCGTCGATTACAATGATAGTATCGGCGCAATGTACACCAATGCACAGATCGGCACGCTTGACATATCGCCCCGAAAGATCGACCTCGCGAACCAACAGTTCGATCTCGGGAAGATCCTGCTTGGGAAGACAAAGGCAGTAGTGAGAATGGATAAGACGATGAAGACAACTGTCAGTAAACCGTTGGCGAATGATTCCTCGACGACCAGTCCTTACAAATTCAATTTCGCCAGCCTCGGGCTGGACGATGTGACGCTTCAATACGACGACAATAACGATCCTGCTCAGAAGCAGGGCATGGATTATTCTCACCTGAATGCACAGGTGACCACATTGCAGGCAAATGATTTCCTCCTCGGTACCGATTCGATCATGGGGAAGATCTCCAAAGTAAGACTCAAAGAACAGAACAGCGGATTTGACCTGCAGGAATTGAACACGGATTTTCTCTATTCGAGCAATGAGGCATACCTGAAGGACCTGTTTATTAAGACACCCGGAACGGAGATAAAAAAGAATATAGCGGTGAAGTATGCATCCATCGATGCTCTGAAGAAAGATATAGGCGGCCTGCAATTGGACCTGGACCTGCAGGATAGTAAAGTATTGGTGAAAGACGTTCTTGCATTCGTTCCCGCGTTGAAGGATCAACCGGCCTTTGCAGATCCCAATGCTACATGGTACGTCAACGGAGGAGTGAAGGGTAGCGTGGCAGACATGACCATCAGCGATCTTCGCATCAGCGGACTGGCCGATACCAGGATAAATATGAGTGGCCGGCTTACCGGCCTGCCCGATATGAAGAAGGCGGGCGCCAATCTCAGCATTAACGAGATCACCAGCTCACGGAGGGATATCGCTTTATTCGTGCCGGAGGGTTCTCTCCCGAAAGACATCACGCTGCCCGGGCATCTTACACTATCCGGGAAGATCAATGGCAATGCGAATGATCTCGTCACCAATCTCGGATTGCGGACCGACCTGGGTAATGTCCACGTGAAAGGAAGGATAAGGAATGCGACGGATATGCAAAGAGTGGGATACGATGTCGGCGTAACGACAACCTCGCTCGATCTAGGAACCATCCTGCAAGACAAGGAGACACTCGGTCCACTCACGGCCAGCTTCACCGCCAAAGGAAGCGGCTTCGATCCCAAGACGGCCGACGCCGTCTTTAAGGGGCAGGTGCAATCCGCCGTCTTCAGGCAATATCACTACCACGACCTTGCTCTCGATGGCAGCATCGCAAACCAACAGGCATTGTTCAACGCAGGCATCGTTGATCCAAACCTGACGATAGATCTACATGCAACGGCCGATCTTTCGAAGACCTATCCGGCGATAAAGCTGGAGGCGATGATAGATAGCATACACACAAAGGAATTGAACCTTACTCCCAATGCTATCGTGTACCGGGGCAAGATCACCGCCGACTTTCCCGGGACGAACCCGGATAGCCTCGAAGGCAAATTATTCGTCACCCAGTCATTGCTGGTTCAAAACAATAAACGCATCACGCTCGATACGCTCCAATTGGTTGCCGGCAGTAATGATACCGTTGGCCGCTTCATGACGCTCAGCACGGATATTATCAATGCCGGCATACAGGGTCAGTATAAGCTAACGGAATTGGGGAATGTATTTCAGCACGCGATCCAACCCTACTTCGCGGTGGTTGAGGCCGACTCGATGAAGAAGATGGCGCCTTATGATTTTACCTTCCACGCCGAAGTAATTAATGGCCCCGCCCTTCAAACTTTCGTTCCCGACTTGAAGCGAATGGATTCGGTGAATATGAAGGGACGGTTCTCCGATTCTGCAGGCTGGTTCGTGAATATTGTGGCGCCGGCGGTCGAGATCGGAACCAATAAGATCAATGGCATGGAGATAAATGCGGGCACAGCAGCGTCAAAGGACTCCATCGCCGTCAAGGCGTTCGTGAGCCAGGTGAAGAGCGGCAGCAGCATCCAGCTCGACAATACGAGGCTTACTGCCGGTCTTGCGAATAATAAGATCGACTTCGATCTCAATATCAAAGGCAAGGACAAGGATAAATATAATGTGGCGGGCGTATTCGATCAGCCGAAGAGCGGCGAGTATGAGTTTTCACTCAAGCCGCAGGGCCTCATCCTTAATTTCGATCCATGGTCCGTCTCTGCAGACAACAAGATCCATATTACCGAAAACGATATCAATGCAAGCAATTTCGTATTAAGCAAGGGCCCGCAGCAACTCAGTATCAACAGCACCAGCAATGCTGCCAATTCGCCGATGGCGCTTACCTTCTCCAATTTCAAGATCGCGACACTCACAGGCTTTGTTCAGAATGATTCCACACTCGTCGATGGCCTGCTCAATGGTAAGGCAGAGGTGAAGAATGTAATGATCGATCCTGTGTTTACCACCGATCTTACAGTGAACGACCTCAGCGTAAAGAAAGACACCGTGGGCGATCTGAAGATGATGGTGAATAATGAATCTGCAAACACGTTTGCAGCGGATATTATATTGACAGGACGCGGCAACGATGTAAAGCTGAATGGAAAATATTTTACTAACAATAGCAGCTTCGACATGGATCTTGACATCAATAAACTCCCCTTAGCTACAGCGCAGGCTTTTTCGGGCGGTTCATTGCGTAATGCTACAGGGTATGTAAATGGCAAGTTCGACATCACCGGTACAACAGACAAGCCGTCCGTCAGGGGTGATCTCAATTTCAACAAAGCGGGGTTCAACCTCAGTATGCTTAATAACTACCTGACCGTTGACCAGGAGAAGATACATGTAGACGACCGCGGAATAACCTTCAACAGGTTTCAGTTAAGAGATTCTGCAAGCAATGCATTGACGATAAATGGCACCGCGGCCACTTCTAATTTCTCCAATTATGTATTTAACCTGGACCTCCGGTCTGACAATTTCAGAGCGCTCAACAGCACGAAGAAGGACAACAAGCTCTTCTACGGCCAATTATATTTCAATAGCAACCTGAAGGTGACGGGAACGGAGAAGGCGCCCGTGGTCGAGGGCCGGTTAAAGATCAACGACAAGACCAAGCTGACGGTTGTATTGCCCCAGGAGGAACCGGGGATAGTAGACAGGGAGGGTGTGGTCGAATTTGTGGATATGGATTCACCGCTGAGCGATTCGCTCTTCCTGGCGGCCTATGATTCCATGAATACCACCACGAACTTTGCCGGCGTTGATGTTTCCGTGAATATCGAGATCGATAAAGCCGCAGACCTTACGCTGATCATTGATGAGGGCAATGGCGACTTCCTCAATGTAAAGGGCGAAGCGCTGCTCAATGTAACCGTCAACCCGACAGGTGATATCGTAATGGCGGGTACCTATGAACTGGAGGAAGGCTCCTATGCTCTAAATTTCAATAGTATCAAGCGCAGGTTCGATATCCAGAAGGGAAGTAAGATCACATGGGGCGGCGAACCCACGGATGCCGACGTTAATATCACTGCCAAATATGTGACTAATACCGCTCCACTCGACCTGGTGAAAGGGCAGTTGGGAGACGATGTGGCCGCTACGGAAAGGAATACCTATCTGCAGAAGCTTCCCTTTGAAGTGACGCTCAAGATGCAGGGAAAATTATTGAAGCCGGATATTAGTTTCGATATCATTCTCCCCGATAATAAAAGTTATATCGTCTCCAACGATATTATCACCACAGTTCGAACCAAGCTCGACCAGCTTCGCCAGGAGCAGGGAGAGATGAACAAGCAGGTATTCGCACTATTGCTATTGAATCGTTTTGTGTCGGAAAATCCATTCAGCAGCAGTTCGAGCACCTCCACGGGCACACTGGCAAAGCAAAGCGTGAGCAAGCTGCTGACGGAGCAACTCAACAAACTGGCGTCAGACCTGGTGCAGGGAGTCGATCTTAACTTCGATGTGCAGTCTTCGGATGACTATACTACGGGCGAGCGACGCGACCGTACGGATCTGAACGTCGGCCTATCGAAGACGCTTCTGAACGACCGGCTTACCGTGAGCGTGGGAAGCAATTTCGAGCTCGAAGGACCACAGAGCTCCGGCAACCAGGCAAGTAATATCGCCGGGAATATAGCAGTCAATTACCGGTTGAGTAAGGATGGGCGCTATCAATTGCGTGCTTACCGGAAGAACGACTACCAGGGTGTCATCGATGGTTACGTCATCGAAACAGGGGTAGGCTTCATCATTACCATCGACTATAATAAATTCAAAGAGATCTTCCAGAAGAAAAAATTGGAGCGCCAGCGGAAGCAAAGGCAGGAAGAACGAAAGAAAGAGAAGCAATCCGAGACCACTCAAAATCAAAAGCAGACCACTACGCCATGATCTATGCGTAAACATTTCTCCAATATCATTTTCCTGGCAGGCATCGTGTCGATGTTATCCTGCAATATCACGAAGAGGGTACCCGAAGGGGATGCGCTATACACGGGCGCCAGCGTGAAGGTGGATGGGCCGGAGCTGACTAAAAAGAAAAAGAAGACCCTCCGCGGAGAGTTGTCTTCCCTGGTAAGACCAAAACCCAATAAGAAAATACTGGGCGTTCCCTTTAAACTGGCCATGTACAATATGGGTGGATTCTTCAAGAAGAAATTCGGCGAACCACCCGTCCTGCTCAGCGAGGTAAACCTCGAGACGAATGAGAAGGTGTTGCAGAGTACACTGGAGAACACCGGGTATTTTAAGGCAACGGTGAAAGGCGATACCATTGTCCGGGGTAAAAAGGCAAGGGCTGTATACGATGTAAAGACCGGCTCCCAGTACAAGATCAATGAGATCACATTCACCAGGGACAGCAGCATTCTCAGTCGCAATATCGATACCGCCGCTCAATATACTTTCCTGAAGAAGGACAGGCCGTTCGACCTGGCTCTTGTCAAGGCGGAACGCGAAAGGATAGAAGATTACCTCAAGGAAAGGGGCTTCTATTATTTCTCGCCCGACCATATCATCGTGCAGGTGGATAGTACCATTGGCGGAAACAAGATCAATATGTTCGTGAAGGTAAAGCCTGCTACGCCCGATAGCGCAAGACAGGTGTATCATATAAGGGATGTCTATATTTTCCCAAACTACCGGCTTGGCTCGGCCACCAGCGATACGCTCAAGAAGAATGCGAGCTTCTACAAAGGATTCTATGTCGTAGATCGTAAGAAACTTTATAAGCCGGAGATGTTTGCACTGTCCATGCGTTTTGATCCGGGCGATGTTTATAGCCGGACGGATCAAAACCAAAGCATCAACCGGCTGGTGAATCTCGGCGTCTTTAAATTCGTCAAGAACCGCTTCGAAGAAGTTGGGAAAGGGGATTCCGCACAATTGGATGCATTCTATTACCTGACACCGCTGCCGAAGAAGTCTTTGCGCGCAGAAGTGAATGGAAGCACGAAATCGAATAACCTGACGGGTTCCTCTGTCACGGTCGGCTGGCGCAACCGCAACACCTTCAAGGGCGGCGAATTATTATCGATCGATGCAACGGGCGGCTTCGAAGTGCAGTTCAGCGGCGTACTCCGGGGATACAATACCTATCGCGGTGGCCTGGAGACGAATCTCGCCTTCCCGCGGTTCCTGGTTCCATTCGTCAATATAAATACGAAGAGTGGTTATGTTCCCCGTACCACTATCCTGCTCGCCTATGACCTCCTCAACAAATCGAAATTGTACACGATGAATTCGTTCCGTGCCGGGTTTGGTTATAACTGGAAGGAGACGATCAGGAAGGAGCACCAGTTGTTTCCTATTGCCATCACCTATGTGCAACCATTGAAGATAACCCCGCTCTACGAGGATAGCGCGAGGGGTAATCCTACACTGCAGAAGGCGGTAGAGAAGCAATTCATATTGGGCTCTACCTATAATTTCAACTACAATCAATTGCAGGGAGATAAGAAGACCGGGCTCTACTTCAATGGCAACCTTGATCTGTCCGGTAATGTGGCCGGGTTGGTAAGCGGAGCGAATATCAACAAGGGAAAGCCCAGGACGCTCTTCGATGCGCAGTTCTCGCAATACGTGAGAGTAGAGGGTGATGTGCGTCACTACACAGGGCTATCGAAGAACTCTGTCTGGGCCAACCGTATCATTGTCGGGCTCGGCTATCCCTATGGCAACTCGGGCTCGCTTCCTTTCATCAAGCAATTCTTTGTTGGTGGAACCAATAGTATACGTGCATTCCGGAGTAGGTCGTTAGGGCCCGGCACTTATAAGGACACGGCCGTCACGGGTTTTCTTCCCGATGAGTCGGGGGATATCAAGCTGGAGGCAAATACGGAGTGGAGGATGAAGTTGTTTAGTATTGTGCAGGGAGCCATCTTCATAGATGCCGGGAATATCTGGCTCTACAATAAGGACTCGGTCAGGGAAGGCGTTCAATTCAGCAAGAATTTCATGAAGGAATTTGCCGTCGGCGGTGGAGTAGGTCTGCGCTTCGATATTTCCTTCCTCGTTCTCCGCCTCGACCTGGCCATACCCTTCCGGAAACCCTGGTTGCCCGATGGTGAGCGTTGGGTGATCGATAAGATCGACTTCAGGAGCGGCGTGTGGAGGAGGGAGAATTTGGTGTTTAATTTGGGAATAGGGTATCCGTTTTGATGATGCGGATTGATAATAAGGGGGGGTAAGGAATTAGGAATAGGGAATAGGGAATTAGGCTTTAGCAGAAGTGATCTATTGGGCTGTGATCCTTTTCGAATAAGGTTTTTGACTTTTGACTTTTTAATTTTTAAAAGAGCTGGCTCTTTATGAGAAGATTTTTCTAATAAGGCCCAATTCCTAATTCCCAATTACTTATTCCTTGCCCCTCACTTCCTATTCCAAACTCAGCACTACATCCTAATCTCCATCACCACCTTCCTCACCCTGCTCTCTTCCGCCATAAAACACATGATATGACTTTCGATAGAAGCTTCGATAGTAGAACTCAACAACTCGGGATTGTGTTGCGAGACGGCCTGGATCCAATCGGCAACGAGGCGCCAGTCGCCACCGCCATGTCCCTCATTCGTATAGTTCTCTACATCCTGCACCGTGCTTTCGTATTTCTTTAATTTATTCGTGCGGAAGTCATGTATGGAAAACTGGTCCATATCGCCTTCAATAAAACCCATGCTGCCCATTACCCTCGTGCGTCTGCCGCCCCAGGGCGTAAAGGCCTCCATGTTGAAGCTGGCGGTAATATCGCCTGCGAACAATATATTGGCCGTATAGTGATCGCATTGGTCGTTGTCCATGCGATATACACAACGGCCGTAATCGGATGTCTTCAGGTATTCGAGGATTGCCTCGCCCTGTTTTCTTTTCTGTTCCGGTAAATCGAATACATATATCCTGTCCCGCTTACGATGATAGATCTTCAATGCGGAGTAGGGACAGGTAGACTCTACCGCGCAGCCATCGGTGCAACGCGGCTTGCTTCCCTTAGGCGCATTTTCCTTTTTAAACCATTTGAGGTTTCCGAATGCCTGTATGTGATGCGATTCTTTTCCCAGCATCCATTTGATGATATCGAGATCGTGGCATGACTTGGCCAGCAGGATCGGCGTGGTCAGTTTGCTACTCCGCCAGTTGCCGCGTACATAGGAATGCGCCATGTGCGTATGCTCGATCGGCTCCATGTGCTGAACGCTGATCACTTCGCCGATCACACCGCTATGGATCAATTCACGGAGTTTAACGAAATAAGGAGCATACCGCAGCACATGACAAACCGCTACGATGCGTCCCGTCTGCCGGGTGAGGGCGAGAATATCACGACACTCTTTTTCGGAGGGCGAGATCGGCTTCTCCAGCAAAACATCGTATCCCATGCTCAATGCCTGCATGCAGGGTGCATAGTGCAGTTGGTCGGGCGTGGATATGATCACTGCGTCGGCGAACTTCGGGCGCCTGAAGATGTCTTCCCAATTGGTGAAGCAATTCTCCTGCGCTACCCTATGCTTCTTTGCATACCGCTCGAGGCGGAGGGGATTTGGATCGGCTACGCCGATGATCGTTAATTGCTCAGGATATTCTATTGCATAGTCACCATATACATTCCCCCTGGCTCCTGCGCCTAATGTTACTGCTGTTACGGGTCGGTCCGGCCTTTTATGCAGGGGATTGTCTGGAAGCAGCAGGGGTTCTCCCGTCTCATTCTTTCCCCAGAGAGAGAAAGGAAAGAATGTATCGCCCACAGTAATGCCAAACTGCTTTATCTCATTGAGGATCCTGCGGGGTGATAACCTGGAAGAAGGCATGATTTACATTTTTACAGACACTGGTACAAAGGTACCCGGTTCGGGGAAAGAGTCAAGCCCTTCAATTTGAAGACGGCTGTAAAAAAGCTCTTTCCTTCACCTGATTTTGTTTATATTCAATAGCAACTTTTAACTATGGCTACATCCTCACAACGCTTTCTTGCCCTGGATATTTTCCGGGGCATGACCGTTTGTTTCATGATTATAGTAAATACAGCAGGTAATGGCGCTACAACATACTGGCCCTTGGAGCATGCAAGCTGGCATGGGTTTACGCCAACCGATCTCGTGTTCCCATCCTTTTTGTTTGCGGTGGGGAATGCTATGAGCTTTGTGATGCAAAAATGGAACCATCTTTCCCAGTCGCAGGTATTGTACCGGATCTTTAAACGAACATTTATCATATTCCTTCTCGGGTACCTCATGTATTGGTTTCCATTCGTGCACTTCAATGATGCCGGTGGCCTCGACGCCAATCCATTTTCACACACACGTATCATGGGAGTCCTTCAACGCATCGCCTTGTGCTACTGCTTCGCATCGCTGCTCGTGTATTACCTGAAGCCATATAAGGTCTTTGTCATCTCGCTGGTGCTTCTCCTCCTGTATTGGCTCCTGCTGAAAACATTGGGTGACCCGCACGATCCATTCAACATGCTTACCAATGCGGGCAGCCGCCTCGATCTATGGCTTTTCGGCTCCGATCACCTCTACCACGGGGAAGGTGTGGCCTTCGACCCGGAGGGAGTGTTGAGTACGATGCCGGCCATCGCCAATGTCACCTTCGGCTATCTCGCCGGTAGATGGGTGCAGCGGAAGGGAAAGGAATACGAAGGGCTCACTAAACTGCTCCTGGCAGGTGTCCTCTTCATCGCGGCCGCGCTTGCATGGAATTTATTTTTCCCGATAAATAAAAAGCTATGGACAGGCAGCTTCGTGTTCATTACCGTTGGAATCGACTGTGTCTTGCTTGCGGCGCTGATCTATGTCACCGATTTCCTGCGATTGCGGAAATGGGGTTATTTCTTCGAAGTATTTGGGAAGAATCCACTCTTCATTTATCTCGTGTCCGAGTTGGGCGCCACGCTTCTCTGGTTCTTTCCCGTGGGTGAAGAGAGACAACCCCTCTTTCGCTGGCTTTTCGATAATGTCTTCAGGCATGCAGGCATGTATGTAGGGTCACTGCTTTTCGCCCTGTCGTTCATGTTTGTCTGCTGGTTGGTGGGTTACCTGCTCGATAAGAGAAAGATATATGTGCGGGTCTGATCAGTGTGCGGAAAAACTGAGGTGAAGGACCTCCGTGCCGAATTTCTCGCATTCATCCTCCACGGTCTTCAGGTCCTTCGACCTGATGTAGGATGCTATTACGTGTTCGCCCGCATTAGGAACGGCTACTTCTTTCTTCAGGCTGTCGGGAGTTCCCAACTGGCGGAACATCCTCTTCATGGCGCTGACCTTTACAACCTTGTCCTGGTGCTCATCATCCTTGTAATAATAAAGCAGCAGCGTGGGTTGTTTCACCTTCTCGAACAGGGAAGCCTTCATCGTTGTCTCCAGCAATTCTTCCAACTGGACCGCGGCTTCCATCCTGTATTTCGTGTACCAGTATTGTTTATCGTTTGCCGTGGTATCATCTGAAGTATTATACGTGCCTTTCACGAGGTGTGCGATCTGCAATCCCCAGTGATTGTTCAATAACCAGGCATTGGGATCGTTGATGGCGATATTGGGCGACAACAGGATCAGTCCTGCGATATCGGGATACTGGGCGGCGAGTTTAAGCGCGACCGATCCTCCCGTTGAGCATGACATCAGAATGACCTTCTTTCCCAGCTGCCGGCCTATCATATAGGCCTCCTTTGCAGAATTCCAGAGTTTGTCGGCGGTGAAGTTGAGCATGGCTTCCGATGTATCGATCCCGTGTTCGGCCAGTCTTGATAAATAAAGATTGCACCCGAATCGTTGTGCAAACTGGGTGTGAACGGGATCTCCCTCCTCCTGGCTCGCGGAAAATCCATGCAGGTACACCACGGAATATTCGGTCTTTGCACGCAGGGAATCGTCTGCCCATACGATCCTGGCCTCATTATCCGGTTTTAGCTTATGCAGGTGTTCGTTGTTCTGAATGTATTGCTCCAGTTGCACCGGGTCACCGGGTACTGTTGGAAGGTCTGCTGAATAGACCGGGGGCGCAGGTCGTGGGCCTGCGAAGTAGACGAGAATGAGTATTAAAAGGATGATGCCTAGCCATTTGAGAAATCTCATATGGGCAATTTTGATAAAACTAATATAAATCCATGTCTAAAACGAGTTAAGTCCTTATTAATTATCCGCTTCCCTTGCTGTCCCCGCTTAAATTTAGTACCTTCGCCGCTCGTTTGAAATCGAGATTATGGAAATTAGAAATATAGCAATCATAGCACACGTTGACCACGGTAAAACTACACTGGTTGACAAGATATTACATACCACGAAGGTGTTCCGGGAGAACCAGGAAACCGGCGACCTGATCATGGATAGCAACGATCTCGAAAGAGAGCGCGGCATCACCATTTTCAGCAAGAATGCCTCCGTAATGTACAAGGGCGTTAAGATCAACGTTATCGATACTCCGGGTCACGCCGACTTCGGCGGTGAGGTGGAAAGGGTCCTGAAGATGGCCGACGGTGTCTGCCTGCTGGTGGATGCATTCGAAGGACCGATGCCACAGACACGTTTTGTGCTGCAGAAGGCTCTCCAATTGAGCCTGAAGCCGATCGTTATCATCAATAAGGTCGACAAGCCGAATTGCCGCCCGGATGAAGTGCATGATGCCGTATTCGAATTATTCTTCAATCTCGATGCAACAGAAGAGCAGTTGAATTTCCCTACTTTCTACGGTAGTGGAAAGAATGGCTGGTTCAATGAAACGCTCGAGCAGATAGACAATATCAATCCCCTGCTTGATGGTATCATCAAGTATGTGCCGCCTCCCAAGGTGAATGAAGGACCTGTGCAGATGCAGATCACTTCCCTCGACTACTCTTCCTTCCTCGGCCGTATTGCCGTAGGAAAAGTGAACCGTGGCGTATTGAAGGAAGGACAAAACGTGGTGCTCATGCAGGCCGATGGATCAATAAAGAAGACGAAGGTCCGTGAGCTATATGTATTCGAAGGAATGGGTAAGAAGAAAGTGACCGAGGTAGTTGCCGGTGATCTTTGTGCCGTTGTCGGTATCGAGGATTTCAATATCGGTGATACACTTGCCGATGCAGAGAACCCGGAAGCATTGCCCGTTATCAGCGTGGATGAACCGACAATGAATATGCTGTTCTCCGTGAATAATTCTCCTTTCTTCGGCAAGGATGGCAAGTTTGTAACGAGCCGCCACCTGCGCGACAGGCTGATGAAGGAAACGGAAAAGAACCTTGCACTTAAAGTAGAAGATAGTGAAGAGGGTGATAGTCTCATCGTTTACGGTCGTGGTATCCTTCACCTGGGTATCCTCATCGAGACGATGCGCCGGGAGGGATATGAACTGACCGTGGGCCAGCCGCAGGTAATTGTAAAGGAAATAAACGGTAAGAAATGCGAGCCGTATGAAAATCTGGTTGTGGATGTGCCACAGGAATTCGCAAGCAAGGTGATAGACCTCGTTTCCCGTCGTAAGGGTGAAATGCTGATCATGGAGACCAAGGGTGAAATGCAACACCTGGAATTCGAGATCCCTTCACGGGGCCTGATCGGTCTTCGTACTCAAATGCTGACGGCTACAACTGGTGAGGCCGTGATGGCGCACCGCTTTACAGAATATAAGCCATGGAAGGGACCGATCCCCGGGCGCAACAATGGTGTTTTGCTTAGCAAGAACCAGGACAAGACAACAGGTTATTCCATCGATAAGCTCCAGGATCGCGGTTCATTCTTCGTGGATCCGGGTGAAGATGTCTATGCAGGACAGATCATCGCAGAGAATATCAAGCCAGGCGATCTGGTGGTGAATGCCACGGAAGGAAAGAAGCTCACCAACCACCGTGCAAGCGGTAGTGATGATGCTACCCGTATTGCTCCGAAGATCCTGCTGACATTGGAGGAATGCATGGAATATATACAACAGGACGAGTGTATCGAGGTAACTCCGAATTTCATCCGCATGCGGAAGGTCATTCTCAATGAGGACGACCGTAAGAAGGTGCAGAAGAAAATGGAGTCTGCAGCGGCATAACGCGATAAAAGATTAAACAAAAAGGCCGGTTCATTTGAACCGGCCTTTTTTATGTCACCCATTGTTCGTCCGGGTGATAAAATGGACAAAGAAGGCACACCGGACGCGTTTGTTTTGTAATTTTGCTAAAATTCGTGCAGTGATGAAGAAATGGCTGATCATAGGATTCTTTCTCTTTTCCGGTCTGATCCCCGTAACCGCAAGTGCACAATGTTCCATCTGCACCAAGACCGCCCAGCAATTGGGTGATAAGCCTGCCAAGGGCTTGAACTCCGGTATTCTTTATCTCGCTTTTACTCCGCTGATCATTGTGGGTTTTATTGGGTACAAGTGGTGGCAGAGTAATAAGGATGTCTAGTGGTGAGGATACGAGATGGATTAGCAATTCAAAATTCAAAATTAAAAAGTCAAAAATAGACCCTGCTCGAACAGAAGTTAAGATACTCTAAGCAGTGTCTATTTTTGACTTTTGACTTTTTAATTTTTAGAAGAACTGGTTCTTGTGATATCAAATTGCCGTTAAGGATTAACTCTTAGTGGATAACTCATAACGTTTTTTTCATGGGAACAATTGGGAATGCTGGATTTTTTGATTGACATTGATTGCCGAACCACCAAAACAACCACCATGTTCTTTAACGTTATTGCTTCAAGTGCGTGCTTGTCTAAAGCATGTCATCTACCTCAATCGTTATCCACGCACCATTGTCTTTCTTTCCCTGATCCGTTGTCCGTACGGATAGCCTCGACATAGGGATTCTTTAAAATACCAGCTTTGGTTTCATCAAGGTTTTGCGACCTGTGAGCCGATGCCATGTTTTTATTTCTTTCACCACCAAGCCACCTTTCATGAAGCGAATCTTTTTAGTTACCGCTATGGTAATACTCTGCCTGCATGGTATTTCTCAAACAAAATTGCAAGTGATCCAGGATAGTGTTCGTGTCCTGAACAGTGAACTGATCCTTCGAAACGGGACGCGGAGCGTGCCCGGTTTTCTTTTCAATAAGGGAAATGGCGTCACCGAGTTCAGGCAGGCACTGACAAAAATCAATGATTCCATTTATCTCGTTGGGATCGATACGTTGAAAATGAGTCCTGGTATCGGCAGGCTTATTTTAGACAATGGATTTATGCGCTCGGGAGATACGCTGCGACTTGGCGGCAGTCTCAACCAGACGACCGTGGTCAACATGAATAAGCAGCGGTTGACGTTCAACCTGACTGACGGCACGACGCCGTATAAGAATGAATCATTCTGGATCAACGCGGTCCGGGACACGGTCAATGCATACAATGATTTGTTTGTGGTCCATAAGCAGACAGGTGCTGTGATGGAAAGCAGTCAATATTCCAGGGGCGCTGTTTTCACCGCCAGTGTATGGAGTGCGACAGATTCATTTCCTTCCGGTTATTTTCCAAACTATGTTTCCCATCATAAAAGTTCTGTGAATGCAAAAATGAACAGCACCACCATTCTGGGATTTGCCAGTTATTCTGAGACAAAGGCTAATGAGAAATGGGGCACATTTACGCACTTTTATGCCAGCCCCGCTTTCAATTCTAAAGAAGGTGTCACTCAAACGGTAAATGGTTTACTCATTGATACGCTCAAAGGAATAAACACCGCTAATTCATATGCGATCCGCACCATCGGCTTAAACGATTCCATCTACAACGCGGGCCCTGTGCGATGGCCGAAGTACAAAAATACAGCGGCGGCCGATTCAATTTTAACGACGGATTCCCTCGGCAATATAAAGTTGCGTGCCGCGACGTCCGCTGGTGTCAATCTTTCCGTTCAGACATTAAAGGATTCGACGACGGTCGCTTGGAACGTAAGCAAGGGCGCGAATGGCTCCGTTAAATTGGGAGGTACCGGCAGAACAATTGATATTATAAGCCCCGTCGCCGGACAGACTTACAAATTGGAGATTGTGCAGGACAGTATCGGCAGCCGAACCATCACCAGCTGGCCCGCCGGTACAGTATGGCCAGCCGGCGTTGCTCCGACACTTTCAGCGGCGGCTTCCTCCACGGACCTAGTGACTCTATATTATAGCGGCTCGAAATATTTTGGCAGTTACCAATTATTCAACCGCCCGAATACAAACGTAAGTATACTTTCATATGATGCGAAAGCACAGGCCGGAGCATCGACACATAACCTTTCTGGTGTTCCTGCTGGTGCAGTGCTTGTTCTCTGCACAGGACAGGGGAGTTCAAGTCTAAATGCGACAGTTACGAGTTCTCCTTCACTTACCTGGACCAAAAGGGTAGACGCTTCCGCGGCTACGGGTAGTGGTGATGCAGAGATATACACGGCAATATTCGCAGCTGGTGGTACGATAGCGGTGACTAGTAGCTGGGGAGCAAATGAACAATCGAGTGTTTGTTATACTATTATTAACCAAGAGGCAACAATAGGAGGTGCAAATAACAAGGCCGTGTCACAAGCAACCCCATCAGTATCACTAACGACCACCAGGGCCAATAGTCTTATCATTTGCTATACCAGTGATTGGAATGCAAGGGACAGTACTCGAACCTATAGGAGCGCAACAACGGAAACACAATACAGGAATTCCTCCGGCAATTTCACTTCGTATGGATATTATCTGCAGGCTATAACGGTGAGTTCATACACAGTGGGACTTACCTCACCTCTTCTGCAATCAAGTGGCACCTGCGTGTATGAAATAAGAGGAAATTAAAGCTGCTTAATAATACGGCAACTAAACTGCACGGCCGAGTTTGGTATTGAAGCATCAGAATGTTTTTAGACTTTTTTAAATATTGTTACCATGAAAATTTTACTTGTAAGTGTTCTACTTATTTATTTCGGTATGACTGCTCACGCACAGATCCAGGTTAAATTAGGTTACTTATCGGACTATGTAGGTGATAGTGTTACAGTATGCGGGAAAGTTGAAAGCGCCCGCTACATGAAGGCCGCCGATGATTCCATTACTGTCATCAATGTCGGGGGTAAATATCCTGACCAGTTATTGACGATTGTTATCTGGCGACAACACCGCAGTCAGTTTGCCGGCTCACCGGAGATCGACTGGATCGGCAAGCAGGTATGCGTAACGGGTAAAGTAGAGATCTATAATAAGAAGCCGGAGATCGTAGTGAAGCAGACCTCGCAGGTTCAAATACAAGAATAGATCAACTAATAATATTTTTTACCCTGGTGAGTCGCCGGATCGCATATAATATTTTAAGCCTGTTTCCAAAAGGAATATTGCCTCTGGCATTATCATTAGTGCAGCTTTTTGCATTTGGGCAAACCACTCCTCCCGGATCTTTCAGGCTGATTGACATGAACCCACGGATCTTTCACTACAACGATACGCTATGGGTACGCAGCGGTATCTGCAAGACCTTGAAAATCGAATTGTATAACGCGAAAGCCGATTCAGCGAAGATTGTCGAACCGTCGATGCCTGCGCGCATTCCTCTCTTCACCGTTCATGGAAACGTGACGTACGATTTTCTATACCGTTCTTTTACCGATACCCCGTTTGCACAACATGACTTTCAACAACACACTATCCAGACCTCGCTGAGCGTAGTGGTGAAGGATAAGTATCCCATGCGGATCAACCTGTCCACGCATATCAGCAACTCGCCTTATTTCAGGAATTTTTTTGATATCAATACCCAGTTCGATCAATACCGTTACCTGAAAGATCAGAAACTGAAAACGCTGGACAACCTGGCGGCGCGCTACCTGCAGCGCCCGGATCTGAAAAGCGCGGAAGATGCGCTGAAGAAGGCACTCGAGAATTACAATGATCTGCGCGCCCGGCTGAATGAACCGGATATTATGCAAAAGATCATCGGGGAACGGGAGCGAAAGTATCACCAGGCTATGTCATTAAAAGAACCGAAGCCATCGATGGCGCTCCCCTCGCCTACCCTGAAAGATATCAGCAAGAAGTTTACCTATAAGCAAGAACGGTCTGCAGACAATGAAGATTCGACCGGCGAGGAAGATAATTACCGGCAACTGATCGACCGGGAAAGAAATCGCCTCGATAGCATGAAGCAGACAGTAGCCCGTTTGCAACAAAAGACGGACAGCCTTCGCAATTCCATACAGAAAGGATTGGCCGGCGCGCGGCAACAATTGTACAGGGCCACCAATTCTAAAGAGATCCGCCGCATTGCACAGGAGCAGGGCATTGAAATGAAGAAGGAAAAGGGCTTCGATGCATTCCTGGCGGATGTGAAGAGTTTCGGCATCGGCCGCTCGATGATCAATTATTCGGAACTAACGGCCTGGAATGTGGCACTGACAGGCATCAATATCGAATACAATCCCGGTATCTACACCGCGCTGGCTGCAGGAAAGATTGATTATGGCTTCCGGGATTTCATGGGGCGCAACACCCGGCAACGCGATCAGAATTTGCTGATGGGCAGGATCGGTCTTGGAGATCGGGACCATGCGGCGGTCATCCTCTCCGTATTTACCGGGCACAAATACAATTTTGGCAGCGCATTGTCCGATACTATTTCCAATCATGTGAATACTGCCGGCTACTCTGTCGAGATGATCCTGAAAAAAGATGAGTTTACCTCCATCGGCGCGGAAGTAGCGAAGACCACGCGGCCGGTCAGTGGCAATTTTAAAAGCAATAATGAATTAGGCAGCCTGGTCGACTTCTCCGATCGTTCCAATCTTGGCATCAGCATCAAGGGGCAAACCATTATCCGGGAAACGCGTACCCGGCTCAGTGGATTTTATAAAAAGACCGGGCAGAATTTTCAATCCTTCAGCCTGTTCACGTATAATACTGACCAGACGGCCTGGCTGGCGAGGGCGGAACAGCCGTTCTTTAAAGATAAGGTCTCGTTGATCGCCATGCTGCGCCGCAATGATTTCACCAACCCCTTCGCGGAGAAAACATTTAAGTCCAGCACCGTCTTTAAGAGCCTGCAGGCAACAGTTCGTTTTCCGAAATGGCCGATGCTGAGTGTGGGTTATTATCCCGGGACGCAACTCTATATTATCGATAAACAGCGGGCGCGGGAGAATGCCTATTATATCCTCAATGGATCGCTGGTGCATATGTATTCTGCCGGCGGCACGCGCATGATATCCTCTCTTATCTACAACCGGTATTCAAGCAAAGGAACCGATTCGGGTTTCATTGCCTATAAGGGCATCAGCTATATGGGCGTGCAGAGTATCCTGTTGCGAAAACTGCAGCTCCAGGGTTCCTACACCTATACCGACCAGGAGCAGATGCGCTTTTATTCCGTGGAAGGCAGCGCGGACATCGCGTTATTGAAAATACTTCGGCTGGGCGCCGCTGAAAAGTATAACCGGATCCTGCAGGGCAGCGCGTATTGGGGAAGCCGGGCCTTTGTGGGACTGGAGGTAAAAAAACTAGGCACACTGCAGTTGCAATATGAAAAATCGTATTTACCGACCATCTATCGTTCCCTGTTTCCGGTGGAGACAGGCCGCGTAACCTGGTTCAAATATTTTTGATATGAGTAAGAGAATTATTTTTTGTTGCTTTCTTTTTATCACGCTTGTTGGCAGGGCACAGGTGACTATCAGCCTGCAACTGCCACCGGCGGGCATGATTCAGAAAGAACAACTATGGGATCTGGTGCTGGTGAATAATAGCGCAGCGGCACAGGAGGTAACCGTACTGTTGACATTGCAGGATGCCGTGAGCGGTCAGTCCGTTCTCTCCGCCGGCTCGCGTTCCTTCACGCTGGCGAAAGGGATGAAGGTGATCACGGCGCGCGACATTCAACCCATTCAATACAATTCCACGCTGCCCGGCTTTGCCGGCAATTATCTGCCGCTCGGTTCCTATATCGCTTGTTATACGGTGAGTCGTGTAGCGGGTGAAAGACTGGAGCCGCTCGCCGATCAATGTGTGCGGATGAATATTAGCCCACTGAGCCCGCCCTTGCTGAACACACCGGCCGATAGATCCGTGGTTCCTTCCGTGTATCCGCAGCTCAGTTGGATCCCACCCGCGCCACTGGATATGTTTGATGATATGAGCTATGATCTTTCCATTGCGGAAGTACAGGAGGGACAGACCCCGGCGGAAGCGATACTCTACAACACCCCCGTGTATACCCGCGGCTACCTGCGCGCGCCGTACGAGAATTATCCTTCCACGTATTCTGCGCTGGTGCCGGGGAAGACCTATGCCTGGCAGGTGACGGCGCGCAACGGCGTGAGTTATGCGGCGGCGACGGAGGCATGGACGTTCAGCATAGGAAAGGATTCGGCGAAGCAACAGGCCAATACTGGCGCCTATATTTTACTCCGGACATCTACCGACAACGGCAGTGGACTGAGCGAAGTGGCCGGGCAAACAGTTTCCATTAAATACTATTCATTCGACAAGACCCATGAAGCGTCTATTCGTTTTTTCTCAATGGATCAGAAAATGATCATGGAGAAAAAGCAAACGATCACCTATGGGGAGAACTATCTTGATATTTCCCTGAAAGATAACTTCAACCACGGACAGGTTTACCGGGTGGAGATAACAGACCAAAAAAATAATAAGCACACCGCCGTTTTCCGTGTAAAGTAATTCAACTGATTTATTATGATCCACCGATTATCCGTCAAGTATTCCTGGTTTTCCGCGTATTTCATGTTCCTTATTTTTTTATCGAGCCTTGTGCCCGCATATGGCCGGGGTAATTATGTTTCGACAGCGCGGAGTTTCTATAGCACCAGACAAATTTTAGCCAATCGCAATAGCATCGCCGGTCATCGTGTCCGCGCGAAAGACCTGCGTATGGCTGGCTCCCCGGCAAAGGAAAACGTGAATGCATTGCCGCCACCCACACCGGCGGACAAAATGGATATCGGCGGACCCAGCCAGCCCGAAATGAGTTCCTTCAAGTCGGTTGGTACGAATAATATGGTGAATCTATTCACCGGCGATTTTAGCTATAATATTCCCCTGCTGGATGTGGGCGGCTACCCGGTCAACATTTTTTATGACGGCAGTATTTCCATGGAACAGGAAGCAAGTTGGGTAGGCCTCGGCTGGAACATTAATCCCGGCACCGTCAACCGCAATATGCGCGGCATACCGGATGATTTCAATGGTGAGGATACGCTCTTGCAGACGCAGCGGATGAAAGACAATAATACATTCGGTGTGAATGTAGGCGCCAATATCGAGTTGCTCGGCATCGATCAGTTGGAAATGTTTAAAGGATCGGCGGGGGTGTCGCTTGGTATCTCGTTCAACAACTATCTCGGGCCTGCCATGGATCTCGGTCTAAAAGGATCTACGGGTCTCAAGGTGGCCTCGAAAGCAATGGGCGAAAAGAACGGCAGCGGCCTTAAGCTAAGCGGCGGCCTGGATGCCAACCTTAGTTCGCGATATGGATTGACCGTATCACCCAACGTATCATTGACCGCCGCAGCGGAAAAAAGCCACAACGGCGTTTCAACCGGCCTTTCGCTGAGTACCAGTTATAATTCGCGGACCGGTATAAAGGCATTACAACTCAGCGAGCAGGTCAGTTATAACTTTAAGTCTGAAAGGGGGGAGCATGACGATGCACAAGGAGGCGCGTCGATCCTGTCTACCTCCATCACCTTTGCCAAACCGAGCTATATACCTTCCATCCGGCTACCAGTTACCAACTCTGCCTTCTCCGGGCACTTCCAGCTGGGTGTCGGCCTGTTTGGCGGATATGGTTCAATAGAAGCGGAGGTCTACAAGCAGAAGGCAGAAATTGCTTCAGCCGATACATTGCAGCGTAAGCAAATGGTGGGATACTTGTATTACCAGAAAGCAACGGCCAATCCCAACGCGGTGATGGACTTTGCCCGTTTTAATGATAAGGAAGTCACTCCAAACACACCCATTATTTCAGCGCCGCAGTACAGCTATGATGTATTTTCTATACAGGGTGAAGGAACGGGTGGCAGCATCCGGGCTTACCGCAACGACCTGGGACAGGTACGTGATAACCTCACGCGTTCGAAAGACAAGAACGTAAGCCTTGGTGCAGATGTTGGCCCTCCCGGACACTTTGGCGCCAATTTCAATACCATCAAAACGCCCTCTTCCATTGGTGGTTGGAAGAACGGCAACAAACTGACCGGGGTAATGGATTTCCGGGAAGCCAGGGACACCCAGGAAAATGTATACCTCCGCAACCCCGGCGAAACAAGTGTATTGTCTGCCGCGCAGTTTGATCGAATCGGTGGAACGGACCTCGTGCGTTTTGCATTGGGCGGTTCAGATGAGGATCCCACCATAGAACCCGTACTCGAAAAATTTTCGAAGACCAATGAAAAACTGGGAAATGTTTCTGTGCTGACCGAAGATCCACCCGAGCGAAAGAAACGGACGCAGGTCACAAGTTTCCTCACCGCCGAAGAAGCCTCGATGGCTGGCCTTGATAAAAAAATAAGGAGCTACGATGTTGACTCTGTACTGGATTTCCGGAACAACCTGAAGTTCTCAGAAATGTCCCGCATCTCCAATATCCGCAAGCCGCATCACCTGTCGCAGATCAACGTCACCGAAAGCGATGGGAAAAGATACATATACGGCATTCCCGTCTATAACATCAAGCAACAGGACTTCACGTTCACCGTCACCAATACAGAAGATCCCACGACGCCCGATCAGGTAAAGTTTACAGAGGGGCAGGAGAAATCACTCAATAAGGACAAAAGCCGAGACGGTTTCAAACAGATCACGCAGACACCCGGGTATGCGCATTCATTTTTACTATCCGGCCTATTGTCGCCAGACTACGTGGATGTCAACAGGGATGGTATCACCGAAGACGACCAGGGCACGGCAGTCAAGTTTAACTATACAAAGTATGACGATCATAGCTGGCGCACACCGCTGACGAAAGGAAGCGATCCGACTGCGAATTTCAACGCCGGTACATTATCAGAAACAAAGGATGACAAGGGCGTGATTTCGTATGGCAAGCGCGAATCCTGGTATCTACATTCCATCGAATCCAAGACCATGATCGCCCTCTTCACCCTGGAGAACAGGAAAGACGGCAGCGGTCCATCTACGGAAACACATGGTATCAATACCTCGGATCATTCCTTGAAGAGGCTGAAGAAGATCGATCTGTACAGCAAGGCCGATCTGAAAAAGAATGGACTTGCCAACGCACGACCAATCAAGACTGTTTGGTTCGCCTACAGCTATTTGCTTTGCGCCAATTCACCCGATAATAATGAAGAGACGGAAACGCTCAATGGTGTAAATGTCAACGAAGCAAAAGGCAAACTGACACTCGACAGCATTTATTTCACCTTCAACGGGAAGACCCGTGCGAGTAAGAACAAGTATGCATTCTCCTATGGAAGCGGCGGCGACAACCCCGGCTATGAATTCAATGCCTCTGACCGCTGGGGTAACTTTAAACAGAAGACACTGAATCCCGGCGGGATCAGGAATTCATACTATCCCTATTCTATCCAGGACGCCAGCCAGAAGGCCACCATCGACCAGAATGCCGCGGCATGGTCACTGAAAAAAATATTGTTGCCCTCCGGTGGACAATTGGAGGTAGACTATGAGAGTGACGATTACGCCTATGTACAGAATAAACAGGCGACTGAAATGATGCAGATCGCTGGGCTCGGTAAGAATGCCAGCGCCATGACCAATAGTTTGTATACCATTTCAGGACTGGGTATTAATGATAATGATTACATCTTCATCAAGGTTCCGGAGCCTTGCGCCAATAAAGCGGAAGTACTGGAGAAATACCTGAAAGGAATAAACCAGTTGGCATTCAAGGTATGGGTGAATATGCCGAAGAGCGGCGAATATGTGCAATCCTATGCCGACATTTCCGATTATGGCCGGTACGATGATGATCATATCTGGATCAAAATGACCCGCACCGATAATCTCAGTCCTTTATCGCTGGCGGCGCTGGAATACCTGCGCGAACAATTGCCGGGACAAGCCTTTGATGGTTATGACCTGTCTGATGAAAGCGGCCTCGAACAAGCCGGTGATATCGTGATGAGCTGGTGGAAGAATTTATCAAGTGCCTTCAAGAACCCCGTTAAAGTTTTAAGGGAAGCGGGTAAGGCGCGGACCATCGATCCGGCCATGTCGTTTGTGCGACTCAACGATCCGGACGGATTTAAATACGGCGGCGGACAACGCGTGAAAGCCGTCCGGTTAAAAGATAACTGGCAGGCCATGACGGGTCAGTACCTGTCCGAGTATGGCCAGCGGTATGATTATACCACGACCGAAAAGGTGAACCATACCACACGTACCATCAGT
>Ga0193753_10000671_pt1 | contig 32602 bp, 24 predicted proteins | sample H1c2metaG_FD_144925 | JGI IMG/M metagenome (GOLD analysis project Ga0193753, IMG submission 144925) | Soil microbial communities from a riparian zone of the East river system, Colorado, United States - H1c2 | ecosystem: Environmental > Terrestrial > Soil > Riparian zone | place: USA: East...
GCCTCGTGCGGTCCTGGTCCCAGCGAGCCAGCCGGTAGATCGCCACCGCGAACCAGGGGACCCCGAGGAGGATCGGGACGATCGCGACCAGGGTCCCGACGGTGCGGATCAGCCCGGCCAGCTCGCCGTGACGCGGGAGCTGGGTCAGCTCGAAGATCAGGCTCCCCGCCACGAACGGGCCGACGAGGAGCAGAGGGAAGAGGACCCAGCCGTGGAGGTACGTCCTGGCCACCTCGCGTGCGCGGAGCGGCGTGGCCTCCACCGTGAGCCAGCGGGCCTCGCTGACGCCGGGCTCGACGAACTGGACCACCCGTCGCGCCAGCGGCAGGACTGGCAGATAGAAGGCGGTCAGCCAGAGCGTGGCGATCGACCGGCCCGCCTCGGAAGCGGGCCGGATCCCGATCAGCCGGACGCCGGTCCCCCAGACGTCGAAGGCCCGGATCGAGCGGAGGTAGCTCGTCAGGCCTTCGACGATCCGGCCGATCACGGCGGCGTCCGATTCTCTCCGCGGCTACTCGGTGACCCGGAAGCAGCCCTGGTCCGGGTCCACGTCGCGCCCCTCGGGCGAGTAGATGGTCGCGAACAGGATGCACATCTCGTTGGTGGTCTTCTCGCCGAAGGTGAGAAGGTGGTCGCCGTCGGTGTTGTCGTAGTTGCAGGTGAAGCGGAAGCCCTCGCCCGCCTTGACCAGCACCGGCTCGTCGAAGATGTGGTCGGGGTTCTCGTAGCTGGGGCTGGTGTAGATGAGCTCGCCGTCGCGCTCGCCGCCGGCAAAGGAGACCGGGAAGTCGGTGCCCCACTTGTGGGTGTGGCGGGTGAGCTTGTGGACCATCACGTCGGCGGTCATCAGGCACTCGATGTCGTACGAGGCCGTCTCGCCCACGTCGACGTTGATGCCCACGAACAGCGCGCTGTAGCTCTCGGCCACCTTCTGCACGTTCGCCTCGTCGGTGGTGAAGAAGTTCACCGCGGCCCGCGCCTCGAGGTCGTCGTCGGTGGCGTTGAAGTAGTGATAGTTGAAGATGAGCTTCTGGCCGCCGTTGTAGATCCGGCCGACCCCGGCCGGGAAGCTCTCCTCGTGATAGGGCAGCTGCTGGCCGGTCACGTCGAGGAGATCGCCACCCCACGCGCTGGCCGGACCGAAGCAGGGAACCCGATCGCCGACCTCGGCCGCCTGATCGGTCTCGGAGCCGGGCTCGATGGCCGACACGATGAGGTGGTGGCTGCCGAGCGTCATCTGGGACTCGAAGCGGTTGATGTAGTAGACGTCGGACGGGCTGCCCGGCATCTGGACGACCTCGCAGTACTCCACGTCCTCGCCGGGCTCGATCGGCACCGCGGTCGACCGCATCTGGAAGCCCTGCTCGGGCGCATCCAGACAGGGCGGCTCGGCGCACTCGCCGTCGCCGTCGCCCTGTCCGTCGTCGTCGCCTCCGCCCAGGCCGGCATCGACGCCGCTTCCGTCGCCACTGGCGTCCACCCCGCCACCATCGTCATCGTCGTCGCCGCTGCAGGCGGCCGCTCCTAGAACAAGGGAAAGAAAGAGAACGGTGAACGGGGAGCCAGTACTCTTGGCCATGAAACGAACTATATAGAGCGGCGCGCGCAGCCGCGCTGCAAAACCCCGGCCGTTCGCCGACCCCATGTGCCCGAACTCACTCGTTGCTTCCACGCCCCCGCAGGGATCACCGTCCCCTCTGGCACAAGCCGCGCCGCTGGCGCCGTCGCCCCGCGGTCGCCTCCCGCCCGGCGTCGGCCACATGGCGGCCAGCGCGCTCTTCTTCAGCATCATGGGCCTGCTGGTGAAGCTGGCCGGCGGCCGGCTTCCGAGCTCGCAGCTGGTCCTCGCCCGCGCGATCATCTGCCTGGCGCTGTCGTGGGTGTGGCTGCGCCGGGCCGGTCTGGCGCCGTGGGGCTCGAACCCGCGCATGCTGATCCTGCGCGGGCTTTTCGGCACCGTCGGGCTGGTCTGCTTCTACTACACGCTGGTCACGCTGCCGCTGGCCGAGGCCGCGGTCATCGCGTACACGAGCCCGATCTTCACCGCGGTGCTGGCGGCGATCCTGCTCGGCGAGAAGGCGAGCCGGCGCCTGGTCGCTGCCATCGCGTGCTGCGCGTGCGGCGTGGTCGCCATCGCGCGCCCGTCGGTGCTGTTCGGCGGCGGCGGCGCCGCGGCGACGGTCGATCCGTGGGGCGTGGCGGTCGGCTTCCTCGGCGCGTTCGCCAGCGCGTGCGTGTACGTGCTCATCCGCCGCATCCGCGGGCGCGAGGATCCGCTCGTGGTCGTCTTCTACTTCCCGCTGGTCTCGGTGCCGCTGGTCCTCCCGTTCGCGGCGCTGCACTGGCTGTGGCCGACGCCGCTCGAGTGGCTGACCATCCTCGGCATCGGGATCGCGACCCAGCTCGCCCAGGTGCACATGACCCGCGGCCTGGTGCTGCTGCCGGCCGGGCGCGCGACCGCGATCGGCTACATCCAGGTGGTGCTGGCCGCGCTGTGGGGCGCGCTCTTCTTCGGCGAGGTGCCCGACATTCTCACCCTGGCCGGCGCGGCGCTGATCATCGGCGCCCAGCTGTCGCTGGTGCTGGCGGGTTTGCGGCGGCGCGCGGGCGAGGAAGACGGTATCGTCGCCGGCTGACCCATGCGCCCACGCCACCTCCGCGCCGCGCTGTTCTCGCTCCTGGGCCTGGTCACCGCCGCGGCGGCCTGCGGCTCGAGCGCGGTGTCGGCCGGCGCGACCGTGGCGGCGGCCAATCCCGACGCGCGCCCCGACGATCATGGCCTGCGCGGTCCGCTCCTCTGGGAGGTGCAGGGCGAGCACGCGCCCAGCTACCTGTTCGGCACGATCCACGCCGGGTTCCGGGCCGACAAGGAGCTGCCCGGCTGGGTGTGGGACAAGCTCCGCGCGTGCGACACCTTCGTGATGGAGACCGACCTCGGCGAGGTCGACACCGCCGAGATGTCCCGCCTGTCGGCGCTGCCGGCCGGGCAGTCGCTGGCGGCCATGATGGGGCCGGACGACTGGAAGGACCTCATCGACCTGACCGGGATGCCGGAGTCGACCCTCAGCACCCACCAGCCGTGGTTTGCCGCCACCCTGGTGCTGCAGCGACTCTATCCCACACCGGTGCCGCTCGATCTGGCGCTCATGCGCCGCGCCGGTGAGCTGGGCAAAGAGGTCGCGTTCCTCGAGGACATGAAGCGGCAGGTCGACGTCCTGGCCCGGACGGTGACCATCGACGATCTGCGCGATCTGGTCCGTGCCGACGGCAAGGGTCGGCGACAGACCGCGGCGCTGCTGGCAGCGTACCGCGCGGGTGACCTCGAGCGAATGGCCGGCGTGGTGCACGAGGAGCTGGCCAGCGACCCGCAGGGCTACGAGCTGCTCTACTCGGCGCGAAACCGCGACTGGCTGCCGAAGCTGAAGGCCCACATCGAGCGCGGGCGCGCGTTCGTCGCGGTCGGCGCCGCGCATTTCCCCGGCGAGGGCGGGCTCATCGAGCTGCTGCGCGCGGACGGCTACGTGCTGACGCGCGTGGTCGCACCCTAGCCGCCGGCTGGCCTCGACGCGGCCTGTCGTTTTTGTTGCCGGGTGCGCGAGGCGAAAACCGCAGGACGCTACAATTGCTGGCCAGGAGCGTGCTCCGGAGCCCGCTCCACAGGGAGAGCCATGTCCGCCAAAGAGCGACCCGTCAATCTCGAGTCCGCCATCGCCGTCGCCGTCCGGGCCCAGGACGACGACGGAGCGTGGGACGCGGTCGAGGCTCTGGCCGACGATCTCGAGGACCCGGATGCGGTGTCGGCCGCCTATCAGCGGGTGCTCGACGAGGACCTGGACGAGGAGCGCGCCGAGGCGATCGGCCAGCGCGCGGTTCGCTTCCGCGAGGAGTGGTTCGGTCAGGACATCGCCGGGCTGGCCCTGGTGCTGCGCCGGGTGCTCGAGCTCGCACCCGACTCGGAGTGGGCGTTCCAGCGCCTGACCGTCGCCTTCACCGTCGCCGAGAACTGGGGCGACCTGCTCGACCTCTACAACCACGCGCTCGGCGCCACCCAGGACCGCGACCGCCAGGAGCGCCTGCTCGAGGAGGCCTACCAGATCGCCAAGGATCTGGCCTCGCGCCCGGTCGAGGCGATGGCCTACCTGCGCCGGCTGTACGCGCTGACCCACGACGCCAAGCAGGCGCTCGCGCTCGAGCGTCTGCTCGAGAAGCACGAGAGCTGGCGCGAGCTGGTCCAGTTCTGGGAGCAGCGGATGGACCACGTCCCGCCGGCCGAGCGCCCGCCGCTGCGCCTGCGGATCGCGACGACCTGGTTCGACAACCTGCAGCAGCCGGCCCGCTCGCTCGACACCCTGCGCCTGCTCCTGGCCGAGCCGGGCCGCGAGGCCGCCGATCAGGGGGCCGGCGATCTGCTCGAGCGGCTCGCCACCGCGCCGCAGGCCAGCCCGGCGGTGCGCGAGGGCGCGCTCGATCTCCTGCGCGAGCACCACGAGGCGACCGGCCGCGCCGGCGACATCGTGCGGGTGGTCGAGGCCGCGCTGCCGCTGGCCGACGTGCAGCGCCAGATCGCGCTCCACCGCGACGCGGCCCAGCGGCTGGCCGAGCTCGGCAAGCACGACGCGGCGATCGAGCACTACGCCGAGCTGCTGCGGCTCGATCCGTCGTCGACCACCACCCAGCGCGCGCTGCGCCAGCTGGCCCAGGCGATCGATCGCATGGACCGCTACGCGGCGGCGGCGGCGGCGGCGGCCGAGCGCTGCCCCGATCCGGCCCGCAAGGTCGCGCTGCTGACCGACGCCGCCCGGGTGCGGATCGACCTCGACGACGAGGTCGGGGCGACCGAGCTCCTGCGCGCGGCGCTGTCGGAGCCGGGCATCCCGCGCAGCGACGTGCTCACCGTCGGGCGCCGGCTGGACGAGCTGTACGCGCGGGCCGGGCGAAGCGCCGAGCGGCTGCCGGTGCTGGAGAAGCTGGCCGCGGCCGAGACGGTGTCGTCGAGCCAGCGCGCGCTCATCGGCGACATCGCGCGGCTGGCCGAGGATCTGGGCCAGACCGACCGCGCGCTGGCGGCGTGGCGCCAGCGGCTGGCCCGCGACGAGGAGGACCTCGGCGCGCTCAGCTCGCTCATCGATCTGCTCGAGAAGGAGGAGCACTGGGCCGAGCTGGTCGACGCGCTGGAGCAGCGCGCGGCGGCCGGCGGGGCCCGCCATGGCCAGCGCCGCGCCGACCTGGTCCGGGTCGCGCGCCTGTTCGAGCGCGAGCTGGGCGACGAGAGCGCCGCGATCGGCACCTGGAACCGGGTGAAGGAGGTGGACGGCGGGCTCTCGGCCGACACCGTCGGTGCGCTCACCAACCTGTACACCTCCGGCGCGCGCTGGCGCGAGCTCGGCGACCTGCTCGATCGGGCGACCGGCAGCGAGTCGCTGCTGCTGGTCGATCAGCTGGTCCGGCTGGGCGAGGCGCACCGGTCACACCTGGGCGCGCCCGAGAACGCGCTCGGCTACTACCGGCGCGCGATCGACATCGACGTGCGGCACGAGCGGGCCCGGCACGGGCTCATCACGCTGCTCGACGTGCCCGCCTGCCGGGGCGGCGCCGCCGACGCGCTCGGGCGGGCCTACCGCGCGGTCGAGGACTGGCCCAGCTACCTGACCCTGGTCGACGCGCGGTTGGCCAGCGCGGCCGACGACGACGAGCGCCTCCGCATCCTGCGCGAGGCCGCGTCGATCCACGAGCGGATCGGCGATCCGGCGGCGGCGCTGTCGGCGCTGGCCCGCGCGTTCCCGCTCTCGCCCAAGGATCGCGCACTGGCCGAGCATGTGGCGCGGCTGGCCCGCCACCTCCAGGCCTACGATCCGGCGCTGGAGGGGTTCCGGCGCGCCGCCAAGGCGCTGTCCGACGACCCGCACGGGGCGGCCCAGCTGCGCGCGCGCGAGGCCGAGCTGCTCGAGGAGCGCGGCGATCTCGAGGGCGCGCACGGCGCGTACTTCGCGGTGCTGGCGGTGGACCCGGGCAACCTGGCCGCCACCTCGTCGGTGGTGCGGATCGGCTCGCGCCTGGCCCGCTGGGTCGAGGTCGGCGCGGCGATCGTCGACTGCATCCGCACCCGCGGGCGGATCGAGGAGACGCTGCTGGGCGAGATCGACGCCGCGGCCGGCGAGACCCACAGCTACGACGAGATGTGCCGGGTGCTGTCGGCGGCGGTCGACCAGGGCGGGCTCGACCCCCACCTGGCCTCCGAGGTGCACATGCGCATCGCCGCGTGGCACCGCGACCGGCGCGCGGATCCGACCGCGGCCGAGGCCTCGTACAAGCGAGCGGTGGCGTGCGACGCGACCCGGATCGACGCGCTGCGCGCGCTGGTCGCGCTCGAGGAGCGCAACCCGAGCCGCGCGCTCTACGACACCCTCGAGCGGCTGGCCGACGCCGACCCTCGCGACCTCGACGTGGTCCACCGCGCCGCCGAGCTGGCGGTGGAGTCGCTGGGCGATCGCGGGCTGGCCAAGACCAGCCTCAACCTCCTGCTCGGGCGCGCGTCCGCGGCCTGGCGCGGGACGGCGCCGGCGCGCGGGCGGCTGCCCGCCTCCGACTACGTGTCGTGGGCGGTGGACCGGCTGGTCGACATCCACGTGCAGGCGCAGGAGGCGACCGCGGCGCTCGATCTCCTGGTCGACGCCTCGCGGCTGCCGTTCGACGCCGAGACCCGGCTGGCGCTCCGCCACCGCGCCGCGGCGATCGCCGGCGACGTGCTGCGCGACGAGGCCGGCGCGATCGAGATGTACCGCGGCATCCTGGGCCAGAAGCCGGACGACCTCGAGGCGGTCGTCCGCCTGTCCGACCTCTACCGCAAGCAGGACCGCGCGGCCGAGCTGCTGGCCCTGCGCCGGCACGAGCTCAGCCTGCCGCTGGCGGCGGAGCGCCGGCTCGCGCTTCGCCTCGAGCTCGTCTCGCTCATCGACGACATCGACCGGCGCGGCGGCCGGCTCGAGCTCCTGCGCGCCAACATGGCCGATCAGCCCGGCCACGACGCGTCGGTGCACTCGGTCACCGAGCTGCTCACCGCGGCCGGGCGGCTGCGCGAGCTGCACGACCTCCTGGCCGAGCAGGCCCGCCGGCTCGAGATGGCGGATCAGGGCGAACCGTCGGCGCGGCTGTGGTCGCAGGCGGCGCGGCTGGCCGAGCGCGAGCTGCGCGATCCGGACCGCGCGATCGCCGCGTACCGGCGGGTCATCGCGCTGGCCCCGACCCAGGAGGCGCTCGACGCGCTGGCTCGCCTGCACATGGAGCGGAGCGAGCCGGCCGAGGCGGTGCCGTGGCTGGAGCGCGCGCTCGCCGGGGCCGAGCCGGGCCGCAAGGCCGAGCTCAGCCTGCGCCTGGCGCGGGCTCACATCGGGGCGGAGCGGCCCGACCGGGCCACGACCTGCCTCGAGCGAGCGGTCACCGAGGGGGCCGGCAACCGCGACGTGCGCCAGCTGCTGGCCGACCTCTACCGGCAGGGCGAGCAGTGGGAGCCGCTCGCGTATCTCCTGACCGAGAGCTTGCCGATGCTGTCCGACGAGCAGGTGGCGTCGGCGTGGGCGAGGGAGGCGGCCGACATCTATCACCGCAAGCTGCTGGCGCCGGAGCGGGCGCTGCCCGCGCTCGAGCGCGCGCTGTCGCTCATGCCGGAGGAGCGCGCGCTGCGCTCGATGATGGCCGGCAGCCTGCGCGCCTCGGGCGAGACCCAGCGCGCTCGCGAGCTGCTCGAGAAGATCATCGCCGACTTCGGGCGCCGGCGATCCAAGGACCGGGCCCAGGCCCACGTCGAGCTGGCCCTGGTCGCGCGGGCCGAGGGCAAGATCGAGGAGGCGGTGCGCGAGCTGGACCAGGCGTCGCAGATGGACGTCGGCAACCCGCGCATCCTGAAGCTCCTGGCCCAGATCGCGCGCGAGAACGGCCAGCTGGATCAGGCCGAGCGCTCGCTGCGCGCGCTGCTCCTGGTGGTGCGGCGGCAGCCGCCCGGCGACGAGCCGGACGCGGTCGGCCTGGCCGAGGTGCTGTTCGAGCTGCACCACATCTCGGCCCAGCGCGGCGACGCCGAGAAGGCGTCCGAGCTGCTCGAGTCGGCGCTGGAGGCGGCCCGCCAGAGCGACGCCGAGGTGGCGCGGCTGCGCAAGGTGCTGGTCGACCCGCGCCAGGGCGAGCTGCTGCTGCGCGCGATCGAGGCCCGCCTGGCCCAGGCCGAGGATCCGGCGTCGCGCGCGCAGCTCCTCCTCTACGCGGCGGATGCCGAGGCGGACCTGCTCGATCGCCCGGGGCCCGCGTTCGAGCGCCTGCTCGAGGCGATGGCGCTCGCGCCGGGCCGGCCCGACCTGCACGCGCGGGCGCGCGCGGCGGCGATCAAGGGCGGGTCCCTGCCGCGCTACCTCGAGGCGGCCACCGCCGAGCTCGAGCGCATGCGCCGCAAGCAGGAGGCGCCGCGAGTGGCGCAGCTGGCCATGGAGCTGGGCAAGCTGGCCGAGGAGCAGGGCGGCGACCTGGCCCGCGCGCGCGATCTGTACCGGCTGGCCAACCGGGTGGCCGACGAGCCGACCGACTCGCTGTTCGCGCTGTCGCGGGTGTACGCGGCGCTGGGCGACACCGACGGCCAGAGCCAGGTGCTCGACGAGCTGGCCGCGCTGGCCGGCGACGACGAGCCGACCCCGCAGCGGGCCGACGCGCTCTACCGCCTGGCCCAGGTGCAGTCGCAATCGCCCGAGATGGTCGCGCGCGCGCTCGAGCTGCTCGAGCGCGGCCTTCGCATCGAGATGCGCCACCAGCAGGCGGCCGAGATCCTGCGCGCGGCGGCGGCCGGTTCGCCGCAGAACCGCCAGGTGCTCGACCTCTACGAGCGAGTGGCGCGAGTGTCGAGCGATCCGGCCATGCTGCTCGACTACCTGGAGCGGCGGATCGCCCAGGGCGGCGGCGACGACGAGTCGGTCAAGGAGGCGGCCGAGCTGGCGGTGCGCATCGGCGCGACCGAGCGAGGCGACGTGCTGCTGCGCACCGCGGTCGAGGCGGCCCGGCGCGGCGGCGGCCTGGCCAGCGCGGCGTGGGCGGCGCTGCGCCTGGCCGAGCGCTGCGTGGAGCGCGGCGACGTGGCCCAGGCCCAGACACTGCTCCTCGAGGTCGGCGACGCCGCGCCGGCCGCGCAGTTCATGGAGCTCGGGCTCAAGCTCGGCGCGCGCGCGGCGGAGGACCAGCCGGCCCGGGCCGCGGAGATCTACCAGCTCCTGCGCGCGCGCGATCCGGCGTCGCGGACGGTGTGGGAGCCGCTGTTCGAGATCTACCGCCGCATGGGCGACAAGGCCGCGCTCGCCGGGCTGGTGTCCGACACGCTGCCGCAGCTGGTCGCGGTCGACGAGCGCAACGCGCTCCGCCTCCTGCACGCCAGGGCGCTCATGGCGGAGTCCCGCCAGCGCGAGGCGATCGAGCTCCTGCGCGACGCCCTGCTCGACAACCCCGACGACCTCGAGGTCTCCGCGCTGCTCGAGAACGCGCTCAGCGAGGGCGGCAACGACGACGTCCTGGCCGACTTCCTGACCCAGCGGTTCGAGGACGCCAAGGGCCGCGGCAACCCGGACACCCTGACCGATGTCGCGCTCCGCCTCGGCGCCCTGCTCGAACGGATGGAGGGGGACGCGCTGTCGATCTACCGCGAGGCCCTCGAGCACGCGCCCGACAGCCGGGCGCTCCTGCGCGCGGTCGCGTCCGGCTCCGGCGCCGACGAGTCCAACCACGAGCGGGCCGAGCTGCTCGCCCGCCTGCTCGCGGTCGAGGAGGAGGATCGCGCGCCCGCGCTCGCGCTCGAGCTGGCCGGTCTGTGGGAGCAGCTCGGCGAGACCGACCACGCGCTCGAGGCGCTCGAGCTCGGCCACCGGGCCAGCCCGGGCGACGCCGAGATCCGCAGCCGGCTCGAGCACTGGTACCGCGAACACGAGCAGTGGGACCGGCTGGCCCTGCTCTACATCGGCCAGGCCGAGCGCGCGACCGAGCCGGAGGACGGGCTGGCCAGGCTGCGCGCGGCCGCGGCGCTCTACCGCGAGCAGATCGGCGACATGCGGCGGGCGGCCGAGGTGCTCGACGTGGCCCGCTCGCTGGCGCCCGACGACATCGAGCTGGTGACCGAGCTGGCCAGCTGCCTGGCGGCGGGCCGCGACTTCGACGGCGCCATCCGCCTGCTCACCCAGCAGCTCGACGACATGACCAAGTCGGGCAGCCAGAGGGTCCGGGTCGACCTCCTGCTCCTGCGCGCCGACCTCGAGGTCGGGCTCGGGCGCGACGACGACGCGCTGAACGATCTCGAGGAGGCCCACCGGCTCGATCCGGACCGCGCCGGGCCGCTCCTCCGGGAGGGGCTCGAGCGCCAGCGCGAGCGGGCCCAGGGACGCGGCGACCTCGACCACGAGCGGGCCGCAGCGATGCGCCTGGCCAAGCTGCTCCTCGACGCCGGCCAGGAGGTGCAGGCGCGCGATCTGCTGGTCGGGTGGCTCGAGCGCTCGGCCAGCGACCGCGAGGCGCTCTACCTGGTCCTGGAGATGGATCGCGCCGCCGAGCGATGGGACGGCGTGGTCGCGGTATGCGCGCGGCTGGTCTCGCTCGTGGAGGGTCCGGCCCAGGTCGAAGCCGCGGTGCGGCTGGCCGAGGCGGGCGAGAAAGCGAACATGGTGCAGGTGGCCCAGCAGGGCCTGGAGTACGTGCACCACGTGCAGCCGGGCTCGGAGCAGGTGCGCGAGCTCCTGCGCCGCATCTACGATCAGTCCGGATCGCACCGCGAGCTGGCCGCGCTCCACCTGGCCGACGCCGAGCACGCCTCCGACGACGCCGCCCGCTACGAGCACTACCGGCGGGCGGCCGACATCCTCATCAACAAGCTGGGCGACATCGAGTCGGCGGTGGTGCCGGCCCAGCGCGCCCGCGAGCTCCGCCCCGACGACCACGGCACCGTGTGCCTGGTCGCCGACGTGCTGATCGGGTCGGGGCAGATCCGCGAGGCGGTCGAGCTGGTGATGCCGGCCATCGACGGGCACAAGCGGCGCTCGCCCGAGCTGGCCGCGCTGCAGTTCCGCATGGCGCGAGCGGCGGCGGCGACCGGCGACCGCGAGACCCAGCTCGCCTGGCTCAAGCGCGCCTTCGACGTGGACCGCAAGGACGGCACCATCGCGGCCGAGCTGGCCCAGCTGGCCACCGAGCTGGGCGACTACGACCTGGCGCTGAAGCCGCTGCGGGCGATCACCCTCAGCGACTCACCCGGGCCGATCTCGCGGGTGATGGCGCTCCTCTGGGAGGCCAAGATCGAGCACGCGCGCGGCAACAAGGCCAAGGCCGAGCTGTGGGCCAAGAAGGCGCTGCGCGAAGATCCGAGCTTCGCCGAGGCGGAGGAGTTCCTGACCCAGCTGTCGGAAGCTCCGTGACCGGGCGAAGCGAGAGCGGCCCGGCCGTCACCTACCGGCGCGACGGCGCCATCGGCGTCATCGGGCTCGACCGCCCCGACAACCGCAACAGCATGACCGCCGAGCTGCTCGACGCCTTCACCGTGGCGTCGGCGGCAGCGCGAGCCGACCGCGACGCGCGCTGCGTCGTCATCGTCGGGAGCGGCAGCTGCTTCTCGGCCGGAGCCGACTTCCGCGCCGAGGTCCAGCGCGGCGACGCCGAGCGCCTGCCCCACGAGCGCTCCTACGCCATGTACGAGCCCTTCCTGACCGTCCTCGATCTCGAGGTCCCGGTCATCGGCGCGCTCAACGGCCACGCGGTCGGCGGCGGTTTCGGCCTCGCCCTCCTGTGCGACATCCGCATCGCCAGCCGGACCGGGCGCTACGGCGCCAACTTCTGCCGCCTCGGCCTCGCCCCCGGCCTGGGCATCAGCTACCTCCTGCCGCGACTGGTCGGCGCGTCGAAGGCCGCCGAGCTCCTCTACACCGGACGCCTCATGTCCGGCGACGAGATGGCGGCCACCGGCCTGGCCTCCCGCGCCCTCGACCCCGGCGCCGTCCTGCCGGCCGCCCTCGACCTGGCCCAGGAGATCGCGCTCAGCGCGCCGCTCGCGGTGAGGGCGACCAAGCGGGCCATGGCCGACGGACTCGGCTGGGACGCGAGGAAGGCCGCCCATCGCGAGGCGTTCGCCCAGGCCGCGACCCTCGCCACGACCGACGTCCAGGAGGGCATCGCCGCCCTCCTCGAGAAGCGCGAGCCGCGCTTCACCGGCAAGTAGCCAGCGGCCGCCGTGCCGTCGGACTCGAGCGCGGGCGCGCGCTCATGAGCGAGCCCATGGGGCGTCTCACGGGACGCGTCGGCGCCGTGGCTCGCAAGTGCAGGTGGATCGCCGTGTGAGGCGGTGGTCCGGCGGTTGCTCAGGGAGAGGTCACTCACCTGTTTCAGGAGGACCTCTCATGAAGAGATTGCGGAGCTCGATTGTTCTGGTGCTGGCCGCCTTGCTCGGCGCGGCGTGTGGTGGAGGGGATGGGAGCGGGACCAGTCGGCCGCCGCCGTCTCCGGTGTCGCCGTTCCGGTGCTTCCGGCCATCCAGCTTGCCGCGCACGGAGACCGCGAAGGTGTCTTGCTTCAACCCCGGTGGCTGCGCCACCACGCTCATCACGAGCATGTCGACGCCACCGAACGAGGTCGGGTACACGTCGCGGCCCTTTCTCACGTCGGCCAGCCGGTTCATGACCGTGCACTCCGGCGGGTTCTCGAACGTCACGATCCCTCGCGGGCTCAACCACGACATCTCGCTCACGCTGGAGCCGGGCTTCTCCACGCCGGCCGGCGTGCAGCAGGTCCTGGTCGAGGCCATCAGCGGCGACTCCGTCGTCACCCTGCTCGACGTCACCCTGGTGCCGAGCACCAACCTCTGCCCGTAGCGGTCATCAAGGAGATTCGATCATGTTCAAGAAGCCAATCATCCCGGTGGCCGTCGGTTCCCTGCTCGCCTTCACCACGGCGGTGGCTGCCGCGCCCGGCGGCCAGTGCGACGATCGCGAGACGGTCGCCAAGTACAGCGCCTGCATGCTCGAGAGCGCCCCGATCGGCCTCGCCGCCCTGCACGAGAGCGAGCTGGTCGCCATCACCCACACCGGCGCGATGAAGATCCGCGACTGGTATGCCGGCTGGTTCATCGAGAAGTGGGACCGCGACGATCTCGTCATCATGCACGACGACCGCGACCCGATCGGACCGACGGTGGCGGACGGCGACGACATCATCGACGAGAGCGGGGACGAGGACGAGGACGACGGCTGGGACTGGCTGCGCGTCCTCATCGCGCTCATCCTCGGCGCCTCGGAGCACGCCGACGACATCGTCTACAACAGCGTGTACGACGGCGAGATCCACAGCCCGGGCAACAACACCAGCGCGGTCGCCGTGCTGCAGCTCCGCCGCCTGGGCGACGACGTGACCGCGACCATGTGGACCGACTCCGGGCTCGTCGCGGACACGAGCTGGTTCCTGGTGTGCCCGGACGTCGACGTCCCGGCCGGCGTGTTCCCGTTCACCGCGACGATGGACGCCACCACCCCGGCGACGCCGATGCCGCTTCGCTCCACCGGCAGCCTCAGCAAGGACATCTCGCTGGCCGGGGTCGGCGCGGGGTCGGTGGTGGCCAGCTACTCGCTCCAGGTCCTGCCGGACCTCGAGCACCTGGTCGCGGACATCGCGCTCGCCACGCCGGCCGGGTGCAGCGACACCGCGATGACGGGCACCTTCACCCGGCGCATCGGCTCGCAGTACCAGTAGCGCCGGGGCGCGCCGTGCGGCGTATGCTGGCGGCGTGAACGTCAGCAGCCCTGTTCGCTTGCTCGCCGGTTACGCCGGGCTGGTCGCCGACCTGCGCCGGCCGATGTCCCGGGCCGACGAGATCCGCCGGGTCGACAGCCGCGACGGCTGGCCCATCGCGCTTCACCGCTACCGCCCGGCCGTCGGTGCGGGGCGCCGGAGAAATCCGGTCGTCCTGTGCCACGGCCTGGCGTCGAACCGGGTCACGTTCGATCTGGACGGCGAGGTGTCGCTGGCTCGACGGCTGGCCCGGCTCGGCTTCGACGTGTTCAGCCTCGAGCTCCGCTCGCACGGCGCCAGCGAGCCGGCCCGACTGACCGGCGCGCGCCGGTGGGGCTTCTCCTTCGACGACTACCTGGCCAGCGACGTGCCCGCCGCGATCGACGCGGTCCGCGCGCAGACCGGCGCGGCCCGGGTCCACTGGATCGGGCACTCGATGGGCGGCATCCTGCTCTACGCCCACCTCGCGTCCGGGGGAGCGGGGAGCATCGCGTCGGGCGTGGCGATCGGCTCGAGCATGGACTACAGCGCGGCGACCAGCGGGTTCCACGCCGCCCTCGGCCTGCGCCGCTACGCCGGCCTGTCGCCGGTCATTCCGCTGGGAGCGGCGCTGGCGCTGTCGGCGCCGTGGACCGGGCGGTCCGGCACCGCGCTCGAGCGCTTCAACCTGTGGCCGGAGAACGTGGCGCCGCGCCTGGTCCGGCGCCTGCACGCGCGCGCGTTCCACAGCGTGTCGACCGGCGTCCTCCTGCAGCTGGCCACCGCGTTCGAGCCGGGCGGCCTGCGCTCGCGCGATCGCAGCCGCTCGTACATGGACGACCTCCGCGCGGCGTCGGTGACCACGCCGGTCCTGGCCCTGGCCGGCGACCGCGACGCCCAGTGCACCGTCGAGGCCGCGGCGGTGCCCCTGTCGGCGCTGGCCGGACCGACCCGACTGGCCCCGTTCGGCGTGCAGCACGGCCACGGCTCGCACTACGGCCACTTCGATCTCATCATCGGCCGGAACGCGAGCACCGAGGTGTGGCCGGCGATCGAGGGATGGCTCGCCGATCACGACGGCTGACCCAGCCCCTCGCGCGGGTCATGAGCGGCCCCGCCGGGGCGCGGTGTTTGGCCGGCTCGCCCGCGCAGACCCGGTGCTACTCTGGATCGGTGGGAGCGCATGGGGTGGGCGGCGACCGGCGCGAACCGGAAGTGGCCCGCTCGTTCATCATCGGTGTCTGCATCGCGGTCATGGCGGCGGACCTCGGCTGCACGGAGCCGGCCGCGCCGCCGCCGGCGCCCGCGCCCGCCGTGGCGGTCGCCAGGCCCACGCCATCGCCGCCAGCGGCGCCAGCGCAGAAACGCACGCGGGCCAGCGTCGACGAGCGCGCCGCGACGCTCTTCCGGACCGCGGGGGCGCACGGAACCCTCTTGATGCTCGACGTCGACAGCGGGGCCGTCATCGCCTCGGTCGGCGTCGGCCGCGACGTCGCCGCGCCGCTCCTGCCGCTCTCGGTCATGAAGCTCTACCTGGCCGCGCTGTGGTGGGAGCACGGCATGGGGGACGGCCACTTTCCACTCCCCTCCGCCGGACCGGCGACGGTCGACGACATGCTCGTGCGCGGCGACGACCTGCCCGGCAAGCAGATGGCGGCCCAGCTGCGCCGCGCGGTCGGCGCCGCGGCGCTGATCGCGGAGCTCCGCCACCTCGGCCTGGGAGCCCCACCCGGCCAGCTCGAGCTTCCCGTCGACGGCACCGACGACGACCTCGACGCATCATGGGGCGAGACCCTCTCGATCGGTGAGAAGCGAGTCACCGTGACGTCAGGCCAGATATCGAGCCTCCTCCGGGCGATCGGAGCCGGCGGCGGCGACCTGGTCCAGCCCGACACCGCGCGCCGGCTCCAGCGCGCGATGCTGGGCGCCGTCGTGCGTGGCACGGCCAGGGCGGCCGCACCCCGCATGGCCGGGACCGGCTGGCAGCTGGGCGGAAAGACCGGCACCGGACCCGACCGCGTCAGCCCCACCTCCGACGGCTGGTTCGCCGGGCTCGTCTTCGAGGGCGGACGCGCCCGCTACACCGTCGCGGTCTTCGTCGAGGGCCACGGCCGCGGCGGAGGAGTCGCCGCCTCGATGGCCGCCGACGTCGCGCGCTTCGTGGCCGGGTTCGACGGCTGAGGGCGCCCCTTCCAGGCTCCGCTACTTCTCGGTGAACGTGTACTCGTGCTGGGCGTCGCGGACGACCAGCGTCCGCCTGGCTCCGGTTCCGACCACGAAGTCGAAGCCGGCCAGGCCGGGGCGCGTGGTCAGGAACGAGACCGAGCCGTCGGGGTTGTGACGGGAGGCGACGTCGCTCTTCCACTCGCCGAAGTCGAAGACCGTCGCGGCGCCGTCGCGGCTGACCCGGATCTCGCCCAGCGCGTCGTTCGCGTAGAGCGGGGCCAGCTTGGCGGCGTCGGTCGGGTCGGCCGGCACGGTCATGAGCTTGCGGTCGGCGGCCAGCTCTGCGAAGAACGTCTTGCCCTTCGCCACCACGGTGGCGTCGGCCTCCGCGCGGCCGTCGAACAGCACCTCGAGCAGCTTGCGGCTGAAGGCGCTGCGGAGGATCCAGCCCGGATCGCCGTTGGTCAGGATCACCGCGCCGACGCCGTGCTCGGGCAGCCAGATCATGTCGCTGTGCTGGCCGACCAGGTCGCCGCCGTGATGGACGACCGGGACGCCGTAGGTGGTGTCGACCTGGAGGCCCATGCCGTAGGTGACGTCCTTGCCGATCGCCACCTGCGGCGCGCGGCGAGCGAGCAGGGTCTCCTCGGCGACGAGCTGCTTGCCGCCGCGCTTTCCGTTCGCCAGCTCCATCGCGACGTACTTCAGCATGTCGCGCGCGCTGCTCCACGCGCCGCCGGCCGGGCGGAGCGGGATGATCGCGTAGTTCACCTCCATGGCGGCCAGCGCGGTCTTGCCGTCCACGTCCGGCGAGTGCGAGCTGGCGTGGTTGCGTCCGATCGCGCGGCGGAAGTCGAAAGTGGTCGACTTCATCCCGAGCGGGCCGAACACGCGGGTCTGCATCGCCTTGTCGTACGCCGCGCCGAGCTCCAGCTTCGGGAAGGCGACGTGGCCGCCGACGAAGCCGGCCGCGCCGGCCAGGCCGTTCGAGTACTGGAACATCTCGCCGAACTTGCTGGTCGGCTGGATGGTCGCCAGCGTCGCCAGCGAGCTCTCCGGCGTCGCGCCCTCGAACTGGAACAGCCACTCGAGGTCCTGCCGCGGCAGGCCGGTGCAGGCGCAGATGAGGTGCTTGACCAGGACGCTCTTCGTGGTCGCGGCGTCGCCCAGCTTGAACGACGGCAGGAGGTCGGTCACCGGCGTCTCCCAGCCGAGCTTGCCCTCGTCGACCAGCCTGGCCAGCATCAGCGTGGTCATCGCCTTGGTGTTGGACGCGACGATGAAGAGCGTGTCGCCGTCCACCTTGGCCTTCTTGCCCAGCTCGCGCACGCCGAAGCCGCCGGCGAAGACGACCTCGCCGTCCTGGATGAGGCCGAGCGATACGCCCGGCACGCCCAGCTCCTCCTGCGCGGTCGTGACGAACTTGCCCAGCTCCGCGATGCGCGCCCGGTCGAGCCGGTTCGCCTTCTTGCCCGCGAACGACTCGCGCTCGAAGCCCTTGGGCTGCAGGCGGCCGAAGATGAGCGCGACCTGCGCGCCGCGCTTCTCGCCGACCGCCTGGGTCATGTCGTAGAGGAGCACCGTCCAGCTGTCGGCAGAGGAGTGGCGCGCAAAGGCGGCGACGTCGCGGCGCTCGTTCGGCGAGGTCTGATACACGTAGGCGCGTCCGTCGGTCCAGCCCTCGCGGTCCGCCTCGCTGTTCACGACCTTGAGCGGCCACTTCGCGTCGGGCCGGTGCGCAGCCCACGCCGCCGCGACCGCCGCGTCCGCGTCCTTGGCGTGCACATCGACGAGCGCGATCGACGATCCCGGCTCGGGCGCCTCGAGGACCGTGGCCGCGCCGCGCACCGTGATCGCCCACCCGACCGGCGCGATGAAGCGGTTGCCCTCGACGGTGGTGCGCGGCGTGTCGGCGGTGAGCCGCTCGACCGGAGACGCCGGAGCGGGCGCGACCGCGGCGCCGGATCCACCAGCGCCGGATCCACCGGCCCCGCCGGCCCCCGGCACCGACTGCGAGGCAGGAGATGAGTGACAGGCGGACAGCGCGACGAGGATCGCGAGGAGCTTGCGCATGCGCGGACGATATAGGTGTGGATCGCCGGCGACAAGCTGCCGTCGTCACCCCAGATCGCGGCCCGGGCCGCCCGGGCCGCAACGGCCACGCCGCGACGCGACGCGACGAGCCAGGCCGGCCGCGACGAGCGACTCCCGCTGCGACTCCGCCCCCTGCGCGGGTGATACGCTGCCGCGATCGGCCCCGCGGTCCGCGACCGCGCCTCCAGCCCACCAGCGATGCGAATCCTCCCGGCCCTCGCGGCTTTCACCGCCGCGCTCGTCCTCTCCTCCTGCTCGGGCGAGCCAGATCCGCCGTCGCCGACCGGGTCGCCGGGCGCGGCTGCCCGGCCGTCCACCGCCGCCCCGCCCGAGCGCTACGACGTCCTCGTCCGCGGCGGGACTGTCTACGATGGCAGCGGCCGGGCCGGCGCCGTCGGGGACATCGCGATCCGCGGCGACCACATCATCGCCGTCGGGGCGGCCGCGGTCCCGCCGGGCTCGACCGCGGCGCTCGAGCTCGACGCCCGCAACCTCGCCGTCGCGCCTGGCTTCATCGACGTGCTGTCGCAATCGGACGAGAGCCTGATCCAGGACGGCCACGCCGAGAGCGCCGTCCGCCAGGGCATCACCCTGCTCATCCTCGGCGAGCGATCGCCCGGGCCTGTCACCGACGGGATGAAGAAGGCCTCCATGCGCCGCCAGAAGGCGATCCGCTACGACATCGGCTGGGACACGCTGGGCGGCTATCTCGACTGGATCGAGCGGCGCGGGATCTCGGTGAACGTCGCCGCGCTGGTCGGCGCCGGTACCGTGCGCGAGAACGCGATGCCGAACCTGCCCGGGCGCGCGTCGCCGGCCCAGCTCCACCGCATGCGAGAGCTCGTGATCCAGGCGATGGACGAGGGCGCGCTCGGCCTCACCGCCGCGCTCATCTACGCGCCCGGCTCGTACCTGTCCACCGACGAGCTGGTCGAGCTGGCCGCGGTCGCCGGCGAGCGCGGCGGCGTGTTCGCCGCCCACGTGCGCAGCGAGGGCAACGGCATCGAGGACTCGATCGACGAGATGGCCGAGATCGGCCGCCGCGCCCACGTGCCGGTCGAGATCTACCACCTCAAGGTCGCGGGCCAGCGCAACTGGCCGCGGCTCGACGCGCTGATCGCGAAGATCGAGGCGCTGCGCGCCGACGGCGTGGCGATCACCGCCGACATGTACCCGTACACCGCCGCGCAGACCGGCTTCGACGCCGCGATGCCGCCGTGGGTCCAGACCGGAGGCTACGCGAAGTGGTCGAAGCGCCTGCGCGACCGCAAGACCCGCGCGCGGGTGAGGAAGGAGATGCTCGACCCCGAGGTGCCGTGGGACAACTTCTTCGCCAACGCCGGCCCCGACGGCATCCTCCTGGCCGGCTTCAAGAACCCCGCCCTGCGCCCGCTGCTCGGCCGGCGCCTGTCCGAGGTCGCGCGCGAGCGCGGTGTCGATCCGGCCGACCTGGCCATGGACCTCGTCGTCGAGGACGGCTCGCGCATCGACGTCGTCTACTTCCTCATGTCCGACGAGAACGTCCGCCGCCAGGTCGCGCTGCCCTGGATGAGCTTCTGCTCCGACGCCGCCGCGCAGTCGCCGGCCGAGCCGTTCGCCAGCACGCACCCGCACCCGCGCGCGTACGGCAGCGTGGCCCGCCTGCTCGGCAAGTACGCGCGAGACGACCGAGCCCTCGCCCTGGCCGACGCCATCCGCCGCCTGACGTCCTTCCCCGCCCAGACCTACGGCCTCGCCGGCCGCGGCACCCTCGCGCCCGGCGCCTTTGCCGACGTGGTCGTGTTCGATCCGGCGACCATCGCCGACCGCGCCACCTTCGAGGACCCGCACCAGTACGCCGTCGGGGTGAAGCACGTGCTCGTGAACGGCGTCGCCGTGGTGAAGGACGGCCAGCACACCGGCAAGACCCCCGGCCGCGCCGTCCGTCGCGACCGCGGCGCCAGGCCCCCCAACTGATCAGCGATTCAAACCGCGAACAGCCCCCGTCGCTGATCGTGCCGCCAGAAGCGGCTCACATTCCGCCTACTTCTTCCGGAACGGCGGGATGTCCACGGGCAGGCCGACCCTCATGAAGAACCGGGCGAAAGCTTGCGACATGTGCTCCCGATAGGGCGGGAGGAGTCGGAGCCGGGGGCTCTTCTTGATGGCCATCTGCCTGACGAATGGAAACGGCAGACTGACGGTGCGTCGAAAGTCGACGATGCGGAAGTCGCGAACCTGCCCTTCGACCTCCGACTTGTTGAGCAGGTGGTAACCAGGCAACTGGCCGCGCCGGAGCTCCTCCTTTCCCTTGTCCGTCTTCAGGTGGCCTTCGGCGCTTCCGACCTCCTCGAGAGACCAGAGGGGGCAGACGAGCACGAAGTCGGCCTTGCCATTCTCCAGATCGCATGACTGCGTGAGCACGACGACGTCATAGGTGACGACCTCGATCTCCTGATCCAGATCCCCGGCTGCTGTCACCTTGGGGACGACGATCGGACAGTCGTCGAGAACATCGCCCTGCCGCAAGACCTCCCCATTGACGACGCCATACCAGGCGTAGTTCTCGTCGGCCACGGACTACTCGTCGTCGAGAACGATCCGGGGCGCGGGACGGCCGAGGTGATGGAATCGAACGGTCGCTGTTCGGGTCGTCCGCGGACGGAGGTCCAGGACGAGATCACGCTCAGCCTCTGGGTGTCCGACCGCCTCGAGCTGTACGGGACGCGGCAGTCGCGCCCCGAAGAGGCGCAGGTGCACGGCGCCTCTTCGGACCGCCCTCGACACTTCAACGCTGAGCTCTGAACGACCACTCGTTGCGTCGTCTGCGGTCACTTCGGCCAGCCCATACAGCGCAGAGCCCGACAGCACCTCCGCGGTCACGTGCTCGGCCCTCTCCCGATGTGGAGACGTGACGTAGTGGCGATCGGACGGATCAAGCTCGACGACGTTCATGCTGCCTTCTCCCTGAAAATGTCGCGATGAGCTTCCTCGGTGAACGACTCGTCGAACGCCGCCTCGACGCGGTCATGTGCCTTTTCCAACCAGCCATCGACCTCATCGAGGTCCGGCACCTGCTCGCCAGCCGCGTACATCTCCATGTCGAGCAGGAAGTGAGCGACGTCGGGCTGCTCGGAGCTGACGCTTCCGAAGATGAACCGCAGCGTCCCAGGCAGGTCGTCGAAGGGGACCTCGACATTTATGAGGATCGTGGAGAGAACCTGTGGCAGCCCGGCGGGTAAATTCGGGAGAACCCGGAAATACCGACCCAGCGAGAACTTCTCGCCGGTCGGAACCGCAACTCGGTTGATGTACCGCACGCCGACGCGAGTGAGGGTCCTGGGATTTGCGATGGCGCGGTAGGTCGCGAGGTGCTTCAGGGCCTCCGGCTTGAAGGCGGGCCAGCCGGGATACAGGTGCTCCGTGCCCTGTGGCACCGCGTTGACGGCGAGAAGATCGGGCCCCACCTGGACGAGCGCAGACCTGTCTGCACGAAAGAACTGCATCTTCGAGATGCCGGTCTTCAACTCGACGAGCACCGCTTCGGGTGTCGGCCGGACCGGAACCTCGAGAACGCCCTCCTGGCGCTTCTCGGGATAGTCCGCCTTGATCTTCTCGTAGAGGATGCCCGGAATCGTCCAATCCCACGCCTGCTCGCCGAGGAAACGGAACTCGCAGAGAGCCTCGATGAGCGGCGGATTGTCATACTTACGGGGCATCCGACCTCCGGGAGTATCCCATATGTGATCCACCGGGACGAGCGGGTCCAGATCGGAGCTCACTCCGTCACTCGCGATCGAAGGCACGACGGCCGGGCCTCGTGCCGGATCGGGATCGCCTGGTGAGGCGACTCTCGCCCCGTGGCTGGACTGGGTTGGGGTTGGGTAAGGAACCAGTTCTTTGCCCGCGGCGCTGCGCCGCGAGCGAGGCCTGGTCGCACCGTGGCGCGGCAACGACAGCGAAGCCGTGGAGCAACGGATCATCCGCGATGGATCGAGCAGTGACGCGGATCTGGGCCGGGCTCGTCGCTTGCAGTCTCTCGGCGCATGTCGCGGCCACCTCGTCCTGGGCAGATCGCGGCGCGCGGTGGGCTCGCCGCGGTCGCCGCGCTGTTTGCGTTGCTCGGCGCGGTCGCCAGCGCTCGCGCCGATGGGGGCGGGGGAATCGAGGGGCAGGCGTCGCTGTCGATCGCGGTGGGGACGGCCAGCGAGGGCGGGTTGTTTGGCCATCTCTGGGGCGGCGCTGGCGTGCACTGGGTCGGTGGGCCGGCCGATGGCGGCTTTCTGCTGGCCGGGGTCGAGGCCGATCTGCGCGGGTCCGAGGAGGTGCGCGAGGCTCCTCGGGGGATGCGCGACTTTTCTCCGGCGCCGGAGCCTCGCGATCTGTCGGAGGTGTGGCTGGGGGCGCGGGCCGGGGTCGGCTGGTTCGGCGACTGGAAGATGGCGCCTCAGGCCGCCCTGTACGCGATCGCCGGGATGCGCGTCAGCGGGCCCGAGGAGGCGCCGCGGTTGCGGGTCGGGGTCGGCGCGTCGGTGCCGGCGGCGATCCGGCTGGCCTACCTCGGCATCCCGACCATGATCGAGACGGGCGTGGACGCGAGCGGCAGCGCCGAGCCGGTGCGGGGATTCGTGCGGCTCGGCTGGAATCTCTGAGCCCGCGAGCCCGTATGATGGGCTCGCATGGTGGCTGAAGCGGCGGCGACAGGGACGCTGCAGTGTGGCGAGTGCGGCGCCGCGCTGATCCTCGGCGAGTACCGCAGCGCGGTCTGTCCTTACTGCGGCTCTCCGACGGTGGTGGAGCGGCCGGCGGCGCCGGGCCTGCCCAGCCCGGTCTTCGCGCTGCCGTTCACGGTCACGCTGGACAGCGCCAAGGAGCTGGTGCGGGCGTGGTCGCAGCGGCGGCGCTGGTTCCACCGCTCGCTCCAGCGCGCCACCGTCGACGACATCAAGGGCGTCTACGTCCCGGCCTGCCTGTACTCGGCGGTGACCTCGGCCTCGTACCGCGCCGAGATCGGCGAGAACTACACCGTCACCGAGTCGTACACGACCACCGAGAACGGCAAGACGGTCACCCGCACCCGGACGCGCACCGTGACCGAGTGGCGCCACCTGGCCGGTGTCCACGCCGCCTACGCCACCGACCTGGTCGTGACCGCGTCGCGCGGCCTGCCCAACGAGGAGCTGGAGCGGGTCGAGCCGTTCGACCTGCGCGGGCTGCGCCGCTACTCGCCGGCGCTGGTGTCGGGCTGGCTGGTCGAGGAGGCCTCGCTCAGCGTCGACCAGTGCACCGAGCTGGCCCGCGCCGAGGCCAGGCGGGTCGAGGGGGAGCGCCTGCGCCAGTTCATGCCGGGCGACTCTCACCGCGACCTCACCTTCGAGATGGACCTGCGCGACGAGACAGTCGATCCGGTGCTGGTGCCGGTCTGGGTGCTGGCGGTGCGCCCGCACCTCGAGCAGCCCGCCATGCGCGTGCTCGGCAACGGGCAGACCGGCGAGGTGTGGGGGCCGGAGCGGCTGTCGGCCGCGAAGATCGTCCTCTGGATCGCCGCGGCGATCCTCCTCATCGTGATCGTCATCGCGATCGCCAGGGCCCGCGCATGAACAAGTCGGTCGATTCTCGCGGTCGAGCCGCCCGGATGGCAAGGAGCGGCGAGAACCGGCGCGGAACGTACTCGACGTACTTGAGCACCGGAAGCGCAGCCGCGACGCCGCCAGCCGGGATGGATCGGCCGCGAGAACGAGCGACTTGTTCATGCGCGGGCCCTAGGGGAGGCGGACGATGAGCCCCGCCGCCTGCCGCCGCTGCCACACGCCGCTCGAGGCGGCCGATCTGCGCTGCAGCATCTGCTCGCTGTCGGTGCCGCGCGGATCCGGCGCGGCCGCCGCGCCGAGCGCGAGCATCCTGCGCTGCGGCGAGTGCGCCGCCGCGGTGTCGTACAGCGCCGAGGCCCAGGCGCCCCGCTGCGCCTTCTGCGGCTCGGTGATGGTGGTGGAGCAGCCGGAGGATCCGATCGAGGCGGCCGAGTGGATGGTGCCGTTCGCGGTCGATCGCGAGGCGGCGGCCGGCGCGGTGCGGACCTGGCTCGGCAAGCGCGGCTGGTTCCGGCCCCGCGATCTGTCCAGCGCCGCGGCGATCGATCACATGCGCCCGCTCCACTGGTCGGCGTGGGTGTTCGACGCCGACGCCATCGTGTCGTGGACCGCCGACTCCAACCACGACAGCGGCCGCTCGGCGTGGGCCCCGCACGCCGGCAGCACCGAGTTCACCTGGCGCGGCATCCTCATCCCGGCGTCGCGCGGGCTGACCGCGATCGAGACCGAGAAGCTCCGGCCCGGCTACGTGATGGACCGCGCGGTCACGCTGGCCCAGGCCGGCACGCCGCTCGAGGGCTTCGCGGTCGAGGCGTTCGACGTCCAGCGCTCGGTCGCGCGCCGCCGCATCGTCGACGCGATCGAGGCGCTGGCGGTGGACGACCTGCAGCGCCAGGGGCACATCCCGGGCAGTCGCTTCCGCAACGTGCACGTGTCGGTGCTGCTGTCGCGGCTGGTCACCCGCCGCATGGTGCTGCCGGCGTGGGTGACGGCCTACCGCTACGGCGGCGTGGTGTACCGGACCATCGTGCACGGCCAGGACACGTCGATCGTGACCGGCGAGGCGCCGGTGTCCGGGGCCAAGGTCCTGCTCGTGGTCGCCGCGGTGGTGTTCGTGATCGTCGTGCTGGGGCTCATTCTGAGCGGCGGGCGGTAAGCCAGCACTCCGGAGCGGGGGGCCTGCCCGCGGTGACGCTGCGCGTAAACAGATGCGCAGTCACCCTGGTTCTGCGCACCCGATTGCGCGCTGCAGCACAATTCATACATGCCGATGTCATCGAAATGTCACCAGTTGGCGCCGGTCGTGCCCTGGGGCACTTCTTGCACTGCCTGCGGGTCAGATGGACATCGGCGTCATCACGAATCCCCGTAGCCGGAAGAACCGTGGCAGGCCCAACCGGGCGGCCGAGCTCCAGCGCATCGTCGGCGACCACGGCGAGGTCCACGCGACCCGCGACGTCGACGCGATCAAGCCGGTGCTGCGCGAGTTCCTGCGGCGCAAGGCGCGCTACTGGGTGGCCGACGGCGGCGACGGCGCGCTGCACCAGATGGTGCGTGCCGGGCTCGAGCTCCTCGAGGAGGATGAGTTCGCGCGCGACGGCGTGACCATGCCGCTGACGGTGCCGACCAACGGCGGCACGATCGACTACGTGGCCCACAACGTCGGCATCGTCGGTCGGGCCGAGGAGATCCTGGCGGCCCTGCGCGGGTCGATCGAGAGCGGCCACACCATCGAGGAGGTCGAGGTCGACTCGATGCTGGTCGATGGCGTCGAGGTGACCGAGCGCGGCGACGAGGCGTTCCGCACCTACGGCTTCGGCGCGGCGGTGGCCGGCATCGGCCAGCGCTTCTACGACAAGTACTACGCCGAGAAGGATCCGAACGCGCGCACGATCCTGAAGGTGGTCGGCACCACCATCGCGTCGATGCCGATCTCGCTGTCGCCGCTGCGCGGGCTGCCCGGCATGCCCGGACCGCTCCGCGACTACGCGCGCGACATGTTCAAGCCGGCCCGCTGCCGCGTCACCCTCGACGGGATGATCCTGCCGCACGACGACTACGCCGGGGTCCACATCGCGTCGATGTCGATCAACCACGGCGGCGTGTTCCGCCTGTTCGGCCGCGCCGACGAGCCGGGCCTCATGCACGCGCTGGTCGGCTCCCCGTCGCCGATCGGCATCGTCGCCAACCTGCCGCGCATGCACCTGGGCAGGCCGCTGCGCGGCAAGCGGCTGGTCGACCGCGCCTGCCGCGAGATGACCGTCGAGGCGACCGGCGACGAGCTGCTCGCCCCGGTGATCGACGGTGAGTACTACCGCCAGCTGAAGCGGCTCACGTTCCGCCTGGGTCCGCGCCTGCGCATCCCCAAGGTGGTCGGGGCCCGCGCCGCGCGCGAGCGCCGCGCCGCCTGAACCGCGGCGCGTCTCCCGGCTACCGCGGTGGCGGCGTGATGAAGGCGCCGCCCATCTCGATCTGATCGCTGTCGAGGTCGATGAGGCCGGCCCCACCGCCGCCTCCGCCGCCGCCGGAGCTGCTGGTCCCATTGCCGCCGCCGACGCCGTCGGAGCCGTCGTTGCTGCCGTTGCCGCCGTTGCCGCCGGTGTTGCCGGTGGTGTCGCCGCCGATCGCGCCGGTTCCACCCTCGGGCGCGTCGGTTCCACCCTCGGGGGCGTCGTCGCCGCTGTCGCCGACCGCCTCTCCGTCCGAGCCCTCGCCGCCGGCGCCGCCGTTGGCCGCGAGCACGGTGGATCGGCTGAGCGTGATCGTGGCGCCGGACAGCCAGATGAGCCCGCCGGAGCCGCCGCCGCCGCCCCCGCCCAGGGTGGTGAGCCCGGCACCGGCGCCGCCCGACCCGCCCGCGTGAATCAGCCCATCGACCGACAGCGCGCCGCGCGCGGCCAGCGCGACCGCGCCGCCGCCCGAGCCGGCCGCGGCCCCACCCCCGCTGACCCCGACGCCACCGAGACCGCCCGCGCAGCCGCCGCGCAGCCGGGTCGGACCGGGCGCCCGCTCGCCGGCGTCGCCCGCGGTATCGCTGGCGCCGTCGCCGGCCTCGCCGCCGGCGCTGCCGAACCCGCCGCCGCCCCCTCCGCCGCCGCCGGTCGCGTCCGCGTCGCCGTTGCTGGGCGCCACGCTGCCGTCGAGGCAGCTCGCGGCGTCGCCGCCGGCCCCCCGCCCGCCTCCCGACGACGGGTGGCTGGACGAGTCGATCGTGCCCGCGACGGTGAAGCCGTCCCACGCGACCATGAGGACCGGCAGGTCGCCGATGATGCGCAGCTCGGCGCCCGCCTGGATGTCGATCGACTCCGCCGAGACCACCCGGTAAGCGCCGTCGAGGACGAGGGAGTGGTTCTCGACCTCGCCCCCGGTCTGGCGCAGGAGCGTGCCGTCGTCGGTGTTGTAGGTGTAGAGGCCGGCACGCTCCGTGAGCGTGTCCCGGCGATACGCGGCCGGGACCTCGCACGAATCCAGCACCGAGATGAGAGTCCAGCCGGAGCAGAGGTCGACCGCATCGATCGGCGAGGCGTCGATCCGCCCGGTGATGCCGCCGCCCGCGTCGATCGGCCCGCCGCCGCCGCCGCCGTCGCCTTCGGGCACCGCGCGCCCGGACCCGTCGAAGCTGCAGGCAGCGATCGCCGCGGTCAGCGCCGCCGCCGCACCGACGACCGCGAGTCGTCCAACGAGATGGGTGACCACGTGGCCGCGATCCTATCAGCAGCCCGCCGACGGGTCGACGAAACCGCGCCTGGCCGGCCGCGGGAGGGGACGCGGCGACGGGCTCGCGCCTACCTGGCGCAGCTCACGACGGCGGGAGCTGCGTCATCGTGCTTGCAGCGTGATTCCTCACACCCGGCGGCCCGGCAGGCGGCCTCGAGCTTGTCGAAGCAGCGGTTGTGGTGGCGAAAGAAGCAATCGCTCCGCTTGCCCTTCCAGCGCCAGCCTCCGCCGCCCTTGCCGTCGCCCACCGGCTGGTCCTCTGCGCTGCCGCCGTCCTTTGCGCCGCGGGCCTCTGGCTCGGCGGTGTCGCTGGCCGAGCTTCCGCCGCACGAGAGGGGCAGGAACGCAGCGGTCAGGAGGAAAAAGCCGATTGCGAGCGAAGGGACAGCGCGACGGGCCGGAAACACCGGGTCGAGTATACTCCAGCGCACGAGGCCGACGTGAACCGCGAGGAGTTCGAAGCGAGCGTGCTCGACCTCTGGGTCAGCACGCGGATCCCGCTCAGCCGAGCGCACCTTCAGTACCACACCGGCCTCGGCCGGCAGCGAGTGGAGCGCTGGCTCGACGAGCTCACCGCCGACGGCGTGGTCGAGTGCGACGTCGACGACGAGGGCGAGATGCTGTGGCGAGTTCCGGGAGCGTCGCGATCGACCACCGGCCCGCGCACCTTCGCCGAGATGGGACGCACCGGCGCCGCGGCGCGGGGTGGAGCCAGCGCCGCGCGAACCAGGTCCGGGTCCGCGGCCTCGAGGCGGCGCTCGGGCGATGACGCCGACGACGCGCTGGAGTCGATCCGCGCCGCGATGACCCTGGCCAAGAAGAGCGCCTCGCCGGCGCGACGGAAGAAGAAGGGCGACGGCGAGAAGGAGAAGTCGCTGGCGGTCTCGGCCGGGCTCTCGTTTCTCGGGCCGGTCGGCTGGCTCTACGCTGGCTCCCTGCGCGAGGCCGCGGTCGCGACCGCGCTCGCGGTGCTGGTGTGGAAGCTGGCGCCGGCATTCCTCCTGATGCCGATCCTGTGGCTGGCGCTGCCGATCTCGGCGGTGGTCGGCCTGGTCTACGCCTGGCAGTACAACCGCCACGGCGAGCGCACGCCGCTCTTCCTCGACGACAAGGACGCCAAGGAAGAGGACTGAGGGCGGCGTGACATGCCCCAGACCTGGTTCCTCGCGCTCGCCGGCGGCGGGCTGATCGGCGCCGCGGCGGCGCTCCTGTTCGCCGCGCACGGCCGCATCGCCGGGGTGAGCGGCATCGTCGGTGCGCTGCTCCCGCCCCGCGAACGCGATCCCGGCTGGCGGGTGGCGTTCCTGATCGGACTCATCGCCGCCGGCGCGGTGGCCTCGGTGGTCGCCCCGGATGCGGTCGGCTCGTCGCCGCGCTCGCTGGGCGCGCTGGTGATGGCCGGGCTGCTGGTCGGCTACGGCACTCGCCTCGGAGGCGGTTGCACCAGCGGCCACGGCGTGTGCGGTGTGGCCCGGCTGTCGGTGCGATCGATCGCGGCGGTGGCGACCTTCCTCCTCACCGGCGCGATCACCGCGTGGGTCGTCGGGCCATGACCGCGCCCGCCGTGGATCCGCGCGGCCGGCGCGTCGCCTCGCTGGTGGTGGCCGGGCTGTGCGGCGCGCTGTTCGGCACCGGGCTGCTGCTGGCCAGCATGACCCGTCCGGACGTGATCATCGGGTTCCTCGACGTGACCCGCGGCTGGGATCCGAGGGCCGGGTTCGTCATGGGCGGCGCGGTGATGGTCTACGCGGTCGCGTTCCGGTGGATCCGCCGGCGCTCCGGCGCGCCGTGGTTCGATCGAGAGTTCCACGTGCCACCGCGCCGCGACCTCGACGGTCGACTGCTCGCTGGCGCGGCGCTCTTCGGGATCGGCTGGGGCCTGGGCGGATTCTGCCCGGGACCGGGCCTGGTCGCGGCGGCCTCGGGCAACGGGACCGCCCTGGTGTTCGTGGCGGCCATGCTGGCCGGCATGTGGATCCAGCACCGCACCGGCCGCGACTGACCCGACGCCAGTCCCTCGCCGCACTGGTTCAGACCGGTTGTTGCGTCGACGTGGTCCTTGACGTGGTCCACGGCGCCGGCGCCGTGGACGTGAGCGCCACCGTTGTCAAGGCGCCGTCCTGCGCCCGGCTCTGGCAGGACGTCACCCATGACCTGGTCTACTTCGTCGCCAATCTACCTGGTCTGCACCGCGCCACATCGAGTCAACGACAGTGGTGGCGCTCACGTCCACGGCGCCGTCAAGGTCGACGACCAAGTCGACGTCGACGCTAGTCGCGGGTGAGCTTGCGGTACTCGTGGATGTGGCGGATGGCGGCACGCGGATCGCCGGTGCGGTCGAAGATGGTGGCGAGGTTGTAGTGGGCCTCGGCCAGGGCCGGGTCGAGGGCGAGGGCGTGCTCGTAGAGCCGCACCGCCTCGTCGTCCTTGCCCATGTCCTGGGCCACCACGCCCAGGTTGTAGACCGCGGTGGCGTCGCGCGGGTCGAGCTCGATCGCGCGCGCGAAGTGCTCGGCGGCCTGCTCGACCGCGCCGCGCTCGGCGTGGAGGCGGCCGAGGTTGATGAGCGTCTCGGTGCAATCGGGGCGGAGGTGGAGCGCGTGCTTGTACGCCTCGATGGCCGCGTCGGGCTCGTCCTCCTCGAGCGCCGCGCCGCGCTCGAACCACCGGTCGGCGGTGAGGCCGACGGCCGGCTCGGGCGCCGGCGCCTCGCGGCGGATCCGCAGCGCGGTGATCTCGCCGCCTGCGCCGGCCTCGCCGAACTCGAGCAGCATCTGGCCGCTGTCGGCCTGCCAGGCGACCGCGCCCTCGCGGACGACGACCTGGCGGCCGCGCGCGGCCAGCTTCAGCGACGAAAGCCCGGCCTCGGGCGCGATGCGGCCGCGCAGCGCGTGCAGCTGGCGGCGGATGCTCCGCCACGACACGCCGGCGGCGACCAGCTCCTTCACCGACTTCAGCACCGCCAGGTCCTGGAACGAGAAGCGCGGCGGCAGCGCGGCGGCGCCGTCGGACAGCAGGCCGGCGCGCGCGCAGCCCCTCACCGCGGACTCGGTCAGCCCGGCGAGCTGGGCCGCATCACGCGTCGAGTAGCCGCTCGGCACGTCGGCCACTGTCACCTCGACGATCTTCGCTGTCAAGCGCGCGCGATCGAGCGCGAGAATCCGGATCACGTGATCGCGCGATCGCACATCGGGCGACGACGACGCGATCCTCCCGGCGCTCGCCGTCGGGCGCCGAGGGGGGCCCGGGTTAGGCTGCCCGCGTGACGGACGACGACGAGCGCGCGACCCCGGCGGCGACCGAGGCGCTCGAGCTGACGATCGATCTCGGCCCCGAACCCGCCTCGGCCACCGGCGCCGCGCCCGACGCCGTGTCCGCGCTGTGGATGCGGCCCGACGGCGCGCGCGCCGCCTATCTCCTCGCCCACGGCGCCGGCGCCGGCATGCGCCATGCCTTCCTCGAGCAGCTGGCGGCGGCGCTGGCCGCCCGCGGGGTCGCCACGCTCCGCTATCAGTTCCCGTACGTCGAGGCCGGCCGCCGCCGACCGGATCCGCCGGCGCTGCTCGAGCGCACCGTGCGCGCCGCCGCCGCCGAGGTGATCCGCCGCGCGCCCGACCTGCCGCTGGTGGCGGGCGGCAAGTCGATGGGCGGGCGGATGACGTCACAGGCGCAGGCGGCCGCGGCCTTGCCCGGCGTGCGCGGGCTCGCCTTCGTCTGCTTTCCCCTCCACCCGGCCGGAAAACCGTCGGTGACGCGCGCCGAGCACCTGGCCCGGGTCGCGATCCCGATGCTGTTCCTGTCGGGGACGCGCGACGAGCTGGCGACGCTCGACCTGCTCGAGCCGGTGGTGGCCGGGCTCGGCCCGCTGGCCGAGCTCTCGCTGGTCGACGGCGCCGATCACTCCTTCCGGGTGCCGGCCAGATCGGGTCGCCGCGCCGCCGACGTCATCGGCGGGCTGGCCGACGCGATCGCGGCCTTCGCGTCGCGCTGGGCCGGCTGAGCGCGGTCCAGATGAGCGCCGGCGGGCGTCCACACCGCGACCGGCAGCCGACCGAGCGCCTCGTGATCGAGCAGCTCGCCGCGGGTCGCGCCGCCGCGCGCGCGCAGCGCCTCGGCCACGCCCGGCGCCCGCTGCACCGCCTCCGACAGCGCCGACTCGCCGGCCCCGGCGCAGCGCTGCAGCTTGGCCGCCGTGTTGACCGTGCCGCCGAAGTAGTCGATGCCGCTGTTCAGGTTCACCGCGATGCACGGCCCCGTATGGATCGAGATGCGCAGCCTCACCGACGTGGGCGCGCCTCCGCCCGGCCCCGGAAACCGCACATGGATGGCGTGGGCGGCCTCGATCGCCTGCACCGGATCCGAGAACGCGGCCATGACCGCGTCGCCGATCGTCTTCACCACCACGCCGCCGTGCGCGGCCACCTGCCCGTAGATGACCGCGAAGTGCTTCTTCACCTCGGCGAACGCGGCCGGGTCGCCCGACTCGGCGTAGAGCCGGGTCGATCCGACGATGTCGGAGAACAGGATGGTCTGCTCGCCCACGTGCAGCTTCACCCCCGCGGCCAGCGACTCCTCGCTGAACAGGTCGCGGAACTCCTGCATGTTGAAGAGGTGGACAGGCAGGAGCGCGTCACCGTCCCACGCTTCTTCCTCGATCACGAACACCTCGTCGCCTCCGACCGGCGCGCGCAGGGCGAAGACGGGGTCCGGCCCGACCTCGATCTCCGACGGCATGGCCCGGTCGCTCCACTCGACTCGCTGGCCGGGCGTCCGGCCCTCCACCACGTGGAGGTGGGCGACGTCGCCGTGGCCGCGCCGGCGCAGGCGATAGCGCCCGGGGCCGAGCGGGGTCGCGACGTCGCGCGCGTCGCCGGCCGCGAGCCGCTGGTTCAGGCGAATGTGGCCGCGCCGGACCGGCTGCGCGCTGCAGTAGACCAGGTCGGGCACCTCGCGGATCGACGGGTGGATCCGGAAGGTCACCTCGACCGCGTTCTCGCCCTCGGTGCCGAAGTCGACCGCGCAGGCGTCGCAGCTGCCGCGCTCGGGCACGTCGCCCAGGCTGGTCAGCTTGTCCCGCACGCCCCGGCAGTGCGGGCAGAGCACGTCCCAGGTCAGCTGCAGGAGGCCCGCCCGGGTCGCGTGCAGCGCGGTGCGGATGGCCAGCCGCTCGTCGATCCGCCACTCGCGGGCCAGCCGGCGCACGCGGATGCGATCGAGCTCGAGGTCGTCTCCCGACTCGGCCAGCTCCACCATGCGATCGAGCGCCGCGGCGTCGACACCGCGCGCGC
>Ga0193753_10000672_pt1 | contig 32595 bp, 31 predicted proteins | sample H1c2metaG_FD_144925 | JGI IMG/M metagenome (GOLD analysis project Ga0193753, IMG submission 144925) | Soil microbial communities from a riparian zone of the East river system, Colorado, United States - H1c2 | ecosystem: Environmental > Terrestrial > Soil > Riparian zone | place: USA: East...
TTGGAAATTAACCCATGGAGAGCGCGAAAAACAGCGGTCAATTAGAGGGCTGGAACCAGATACTCGATAAAATTGCCACAGTTATTGCGGGGCTAGTGCAGGCGAAATAAGAAGTTGAAGTTCTGACGATCGTCATGCGAGATACAGCTAAGGCTGGCGGCGGAGGCCTGGTTAGAACGGGCTTCTCGTCGCTTAGCCGGATAGTCCCCCTTCCGGACAATCGACCCTTAGCTCAACTGCTGCCTTCAGGCCGATGCGCTCATCGACCTATTCAGATCGATCTGTGTTTTGGGCAAATGGCCGTATAACCGGCATCTCGGACACGTGATTGCGGCCGATTGACGCCTTGCCGATTCTCAATGAGCGCTAAATCGCCAATGCACTCACCGATGATCCGGCTGAATTGGCGAATCCCAATCTGCCGAGTCGCGGGCTAGTCGGAAATGATCCTATCCAACGTAGCCATCCTGCTTCCAACCATGGCAATTTACCGCCGGATCCCCGACTAGCTCACTTCTATCTGCGTTAGCAAACAGTCCCACAGCCTGAGCTACGCACGAAGCTGCTTCCCCAGCACCGTGGGAGGCCTCGAAGTCCGTTCGTTTTTAGAGAGTGAGACCTTGCGAGCTTTCGAGGAGCCGGGCGCAATTTGGCACCTTCGCGATGGCAGGTTCCTTCGGTTGGATGGCCGCACTTTCAGATGTGTAAACGGTCAGATCGCGGGTGTGCGGCGAGACGTTGGCGAGAGTTGCAGGCTCGAGTTTTTCCGCGGTTCCGATCACCCGATCTGCGGCAAGGCGTTGCAGTCCGTCGCCGGTGTACCCGTAGTCGATGTGCTTGGCCCGATCGCGGTTCAGCTCAAAACTCTTTCCGTTGTCCAACTTTACCGTCAAGCCGTTGTCGGCGGCGATCCGCTCGACGGTGGCAATGTCGCCGGAACGAATGCGGTGTTCCCGATCCGATTGAGTGAACTGGATACGGTCCCCCGTTGCGAACTCGCGGGGGGTCTCGCGGTACGCGCTGACACCGCGTAGCCTGCGCGGATCGTAGGTAACGCTCTCCCCGCCCGCCTCAACCGCCTGGTGCTGACGCGTGTCACCTATGAGGAGAACGCGGTCCTGGGGGCCGAGCTTCTCGAGAAACTGTCGCATCTGACGGCTGCTCGCGAGACTTGATTCATCCAGCATGTAAAGGTGTTTCGCGTCGGGGCGTCCGTTGCTGTGTGACGCGCAAGAAAACTTTACAGGGTGCTGGAGCTGATTCCGGCGTCCCGAAGCTGCCCGGCAGCTTTCGAGGATGGTGCAAACCCTTCGACGGCGTATCCGCTGCGTTCCGCGCCTTCGCGGATAATTTCAAGCGTGGTCGTTTTAAAAGTGGTCATGAGGGTTGTGGCACCGGACATATCAATCGAACCCTGCGCATGCGCCGCGGTGGCGAAGGCTAGAGCGACGAGCGTTGGCGATACTGCACGACAATATGAAGAAATCTTTTGTCCGTTGTTATGCCGCATCAGTTGAGTCTCGTTGCGATCTAGAACGACCCCAGCGAAGGAGGCGTTCGTCTTCGCGGGAAAAGCATTCGATCGATTTTGAGAATGATTCGGTGGAACAGGACAAGTCTTTGACTGCCGCCTAAAGGGGCAGGGAAGGGTTAGATGGTTCAATCCTAAGCACAGAGAAAGTCTTCTCGCCATAGGGCCTTTGGACCGATTCACATCGTGGTTCTTTTTCACGTTTGCACCTCCATCCGACCGACACCGTCGGGGATGGCGCAAACTTATGGTGGTGCAGGATGATTCGTCCAATGACTTTTAGGGAGAAGTTGATTCGAATCGGTAATACACTCCCGCAAAACCTAAAAGTTCAGACCCGCTAACTTTTAGAGCGAAATTGAGCGGAGGGGGACGGGTTCCCCTGAAGTCGACCGACAGAGCACGCCCTCCGCTCTCAGGACTGCGGATACCGCAAATGAAAAAAATGGACCGTCGTCGAATTCAAGATAAAGTTCTTGTGCAGAGGGGCACGATCTAACAATTTTAGCGCTCGAAATGACTTTGTTTACGAGTTCTTCCATTGCAGCAATATCGCTCACGTTGCGCTGTCCTTTCGACCACTGTTCTGCCTCACTTTGAAGCCCAAAAGTCACATGTCCTGGCTTCGCTTAACATCGCTTGAACAAATTGGTTTTCTCTGTGGTTCAGTCCACCGCAATGTTGTGCATGAACAACATTGCAGTCCGAGGGTACCGCGACTCTGGATGAGTGGCAAATGATATCTGTGTGAGGTTCGGCCGGAGGCTGCGAAAGTTGCGAGATGATCGTGGTTGGAGTCAAGAGTATCTGGCCGAAATCTCAGGTATTGGACGCGTTCATATTTCTCAACTGGAGAACGGCCGCCGTGAGGCAGGGCTGAGAATTTTGGAAACGCTTGCCGGTGCTTTTGAGATCACCGCGTCAGAGTTTTTGAAGGGTGTCTGATGTCAAGGCGTAAAGTTCTGGCGATCGATGAGATCTTGCTCCGGCAATCATCTCAAGCAAGAGCTAAAGAGGACGTATAATCATACGTGAAGCGGGAGTAGCTCAATGGTAGAGTAGCGGCTTCCCAAGCCGTTGGTTGCGGGTTCGATCCCCGTCTCCCGCTCCAAAGATTCTGCCATTCAGGTGGCTCGTCTCGACGAAAAATCCAATAAAAAAACCGCCCGGCGCTTCGAATGCGCCGGGCGGTTTTTTGTTTCCTGTGGGTTTTATCGGCTAGCTGTCGTGATCGTCTTCTGTGCCTGCCTCAGGTGATCTTCAAGCGCCTGCGCTTCGGGCAGGAAGGTGACTGCCTTGGCGATCTGCGGATCCCACTCGGCGCGAACCCTCAAGCCTTCCAGCTGCCCGAATTGCGAGGTGAACAGCTCGCTCTTGATGCTTGTCCTCAGCCAGTCGTTCACGCCTGCGATGTCCGCATCCGTGTACTCAATCTGGCTCGTCTTCAGGAAGTCCTTGAACTGTTGCAGCACCGCATCGTCGACCGTGAAGTCCTTGGCGACCGTGTGTGTTGCAAGGTAGTGCTTGCTGAAGTTGAAGAACGCGTAGTTCTTCAACAGCGTGTCCTGGAAGTGGTTCGACTTCATGTTGTCGATCTTCTCGTCCGGCGTGATGCCGCCGCCGCCGTAAACTGTGCGTCCGGAGTCAGTCAGCTTGACCTCAAGATTCGACTTGTCCTTCGGCTGATTTCCGGAGTCGCGCACATAGTAGTAGTCGTACAGCGAAACCTTGTTGTAGTTGCGCTGGATCAACCGGCCCGAGGGCGTGTAATAGTGGTACGTCGTCAGGGCAAGACCGGTGTTCTCCGTGATCTGAAACACAGTCTGTACCAGGCCCTTGCCGAAGGTCGTTTCACCGACGATCAGAGCGCGGTCATGGTCCTGCAGCGCGCCGGAGACGATCTCAGCGGCGGAAGCTGTGTTTCGATTCACCAACACCACAATCGGGTACTTCGTATCGGAGCCGTGAGCTGCGCGATAGACCTGATCCGGGAAGGCGCGTCCACGCTGGGAGACGACGATCTGTCCCTTCTGCAGGAACTTGTCCGACATGTTGACGGCCTCGTTCAGCAAGCCACCCGGGTTACCGCGAAGATCGATGACCAGGCCGGTAATATCGCCAAATTTATCCAGCGCATCGCCAACTTCGCGGCTCGTGGTCTCCATAAAGTTCGTGACGTGAATGTAACCGACGCCCGGACGAACCAGGAAGGCAAGGTCAACCGACGGCCGCGAAACTTCATCGCGGATGAGGTCGAATACGAGCGGCTTGGGCGAGCCTTCGCGGCTCATCGTGACAGAGACGTGGGTTGCGCGTGGTCCTTTCAGCATGGAAGCGACGGCGGCGGAGTCCATGCCTTCCGTGCTCTTGCCGTCGATCGACAGAATGACGTCGCCGGGACGAATACCAGCCTTATAGGAAGGCGTTCCCTCAAAGGGGGCAACGACGACGATCTTCAAACCGCCCTTAGCCGTCGGATCGGGCTGCGGCTGGATCGTCATGCCCACACCGTAATATTTCCCGTGCTGATCTTCGCGCATCTGGGCAAAGGCCTTGGGATCGTAGAAGTTGGAGTGCGGGTCCAGCACATGCAGCATGCCCGGAATGGCTCCGTCGTAGATGGCCTTATCGGTCTTGTCGTTGGTCAGCTTCTCGGCGTAATTCTGCTCGACCAGCGAGTAGACACCCGTAAAGGCATGCAGGCTGTCGCGTAGCGTGGACTCATCTGTCGCAGACTGGGCGGCCACGCGCTGGTTGATAAAGGTACCAGCGACAGCACAGGTGGCGAGGAAGACGGTAACGGAGAAGAGGGCGCGGCGGGTGCGTGGGGCCATTGGCTTGGATAACCTCGAAAAAAGCAAAGCGTCGCGCGAAATTGACGCGGGGACAGTTCATCCTCAGGATGCGTCCTACTTTGGACGGAGTATAGCACCGCAGGGTGAGCAAGGTGGAGTACGGAGGAGGGATTCGCCTCTTGGGTCCGGGGCGGTTAGAATTATGTACGGATACCGTCTTCGTGCTGCCAGAGTCCAAAAGCAGTACGGGCGTACCGGGCGATAAAGTTCCTGAATTGCGGATGTTGACGAAGATACGAGTGACGATGACCCTAAGAATTTCGCAGTTTGCGGCGGTGTGCGGGCTTAGCCTGCTGGCATTGCCCGGAGTGGTGCAAGCACAGGCGCCGCGGTACCAGAGCCCCATAGGCATTCCCGCCACGCCCCAGCAGCAGTTGTCGCTGCCTACGCCGCAGCCGATTACGCCAAACGGCAGCGTCGTCGAGGATGTGATCGTCCGCGTCAACGATCAGATCATCAACCGCAGCGATCTTGAGCGCAGCCAGCAGCAGATGGCATCGGAGAACCAGCAGAACAACGCCACCGCCGCTGAAATCGCCGAACGGCAGAAGAACCTGCTGCGCGACATGATCGATCAGCAGCTTCTGCTCTCGCGGGCCAAGGAGCTCGGCCTGAACGCCGATGCCGAAGTTATCCGCCGGCTCGATGAGATCCGCAAGCAGAACCACATGGACACGATGGAAGATCTCGAAAAGGCCGCCCGCCAGCAGGGCGTCTCGTTTGAGGATTTCAAGGCCAACATCCGCAACGGCATCCTCACCCAGCAGGTGGTTCGCGATGAGGTAGGCCGCCGTCTGCAGATGACCCAGGCGCAGGAGCAGGCTTTCTACGAGGCGCACAAACAGGAGTTCGCTCAGCCCGAACAGGTTCGCCTCAGCGAGATTCTCGTACCACTACCGCCCGAAGCCAACGAAGCAGCCATCGCTCAGGCAAAGACCAAGGCCGATGACATTGCAGCAAAGCTGAAGGGCGGCGCTAAGTTTAACGAACTCGCCGAAGCCTACTCCGGTGGTCCCACGGCGTCGCAGGGCGGCGATCTCGGCCTGTTCAAGCGTGGCGCGTTGGCCAAGGTCCTCGAAGACCAGACCTTCGATCTCAAAGCGGGCGAATCGACAGCTCCCATCCGCACGCGTCAGGGCTTCGTCATCCTCAAGGTGACCGAGCACCAGGCTGCCGGCGTCCCGGCGATGAAGGACGTAGAGAACGAAATCCAGAACGCAATGTACATGGAGCAGATGCAGCCCGCTCTCCGTGCGTACCTCACCAAGCTGCGTGAAGACGCCTACATCGACATCGCACAGGGCTTTGTAGATTCCGGCGCCAGCGCGAAGCAGACCAAGCCAGTGTTCACGGCTTATTCAGCTCCTGTTCCGAAGAAAAAGAAAGTCCAGCAGAAGCAGCGTTTCGACCGCGGCGGACGCTTCTCCGCGGCAAAGAATGCCCCTGCACCCGTCGTGACCCCTGTCTCTGCAACCTCCACTACTTCGGCTGCAGCTGCCACCGCCACTTCCGCAGCAGCTACCACCGCCAATTCAGCAACAGCCACAGGAACGACGAGCGCTGCAACGACAGCCAAAGCCGTCACTCCCGCCAAGCCGAAGAAGGTCAAGCGTGAGAAGGTCCGTTACGGACAGGCTCCTCGCAACGCCCTGCCTGCTGGCCCAGAGGAGACTGCTGCCGTCGGTGCAGACACTGGCGCAGGAGCCGCACCTGCTCCTGGCGCAGCCATGACGACCCCACAGAACACGGCGCAGCTTGCATCTACTGACGAAAATCCTCTGACGACTAAGGCCCCCGTGGCAGAGAAGACCCGTTACAGCTCCCGCGCCAAGACCGAGAAGGCCGACAAGGCAGCCGCCAAGGCCACCAAGGCCAAGGAGAAGGCCGCCATCACGCCTCCTCCAATGACCGCCGACGAGAAGGCCGCGACAAATACCCAGGCCGCACCTCTCGGCCTCAATGGCGACACCGCAAAGAAGCAAAAGAAGACCAAGGTGAAGGGCGCTCCCAAGGAGCGGCTGCAGGGCAAGGAAAAGCAGGCGCCAGTCGAAGCGCCCGCTCCCGAGCCGACGGTCAATCCTGCGCTCGGAGCTGCCCCCGGCGCCCCCACCCCGCCACCGGCAGCACCCACACCGGCGCCAGACGCGCCCACACCGTCACCGGCAACCCCAGCTCCACAAAACTAACGAATCCAACCGAAGATAACGACACGCGAGGGCTCAGGCTCTCGCGTCGTCGTCTCTGCTCGCTGAGCAAGGTATCCTGAAAAGCAATGAAAGACTTTTTTATCGTGGACGCGGCGAAGTTTGAAAACGCGACCATCACGTCATACTTTGTTCTCTCGTCGCTTCAAGTTCGCGAAAAGAAGCAGGGCGGCCAGTTCCTTGCCCTCATCCTCACCGACAAGACTGGCTCCTTCGAAGCCCGCATGTGGGACGACATCGCCGATTCCCTCGCCACCTGCACCGAAGGCTGCTACGTCAAGGTCCAGGGTCAGGTCTCCAAATATCAGGGCAAGTTCCAGATCACCCTCCAGAAGCTCCGCCACGCCGCCGAATCGGAGATTGATCCCACCGACTACCTCCCCGTCACCCGCTTCGACATCGAAGAGATGTGGACCGAACTCCGCAGCTACGTCTCCGCCTTCACCAACGAAGACCTCAGGCGTCTCGTCTTCGCCTTCCTCGACGACCCTGACATCGGTCCCGCCTACAAGTGCGCCCCCGCGGCCAAGCGCCTCCACCACGCCTGGATCGGCGGCCTCCTCGAGCACGTCCTCACCCTCGTCCGCGTCTGCCGCGCCAATGTACCTTTCTATCCTGAAGTCGACTCCGACCTCCTCATCACCGGCGCCATCCTCCACGACATCGGCAAAATCCGCGAGCTCTCCTGGAAGTCCAGCTTCAACTACACTCTCGAAGGCCAGATGATCGGCCACATCAGCATCGCCCAGGGTATGCTCCGAGAAAAAGTCCAGAGCCTCGCCCCATTCCCCGACAAGCTTCGCGTCCTCGTCGAGCACATGATCCTCTCGCATCACGGCAAGTACGAGTTCGGCTCCCCCAAGCTTCCCATGACGCCTGAGGCTATCCTCCTCAGCGCCCTCGACGACCTCGAAGCCAAGATGCAGACCCTCCGCAGCGAGTTTGCCTCCGCCACGGCCTCCGGCAAAGACCCCGACGAGATGACCGACTGGGTCCGCAGCATGGAGCGTCCGCTGCTCGACTCCAAGGCCTTCCTCAAAGACGAGTAAGCCCTCAAACCACACAGGCATTAGAATTAACAATTGACTATGCTACGTTTTTCGACTGCAGGAGAGAGCCACGGCGAAAGTCTCATCGCCCTCGTCAGTGGAATGCCGGCCGGTGTGCCGATCGATCAGGACTTCATCAACCGCGAGCTCTGGCGCCGCCAGAAGGGTTATGGTCGCGGTGGCCGCATGCGCATCGAAAAAGACATGGCGCACATTCTCAGTGGAGTCCGCCACGGTAAGACTATCGGCTCGCCCATCGCCATGTCGCTCGCCAACAACGACTGGAAGAACTGGACCGAGATCCTCCCCGTCGAAGAGGGAGACGCAAGCAAGCACAAAGCCGTGGCCTCGCCACGTCCCGGCCACGCCGACCTCGCCGGCTCCCTCAAGTACGACTTCCCCGACGCCCGCTATGTCCTCGAACGCGCCAGCGCCCGCGAAAGCGCCGCTCGCGTAGCCTCCGGAGCCATTGCGAAGCTTCTCCTCCGCTCCCTCGGCATCGAGGTCGCCAGCCACGTCATACGCGTAGGCAAGGCCGAGCTCAAGCGCCCCGCAACCTTCCCGGAAATAGCCGCGCTAGCCCTCAAAGAAGAAGTCCTCCTCAACTGCGTCGACTCCGAAAGCGAAGCCGCCATGAAAGCCGAAGTTGATGCCGTTCTCCGCACCGGCGATACCATCGGCGGCGTCTTCGAGGTCATCGTCCACGGCCTTCCCCCCGGCGTCGGCACCCATGCCAACTGGGACGAGCGCCTCGACGGTCTCCTCGCGCAAGCCGTCATGAGCCTCCAGGCCGTCAAAGCCGTCGAGATCGGCCGCGGAGTCACCGCCGCCGAATCCCTCGGCTCCGCTGTTCATGATGCGATCGCCTACGAAGGCACCGAAGAAGCCTTCACAAAATTCTCCCGCGAGCAGAACAACGCCGGCGGCATCGAGGGCGGCATCTCAAACGGTGAAGACGTAGTCGTACGCGGCTACCTCAAACCCATCTCCACACTCCGTCGTCCCCTTGGCAGCGTAAGTTTCGAGACCCGCGAGCCCGTCAAAGCAGCCTACGAGCGCAGCGACGTCTGTGTCGTACCCGCCGCTGGTGTAGCGGCAGAGTCCATGGTCGCGCTTAGCGTAGCGCGGCTGGTTGTAGAAAAGTTCGGTGGTGACTCGCTGCGTGAGATGCAGCGAAATTTCAATGGCTATTGCGAGCAGATTCGAGCGTATTAAGTGGCAAAGACAGCAAAAAAAATACATGAAGTCGTAAAGTGGCCCGACCCCGTTCTGGCCAAGCCAGCCGCGCCGATCACCGTCTTCGACGCCAACCTCAAGCAGCTCGTCGAAGAGATGTTCGAGTCCATGTACGCCGCGCAGGGCATCGGCCTCGCCGCCCCGCAGATCAGCATCTCGCAGCGGCTCACCGTTATCGATGTCAGCTTCAAAAAAAATCCCGAAGAAAAACTAGTCCTCATCAACCCCGAGATCATCGACCGCCGCGGCAAGCAGCTCGAAGAAGAGGGCTGCCTCAGCCTCCCCGAGATCCGCGAAAAAGTAAGCCGCTCCGAGTGGGTCAAAGTCCGTGCCCAGGACGTCACCGGTAAGTGGTTCGAAGCCGAAGGAGATGAGCTCCTCGCCCGCGCCATGCAGCACGAGATAGACCACCTCGACGGCGTCCTCTTCATCGACCGCCTAAGCCGCCTGAAGCGTGACTTGGTCATCCGCAAAATCAAAAAGCTCCAGAAGCAAGGCGAGTGGTAGTACTCCAAAGGTTCACTCTCCGCTTGTCATTCTGAGCGCAGCCAAGAACCCCGCATTTCATTTTTTGCTGTTGCCTGTTCTTGCGTCGTTGCTTGTTCCTGTCGTTTTCCTAAACCAGTCCACAAACGAACGGGTGCCCCATCCATGTCGCAGTCTCACCCCGACATGGGTGGGAATGTATAAACTTACCCAGTCAGCTTTTGCAGTTGTTCTTGCTCTTGCTTCTGAGGTAGGGCTGGGCTTCAGCCCCGGCATCAATAGTCGCGAAGAATCGGGGCTTTAGCCCGAGGTATGCTCTCTTTTCCGATTCCACTGCATCCCCCATAACAAACACTCATCAAACAAACGAATCGGCGAGTCACAAAACCAATGAAACTAGTCTTCTGCGGAACCCCTCAATTCGCCGTCCCCACCCTCGAAGCCGTCATAGCCGCCGGCCACGAAGTAGCCCTCGTCCTCACCCAACCCGACCGAGCCGCAGGCCGAGGCATGGAGATCCAAATCTCCCCCGTCAAAAAAACAGCACTCGAACACAACATCCCCATCACGCAACCCGAAAAGATCAAGCACAACCTCGAACTCCGCCAGCAGCTCGAAGACATTCATCCCGATGCCATCATCGTCGTAGCCTACGGCCGCATCATCCCCCAGTGGATGCTCGATCTCCCTCGCCACGGCAATATCAATCTCCATGGCTCGCTCCTGCCCAAGTACCGCGGAGCCGCCCCCATCCAGTGGGCCGTAGCCAGTGGCGAAACCATCACCGGCGCCACTACCATGCGCCTCGATGCCGGCCTCGACACCGGCGACATGCTCCTCGCGCAGGTATGCCCCATCGGCTTCGAAGAGACCGCAGTGGACGTCTACGAATGCCTTGCCGACGTAGGCGCCAAACTCATGGTCCGCACCCTCCACAAGCTAGCCGAAGGCACCCTCTACCCCCAGCCGCAAGACCACTTCCAGGCCACCCTCGCCCCCATCCTCACCCGCGAAGACGGCCTCATGGACTTCACCCGTACCGCCATCCAGCTCTACGACCGCTGGCGCGGCTTCCAGCCCTGGCCCGGAGCCCACACTACCCACCGCGGCAAAAAGCTCATCGCGCACAAACTCCACGTCACCAACGAAACCTTCCACGGCGAACCCGGTGAGCTCATCATCCGCGGCGACCTCATGCTTATCCGCTGCGCCAACTCAAGCGTCCTCGCCTTCGACGAAGTCCAACTCGAAGGCAAACGCCGCATGACCGCCGCCGAGTTCCTCCACGGCTATCAACTCAAAAGCGGCGAGCGCCTCGGCATCTGAATCAAGGCACTTCCGCAGCTGAGCGGGAGATCAGGTCTGAACGCAACCATAATTTGACCAAAAAGAGACAAAACCCTGACCTGTTTTACGAACAGCCTTCATGGAAGAGGACTATCGTTTCGTTGCTGCTGAGAGCGAAAAAGATGCGTTCTGCTGCCGTTTTCACTCGAGGCAGGACATTCTTGCTCTCAGGAGAAACGACATGCGAATCCACGAATCTTTCGCACGTGAGACTGATTCACCGATGCATCCGCGAGGAACCATCGCTGGCTGGCGCAAAGCAGTGACAGCCGCTACGCTTCTGGCTTGCGCAACCGGAATCAGCCTGGCGCAACGCCACGACAACGATGATGCATTTCTGCCGAGTCCAGTGAGAACTGTCTCGACCGTACCGAGTAACGGAGATGTAAATCCATACGGCGTTGCATTCATCCTTCACGACTTTCAGGCAGGATCTGGCCCATTGAAGCCGGGAGACATTCTGGTCTCGAATTTCAACAACCGTCAGAATCTGCAGGGTACCGGAACAACCATCGTTCGAATCTCAAAAACGAGCCCGTCACCAACCCTGTTCTTCCAGGGAACAGCGCCCTTGGGGCTCTCTACAGCACTCGGAACGCTGCAGCGAGGATTCGTAGTTGTAGGCAATGCTCCAACAGCCGACGGCACCTCCGGGACAGCCACACCCGGGTCCTTGCTGGTCATCAACAATCAGGGAAAGTTGATCCAGACGATCACCGATCCGGCCATACAGTATCCCTGGGACATGGCCCTCGTTGACGACGAAGATTTTGCCATTGCGTTTGTCTCCAATGCACTCACCGGAACGGTCATTCGGCTGGACTTCAAAGTAAGCTCCAGTGGTCTCACCCTGCTCAGTACGAAGACGATTGCATCGGGATACCTCCACCGCGGTGATCCCGTGACACTGTTCGTGGCGCCCACAGGATTGGCGTACGACGCCCGGCGCGACGTGTTGTACATCGCTCGACCGGAGACAATGCCGTCTTCGCCATCTGGGATGCGTCCAAGCGCGATTCGGATGCCGGCAGAGGGTCGATCATCTACCAGGACAACGTCCACCTCCACGGTGCACTTGGGCTGGCAGCCGCGCCGAATGGCCACCTGCTGGTCACCAACAACGACGGCATCAATCCCGATCCGAACCAGCCAAGCGAAATCGTCGAGTTCACAAAGGAGGGAAGATTTGTGAAGCAGATTGCAGTCGATCCAAACCAGGGAGGATCGTTCGGCCTGGCCGTGCACGCAACGGAAGACAAAGCGGTCCTCGCGGCTGTCGATGACAACACCGCAACACTCATCATTTGGACCTTAAACTTCGAATAATACAGACAGCAGCCCCAGCGGTCGGAGGCCACGCTTGGAGTCTTATCGATAATTTTGAGTGGGCCGACGGCTACACCCAGCGCTACGGCCTCACCTACGTCAATTTCCGCACACAGAGGCACGCCGTCAAAGACTCCGGCCTCTGGTACGGAAAAGTCGCTGCAACCAACCGCCTCAGTCTCTAGCTACTTAGGCGCGTCTTCAATCTTCTGCGTCGTCTGCTTCGACTTGTCCTTGGCGGTCATCTTCGTCTCGCGGCTGCGATCCGTAACCTTGCTCTTCGTCTCGGCATTCGGGTCGACTACCTTCTGCACACCCTCTTTGCTTCGATCGTAAGCTTTTACAGAAGTTTCCTTCGTCTTATCGGCCGCAACCGTAGTGCCTTCCTTTGTCTTTGTTGCGGTCTTCTTGGTCGTTTTCTTTACGGCATGCCCAGTGTCTTTGGCGGCGTCTTTCGTATCGGTTCCGGCATTATGGACGTCTTGGCCAGCCGTCTGTGCCGACAGATTTACCGGCAGCAGCATGGCCAGTCCCAAAGTGAACGGTGATACTAACGAGAATGCGGTTCGAAAGTTTTTCATATGTTTATTAGTGGTGCGAATCGGCAAAATGGTTGTTCAGTTCTCGCTCCACAGGCACCGGAAGCCTACAGCGGTTGCACTGCTTTCGAGCGCTTAATGCAACGGCAGAGCCAGGCCTGCATGAGGCAGCCCAAGCCGAAAGCGAAGCCGGTCGTACTCCCGCATAGGCGCAAAAAACTCCGGCTCCTCCAAAGGCCACACCATCGCCCTTGCCGCCGTCGACCCCTCCCGATCCAGAATCGCATTCGTCGCACGACGAGCCGCTTCATTCGCTCCCTCCATCGTCGCCAGATCGGTGTAAGTATGCACATAATCCGACGCCAGGAAGAAGTTCGGAATCTCCGTAAAAGCCTCCGGTCGATAGGCAAGCGACCCTGCAGTATTGATCAGCAGCGGCTCCAGATTCGTCACCTGGCTCGGATTCGGAAATTCAATGTCAGGATCAAGAAACCACGTCAGCAAATTCGCATCTTCCAGTTGCTGCGCACCGTCCACGTTCAAATGTCCTTTGATCTGTGCCCACACTTCATTCTTGATCTCTTCGGCCGTACACTGCACCGCCGTCCGTCCATACAGTATTCCCGGCGTAGTCCAGTCCGATATGTCCACCGACAGAATCCCACCCAGCCGCCCGTCACCATACTTTTCCATTCGCTCGCTCTGCCAGAACTGTCGCTGAGAGATCGACGTCAAAGCCCAAGGCGAATCAATGTAAATCGTATGGCCGTTTACCACCGGCACATCATGCTCCAGGTAAAACTGAATCCCATTCATCCACGAAGTCCGCAGCTTGTCGATATTGGCAATCGAAGGCGCAGCGCGCTTCATCTCATCCGTCAACAACGGCGCAATCACCTCAACCGGCAGCGCCGAAACATAGTAATCGCCGTTGATCTCCTGCACGGCCCCATCCATCTCGATCGCGACCGACGATATCTCCAGCCCGTTCATCTTAAAGCCGACGACAAGCGCGTTATCCTGAAGCTCTACTCCCTTCGACTGCAGATAGCTCATCCACGGATCGATCCACACCTCGTTGGTGGGCCCGTTCAGCAACCGATCCACCGCTTCACCAACCTTCAGCAAACCAAGCCCAAGTTGCAGACCCACGTATCCTACCGTCCGCGTGCTGCCCTCTTCAGGCTTTAGCGCCACCAGCGAACGCGTCGATCCACGAACCAGATATTGCTGATACGCCGTCGACTTATTCGCCGCATCTACAAAGTCCCACCATGGAATCTTGTCGTACTCCTTCACCCTCCGTTCTTCACACGTCGTAAGCAGCGTCAGCAGTCGGTCCACCCAAAACAAAATCTCATCCTGTGGAATCCCAAGATCCGCGTTATCCACCATAGCCTTTAACTTAGCCACCCAATCATCCAGCGTCACCGGATAGCGCGAGACCTCGAAGACCGACATCTTCCCATTGCGCGCAATCTGCGTCCGCGTCCCGCTCACAATGTTGTCGTACACTCCCGCCGCATTTCCTTCATAAGGAATACGCTTCATCGTGTCGGTGACATGCTTGTAGAAGTTGGGAAAGAAGCGGTATCCATGCTCGCCCGGCAGAGCCAGTCGTCCAGCCGTCCCGGTATTCGGCACCTCCATGCTTCTCGCCTTGCCGCCAAAACGAGCTTTACGTTCGAAGACTCGAACTCGAAACCCACGCTCAACCAGTTCGTGAGCAGCACTCAATCCGCCGACACCACCACCTAAGACAATGACAGTTTTACCCGTGACCGCCATCTACGCCTCCAAGGTACGGAACTCGGATCAGGGGCCCAAATTAATGCGGGAATTATATCGTTCGTCAAAAGCCACCAAAGCCGGGTGCCCCATCCTGAGCGCGCCTAACCGCGCGAAGGTTGGGATCGCAAAAATCTTCACCCTTTCACTTAATCCAAAAATGTCACCCTGTGCTTCGTATCACGTAGTTCAAAATCAACCCGCATTCCACGACCACGACAAACCGCCACCTAAAGTATCCTTAGCTCGGAGAAGAATCCGCCTTGCCCAGACCGCCTTTCAAACCGGCTGCAAAGCCAGCGCGCAAGCGCCCCGCCTCCGCAGGCCCAACGGCCTCCGTCGAGACGTCACTCAAAAAGATCACGCCCGCCCGCATGGCCGCCTTCGAGATCCTCACGCTCGTCGGTCAAAACAAAGGTCATAGCGACGAACTACTCCACTCCCACCGCGTCGACGCCCTCTCCCCCGAAGACCGCAACCTTGCCACCACGCTGGTTATGGGCGTCCTCCGCTGGCAGATCGCACTCGACGCCCGCATCCGCACGCTCCTCCAGCGCCCGGAACAACGCCTTGCGGAGCCCGTGGCCATCGCCCTTCGCCTCGGAGCCTTCCAACTCCTGCATCTCGACCGCATACCCGCTCACGCCGCCCTCAGCGAAAGCGTCGAACTCTGCCGCGCCGCAGGCGAACCCCACGCCACCGGCATGGTCAACGCCATCCTCCGCAAGGTAGCCGCAGCGCAGAAGCCCGGCACACGTATCCACGAATCAGTCGCAGCCTTTGCCGAGCGGTTAGCCCACCCCCGCTGGCTCGTCGAGCGTTGGGCCAACACCTACGGCCGCGACGCCGCGCTGAAGATCTGCGAAGCCGACCAGCAGGAACCAACCGAAGGCACCATGTTCCGCGAGGACGGCACCGACCTCGCACAAGACCTTCCGAACATGGACGACGGCTCCCGCCTCGTCGCCGAACTCACAGTCGCCGCCAATCCCGGTGCGCAAAAGGTCTGGGACTGTTGTGCCGCTCCCGGAGGCAAGACCCTCATCCTCTCCCGCCGCCTTCCTGATGCACGCATCCTCGCCACAGACGTAAGCACAAGACGCCTCGCACACCTCGAAGCAAGGCTCAGCCGCTACACCTACACCGCCAACGTTCAATGCGTGGTCGCCGACGCCGCAAACGGTACCAGCGCCGCGGCCGCTATCTACGACGAACTCTTCGATCTCATCCTTTGCGATGTCCCTTGCAGCGGCACCGGCACGCTCGCCCGTAACCCCGAGATTCGCTTGCGCCTCAAACCCGAAGAACTCACCCGCCAGGCCGAGCGCCAATGCGCCATCCTCACCGGAGCCCTCAAACGTCTCGCCCCCGGTGGCCGCCTCGTCTACTCCACTTGCTCTCTCGAACCCGAAGAGTGCGAGCATGTAGTGGAAGCCGTTATCGCAGACACAAACCTCCGCCACATCCCCATCGACCCACTTATGGTGAACCTATCGAAATCAGTCCTGAACCCCTCGATAGACTTGAGCTCAACCCTCCGCGAAGGTACCCTGCGGACCCTCCCCGGCGTTCACCCTTGCGACGGTTTCTACGCCACCGTTATCGAGCGTCCTTAGCCACATCGTTTTGCGTCATCTGAGCGCAGCGACCCAAGTGCCTTCATCGCCACATTTGCTTTCATAAAACCAGGTATCATCGCGAGTCTGTTGAAAAAATAAATCCGGAAAATCTGCATAATTTTCGACGCTCGAAAAGCGCACATCCGCAAACCATCTTTCCCGCGCATTTCACCACAGCCTGACCACAAAAACACCACGATGAAACACCAGAAATCGCAAAAACCCCTTATAAAACGAGCTTTCGCCACCAATAAAAAAACGGATTAATAACTCAGCGAAATCCGCACGGCGTCGCCCTTGGCCACCCTGTGCCCAGCCAATGGAGTCTGCGCCACCACTACTCCAGTGGCCACACCGGCAGTTGGAGCCGCTTCTGCAGGAGCGGGTGTAGCAGCAGTTGAAGCCGGAGCCGCAACCTCTTCCGCACTAACAACATGCAGACCCGCCACAGAAGCTCTTGCCGCCGCCCCTGCCAAGGTAAGCCCCACCAGCGAGGGCATCACAAACCCGTCATCCTCAGCCTCTTCCGCCGCCCTCAACAGCACACTCACCCGAGGCCGATCCACCCCAACCGCATTCGCATTCGGCGTCTGCGCCAGCACCATCCCAACCTCACCCGGCGCTCCCAGATGCGCCACCGTGCCAAGATCCAGCGACAATCGCCGCACATTCACCCCCGCCGATCGCTCACTCTGCCCCACAACATCAGGAATCGCAACTTGTTGTGGTCCAAGGCTTTCCGTCACACGAACAGCCCATTCACGACGCACCGTCGTGCCTGCCGCGGGTGACTGAGCCAGCACCGTACCAGGAGCGACATCCGGCGAATAAAACCGATTCTCCAGATTCAGCCGCAACCCCATCGAACTTGCCTTTTTACTCGCATCCGATAAGCTAAGTCCTGTCAAATTAGGGACTTTGACCTCGCGCCCATGAATAGCAAGGCGCATCGTAATGAACGCCGATAAGAGCGCGACCGCCACCATCGCCATCGCACCAAGCAGAACATTGAAGAATCGCTTCATCTACACGCTAGGATACAGGTCTTAACGGCGGTTGTCGGTGGCCGGTTCAGGATGAATCAACACACGGCTAACCTCAGGAGCGTCCAGCTTGAAATCATTCTCCAACGCCGTAATTACCGCATGTACCTGCGCCATAGGCAGATCGTCCGGCAACGTGCAATGGCAGCTCACCTGAAGCCGCTCATGAATCTTTAAGACAAAAACCTCGTGAATGTCGAGTATCTCAGGAAAGGCGCTGGCAGCGCGGCGAAGACGCACTTCAAGCTGACGGTTTCGCTCCAGCGAGGCAGGCCGCTCAATCGTCGCTGGCTCGCTCTCGATATGCGTCAGTATCGTAGCGATGGCGGGAACTTCCCGCCGCATATCGGACTCAAGTTGCGTAGCCAGCGAGTGCGCATCGCGGAGCGGCATCGTCTCATCCACCTCCAGATGCTGCTCGACGTGCAGCGCGCCGTCGTACTCCTGCACGCTGACGTCGTGAATGGTGAGATTGGATCGCGCTGCAACCGCACGGATACGATCATGAACGCTTTCTGTACCCGAAGCTGTGGGAATGGAGTGCACAACGACATCCGCGTCCGGCAGATGCCGTTGGACGGCGGCGGTTGCTGCCGCGGTGATCTGTTCAGAGCGCTGAAACGTGAGGTTGCGAGGCATCCCCAGGGTAACGTCAGCAAAGTAACTGGGCCCCGAGCGTCGCGTGCGAACTCGTTCTACAGAAAGAACACCGTCAATCGCAGCAAGCTCCCGCGTCAGATCGTGGGTCTGCGCTCGTGTCTCGGTGGGCGACGCGTCGGTCAGTGCGTCGATAGTGCGGCGAGCAAGCTTCCAGCTAACGTGCAGGATAATGCCCGAGACGATGATCGCGGCGATGGGATCAGCCAACTGAAGAGCCCGGATGTGCCAGCGCTCTCCAGCAGACGCGGCAGCCAGACCGGCAAGAACGGCGAGAGAGGACCAGATATCGGTAGAAAAGTGGATTGCATCAGCCTCAAGCGCCTCGCTGTTGTATTTGAGCGCAACTCGATGCAGATTGCGAGAGCGGCCATAATCAACAGCGATGGAGAGTCCCAGAACAAGGAACGGCCAAACGGAGAGAGTCAAAGAAATATGTTCGTGAAAAAAGATACGACGGATCGCTTCCGTGAGAATCCACACACAGGAAGCGACCATGAGAACAGTTTCAAAGAAGGCGGCGAGGCTTTCAACCTTGCCATGACCGTAGTTATGGCTGTCGTCTGCGGGGCGATCGGAGACACGAACAGAGAAGAAAGTGATGGCTGCGGCGACGAGGTCGATGCTCGAATGCGCGCCCTCGGATAACATACCGAGTGATCCGGTGAGAATGCCCGTCAGGATCTTAAGTGCTGTGATGACGAACGCGGCAAAGACAGAAAAGAGTGCGGCCGAACGTTTAGCCGAAAGCTTTTGTGCGACGTCTTCGGGAGTGATCGTTCGCGTCATGATAGAGATGTTCGAAATGCCTTAAACTAGGTTTGTTGGATGAGAGTGCTACGCGGGCTATACCTTTGTCGCCCGGTAGAGGCCGGCAGTCCCGAAAGTGTAGCTTGTCCAGGTGCCGTTGGTGAAGCCTGTTTCCGCTATAAGTTGAAGCATTCTGGGTGGGCGCGGAAACCGCTCTACCGAGGCGGGAAGGTAGCTGTAGGCGTGTGAGTTGCCAGAGATAATACCGCCCAATCTTGGCAGAATGGCCTTGAAATAAAGATTGTAGAACGCGCCGACGAGGCCATCCGGTTGATTGCAGTCAAGAATGCCAATCTGACCGCCAGGGCGCAGAACCCTGTACAACTCGGCCAGGCCCTCTTCGTAGTTGGCAAGATTGCGAAATCCGAAAGCAGAGGTCACGAGATCGACAGAGTTGTCGGCAAGAGGAAGATGCAGCGCGTCAGCCTCAATTGGAATGATGGTGTGTCCGGCAAACTTTTGCGCCCCTCGTGAGAGCATCTGGTGCGAGAAATCCAGAGCGAGGATCGGCGCAGTCTTGGTAGTTTTCGGTCGATGCTTCAACAATGCAAGTGTCATATCGCCGGTGCCGCAGCATAGATCAAGCGCAACAACCTCAGGCCTTTGCAGATTAGATCGAAAGACGCGTGCAGCCCGGCTCCACCACCAACGATCAAGACCGACCGAAAGCAAATGATTCAACAGATCGTATCGCGGGGCGATCGTGTCGAACATCTGTTGCACTGCGGTCGCAGCAGCGCTTTCGCCCGTTACGCCAACCGGGCGCGCGCCTGTAGAGGACTGGTGTTCGGGGTGGCTTTGTTGCATCAGGAAAGTCATGGCTTGCGTTTCTTCGCTGCGGGTGCGGTTGTGGATTGGCGCATGAACATCAGCATCGATTCGGTTGCGGCGATTAGTTCTGCATTGGTCACATCACGAACGATCTCGGTTGCGCCGATACTCGTAGGCAACACGAAGGAGCGAACGCCGCTACGTGTTTTCTTGTCGCTATAGGTCAAAGCAACGAGCTTCTCAGCAGAGGCTTTGAATGGCGGAAGAGGACCATAGCGAAGGATGAGGTTAGCGATACGTTCCGCCTGCTTTTCGGTGATGGTTTTCCGTGCCCGTGCGACGTTCAGAGCTGCAATACTCCCCCAGGCTACGGCCTCTCCATGCAGAAGTTGCTTGTAGTTTGTGGCTGCTTCAATGGTGTGACCGATGGTGTGTCCGAAGTTGAGAATCATGCGCAGGCCAGATTCGCGCTCGTCTTTGCCGACGACATCGGCCTTGACGCGAACCGATGCGGCAACTACGCGCGTTAGTGCGGATACATCTCCAGCGAGCACTGCGTCCGAATTCTGCTCGAGGTAACGGAAGAGACTTGCATCGTAGATGACACCTGCTTTGATCGATTCCTGCAAACCTGCGCGAAGCTGTGACGGAGGCAGCGTACCGAGCAGATCGGTATCGGCGAGGACAGCCTGAGGATGGTGGAAGCTGCCGATCAGGTTTTTCCCCGCGATCAGATTTACGCCCGTCTTGCCACCGATGGACGAATCGACCTGAGCAAGAAGCGTCGTTGGAATCTGTACATAGCGAATGCCGCGCATGTAGATTGCGGCAAGAAATCCTGTGGTATCACCGATGACTCCGCCGCCAAAGGCGAGAAGAAGGCTGTCGCGGTCTGCCCCTGCTAAGGCTAGTTGTTGCGCCAGAGATTCAACGCTGCTGAGGCGTTTGTGTACTTCGCCGCTGGGGAGGAAGAGCACAGTGGGCGGTTCTTTGAATGAGGCTAATAATTGCTTCGACCATAGGCCCCAAATCTCGGGCGACGTCACAACGAAGGGGCGAAAAGGCTTGTCTGGATTAAGTTTTTTAAGTCGTTGTGCAAGCGTTCGGAGTAGACCGGAGCCGATTGTGATGTCGTAGGTGGCGGAGGGCGTCTTGAGGGCTATCGAAGGCACGATATGTCCATCGTATCGCAATGAAATAATTAGGGCTTCGGAGTAGTAGCATCGAAGTATGGGCAGTCAGATGGAACGGGTTGATTTTCTTGTGATTGGTGCAGGAATTGCTGGTTTGAGTGCGGCGATTCGGCTGGCAAACGTGGGTAGTGTGCTGGTTGTTACGAAGGAAGAGTTGGCAGAATCGAATACCGCTTATGCGCAGGGTGGAATCGCCGTCGCCATGGATGGTGACAGCGACGTAGCAGAACATCTGGAAGATACGGTAGCCGCAGGTGACGGGCTCGTGAATCGGAAGGCCGCCGCAGTACTTGTGGAGCAAGGGCCTCTGCGGGTCGAAGAGCTGCTTCAGTGGGGTACGGCCTTCGATCGCGAAGAGGGAGAACTGATGCGAACGCGCGAAGGCGCGCATAGCCGCTCGCGGATTCTGCATGCCAATGGAGACGCTACAGGCAAGGAGATTGCTGTGTCTCTATTGCGGCATGCCCGCGCTATCAAGGCGATCGAGCTAATGGAATGGGTCACCAGTGTTGATCTTATTGTGGAGAATGGGCGCGTCATCGGGGCCACCTTGCTGGATGGAGAAGGAGGGTTGCTCGCAGTTCGGGCGCGGGCAGTGCTGCTTGCCAGCGGCGGCGCGGGACAGGTTTACAGCGATACGACAAATCCCGCAGTCGCAACCGGTGACGGCATTGCCATGGCCTATCGTGCGGGAGCTGCAGTAAGCGACATGGAGTTCTATCAGTTCCATCCAACGGCATTTACTGCTCCCGAAGCGCCTCGTTTTTTGATGAGCGAAGCACTGAGGGGCGAAGGAGCTTATCTCATCAATGCTACGGAGGAGCGGTTCATGGAGCGATACCACCCTCTGCTCGAGCTGGCACCTCGCGATGTTGTGGCGCGAGCAATTACGCGTGAGGGGATGGACGGGCCTGTCTATCTTGATATGCGTCATGTGAAGAAAGATCTGAGGACACGGTTTCCTGGCATCTCGAAGTTTTTGGCGAAATATCATCTGGAGCTTGGAAGAGATCTGATTCCAGTGCGTCCGGCGGCACATTACCTGATGGGTGGCGTGCTGACGGACATCGATGGAAGGACCTCGCTGCCTGGGCTTTATGCTGCCGGAGAGGTGGCCTGCACCGGTGTCCATGGAGCGAACCGGCTGGCCAGCAATTCGCTGTTGGAAGGGCTGGTGTTCGGAGCGCTCGCAGCGGAGGCGATGATCGCGGATGCACCCAGCGCCAGCAATGGGTCACTAGTGGTTTCCGATGCAGTGGCGGGAAGAGCGACGAGCGAGGCGAACACGGAGAGATGGATTGCAGAGCTGCGCGATCTGATGTGGAAGGATGCAGGTTTGCTGCGTGACGCCAACGGACTGCGCGAAGCCCAGAGGCTGCTGGACACATTGGCCACAACGATGCCCCGGGGACTGTTTCGGCGAGCCGTGGAAGCGCGAAATCTCCATGCCGTAGCGAGCGTCATAGTTGCTTCAGCGCTGGGGCGCGAAGAGAGCCGTGGAGCGCACTATCGAAATGACTTTCCACAGAGAAATCCGGAGGCAAAGCACTCGGTTATGGAACGGGGCAAACTGACCTTCGCCGTTTAGCCCACCTTAGTTGTGCTTGCGAGCTTCCATGATTTCCGCTGGAGTATAAATCTCCCATTCCCAGGGAGTGACGGTGTCGCCGATGATGGTTTCGAGCAACGGGCGGAAGGCCAATTCACCATTGTCGCTGTTGGTCAGGATAATCATGCAAGTCCCACTGCGCTCGAAGCAGATAAGGTAGTTTTGCACGCCGTCTCCATGACCCTCTTTGAAGAAAGCGGGGCCATACTTCGTCTTCGTCAACAACCCCCATCCTGTGCCATATGAAAGGCCAACAGCAGTCCCCTCCGTCCCTCTCTCTTCATCGAGGGTTGGGAACTGATGCCTGTAGGGAATCGAGGTGACCGGTCTGAGCATTTCGCTGCGTGTTTTGGCGCTCATTATCTTGTCGTTGAGCAAGGCTTCCGTAAAAGTGGTCAGGTCGTTGATGCTGGTCATCATCGAGCCTGCGGCACGTGGTCGCGTTCTCTGATCGAAGGCGCTGAATTTACCGTTGGCATCGTGGCCACCTGCAACATTGGTTGCGAAGCTCGACTGCCAGACCAGACTGGTCTGGTGCATTCCAAGCGGACCGAAGATGCGCTCCTGTTCCAAATCAGTGAGGGAGCGGCCGGTCTTTTGCTCAATCACGAACTGCAGCAGGTTGATACCGTCGCCGGAATAGGCGTAATGCGTACCCGGCTCCCAGTGAATATGCAACTTCTGGTCAGGCTCCAACGCGGCGAAGTTGGCGAAGCCGGCGGTATGAGAGAGCAGGATGCGAGGCGTAATCTTGCGCCACCGTTCGTCGCTGGCGAGGTCCTTATATTTTTCGTACTCAGGCAGAGGTTTAGGCAGATAAGTCGCGATGGAGGCATCCAGATTGAGCTCGCCAGCTTCGACCATCTGCATGACGAAGCACGCGAAGACGCTCTTAGTGATGGAGGCAGCCCATGTCGTGGTGTCATCGTTCATGGGCAAATCCTCGTTCTTGTTGCGCAGGCCGAAGCTGTGCACCCATACTCGCTTGCCATGCTGCAGCACGGCGATCTGAGCACCTGCAACATTCGCATCGCCCAGTGCCTTCTGGGCGATGCGTTCGGCCTCAGCGATGGGGATACTGCTTCCATCCAGCCGTTGAATCGAAATGTCTTTCGAGGCTGCAGCCGCGAGCAGGGAAGAGCAGCAGGACACCAGGACTGATAGAACAAGACTCTTCATCATGAATGGCCTTACGTTCCAGAGTTCCAATCGGTTCGGTCAGTGACCTAAACAAACGGAAGGATGACCGGAATGACCGTACCTGCAATCAGCACTGCCGTAACCAGGACCCTGTTGCGAATGTATTTGTAGGACATGTACAGCCCAGTGACGGTAGACGTAAATAAACCTATTGAGACCAGGAGGAAGAAGAGCTTGAGCGGCAGCGTATGCGGCTTTGAAACGATGGGCGTGGGTTGTGCAGAAGGCGCAGAACCGGGTTGTGCCTTGTCCGCGGCAGCAGCAGGTGTCTTCTCCGGTGGAGGCAGCTTTCGGACGGGGACCACGGTGGTCTGTTTCTTATGCAATTGGCCGAGGGTGACGATCCACGCAGGCGGCTTGTAGGAGCTGCCGCGGGTGGTCTCATGCAGGCTGAAGGTCTGCAGTGCGCCGGTAAAAGCGAAGAAGATCAAAGCAGGAGAAATAAAGACGCCAAGGTACAAATGGGTCAGGCGTGTGTATCTGAGGAAAGTATGGGAACGTGACATCGTCTCTCTTTTGTACACAAAGAAACGATTTACGACAAGTTTAGTCCTATATATGAAAAGTACCGATAAATAAGGTTTTCACGCAGAGTGTGGCCTTTTGCCGGGCATCAGTAGAGACAGACCGATGGTTATGCCAAACATGACGACGATGACAGCAAGCGATGTCAGAGGCCCGATCTCGAAATAGTGTGCGGTCAGCATCTTCAGGGCCGCGAAGCCTAGGACTGCGGACAATCCGTAGTGGAGAAAACGAAGTGTTGTTAGTAAATGTGCCAACAGGAAATAAAGCGAACGAAGCCCCATGACTGCCATGATGTTTGAGGTGTAAGCCAGGAATGGATGGCGAGTGATTGAGAGTACAGCCGGAATGGAATCCAGCGCAAAGACTAGGTCTGTGATCTCAATAGCGACCAGCGTAAGGAAGAGAACGGTAGCCATACGGCGACCTTCTTCGATGACAAAGAAGCGGTCCTGGCGCATGCTGACGGGGTGTACGCGGGAGAGCCATCTGAGCCAGCTGGGAGCCTCATCTTTCTTCTTGGGGTCTTCGGGCAGTACAAGACGAATAGCGGCGATAAGCAGGATTGTAGCGAAGACGTAGCTGATCCACTCAAAGTGGGTAAGCAGCTCAAGGCCGGCGGCGATGAAGGCACCGCGCATGACGATAGCCCCGGCAACTCCCCAGAAGAGCACTTTAGGCTGCCTCTCGGGCGCAATGTCGAAGAGACGGAAGAGCAGCAGAAAGACGAAGAGGTTGTCGACCGAGAGAGCTTCTTCGATAGCGTAGCCAGCGAGGTATTGAGTGGCAGCTTCGCCTCCCATGGTGCGGAGAATGAAGAGCGCAAAGGCGAGGGCGGCGCCGACCCAGAGGATTGTCGCGGCGATAGAAGTGGAGTGCGTCTTTGCAGGGCCCTGCTGGTGGACGTAGAAGAACTCGGCCACGAGCAGCACCAGGATGAAGAGATGAAAGCCAATCCAGTGGCTGAGAGGAACAATGGCATTCATAGCTACTGGGATGCTACATGTTAGGGCAGGCAACATGCATTGAGTTGTCGAAGCCGTTATTTTCGGGATAGAACCATGGAATAAACGGTGTATACGGCAAAAATGATGAATCCCCAGCAGACAGAGGAGAACAGGAGGTTACGGACAATGTCTCCAACTGGATGAGCCGTGAAGAAATCATTTGCAAATGCGCGCTTGTGTCTGGACTGCGCCGAAGAAAAAGCCGATTGGTTCATGATGCACCTCTGGCAGCAAGGGTAGAGCGAAGATTTCTTCACTGATATCCCACAAATGGCCCACAATATGGCTAGTTCTGGTGATACTGAAGTGATTCATGGAGCGTTTCGTTTGGTGACAGGCTTTTCGGTCAGGCGTAGTATGACGCCGTACTGAGGTTGCTTCTTATTTCTCATTTTGGGAGGGGTCGTATGAGGATAGCGATTCGTTGTATGACGGTTGCCGCTGCGTTACTGGCAGCACAGGTTGCCATGGCGCAAGCACCAGCCGGATCTACCGGACAGTGTAAAGACGGAACCTACACGACCGCTGCCAGCAAGCAGGGCGCCTGCCGCGGACATCAGGGTGTTAAGGAATGGTTCGCGCCAGCTTCGGCCGCTCCTGCTACGAGCTCCACCAAGACGGCTGCTCCTGCGGCTGCGCCGGCTCCAGCCCAGTCGGCTGCTCCTGCTACGGCTCCTGCCAAGACCGCGTCAACTCATGCTTCAACGGCATCGATGACCCAGGCTGCTGGCGGGGGCCCCGGTATGGTGTGGCTGAACACAAGCACTAACGTTTATCACTGCCCAGGTACGAGTTACTACGGCAAGACAAAGGCCGGAGCGTATATGTCGGAGGCGGACGCCAAGGCAAAGGGCGCTCACGCTGACCACAACAAGCCGTGCACTAAATAAAAATCAGTCAAGTCAAGCCATATGGCCGTGGCGTGCACGCGTTACGGCCGCTGGTTAATCTGACGGATCATCTCGAGGAAAAGATCACCCGCGATCTGGAGAGATTTGGGGCTTACCTTGTCGAGCGTGTCGAGCTCGGTGTGGTGATAGCCGCCCTCGGGCCGTTCGTTTGTGGGTGGACCGTAGTCAAGGTCGATGATATCCAGAACTGGGACGCCACGCTGCTTGAAGGGGAGATGGTCGTCCTCAACGCTAGTCTGATTCTTGAAGACGTATGCGGAGTGGCCGGTATTCTTAGCGGCCTGGGCGAGCAGATCTAGCAGCCACGGAGTGGAGTTGGTGTCCTTGTCGATATTCAAGTCTTTATCGCCGATCATGTCGGCGACGATAAATGCCTTGATCTTCGAGAGCGTCCCATTGGAAGACCACTTGGCGGCGAGATGGCGGGTTCCGTACAGAGAGTCCGAGTTCGACCATGACTTGATAGCCTCTTCGCCGTCGTCGAAGACCAGCCAGACGCTGTAGCCCTCGGGCGGGTGGGCGCGGAGATAGTTGCCGATTTCGATTAGCAGCGCGGTGGTGGCTGCGCCGTCATTGGCTCCGACGAAGTTGATGTCCTTGAGCCAGTAATTTGTCTCGTAGTGGCTGGCCAGTACGATAACGCCATCCTTCTTGCCCGGAAAGCGCACGATGTAATTGCGCATATCGAGCCTGCCGACAGGAGTGTTGGCGGAGAAGCTGTCAGTTTCGAAGTTGCCTTTGGCGATCTCCGGCGCAAAATGCGACTTAATAAACTCCTCAGCCTTGAGGTGGTCGGGAGAGCCGATCCAGCGGTGCGGTGCGGCGGCGAGAAACTGTTGCGTCAGGTTGTAGGCTGCCTGTCCGCTAAAGTGTGGGGCCGCCGCCTTCTGCGCAAAAGCAGTCGATACGAAGGTGCTTACAAGAACCAGGACAAGTGAAAGCAAGCCGAGATATTTTGTTGCTTTGCGGGAAGTATCGGTCATTTTTTTGGGAAGATCTTTATACAGCTTTCTTCAACTCTTTGGCTTTGCGGCGGGCTGGATGAACAAGGTACGCAACAGCCACACCCACAAAATAAAGAACGAGCATCGGAGTGGCAAAGAGGCACATTCCGATCGGATCGGGCGTCGGGCAGATCACCGCGGCGATGACGAAGATGATCAGGATCGCGTAGCGGATGTTCTTGACGAGAAACTTCGCGTCGACAATGCCGAAGAGCGCAAGAAAGAAGATAAGGATCGGCAGTTCAAAGGTAATGCCGAGTCCAAGGATGACGGCCATGAAGAAGCCGGTATAGTCCTCAATGGTAAGGATCGGATGGAACCGGTGGCCAAACTGCAGTACGAGAACCTTGATGGCTCCGGGTAAAACATAGTGATACCCGAACCAGCCGCCTGCAAGAAAGAGGCTGACAGTGGCGAACATGAAAGGGACAACATATCGCTTCTCATTGGCATACATGCCAGGAGAGATGAAGAGCCATATTTGGTACAGGATGAATGGGCTGGCCAGAATAGCCCCGCCAACGAGCGATGTTTTGAGGTAAAGATTCAGGCCATCCGTTGGGTGCGTGAAGTTCAGTGCGATGCCGAGTTTATCGAGCGGCGCCTGAACGAAGCCGTATAGCCGCTCATGAAAGGCATAGGCCACCGCAAAGCCGATGAGCAGATAGACCGTGGCGTGGATGAGACGCTTGCGCAGTTCGCCGAGGTGCTCCATCAGGCTCATGCCCGGAAGCTCAGCGCGATCTGTAATGGCGGCCCTTACATTGTCGACAATATCAGCCATGCAGGGGGGCCTCGGTCGTGGTGCGGTCTACGTCTGTATTGGATGAAGCGTGCGGAACTGAATCGAAGGCATGCGACATGGAAGAGTTGACGACAGGGAGACCGGTCGATGGTGGCATGAGGTTTAGTTCGCCGGAGGTCGCAATCGGAAGTGGGTCGGCCGGAGTTACCGGCTCTGCCTTAAACTCGTGGTTCTGGTCTGCCGCAAAGCTGTCCGTGACCTCAGAAGGCTGGGCAATCGAATTTTCGAAGACCCCAGAGACTTCGGGGATAGGGGAGGCAACCGGAGCCGCCGCCTGCATCTCAGCAATCTTTTTCTGTTGCTCGGCTTGCTCGGAGGCGCGAAGCTCATCTTCCATTTGCATGCGGAACTCGTTGGAAGCGCGGCGGAACTCGCCCATTAGCTTGCCCAGTTGTCGAGCGAGCTCGGGCAGCTTCTTGGGCCCAAAAAGTAGCAGGGCAAGGAAGAAGATGACGGCGCTGTCCTGAAAGCTAGGCATAAGTGACTTCCATGATACGGCTTACGTTGGGCCGGAACAAATAGATGGTGTCGATTGACGCTGTTGTAAGATTATCGATGTAAGGCTGCTCCACGGAAGTACTGTTTTAGACGAATAAAAGTATCTTTTCGATTTGATCGCTCGTCCAATGAGATACGAGCGGCAAATAGCCGCAAGTAGAAGTAAGTAGTGAGTTGCAACATCCCCGTGGGTTGGGTGATGGCTCTTGCGAGCCGGCACAGCGAATCCACTGCAACTTCAGCAGTGCATGCTTTCAACATCCCCGTCTCAGAGGCGCGAACGACGGTTTCGGCATCGCCGATTCCAACGACCTCAAGAGACTGAAGGCGGAGTACTTTGAACGGTTTATTAGAAGAGGTCGCAGCAACGGCTGCGATAGAGGCTGTTGCGGATTCGTGTTCCCTGGATCACTACTTAGCGCAGCCGGACCACACCATGGACGCCCGCATCGCAGCCGCGCGCGCCAGATTGGGAACCGACGTCGTCCTCCTGGGGCACCACTACCAGCGCGACGAGGTCATCCGCTTTGCCGACCACACCGGTGACAGCTACAAGCTCTCCAAAATCGCCTCTGAGACCAGCGCGAAGTACATGCTCTTCTGCGGCGTCCACTTCATGGCCGAGACCGCCGACGTGCTGGGACAGCCCTGGCAGCAGGTAATCCTGCCCGACCTGAACGCCGGCTGTTCGATGGCCGACATGGCTGAGATCGGCCAGGTTGAAGACTGCTGGGACTCCCTTGACCGCGTTGGCCTCACCGGCGACATGATTCCCTTGACCTATATGAACTCCGCCGCAGCTATTAAAGCCTTTTGCGGCGAACGCGGCGGCCTGGTCTGTACCTCATCGAACGCTCGCGGGGCCTTTGAGCGGGCCTTCGCCCGCGCCGGAAAGGTCCTCTTCCTTCCGGACCAGCATCTTGGCCGCAACACCGCCTTCGGCATGGGAGTACCTATGAGCGAGATGGTCGTCTGGGACCCCTACCAGATCAACGGCGGCGTCAGCCCCGATCGCCTGAAGGCAGCCAAAGTAATCCTCTGGAAGGGCCATTGCTCCGTCCACCAGCGCTTCCTGCCCGAGCACGTAGACCGCGTCCGCGCGAACTATCCAGGGATGCAGGTAATCGTGCATCCCGAATGCCGCTGGGAGGTCTGCCAGAAGGCCGATGCCATCGGCTCAACCGAGCGCATCATCGAGGTGATCGAAAAGGCTCCCGAGGGTTCGAGTTTTGCCGTTGGCACGGAGATTCACCTCGTCAACCGCCTGGGCAAACGCTTCGCTCCGTTGGGCAAAAAGGTGATCACGCTCGACGATGCGGGCTGCCTCTGCACCACGATGTACCGCATCTCTCCCCAGCATCTCGCCTGGGCTCTCGAAAATCTGCTTGAGGGAAGAGTTGTGAACCGCATCAAGGTAGACGATGATGTGAAGCAATGGGCGAAGGTTGCCCTCGATCGAATGTTGGAGATACGTGCTTGAGCAAGACCTTTACCCTGGGCGAGGCCCAGACGCTGTTGCCGGTGGTGGAAGCTTTGTTGCGCAGGGCGCAGGGAGCCGGAGTGCGTGCGGCGGAACTTGAGATGGAAATGCAGGCGCTGAGCCAGAAAATCTTCCTTCTCGGTGGCATGCATGTCGATGTCACAGTCGTAGCGCGTCGACGCGCCGAACTCGATAAAAGCGTGCAGGAGACCAAGGACACGCTGGCCGAAATCGAAGCAATCGGTGTGCAAACAAAGGATCTCGACAAAGGCCTTCTTGATTTTCCATGCGTCATCGACGGCAAGACAATCCTCCTCTGCTGGAAACTGGGCGAAAAAGAGATTGGCTACTGGCACTCATCTGAGGATGGGTTCGCCGGGCGAAAGCCTTTGGATGCAAGGTTTGGAAAGCCCGAGCGCGAGCGTCCAAACTAGCTTCTACCGGCCTCGATGTTTTCTACCGTCAGATAACAATCTGTGGATAAATAAATTTATTGTTTGATAACAATTATCAAACTTTTCGGACTATACTTCCGCTATGACAGTGGATGAGTCGAAGTCGTTCCGCGAGATTTGCCAGGAAAACGGCATCGCTGTGACGCACCAACGTCAGGTGTTGTACGAAGTGATGAAGTCGATGCATGGCCATCCGAGTCCGGAAGAGGTCTACGCAAAGGTCAGGAAGAAGGTCCCGGCCATCTCGCTGGCGACTGTCTACAAAAACATCCATCTCTTTGTTGAAAACGGTGTCTTCCGCGAGGTGAGCATGCATCACGGCTCCGTGCGCGTGGAGATGAACGGCGAAGAGCACCATCACATGGTGTGCTCCAAATGCAAAGCCATTACCGATATCGGCGAGGACGAACTGGGCCTGGTTGCCAAGCGCAACAAGCTACCCGGTGGGTTTCTCGTCGAGCGGTATGCAGTCGATGTCATTGGTGTCTGTGCTAAATGTCAGACAGCCTAAGGTCTTGTTGGTAACGAGTTTTCCCCTGAGGTGAAGCATGGCAGATGAACTGAAGAGCAAGGTGATGACGACCGACGCAGGCCGGCCGATAGGAGACAACCAGAACTCAATTACTGTCGGTCCACGCGGTCCGATCGTGTTTGATGATTTCCTGTTGTTTGAGAAGATGGCACACTTCAACCGCGAGCGCATTCCAGAGCGCGTCGTTCATGCCAAAGGCTCTGGCGCCTACGGCACCTTTACCTGTACGAACCCCGACCTGAAGAAGTACACCAAGGCGAAGCTCTTCGACACCGTCGGAAAGAAGACGCCCACCTTCATTCGCTTCTCGACTGTCGGCGGCGAAAAAGGCTCTGCTGATTCCGAGCGCGATCCCCGTGGATTCGCTCTGAAGTTCTACACCGAAGAAGGCAACTGGGACATGGTCGGCAACAACACCCCGGTCTTCTTCATCCGCGATCCTCTCAAGTTCGGAGACTTCATCCACACTCAGAAGCGCGATCCCGAAACCAATCTTAAATCCCCACGCATGATGTGGGATTTCTGGTCGCTCTCGCCAGAAAGCCTCCACCAGGTCACCATCCTGTTCAGCGACCGCGGCACTCCCGACGGCTTCCGCCACATGGACGGTTTCAGCAGCCACACCTTCTCGCTGATCAATGACAAGAACGAACTCTTCTATGTGAAGTATCACTTCAAGACGAAGCAGGGCATCAAGAACTTCACACGCGAAGAGGCCGATCACATGAAGTCGGTCGACATGGATCACTCCCAGACCGATCTCTTCCGATCCATCGAGAAGGGCGACTTCCCCAAGTGGGCCGTAAAAATTCAGGTCATGCCCGAGGCGGAGTCGAAGACCTACCACATCAATCCGTTCGATCTCACCAAGGTATGGCCGCACGGCGACTACCCGCTCATCGAAATAGGCGAGCTGGAACTGAATCGCAATCCGACCAACTACTTTGCTGAAGTCGAGCAGGCCGCCTTCGAGCCGCGCAACGTCGTTCCCGGCATGGGCTTCTCGCCGGATCGCATGTTGCAGGGCCGTCTGATCAGCTACCCCGATGCGCACCGCTATCGGCTTGGCGTCAACTACGATTCGCTTCCAGTCAATGCGCCTAAGTGCCCGTTTGCCACCTATAACCGTGATGGCTCGATGCGCTTCGACGGCAACGGTGGCAAGGGCCCTAACTACGAGCCCAACAGCTTCGGCGGTCCCACGCAGGATCCTCGTTTCAAGGAACGTCCCGTCACCTACGACAGCGCCACGGTGGAACGATACGACCATCGCGAGCTGGACGGTGACTACTTCACGCAGCCTGGCAACCTTTTTCGGTTGATGAAGCCCGATGCACAGGAGCGGTTGTGCAGCAATATCGCAGCTGGACTAGGACAGGTCGAAACCAGGATCCAGGATCTTCAAATCAATCATTTTTATAAATGCGACCCTAAGTACGGCGAAGGCGTAGCCAAGGCTCTGGGGCGTAAGATTGAAGAGATCGTGAAGAAGGAAGAGCTAGTAACTGCGTAACTTCTAAGAGTTAGTCTAACTATCCAAAAACCGCCTGTTTACGGGCGGTTTTTGCTTTTCAAGGTACTCTTTATTTGATAAAATTGGAAATGTAACTTAAACGGGTTTTATTCGTTTTCTAGTGGGCGAAAAACTAGGTTCTATTCAAAAAAGGAGCTCCATTCCATGCTGCAAATCGGCGAAAAATTTCCTAACTACAGCGTTACTGCCACCATCTCCACCGATAAGGACGAAGCCAAGGCGTTCACCACGATCACCGAAGAGTCCTTCCCCGGCAAGTGGAAGCTGTACTTTTTCTGGCCCAAGGATTTCACCTTTGTCTGTCCGACCGAGATTGCAGCCTTCGGCAAGTTGAACAATGAATTCGCCGACCGCGATTGCCAGATCCTCGGCGGCAGCACCGACAACGAGTACGTCCACGCTGCCTGGCGCACGCATCACGCCGACCTCAAAGACCTGCCTTTCCCCATGCTCTCCGACATTAAGCACGACCTCTGCGGACAGCTCGGCATTCTCGATGAGAAGGCTGGTGTTGCTCAGCGCGCGACCTTCATCGTCGACCCCGAGAACATCATCCGCTTTATCTATGTCACCGATCTCTC
>Ga0193753_10000673_pt1 | contig 32591 bp, 21 predicted proteins | sample H1c2metaG_FD_144925 | JGI IMG/M metagenome (GOLD analysis project Ga0193753, IMG submission 144925) | Soil microbial communities from a riparian zone of the East river system, Colorado, United States - H1c2 | ecosystem: Environmental > Terrestrial > Soil > Riparian zone | place: USA: East...
TAAGATTCAATACTTAAGTACGGATGCAGAATATGCGCCTACTGACTGGTGGTCGTATGCCGGGCTTACTTTTTTAGAAATGGCTACCGACAATGCTTATGACAGGAGAGGAGACAATTCTGTTTTTAATCAATTAACCAATGGTGCATTAACTTCAAACAATGCAAACCTGGGTCTTTACTGGAACCTTAGTTATGCCAGGATTGCCAGGTGTAATTATTTCCTGGAAAATATTGGAAAGGCCGATCTTACTACAGCAGTAAGAAACAGGATGATTGCAGAAGCAAGGTTTATAAGAGCCACCCAATATTTCTACCTGGTTTCTTACTACGGTTCTGTGCCTTTGGTTACGCATACGCTAACACTTGATTCAGCCAACACCGTGTCTAAAGCCGCGGTGCCGGATATAGAAAATTATACAGAGTCAGAATTTGTTGCGGCCGTTGCAGACTTGCCAACAATGGCCAATCTGCCGGCATCGGAACAGGGCCGCGCCCCCAGGCAAGCTGTATTGGCTTTCCTGGGCAGGTTGTATTTATTTGAAAAAAATTGGAAAAAGGCAGCTGACACTTACAAACAGATCATTGACTATAACGAAAACATTATAGATCCCAATTATTCCAGCCTGTTTGACGGATCAAACGAAGGCAGCAAAGAACTGATCTTCCAGGCCCAATACCTGATCAACATTGCATCCAATGGAATTGATTTGCACATGAACCCAAGAATGTGCGGCGGGTTTTCATTGTTTTGTCCTTTGGGAAGCCTGGGAGAATCGTATGATTTTAAAGATGGTAGCGCTTTCTCATTCAGCAGCCCGCTGTATAACCCGAATGATGTGGGTGCCGGCAGGGATCCCAGGTTTGGTTATAATATCATGTATAATAAAAGTATATTTAAGGGATTAATCTATTCCAGTCACCCGGATAGTACCAAGGCATTGGATCAGACAACTACGAACGTACAGGCTACGCGCACGGGATATTCCATCAGGAAATACCAGGCTGAGAGTGTTTCAAGTACCGCGCTGGCCAATTCAGGAATCAACATGCCGATCATACGCTACGCAGAAATATTACTCAGCTACCTGGAAGCACAGATTCAACTGGGCAATATCAACCAGCCATTGTTAGATGCCACCATTAATAAAGTAAGAGGCCGTTCCAGTGTAAACATGCCGCCCGTTACACAGTTGGATCCAACATCATTAATGGCTATTATGAAAAAAGAAAGAAGAAACGAACTGGCTTTTGAAGGTATCCGTTTATGGGATTTATACAGGTGGGGTGATGCTATCACTGTACTGCAGGGAAATTTTTACGGCGCTTCTTTTCCGGGCTCTCTTAAACTGAGGAAGGCGCCGGACAACAGTATTGATCCATTTGGCCGCTGGTATGTTACTACAAAAACTTTCAATGCCGGTAATTATCCATGGCCGGTACCGCAGTCAGAAATAAATATTAATCCAAAATTGAAATAGATATGCAGCAATGGAGTACCGTCCGGATTTTGCTTGTCTTATTGGTTTTTGTATCAGGCATGTTACCGGCTGTTCAGTTAAACGCCCAGCAAAAGCCAAATGTTTTAATACTGTACACTGATGATTTGGGATATGGTGATGTAAGTTGCTATGGCGCCAGGGCCATCGCCACCCCTCAGATTGACTGGCTGGCACAAAATGGATTACGGTTTACAGATGCACATTGCACTGGTTCTACCTGTACACCATCAAGGTTCTCCCTGATTTCCGGCAGGTGGGCCTGGCGTCAAAAAGGAACCAATATTTTACCCGGCAATGCAAACCTCACTATCCCAACTGATATTACCACCTTGCCCAAAGTATTTCAACGGGCAGGATATTTAACAGGTGTTGTTGGTAAATGGCACCTGGGCATGGGCAGTTCATCGCCCATCGACTGGAACAAAAAAGTATCACCCGGCCCCGGCGAAGTTGGATTTGATTACTCTTTTATTTTCCCGGCTACTGCTGACCGTACGCCAACAGTGTTTATGGAAAATCAAAATGTTATTGGCCTGGATACTGCCGATCAAATTGAAGTAAGTTATGCAGAACCTTTTCCCGGTGAAATGTTAGGGAAAGAGCATCCCGAACTATTAAAAATGAAAAGCGATAGTAACCAGGGCCATAACGGGCATATCGTAAATGGGGTAGGCCGTATTGGATTTATGAAAGGGGGCAAGCGTGCCGAATGGACAGATGAGGAACTGGGATTTACATTTAATACAAAAGCGGTTGGCTTTATTGATGAAAGCGTGAAAAAAAAGAAACCATTCTTTCTTTACTATGCCATTCACGACATACATGTTCCCCGTGTGCCCGCCTCCATGTTCAAGGGCAAAAGCAAATTAGGCTACCGCGGTGATGCCATCCTTGAAATGGACCATACTGTTGGTGTAATCTTGCATGCATTAAGAGAGCGGGGGATATTAAATAATACATTGGTCATTTTCAGCAGCGATAACGGGCCCGTGCTCAACGATGGTTATTCAGATCAGGCGGCAGAAACAGCCGTTACAGAAGGCTACCACCCGGGCGGCGTTTACCGCGGCGGAAAATACAGCGTGCTTGAAGCCGGTACAAGAGTGCCTTTTATCATTTACTGGGCCAATAAAATAAAACCGAATACGGTATCCAATGCACTGTTTAGCCAGATAGATTTGATGGCTTCTTTCGCGAATATGTTGCAGGTAAAACTGCCACCGGGTGAATTTACAGACAGCCGGAATTATTTTTCCACGCTTACCGGAAAAGATAGTGTGAGCCGGGATTATAACATTGAGCAGCCGGTAAATGAAGCCAACCTGGCGATAGTAAAAAATGGATGGAAATACATAACACCCGGTAATGGCCCTGCGCTTATGAAAGCGGTAAACATTGAAAGCGGTTATAGCAAAGAAGAACAATTGTACAACCTGAAAGATGACCCGAAAGAATTGAACAACCTTGCTTCGAAATTCCCCGAAAAATTAAAGGAATTAAAAGCGTTGCTGGAGAAAACGAAAGCTGCGTTATAATAAGTCGCTAAACAATTTATAATTTTTATGCTATGCAAAAAACATTTTTCTTCCTGGCAACACTCTCTATACTGTCATTTCATTACGAAACCCCCGCTTTCTCTAAGCCCCATCCGGCCATAAAGAAATGGGCAGCGGAAGATAAGATGGATTCTTTGTCTGCAATTGAGGATTGTAAAAAATGTATGCTTCTAACTGATATCAGCCAGCACCGAATTGTGATTGCAAATACAGAGAGCCAATCCATTATCTGGCAATGGAGCATGAAACAATCCAATATTGATAATAAATATTTAAAGTGGTTTATTAACTACAGTGATGTAAAACCAGTATACGACCAGAAGTATCTTTTAATATCTTCCTCTGCCGGAGGCATAGCGCTTATCCGGATAGCAGATAAAAAAGCGGTTTTTTATGCTTATGCAGGTGGAAATACACATTCAATAGAACTTTTGCCCGATGGAAATATAGTCAGCGCATCCAGCACAGACAACTATCTGACCATTTTTAGCGTGGACAGCATGAATGTTGGCGATAATGCATACGCTAAGAGAATACCAATTGAAAATGGACACAATGTGGTCTGGGATCTTAAAAACAAGGTGCTTTGGTCGGCTTCAATGAATAAATTGAAAGTGTTTACATATAATTTTAATTGTAAACGCCCTGATCTGACCTTAAAGGATACATACGACCTCCCCGAGACCAACTCCCATGACCTTTTCCCTGTTTACGGGAAGAATGCTCTTTGGGTCACTACCGAAGGCAATGTATATCGTTTCGATATAAAGAAAAAGAAAGCTATACTCGCTGAAGATGTAGTAACTCAAAAAGGGATAAAAAGTATTTCTTCCGGTCCACTGGGATTTCCTGTAATTCTCAATAAACCGAAAGTATCCTGGTGGACTGATGAAATCATAGATCCACTTGGACAGGCAGTGTTTTTCCAGAGCGGACTACAAATATATAAAGCCCGGTGGTTCCTTCAGAATCGTTTCAGCTATCTCCCCGGAGACACATTCCGGCAATGTAATCAATAAGGCGCAGGCATTCCATAAACTGAATTAGAAATCGCCGAAGCTGTTTGAATGTTCTGCGGGATACTCTTCATCAATCGTGGCGGGTAGTTCGTTTTTGTCCAGTGTTGTTGATATGGCTGTTGCTATTTGCATATATTCCTGGATGATATCACTCAACCAGTTTTGTTACGCTGGGGTGCTTTTCTAAAGTGTCAATAGTAGCAGTAGTCTGAACCAGTTCCACTACCACTTGCTTACGTGCGGTTGTCCATCTGCCAAGGGTAACATTATATACACCACCCATCATATTAAATAGGCCGGCATCGGTAGCGGCAGTTGGATACTTCTCGTTTACGGGGTAAGGCATATTTGCGGTATTGCCAGCGGAACGATAATACAGATAAGGGACTATTCCAGGCTTATAAGTAGCAGGATCTATACTTATCGAATACATAGCGTACCAGTCGTTATTACAAATCCTGTAGCCTGATATGGGCGTTTTGGACTGGTCATAAATAGTGGCGGCTCCACCTGTAGCCACAAACAATACATCTTCCGGTGCCGATGCTTCGGTAATAGCAGTTCCTTTAAATATTGCTACACCACATGCGTTTCCGCTGTTGGCCCAGGGGCCGGAAGTACTAAACGAACTTGGGTGAACAAGCCCCCCATCGCCAAGGTTTGTACCACTGGTAGCATATGTTTTTTGATACCAGTTGGGTGTAGCCGGAAAAGTATAAACACCTGCTGATCCATTAATTTTCTTACCCTGGAAACCAAAATAAAAGAACTTTCCTTTTTGTACGCTGCCCGATGTAATATTCCATTTGATGGTACGTTGCCCACCTGTAGCCCACCCGGCATCAAGCGGAGTAGCAGAACTGGCAGTGCCTGCATTGTTACAAAATACAATGCTGTAAGGAGTGGCTGTAAAATCGATATCTTTAGTAGCCAGCATTTGTACGTATTCATACCCCCCGTCTCCACCTTTAGGGTCGCTTTGGAACCCGGATATAAGAAGATCTTGTGCAGAAGATCCCATATTCACGATATCATCTCCGTTCCTTGTTCTGAACTGTACAGGTCCTTCAGCAGTACCAAAAGGAATTCCTACATAAGCCGCCAGCCCATAAGGAGCATTTTTGGCATAGCTTACACCCGGATCAGTATAAAGAACAAGGTCTCCAAAACCATCATTGATCTTTTTAGAACCACTTATCAGCTCTCCTGGCTGAGGAGCGGGATTGAAACTGGATTTATTAAAGAGGCAAAGTGAACTTTCATAATTGTCAGGATTAGCTTGTAGCTGAGCCACCGTTATCGCGTTTATGGCAACCACTCCTTTACCCGAAGCGGTAAAGTTGGATCCTGTTAAGCCCGTAATAGTTAAGATACCGTTTTTGCGGGTTAACACAGCACTGGAAATATCTATCAGCACCGAGTCTCCCGGGTGGTAGTTGGCAGCAGCAGCACCAAGCTCTATAGAAATACCTCTCAGCGTAGCCAGGCGGCGGCTATCCTGTACCACCAGCAAGCCTTCAGGAAGATTTCCTTCTGTATGATCGGATACAACTACAGCAGCCAGTTTGGAGGCGCCATACAGGTTCTCTTTTGTAAGCGTCACATCCTTTCCCTTGTAAAGAGGGCGAACATCCAAAATAGAAACGATTCCGTTGGGCTCACCTCCCGGATAATTCTTGTATGGGTCTTTATCACAACTGCTTATAGCCACAGCTATGATTATTATTAAATAAAGCGTTAATAAATATTTCATCTTCATGATTTTTTTATAATTGATACAATTAAGGCTGCTGCCACCATATCCTGGTAGATATTTCATCGGGGCCCTGTGCAGCTACCGCAGCCTTATAGTTTACAGGGTTGGCAGCCTGTACATATACAGGGTATACAAGGCGTGCCGGCATTAAGCCACCGTTTGACAAACCTATTCCTTTGGGCAAAACAGGATGCCCGGTGCGCCTGTATTCAAACCACTGTTGCAGATCGGTCATAAACAGTGAATAGTATTTTTGTAAGTGGATCATTTCCATTTTTTCTTCTAAAGAAAGATTATCATTCCAAACTTCACTGGCAGCCGCAAGATTTTCAAGATGCTTGGTAAAGTTGGCAGAACCAATACTTTCAGGAAAGTTGGGCACCCAATAATTGATGGCAGCTGCTGTACCCTGGTAGAAAAAGGTTTTTGTATCGCCGGTAATCCATCCCTTTGCTGCCGCTTCTGCCAGTATAAACTGTACTTCGGCGTATTGCATGATAATACCGGTCAGCGCATTTTGCTGGAGCGACCAGACACCACCCGTGCTGGCATTATCATAGCTTTGAAAATAACAACCTTTCTGATCACCCGTACCAGGCGAGTACCCGCTTTTTACCCCATACCATCCGCCACCGCTGGCCTGCGAAATGCCCAAACGGCCTATGCTACCAGATCCATACTCAACAGAAGATACATAACGTGGATCAGCCCAATCAATAAGATGGTCTAAAAAGAAACTGCAAAGAGCCGGTCCGCGAAAATCCTGCGCACGAACACCGTTTAGATAAGGTGATGTGTAGGGATCGGTAGTACTGGTACCACCGCTCCAACGTATTCCGGCACCGTCCGAATTGCTTTGAAAAATGGGGTATTGATTAGGGTTTTCTACTACCTGTTTTATTTTTGAAATACATTGCTGTTGTGTATCCGCTTTACCAGATACGCGCAACAAAAGACGCAGGTATAATGAATTGGCAAATTTTCTCCATTTAGCTACATCTCCTTTATATACAGGATCACTGGTTGCCACGATGGCAGCGCCCGGGGTAAGCAGGAGGTTGGCTTCTTCCAACTGTTTAAACAGATCAAGGTAGATATCTTTCTGCCTGTCAAAAACTGGCACTACGTTTTGTTGATCTCCTTCCAGTGCATGGAAGTAAGGGATATCTCCATAAATATCTGTAAGCATAGAAAACAGCCATACTTTGCCTATTTTTCCAATAGCCTGGTAGGAGGCATTGGAGGATTTTTCTGTGCGTGAAAGGCTGTCTACCTGTTTAAAGTTGGTCAGTTGCACGTACCATGCATTCCATAAATAATCCGACATACTGGTTCTGAAAGCGTATCTGAACACGGTATTATCACCATCGCTTTGCGAAACGGTTACCTGCATCAATTCATTGGTAAAGCTCCTGTTCCGGTTCATGCCAGGCCAGATAGCGTTTACCAGTGCCGGAGCCAGCAGCTTGTCCGGAGAAGTGCTGATAATGTTGATAGGATCTGTGTTCAGATCTTCAAAATCTTTTTTGCATGAATAGAACGCTGGCAGTGCCATCAAAACCATACATGCCATAAATAATTGCTTTCTCATCCGTATATTCTTTTATTATTGACCAGATTTTTTACACAATAATTATAACCCGATTGATAAAGTGAAGCCCATACTGCGGGTAGAAGGAAACTGTCCCGTTTCAAAACCTGTTACGATGTCTGACCCGGCCAATGTGCCAAACTCAGGATCGAATATTGGCCAGGGTGACCAGATGAACAGGTCGCGCCCGTAAATACCAATGCTTGCTGAGGTCAAACCAATCTTTTTAAGCAAGGTTGGCTTAAAGGCATAGCTTAAAGAAGCTTCGCGGAATTTTAAAAAGTCGGTACTAAAGGTGCTTCCTTCTGCATTGTAGCTACCCATGCTATATTGATAATACTGGTCGATATCGGTAGCCACCACATCGTTTTTGCGGTAAGACCCATCGGCGTTTTGTACCACACCGTTACCGATAATACCATTGTACCTGCCTGGTAGTGTACTTTTAAGTTTGCCTTGCTCTACCAATTTATAATGGGTAAGAGAGTAAGCCACGGCGCCCACCTGTGCATCAAACAGAACGTTTAAACTGAAGTTCCTATAGCGAAAATTATTGCCAAGGCTGAATTTGTATTTAGGTGTAGTGTTTCCAAGGTAGATGATATTATCCGTAATCTTTGGGAACCCGGTAGCAGGGTCAAAGATCACTTTTCCACTCGGACTGCGCTGATAACCCAGACCATACAAATCGCCCAGGCTGCCACCCACGGATGCCACTATTTGACCGCTGGCTATGTTGCCGGCCCTCAGCAACACCGAACTATCCGGCATGGATAAAATCTTGTTTTTATTGTAAGAAAAAGTTCCATAAACGCTCCAGTTAAAACCGTTTGTGGTTGCAATAGGTTTTGCATTTAGCTGTATTTCCACACCATTGTTCCTTACTTTTCCCGCATTGATTATTGCTGTATTGTAACCTGAAGCGGCATCTACCGTTCTTGTCAGGATCTGGTTCCTGGTATTTCCAAAATACACTGCCAGATCTACTCCTAACCTGCCGTTTAAAAACTGTAGTTCTGTACCCAACTCGAATGTGGAAGTAAGAAGTGGTTTCAAATTAACATTCGGCAATACAGAAGGGCTTACAAGGGCGCTATCCGGATAAATACCACCGTTTGCCAGACCGTAAGTATAGGCAGTTCTGTATGGAATGGTGCCGCCGCTACCTACCTGGGCATACGATGCCCTTAGCTTGGCATAGTTGATGAAAGCAGGCAGCTTTGCTACATCCGACAGAATGAAACTGGTGTTAATAGAAGGATAGAAAAATCCTACATTGTTTGTTCTTTTAGGAGTGGCCAATACACTGTTCCAGTCTTGCCGGCCGGTAATTTCTACAAACAGGTAATTTTTATAGCTAAGATTTATAGCTCCGTAAAAACTGTTAATCTGGTAACGGCTTGTATCGGGGTAATAAGTCAGTCCATACAAACTGCTGTCCAGGTTATATATATGGGGATAGGGGGAGCCGCCAGCCAATGAGCCTGGATATTTTAACCCGTCGGCCCTGATATCCGATTTGTCATACTTATTTTTTAACTGGCTGCCTCCAAGGGTTACGCCCAGTTTTATGTCTTTATCAATGTTCCTGGAGTACCTGGCCATGAAGTCGTAGCTCTTTTCCTGCGAATAGATGTTTTGCTTTCTAACAGAACCTTTAGGCAAGCGTGTGCCGGCATCGAAAGGCCGGTCCTGCTCGCGTTTATCGTTCATCCAGTCAAGGTTACCACGCAGCATAAAGCTCAGTTCTTTGGTAGCCTGGTAGTTCAGTGTTACGTTTCCGGTTACGTTGTTTCTTCTTGTTTTGTTCAAAAACTCATTTGTGATCGCAAATGGGTTTTCAGGAAAAGAGGAGAACGGATACCGGATGAATTTGTAAAGGCTGTCGAAACTGCTGCCAGGTCCGCCTGCCCAATAATTTCTCAGCCAGTTATAATCGGCATTTGGCTGCCAGAAAATGTACCAGTACATTAAAGACTGGTTTCCGTATCCTGCTGCAGGCAGGTTATCGCTGGTTCTATAACCGTAGTTTACTTTGGTAGAAATTTTTAATTTTTGAGTGATGTCTGTATTGGTGGAAAGTCCTATGTTTTGGCGCCCGAAACCTGTGTTGGGCACAATCCATTTGTCTTTTTCTGTACCAAGGTTGATACGAATACCTGTAGTACCCAATCTACCATCTATGCTGAGGTTGTGTTTGAGGTCTTGTCCCTGATCCCAAAAATCGTTGATATTGTTGTGCGCCACCCAGGGAGTGCGTTGTAAACCTACTGTCTGGCTCACAGGGTCGTACTGAAAGAACGATTGCCCATCGAACTTCGGCCCATAAGCGGAGCTGGTACCGCTGGTGCTGGCGCCATCTTCAGTTGCGCCGTAAGCGTAATAAAGCGCCCCGCTCAGCCCCTGGCCATATTCATATTGCAGGTCGGGGTACCTGTTTACCTGCTCAACGTTTCCGTTAACTGTGTAGCGAACGTTAAACTGGCCTTTCTTTTTTTGCTGTGCAGATTTGGTGGTGATAATGATAGCACCGTTTGCCGCCCGCTGACCATACAATGCAGCCGCAGCAGGCCCTTTTAATACAGATACGCTTTCTATATCCTGCGGGTTGATATCATTCAAAGAGCTACCATAGTCAGCCGGCAGGTTGTCGGAATTGGTCGCATACACCTGGTCGCTACTGTTGGCAGAACGTTTACCACTACTATTGTTGATCACCACACCATCCACTACTATGAGGGCTTCATTATCGCCGGTAAGATTGTTTTCGCCCCTGAGAATGATTTTGCTGGAAGCAGCAGGGCCGGAACCGGAACGGATAAGGTTCAGACCAGCTACTTTACCGGAGAGCGCATCCGTCCAGTTTAAACTGGACGCATTGGTAAGCTGATTGCTATCCACTTTTGTAAGCGCATAGCCCAGCGACCTTTCGGATTTTTTGATACCCAATGCTGTTACTACCACTTCATCCAGATCTGCCATTTTACTTTTTAAACGTATCAGCAGGGTATTGGATTTGCCGGCCTGTTTAACAGTAAACCCTTTGTGGAGCTGGGTTTCATATCCTACTGAAGAGAAACTGAAATCGTAGGCCTCACCGATCTTCAGTTGCGGAAAAGTAAAAATGCCTTTTTCGTTTGTAATGGCGGAAACAGTCTGGCGCGGATTGCCGGAACTGTGCGTAGCTATAACAGTAACCGCCTGCAGCACTTCACCTTTCTCTGTAAGAACGGTTCCACTCACCACTACCGTCTCCTGTGCAAACGTTGCTGCATTGAATAATAAAAGGGATAAAACCCACAAACTGCGTATGCCACTTCGCCTTCTTTTCATTGTTGATCTCATAAGTTTTAGTTGTTTGACGCGTACACATAGGATGACCCGGCCGCTGTTGGGCAGCATGCAAACCTTGTATACGGTTCCTGTATGTTTACTTAGGTTGTGTGATTATATAGATGTCTTTCTTTTTGGTAACCTTCAAACCATTCATGTTTGCAATTGCATTCAGCAATACGGATAACGAGTCTCCTTTGAGCACTTCACCGGAAAAGTATTTTCCTTTCAGCTGCTCCTGGTCATAGAATATTGTAGAATGGTATTTAGTAATCAATATTTTCATGACAGCAGGCAAAGGGCTGTTGTCGAATACCATGGTGCCTTCGTCTTTATTGGAATATTGGTTGTTCCGGGACTGGGAATGCTGTTTAGGTGTAGCGTTGAACTGATCGACAGAGACAGCGCCTTTTTCGAGGCTATATTTCATTTCATTGCCGGGCAACAAGATGATATCCTGCTTCCAGCCTTTCAGTCTGTCCACCAGGGACTTTATCAGCACCTTCCCTTGAAATAGTTTTACGTTGCACGCTATTGCCGTTTCCGATACCCTGAAAGAAGTGCCCAATGCAGTGGTTGAAAACAACTTTGTATGTACGGTAAAAGGTTTCTTTTTGTTATGCGCCACATCAAAATCCGCCCCGCCTTCCATATAGATGTTCCGTTGGTCCTGCTGACCGAAAGGTTCCTGGTATTTTATTACCGCTTTCGGAGCCAGTTTCACCACCGACCCGTCTGCCAGCTTTATGCTACAGGCCTTTGCGGAAGTATTGGTTAGCAGCTTCCAGCTGGCAGGTGCTGCCGGCTGTCTTTCTACTTTTGCCAGCGTTTGCGCAGTAGTTTTCGTCTCCGGGGTAAATAACCATAGGGCAGTTGCTACAATCATCAATGAAGCGGCTACGGCCATCCAACGAAACCGAATGACGCGCGTATGTTTTCCAATCTGCGCATTGATAGCTTTCCGCATTTCTGCTGCGTAGCCTGCCGGCAGACTGTTTTCTTTACCGGCAGCATCCCATGAAGACTTCAGGTGTATAGCCATCAGTTCCGGACGCTTCTTCAGGTGCCGGGCCACAGCCTCCGCTTCAGCGTCAGTACACTGGTTTTCCAAAAACTTTTGTATAAGCGTATGCGTAATCTTCATGTGTATGCATTAAGGTATACGAAGCGCAGGAGGATTTACCCCTGCTGGTAACATTAAGTTAATACTAAAAAAAAATGCTGCACAGGATGAATAGGATTGTAACGAGCGAACGTACATGCTTTAATGCCTTTGAATAATGGTCTTCTACCGTTTTGATGGAAACAGATAGTTGTTGCGCTATCTCCTTGTTAGAATAGCCTTTGGCTATCTTCAGCATGAATACATTTTTACGAATGGGTGGAAGATCTTCGGAAACTGCATCAAGATAATCAGCAGATTCGTAGTCGGTATGGGAATGATAGAAAAGTGAGGACTGTTCGTCGAGTCCGTCTTCCAGGTGCTGCCGGTATTTGCGTTCAACGGCTTGCCTGCGCAGGTGATCTATGAAAATGGAGTTGGCAATGGTAAAGAACTGGGTATCTAAAGTATGTGTTTCAGACAATGTATGCCTGGATTGCCAAAGTTTAATAAAAGATTGTTGGGTAAGATCTTTCGCTACCTCTTCTGCGCGGGTGCGTTTTAAGAAATAATGAAACAATTTAGTGTGATACTGGCCGTACACTGCCTGAAAAGCTGACTGATCGCCTTTCTTTATTTCAGTTATTTTGGTCAAGATTAGAACTGTTTAGAAGGTAGAAATGCTGGTGCAAAATTCAAGAAATAAAAGATAGGGGGTATTATTTGTATGTTAAGAAATCTTCAAGCTATTTTCTCCGGCATGTGAAGGTAGCATCTTTCCGCTGTTTACCGATGTGCAACGGAGAATATCCGGACGTTTCCACTCCATGGCTTTTTTGTGCCGTTTATTTGGTCCATTTTGCAGCAAAAAATCTCAATGAAAATTTACAAAAAGAGCCATACAGCAAATAAAAATTGAGCCGTATAGCAAATATATTTTCCTGGAAAATGTCCATTTTTGTGAAACGAAAATTTATATAGAAATGGATATTTTAAAACTGGGTATAGATTGGGCAAAGGCCGAGGTATTTTCTGCCAAAATAAGTTTGCTGATTAGCTTGCTTTTTTTCTTAGCAGCCCTTGGCTTTTGGCAATCAGGCAAAACCGCTATGGCAAAAGCTTTTGTATGGCCCATGTTGGCGGCGGGTGTATTACTTGTCACTGTGTCTGCAGGTTTATATTTTGCCAACAAACCACGGGTTACACAATTTGAAACAGCTTATCATACCGATGCGAAAGCATTTGTGCAAACGGAAACAGCGCGTACAACAAAATCTAAAAATGATCTTGCACTGGTTTTCAAAGTGCTTCCCCTTATTATTATTGCAGCAGCATTGTTGATTATGTTTGTAAATACGCCCTTGTGGCGGGCTATTGGGATTACTACTATTGCACTGCTGATTATATTGATGTTTATTGATAGCAATACCGATGCAAGAAACACAATATATCACCAGCACTTATTAGCCGAAAAACAATGAACGAAAAAGTAATGCCTGTAACACGGGTTTTGGAAGACAGCTTTGTGTATTCCTGCACTTTTGAGCAGCAACGCGGCTACGAGCAATTTGTACCCTACCACGTTTTGGCGTTCCAGTTTTCGGGTGAAACACATATTCAGCATCAAAACGGCAGGTTGGTCTTAAAAAAGAATCAAATACTATTGGCGCAGAAAAATCAACTGGCAAAATCCGTAAAAATTCCTGCCACAGACGAAGCGTATAAAATCATCTCTGTAATAATAACGGATGCAGCTTTGCAGCAATATGCGCTGAACAACCCAATTCACAAAAACAAAAATTATACAGGAGAAAAAAACCTTTTGCTAAAACCGGATACATTGCTGAAAAGTTATTTTCAATCGTTATTGCCTTACGCAGAGCAATATGAAAAAACAAGCAAAAAACTGGCAGCTATTAAAACCAATGAAGCCATAGAACTGCTGCTGCATTTAAATCCTTCTTTGAAATCTTTTCTGTTTGATTTTTCACCGCCCTATAAAATTGACCTGGAAAAATTTATGTTACAGAACTATCATTACAATGTACCGGTAGAACACTTTGCAAAACTCACCGGAAGAAGTTTAGCAGCATTTAAAAGAGATTTTGACCACATCTTTCAAACTTCTCCACGCAAATGGTTGCAGGAAAAAAGATTGATGGAAGCCCACCATCTTATCCAGCAAAAAAAACGAAACCCAACCGAGATTTACCTGGAGTTGGGTTTTGAAAACCTTTCTCATTTTTATACTTCTTTCAAAAAGAAATTTGGCGTAACGCCGGCCAGCATTCAGTAATCAGCACAATGTTTAAAATTAAAATACAATGAATACCCAACAACAATTACAACAGGCAGCCGACAGGTTGGCTATCCGCAACCTGGTGGATCAATACGCTTATTGTGCCGACACCCGTGATGCGCAGGGACAAATGGCACTGTTTACCGAAGACACGCAGTTCATTGTTTTCATGGATGCCAAAGCACCTGAACCAACGCAAGTCATCAATAAAAGAGCAGATCTTTTTCCCGTCTTTGATAACCTGAATACTTATCGCGCCACGATGCACTTCAACGGACAAAGTACGGTGCTGGAACTGAACGATGATACCGCAACAGGGATAGCCTACTGCATTGCACATCATCAAACCATCACGGACGGCGTTCAAAAGCTGATGATTGCCAATATTAAATACCATGACAGTTTTGTAAAACAAAACGGAAAATGGCTTTTTGCTGAGCGCAGGCTAATGGTGGATTGGATAGAGAATCGATAATTGCTTAAAGGAAAAGCGCATATGCCTGAAATCGCATTGGCATTATATTGGCTGACGAAATTACAATCCCTGCTCCTGAATAGTAAAAATATTTATCTTGCTTCCGGAATTACGATAAATACTTATCATGGAGAATAAGAGAACCATACCATTTGCCAGTATAGGGCAAAGGCTTGCCTCTATGGGTTATGAATGGCATTCATCCGAATACTTTATTTCGCCGGATGAAGTGTATCATCCAGATCCTTGAAAACTACTTTACCGCCCCAATTTTTACGTACTGGGTATTTGTGTTGAAGGATGGATACAATATTTAGTTAATGGTAAGCTTTTGACCATTAGTCCCTATTGTTTCTTTACCGCAGGGCCGCATAACATTATTCAAAGAGTCGAACAAAGCCCTGACTGTAAAACAAGGCAAATATTTTTTACAAAAGATTTCCTGCTTAAAAACATTATTGATATCCACCAATTGGATTCATTCAATTTTTTTTCAAGTATTACAGAGGCAATTGTACAATTTGAAAAAAAAGATGCAGAAATTTTATTACAGCTTTATGCTATTCTCAAGAACAAAAGAGGCAATATCAATTCACCCATTCATCTTGCCATTATAAGAAGCCTTTTTTTTACCTTTCTTTACGAAGCAGCAGCCGTTTCCGAAAAAAATAGTACTATAACTCAACCGAAATTTACCAGGGATGAAGAGTTGAATTTAAAATTTAAACAGCTTTTGGCCCGGCACGACAAAGTGCAGCATAATCTTAAATTTTATGCTGATTCGCTTTTCATAACTCCCAAGTATTTAATTTATGCCGTTAAAAATGCTTCGGGTAAAACGCCCGGCAAATTGATTGATGAAGCGCTCCTGGCAGAGGCTAAACTGCTTTTAAAAGACTTACGCTATTCTATTGCAGCGGTTGCAGATGAATTGCATTTCGGCGACCAGGCATCTTTCAGCAAATTCTTTAAAAAACATACGGGCTTGTCTCCTCAGTCTTACCGGAGAGAAGGATAAATTCTTTTTTCTGGAATTACAGACAAATGTCTGCGAATTTTGAACATATACAAGGCTGCCCCTGCCTCTTACCTTCGGGTCGCCACTAATTTATTTTGATCATAACAATCTCCAAATAAAGATATGGCAAAGAAGCTTTCTGATTTTCTGTGAGTATACATAATTATTTCAGTGTAACAGAAAACTTCACGGAGCAGGCATTTGTAAATTCAAAATTTAAAAAAATGGAAAACGCAGCTTTTAAAACTATTAAAAATGGTATTAAACACTGGGATCTCTTACTGATTACAGGATTAATCTACACCGGAGTTGGCATTTGGGTCTTTTTAACCCCGCTCAGTTCTTATTTGGCACTATCGTTACTTTTTAGTGTTTCATTTTTGATCAGTGGTATTTCAGATATTGCTTTTTCAATTTCCAACCTCAAAGAATTGGATAGCTGGGGATGGAAATTGGCTTTTGGAATACTAAGCGTCATCGTTGGATTGCTCTTACTTTCTCATCCTTTAATTTCCATAACCACACTGCCTGTTTACGTTGGTTTTATGGCTTTATTTTATTCCATTATGGCAATCAGCTTTTCCATAGAATTAAAAAACTATGGCGTAAAAGATTGGGCAATGACGTTATTCATTGGCATAGTAGGGATACTCTTCTCCAGTATTTTACTATGGGATCCTTTGTTTGCAGGTCTGTCCCTTGTTTATTGGACAGGCTTAGCGCTTATTACCCTTGGAATATATGGTATTATTTTTTCGCTGCAATTAAATAAGCTGCGCAGAATGGTTTCCTCTCTATGAGATTATAAATAATATATTTTCTTAACAATTAAAAACCAGGTGAAATGACAAACGTAATTGTAGTTTCTTTTCAGGAAGAAACAAAAGCTAAAGATGCTTTGCAAAAATTAAATGAGTTAGAATCTTTGGGTGACATCTCTGTCTATGAAAAGATAATGATCCGAAAAAAAGCGAATGGAGAAAGTGAAATTTTAAATGAAGATAGTTCCGAAGGATGGAGAATCCTTACCGGCATGGGTGTTGGGAGCCTGCTGGGTATGCTTGCCGGCCCGGTAGGATTTGTATTTGGCCTGTACACCGGTACTGCTGTTGGCGCAATTGCTGATGCAGACCATTATGATTTTGCTGAAAATTTTATTGCAAGGGTTGAAAACAAAATGCAGGCCGGAACAATATCTATCATTGCTGAAGTAGATGAAGACAGTGAGGTTTTTATTGACACTTACCTCAAACCTCTTGGTGCCGCAATAACCAGGAGCGATGTTGATTTTGAATTTGACAAATACGAGAATGAACAAATTGATGAAATAGATGAAGAGATGGCGGCTGAAAGAGCGGCGTTCAAAGAAGCAAGAAAAGAAGATAGAAAGGAAATTCAAAAAAAGATTGACGAACTGAAGGAAAAAAGAAAGGCAAAAATTGCAGCGTTTACGGCTAAGGCAAAGGCATCTGAAAAAAACATGAAGGATAAAACTGCAGGAGGCATTACAAAAGCAAAATCAGCTATCAAAGAATTTGGAACCGGCATCAGCAATAAAGTAAAAGAAGAAAGAGAAGACAGGATTAAAAGAAGAATAGCCAGGCACGAGGAAAAACTGAAGGATTTAAATAAACAATTAAATGAATTGAAGGTTTTAGTTTAACTGCGTTGGTTAACTGGATTAAGAACAGGTAGATTGTCAGTTATTCGAAATAGTAAATAGCCATTTGGATTTATCCCCAATGGCTATTTAGTTAGATGATACTTTTTACCAGCCTTTCAGCAAAATGCATAATCTGTGGTAGTCACTATTTGATCCGACAAGTCATCAGGATAAGTAAGGACTTAGTCTGGCAGGTTCCCGGGATTTTTTTAATGCGTCCAGGTCATCCGCTTTCCGGCACGGGGTAAGAAGGGCGGTAGCGGCAAGTGACCCGAATTCAGACACCCATGTATCGTAACCGAACAGCGAAGAGCAGATAGCAAGCCATAAAGGATTGTTTATCAAAAAGATATTGATTCGGTATTCTATTTGAACATCCACTTACGTGTTTTTCCCAAAATTTACTTTTTATGCTTAAAAACTATTGGATCGTGGCTTGGCGTAGCCTCGTCCGCAATAAAATTTATAGCCTCGTCAACGTGCTAGGTTTAGCGTTGGGTATTTGTGCCTGTTTGGTCATTTATCTGATCACCCTATACGAATTTAGTTTTGATAACTTTCACCCGGACCGTAACCGCATCTTTTGTGTGGACGCCCTGTCGTATGGCGGTCATTGGAATTGCGTACCCGGCCCTATGCCGGACGCTATGCGCCGGGAAATGACTGGTTTTGAGACTGTGGCGGCCTATCAGACGTATGAGGCCAGCGTGACGATACCAGGTGGCCCCAAAGAAAAACCGAAAAGCTTTTACGACGCGGGCAGCATCGCTATCGCGGAGCCACAATATTTCGAGATCTTTCGCTACCGGTGGTTAAGCGGAAGTGCCGCGACTTCCCTGGCCATGCCCAACTCGGTCGTGCTTACTGCGGAAAAAGCCAGGCAATACTTTGGCGATCTCGACCCGGACAGGATCATTGGCCGGACCATCTATTACCGGGATTCGCTGATCGTCACAGTGGCAGGTGTCGTCGCTGATTGGACAGGCAACAGTGATTTTAATTTTAGCCAATGGATCTCTTATGCGACGATCCCCGCTAGTTTTCTGAAGAATGAGATAACGCTGGACGGCTGGGACATATTGGATCGTTCCAGCCACGTCATCGTCAAACTGGCAAAGGATGTTAAGCCTTCACAGATGGATGCGCAGTTTACCACCTTTGCCAAACGGCACTTCGGCCCGAAACCGGCGTTCGCTGCCAGTTTGAAACCGTTGTCGGGCAGCCATTTTCACCCACAGTATGGCGGTATGGGCAGAAAGGCCAGCTTGCCGGTCTTGTACATGCTCATGGCCGTGGCAGGCTTTATCCTTATTCTTGCCATTGTCAATTTTGTCAATTTGTCCACCGCGCAATCTATGCAAAGAGCGAGAGAGATCGGCGTCCGAAAGGTACTGGGCGGAAGCAGGTTCGGCATTGCTGTGCAATTTTTTACCGAAACCCTGGTGTTAACGGTTGCTGCAGTGGGTCTTGCGGTGCTGATGGTAAGGCCGGTGTTCAGCGTGTTCGGCGATTTGATACCAGCCGGAGTTAATTTCAGGTTGGATAGTGCTACGCTTTTATTTTTATTGTTGGTAAGCTTGGCTACCACCCTCCTTGCGGGGTTTTATCCGGCGAAGGTGCTGGGGAACTACCAGCCCACGGTGATCCTGAAAGGCATCACTGCGGTGCCGGGCGGCGGAAAAGGGGCGCTGCGCAGAGGGCTTATCGTCTTCCAATTTACCATATCGCTCTTGTTTATTATAGCATCCGTTGTTATTGGTTCGCAACTGCGGTACGTGCTGCAATCGGACCTGGGTTTCAGGACGGATGCGATCATCACGCTAGGCGCCCTGCGTGACAACACTCTAAGTAGTTCATCTTTCGGGTCGGATAAGATCAGGGCCCGGCCACGGGCCACCGATGAGACGGGCAAAACGGTCGTACTGATGGATAAGATCCGGCGACTAGCTGGCGTAGCGCAAGTGATAAGAGAGTGGAGGTCGCCGATGGACCAGGCGCATTCGGGATTCGAGGGCGGAAGACTGAAAGGCAGCGACGACGAGAAGCCGATAAGTATATCCTTTCATTACGGCGACAAAGATTACGTTCCTTTTTATGGGATGAGGCTGGTTGCAGGGCGAAACCTGCTACCTGGCGACAGTACCAGGGAACTGCTGATTAGTGAGGTTTGTGCACATGCATTGGGTTTTGCTGATGTGGGCAAGGTCATTGGCCGGGAGGTAGTGATCGGTCCTGGTGAGGCCTATCCCGTAGCCGGGGTGGTGGCCGATTTTTACGAGAATTCTTTTCACCAGGCCACCTGGCCGGTCATCATCAAACATAATCCCAGGAAGGAGACCACCATTGCGGTCAAGGTCTCTTCGAAGGATATGACCGCCGGCGAGATGAAGACGCTCATTGGCAATATAGAGAAGGAATGGAAGGCCTTGTTTCCCGGTAAGCCGTTTGGCTATTCTTTCCTGGACGACAGCATCGCCAACATGTATGCGGACGATCTTAGGACTGAACGGTTGACCAATGTGGCGATGGGGGTTACTGTTTTTATCTCTTGTTTAGGTCTCCTCGGTCTGGCCATTTTTTCAACGCAAAGAAGAACCAAAGAGATCGGCATCCGAAAGGTGTTAGGAGCCACTGTATCGAATGTTGTGATCATGCTTTGTAAAGATATCGTCCTGTTGATCCTGATCGCCTTGCTGATCGCCAGCCCACTGGCCTGGTACTTCATGCATGGCTGGCTGCAGGGCTTTGCATACCGGACAGCGCTTAGCGGATGGATGTTTGTTGCAGCAGGAGCGGCCGCCATTGGAATAGCGCTGCTTACCGTGGGTTTTCAGGCGATGAGGGCGGCAATGGCTAATCCGGTCAAATCATTGCGTACCGAATGACCTTCACCTGGAACAAACTTCATTACATACTGGAAGTCTCCTTCTATTTAAGGATATCATGACTGCAAGATTATGTTACCACCTCTCCAGGGTGATCGTCAGATCAAATAGTGACGATTACAAATAATCCTAAAAATTATATCTTGCAGATATGAGTATTCCCCGCTTTTTATGTGTCCTGTTATCGGGCTGTTTGGTTATTACTGCCTCGTTCGGACAGGACAGGAATTTAAAATTGTGGTATAACAAGCCTGCCGCTCAATGGGAAGAAACCTTGCCTATGGGTAACGGGAGGCTGGGTATGATGCCCGATGGCGCTGTGACCAATGAAAATATTGTATTAAATGACATAACGCTGTGGTCAGGCTCGCCGCAGGATGCAAACAACTATGGCGCGTATAAAAGGCTGCCGGAGGTAAGACAACTATTGCTGGAAGGCAAAAATGATGAAGCGCAAGCTATAATAAATAAAGATTTTATTTGCAGGGGAGCAGGATCGGGGAACGGCAATGGTGCAAAAGACCCTTTTGGCAGCTATCAGGTACTTGCAAACCTGCATATACGATTTAAATATCCCGGTATGGACAGCAGCAGCATCAATCCTGGCAACTATTCACGGGAACTGTCATTAAAAAATGCCGTGGCGCGCTGTTCCTATAGGGTGAACGGCGTCAACTATACCAGGGAATATTTTACGAGTTTTGGCGACGATGCTGCTGTGATACGGATTACCGCTGATAAACCCGGGCAAATTAACCTGGGTGTTTCAATTGACCGGCCGGAACGTTTTACTGTGGGAACCAGCAGTTCCGGGCTGGAAATATCCGGACAGTTGGATAATGGCACGGGTGGAAACGGAATGCGTTATTACGCACTGGTAAAAGCTAAACTAAAAGATGGAAGGGTTTCCTATAATGGCAATGCTCTTCAAATAAAGGATGCAACTGAAGTAATCCTGTATGTTTCTGCCAAAACCGATTATAAGGGTCCTTTTTATAAAATACAGGCCAAAAAAATAATGGCTGCTGCCTTGGCCAGGCCCTATGCCTCGCAAAAGCAAGAACACAGCAGGAATTACCAAAAAATGTTTAACCGGGTAAGCGTTAGTTTAGGGACAAAGACTGCAGATATGCTGCCGACCGACGAAAGGCTTGCACAATTTCAGCAAGACCCACAATCGGATAACGGACTCCCTGCTCTGTTCCTTCAATTTGGACGCTATTTACTGATTAGCAGTAGCAGGGTTGGCTTGCTTCCTCCTAACCTCCAGGGATTGTGGGCAAATCAGGTTCAAACGCCGTGGAACAGCGATTATCACGTGGACCTTAACCTGCAAATGTGCCATTGGCCCGTGGAGGTGGCGAACCTTTCCGAACTGGACCTGCCTCTGACCGAATTTGTGAGAGGGTTAGTGAAAAACGGCAGCCGTACTGCCAAAGCCTATTACAATGCAGACGGATGGATAGCGCATGTTATTGTCAATGTGTGGGGATTTACAGAGCCTGGAGAGGCTGCCAGCTGGGGAAGTACTAAGGTTGGCCCGGGCTGGTTATCCAATAATCTTTGGAGACATTATTTATTTACCCAGGACAAAGCATACCTGCGCAGCATTTATCCTATCATCAAGGGTGCAGCACAATTTTATAACAGCTTACTGATTAAGGACCCCAAAACAGGCTGGCTTGTCACGTCACCGTCCTCCTCGCCGGAGAACGCCTTTTATATGCCCAATGGCCAAATTGCCAGTATATGTACAGGACCGACCATCGACAACCAGATCATCAGGGAACTATTCGGCAATGTGATCGAGGCGGCATCTTTGCTGCACCAGGACCCCGCTTTTGAAAAATACCTGGCCGGAAGATTAAAACAGGTTCCACCTGCCGGACAGGTTGCAAAGGATGGAAGGCTCATGGAATGGCTGGAAGATTACAAAGAAACGGAACCCCATCATCGTCATATCTCTCACCTATATGGTTTGTACCCGGCATCCCTGATTACCCCTGAAACCACTCCCGGGCTGGCAGAAGCGGGCAGGAAAACGCTGGAGGCCAGGGGCGACGATGGCACCAGTTGGTCGCTTGCTTATAAAATGCTTTTCTGGGCAAGACTACATGACGGCAACCGCGCCTTCAAACTATATAAAGACCTGATGCGGGTGACACGGAAAACAGATATCAATTATGGGGCTGGTGGGGGTGTATACCCGAATCTTTTATCGGCAGGGCCCCCGTTCCAAATTGACGGAAACTGCGGGGGCACTGCCGCCATTGCCGAAATGCTTGTACAAAGTCATGCAGGGTTCATTGACCTGTTGCCCGCAATTCCGGATGCGTGGAAAGAAACAGGAGAGGTCAGGGGGCTAAAAGCACAGGGCAATTATACCGTTAATATGGAGTGGCACAATGGGAAAATAACTGATTTCGGGATCTTCGCGCCATTTCCTAAAAAGGTTAAAGTAAGGGTTAATGGTATCATGAAAACAGTTACAGCAAAAAAATTAAAGGGTTAACAGCTATTCGCCTGGGTTAGCATCATGTGGAAATCTAATCTCCCGCGACCGCCCTACGGTGTACCCACAAGTACAATGGGGAACCAAGTACAATGGGGAACACGGATGACCGGATTAGATGGATTTTTATTTCTGCAGAGCAGAAAAATCCCCGCCTGACCGGACGGGCAGGCGTTTAATCTGTGTCATCCGTGTGCTATATCGAAACAAAAAAGATGTGGGTACACGGTAGGCACACGCCGGGATTTGATTTAGCCTAAGTCATCCCGGGATGCTGATAACATCACCGAAAGCGAATCCATATAGTCGCGTCAATGCACAATTTTTTGATTTTTAATTGTAATAATGGAGCAAAAACGATTGTCGTACGGTTTGCCTGTGGAGGGAGCTATGCCGTGCACTAATTTTATGAATGATGTCTGGGTCAACGGTGAAGTTGATTAAGACTCTTCTGTTAATAGTTCCCTGAATGGTTGGTATTTTCATCATGATCGCTATTCCTTTGCCTGTAACGATTTAGGCTTGGCGATGCGGTGATATTTTATAACTGTCAGCCCACAACCGAAGCCGGTTAAAAAACTAAAGATGAAGATAACAAATAAAAGCCCATAGATATTCGTCGGCTGGAACTGTTGTTGATAGTAGTACACAGGTGAAGTTTAAACGTCCTGCCACCATATTGCCAAACCTTTTGTTAGCGGTTGTTGTTCTTTGTCAACAGGAAGTTTTTGCTTTATTGAAAGTCGGCTGAGATACCAAAAAGTAAGAAGTGGTAAAGCAAATACTTGGAAGAGAAAAACCAACCATGATAATAGGCCTTGTATTTGATTTCCATTTGTTCTTACTAAAATTGCTTGTCCTAAGGGTCCATTGGAAAATACAACCGTACAAAACAAATTCCACCCAAAATGCAAACCGATTGGTAAATAAAGGGAGCTTGTTTTTGCAAATGCAAAAGCCCACGAAAGTCCAACAATCGCTGTCATTAGAAAAGTAATAACCATCATAAATGGATTTCCAAATACGTTGAAAGTGAACCAATGATAGATGCCAAAGCAAACGGCCGAAAGAATACATGCTTTTGTAACACCTAATTTTTTTATTGCGATGTAAAGCAAGGCGCCTCTAAAAATTAATTCTTCATATAAAACAGATACTAAAGTCCATCTTGAACTTTCCAATATTGTTTTTCCAGTCACTTGTTTATTTAATACCCAGCTATTATTAATAAATGCTGTTGTCATTATTTGATATAAAGTACAACAAGAAGCTGCAATTAAAAGTCCGACGCCTAAATTAGCTACTCTTCTTTTTGTAGGTCTAAACCCTAAAACAGAAAGATGCTTTTTGCAAATAAACCAAAGTAAAAGCCATGAAATGATTAGTTCAACTATAATTCCAGCCATTGTGTCAAGATTTGGTTTTTAAGGATGTAAGTGTCGCTCTGCAATAACCCCCAACACATGAATTTATGGTATTATACGCATCAACTAAAAAAAATAATTCACTTATAATCCGTTGTAAACTGATCAATAATTAATATTGTTGTTAGTACAATTTGTTTTGGGATACATCGGATACAGACCAACCTTCCATTCATAAGTCGGGAATGCAATATGGTAACTGCTAACTGACTGATACAATTCCATTAAAGCAACAATTGACCTTATAATTACTTAAAACACTGATTTGATTTTTAGCAGCATGGGTTGTATCATAAACGGACAGTTTTTGTATCGTAAACGAACAAACCCGTATTTGATAATGCAACTACCACATTGTAAATCATTTATATGATTATCCGGCACTCTCTTGGCACACAATTCCCACAAGTCCTACCCTTACATTTCAATGAATTATTAATATACTATGATCAGAAATTTCTTCAAAGTCGCTTACCGGAACCTGCTGCGCAATAAAGGGTTTTCGGCAATCAACATTACAGGTCTTGCAACAGGTATGGCTGCCGCGGTACTTATTTTGCTGTGGATACAAAACGAACTTAGCTACGACGGGTTTCATAAAAACAAAGACAGGATATACGAAACATGGAACTGCGTAGCATTTGATGGCAGGCGCTCGTGCTGGAATAGCGTATCTGCATTAACGGCCCGTGCGCTGGAAAAAGATTTGCCTGAAGTAGAACGTGCGGTAAGGGTGGTCAATAACAATAGTGTTCTTTTTTCAGTTGGTGATAAAAAAATAATGAAGTGGGGAAACACCGTTGATACCGGCTTTCTTCAAATGTTCAGCTTCCCGATGCTGAGCGGTAATCCTTCCACAGCGCTGAATGATATGCATTCGGTGGTGCTTACTGAAAAGACAGCTAAAAGTTTATTTGGCGAGGAAGAGGCAATGGGAAAAATCATAAAAATTGAGAACAAAGATAATTTCACTGTTACCGGTATTCTAAAAGATTTGCCTGAGAATTCAAGGTTCAATTTTGAATACTTATTGCCCTGGTCCTATATAAAATATGAGGAGGGACAGGATCTGGGCTGGCACGATAACAGCATTCCTACTTATGTGATGCTAAAGCCAAATGCAAACTATGCTGCTGTGGCTGCTAAAATAAAAGGATTAAAACAAAAGTATGATGCTGAAGCAAAAACGATGAAATGGGAGCTGTTTATTTACCCGCTTAGCCGCTGGCGTTTGTATTCAAGCTTCACCAATGGCGTGGAAGATAGTGGCGGACGCATGACATTTGTTAAACTCTTTGGAACTATTGCTGCGTTTATATTACTGATCGCCTGCATCAATTTTATGAACCTGAGTACCGCAAGAAGTGAAAAACGGGCGAAGGAAGTGGGTATACGAAAAGTAGTGGGCGCTCAGAAAAGTTCCCTTATCAGCCAGTTTATCGGGGAATCTGTTTTCCTGGCCTTCCTGGCAGGTATTGCAGCTATCATTATTGTTCAGATAAGCTTACCCGGCTACAACCAGCTTACCGATAAAAAACTATTCATAAACTTTGGCAATATTTATACATGGGTTGCATTTACCGGGTTTATCCTGTTCACTGGTTTGTTAGCCGGCAGTTATCCTGCATTCTTTCTTTCATCTTTCCAGCCCATTAAAGTATTAAAGGGCACATTTAAAAAAGCAAATGCCCTGGTAACGCCAAGAAAAGTACTGGTTGTATTGCAGTTCACATTTGCCACCATGCTTATCATCTGCACCATTATTATAAAACAACAGATAGACTATGCCCGTGACCGTGAGACTGGGTATAACAAAGACAATCTCGTTTACCATTTCATGACGGGTGATATACCTAAGAACTACGCACTGATAAAAAATGAATTGCTTGCATCAGGTATTGCCAAATCGATTACAAAAACAAACTCTCCGCTTACTGAAAGGTGGAGCAATGGATACGGGCAGGATTGGGAAGGAAAGAGCCCCAATGATAAAACATCTTTCGACCGGTATTTATCAGATGAAGGGTTGGGTGTTACCGCAGGTTTACATTTTATCCAGGGCCGTGATTTCGATTTGAAACAATTTCCTACTGATTCAACAGGGCTGATTATAAATGAATCATCGCTGAAAATTATGAAGTTTAAAGACCCGGTTGGCAAAATAGTAGGGGACCTTGGCATAAAATGGCATATTGTGGGGGTTATTAAAGATTTTATTCTTACCAGCCCTTATGAACCAACAAGGCCGATATTGATATGCGGTGCCAGGAGCAGGTTCATGAGTTTCTACACAATGCAAATAAAACTAAACGGGAATAATCCTACTGCACAAAACCTGCAAAAGGCAGCAGCTATTTTCAAAAAATACAACCCGGAATATCCATTTGATTATAAGTTCATAGACGAAGCCTATGCACAGAAATTCGAAAATGAACAACGCCAGGGGATTTTAGCAGGTTTATTTGCAGGACTTACCATTTTTATTTCATGCCTTGGTTTATTTGGTCTTGCTACCTATATGGCGGAAAACAGGATAAAGGAAATTGGCGTGCGGAAAGTGTTGGGCGCATCTGTAACCGGCATTACTACATTATTATCTAAAGATTTTGTAAAACTGGTCATTATCTCATTTGTAATAGCAGCGCCATTATCCTATTGGGCTATGTTTAAATGGTTGCAGGATTATGAATACCGTGTCCCTATTCAATGGTGGGTATTCGCGGTTACTTGTTTCTTATCAGTAGTAATTGCCATATTTACTGTTAGCTACCAGGCTATCAAAGCGGCATTGGCGAATCCGGTGAAAAGCCTGAGAACAGAATAAGTTGCTGAAGCTTTTTAAGGTTAGCTGCTGGCGCCCGAGCTCATTTTATCGTTCATCAACTGGCTAATACAAATAATACGATTTTTCAAACTCCTGAAACTATTGATTTCCAGCTGCTGATTCATTGTTTTCCGGAGAAAAAATGATGAATGTTTTTACATTCAGGCCTGACTTGCATTCCGGGAATAAAACAAATAGGCGGCTTACTATTACTCAAACTGATACCAGTACCCGGCCGGCCCTGAGGCCAACGAATTAAAAGCGATAAAAAATTTTGCCGGACAACAATGCTTCTGATTTGGGACGGTAAGCTTTTTGTAGCAATTCAATATTTTCAGCTTTTATAAGGTCTCCATTAACCTTACACAACTTGTGCTGAAAATTAAGGTTTCCCCATTTGGCTGTTGTTCACCTCATCATTGAAAAGATTTGCTGCCAGCAGCCCTGGATTTTTAAAAGGAAATTAAGTTGCTAAAAATGTTAGCAATTTGTAAAATTACCTTATCTTTATATGTGCAGCAAAACTGCACTGAAATAAAAAAATACAGGCGTCTATGCTGGGTTTATTTGATGAAAAGCTTTTGTTTGATGCCGGCAGGAAAACCATTACCCATTTTGAGATGCCGGATGCGGGTATGACACTCCGCGAACAATTTTTTGAAAAAGAGGCATCCGACAGGTTCTATGAAGTTTTACTTGCCCAGACTCCCTGGCGACAGCGTGAAAGAAAAATGTATGATAAAATGGTGCTTGATCCCCGGCTGACCGCCTGGTATGATAACCATGAAAATAACTGGGCCCCGGAATTGCTGGCCATTAAAAACAAGATAGAAACAGCTTGCGCCATACAATTCAATTGTGTGTTGCTGAACCTGTACCGCGATGGCAAAGATTCCGTCAGCTGGCACAGCGATACAAAACCCGCTTCCGGTCACCAGCCCATTGCATCTGTCAGCTTTGGACAAACCCGGCCTTTTTATGTACGCCATAAATTTAATAAAGACATCAAACCCTTTAGTGTTCCGCTTACACACGGATCTTTTTTGTTAATGCCGGCTATTATGCAGGAATACTGGGAACACCATATCCCAAAAACCAGCAAGCCGGCAGCGCCCAGGATCAACCTGACTTTCCGGGTAAGGGATTAATATTACTGACAGCATTTCAAATAATTTAATAAAAACATGGTTCCCTTCCGCCATATCGCCCATTTTGATCTCGACAGTTTCTTTGTTTCTGTTGAACAACTGAAAGATGCAAGGCTGAAGGGAAGACCGATTGCAGTGGGGGGTACCAGCGATCGCGGTGTCATTGCTTCCTGCAGCTATGAAGCAAGAAAATTTGGCGTTCATTCCGCCATGCCGGTAAGACTGGCCAAAAGGCTCTGCCCCGAACTGCTGATGGTAAAAGGAGATTACGAAGCATACAGCAGGTATTCCACCCAGGTAACGGATATTATTGCCGACAGTGTTCCGCTATTTGAAAAATCATCCATCGATGAGTTTTATATTGATCTAACGGGAATGGATAAATTTTTTGGCGCCGAGAAGTATACCGATGAACTGGGCATAAAAATTAAAAAAAACAGCGGCCTCACTATTTCGCACGCGCTGGCTTCCAATAAACTTATCAGTAAAGTAGCCACCAATGAAGTTAAACCTGCCGGCCGGATAGCGGTACCATTTGGCGGGGAAAAAGCTTACCTGGCACCCATGCCCATCCGCAAACTACCCATGATTGGAGAAAAGACGGGGGAGTTGTTACGGCAGATGGGTGTAGCCACCATTGATATCTTAAGCCAGGTACCACTGGAAATGATGACCAACCTGCTGGGCAAAAACGGTATTGAATTATGGCGGCGCGCCAATGGCATCGACGAAACACCGGTTGTGCCTTACCGCGAGGCCAAAAGTATCGGCACCGAAAATACCTTTGATGCCGATACCATTAATATAGAATTCCTGCACAAAGAACTGGTGCGCATGACCGGCAAAATTGCTTTCGAACTGCGCAGCAATAACCAACTGGCGGGTTGCATCACGGTAAAGATCCGGTACAGTGATTTTCAAACAGTAACCAGGCAGGCAATGATCCCTTATATGGCTTCTGATCATTTGCTCCTGCAAAAAGCAAAGGAATTATTCACGCAATTGTATGAACGTCGTTTACTGGTAAGGTTAATAGGTGTAAGGCTCAGTCACCTGGTACCCGGTAATTACCAGATTCATTTGTTTGATGATACACAGGAACAGATTAAACTCTACCAGGCCGTAGACAGTATAAAAAAACAATTTGGCGAAAATCTTTTAATGCGTGCCGCATGTATCTGAACTGTAAAACATATTTCAGTTTCAAGTACGGCACTTTTGAAACCGGAGAACTGGTGAAGGCTGCCGCAGAAAAAAATGTCTCAGCAATCGCACTCACCAATATCAATAATACCTGCGATGCCTGGTATTTTGTAAAAAAATGCCGGGAACAGCAGATCAAACCCGTGCTGGGTGCAGAGATACGCAATGGCAATAACTTCCTCTACCTGTTGCTGGCCCGTAACAATGAAGGTTTTTTACATATCAACCATTTTTTATCTGAACACCTGCAGCAAAAAATTGATTTTCCTGTTGCGCCAGTCCTTAACAAAAATGTATTTGTGATCTATCCTTTGGAGAAGAACGTGCATGATTTACAGGAGCAGGAATTTATTGGCGTACAGCCAACCGAAGTAAATAAACTGTTTATGCAACCCGTACAACAGTATGCCGGCAAATATGTGATCCGCCAGCCGGTAACGGTACAGGATCGTAAACGGTATGAATTGCACAAACTCTTACGGGCCATGGATTGTAATCTCCTGGAAACACAGGTAACAAAACAGGATATGGCGGCGCAGCACGAATTTTTCGTGTCGCCGGCAAGGTTGTTTGAAAAGTTTTCGCGCTACCCGTTTATTGCTGCCAATACCATGCGTTTACTGGAAAGCTGTTCGGTTGATATGGAATTCGGGAAAGACAAGACCAGGAAAATTTATACGGCTTCAATGGAAGATGATCGACGCCTGCTTGAAAAACTGGCGCTGGATGGTTTGAAAAAAAGATACGGCATAAAAAATAAGGAAGCGGTTAGCAGGGTAGCCAGTGAATTAAAAGTGATTGATACCATGGAATTCAATGCCTACTATTTAATTACCTGGGATTTGATAAGACAGGCAAAAAGTCGTGGTTTTTTTCATGTGGGGCGGGGAAGTGGCGCCAATTCTATTGTTGCTTATTGCCTGGAAATAACAGAGGTAGATCCCATCGCACTCAATCTGTATTTTGAACGATTTCTTAACCAGTTTCGTTCATCGCCGCCGGATTTTGATATTGATTTCAGCTGGAAGGATCGTGATGAAATGATCGATTATGTTTTCCGCCGCTATGGTGCACAGCATGTCTCTTTGCTCGGCTCCTTTTCCACTTTCCGTTACGATGCCGCAACCCGTGAGCTGGGTAAAGTATTTGGCTTGCCCAAAGCAGAGATTGACCGCCTGCAATGGTTGCGTGAACCGGAAGACAATGTACATGAAAAAATTCTCCGGAATGCGGCTTTGATACAGGGGTTTCCCCATCATATGAGCATTCATGCCGGTGGCATGCTTATCAGTGAATTACCTGTTCACCAATATACAGCTACTGAAATGCCGCCCAAGGGTTTTGCCACTTCCCAGATAGATATGCATACCGCCGAAGACATCGGGCTTTTTAAATTAGATATACTGAGCCAGCGCGGGCTGGGGCATATAAAAGAAGCAGTAGAACTGGTGTTGAAAAACAAACAGCTTACCATAAATATACAGGATGTAGAAAGCTTTCAAAAAGATCCGCGCATCAATGAAAACCTGCGCATTGGCAACAGCATTGGTTGTTTTTATATTGAATCGCCCGCCATGCGGCAATTGCTGTACAAACTGGATTGCCATGATTATGCTACCCTGGTGGCGGCCAGTTCTATCATTCGTCCCGGCGTATCACAAAGCGGCATGATGGAACAATATATTTTTCGCCACCATAACCCGGATAAGTTTACCTATATCCATACTGCCATGGAAGAAATTTTGAGCGAAACACATGGCATCATGATTTACCAGGAAGACGTGATAAAAGTGGGCCACGAGTTTGGCGGATTAGACAAAGGCCAATGTGATCGGCTGCGCAAAGGCATGAGCGGTAAATCAAGGGGGATTGATCCTTTTACCGAACTGGAACCACAGTTCTATACCAACTGCCGTGCAAAGGGTTTCAGTGAACAGGTGATCCTGGAAGTATGGCGGCAGATGAAAAGTTTTGCCGGCTATTCTTTCAGCAAAGCACATTCGGCATCTTTTGCCGTTGAAAGTTACCAGAGCCTGTTTCTTAAAACATATTATCCCATGGAGTTTATGGTGGCCGTAATGAATAATAACGGTGGGTTTTATGGTAAAGAAGTATATTACCAGGAGCTTTTGCAAACAGGCGCCATCGTGCTTTCGCCCTGTATCAATAACAGCGATATACTTACAAATATTAAAGATACTACCGTGCACCTGGGATTATACATGATTGACGGGCTTAACAGTGAATTCATGGAAGCCATCACAGAAGAAAGAAAACGGCATGGCCTGTATAAAAACCTGGTTGATTTTATTGAACGTTTACATCCCGATATCTCACAGCTTAACCTCCTGATTCGCATCAATGCATTCCGGTGCACCGGTAAAAACAAAAAAGAATTAATGTGGGAAGCAAACTTCCTGCAGAAAAAGAATAAGGGCAGGGTAGACATGCCAATGCTTTTTAAAGAAGCGCCCGTAAAATTTTTCCTTCCCCAGTTAATACAGGCGCCGCTGGATGATGCGCTGGATGAAGTGGAACTCCTGCATTTTCCATTGCGCAATCCTTTTGAACTGGCAGCTGATAATCCTTCTCAATTTATTACTGTTGACCAGTTTTCAGCACATATTGGCAAAGAAGTTACCGTTATGGGTTATTTGGTCACCGTAAAACAAAGTACTACCAAACATGGCGATCAAATGATCTTCGGTACTTTCTATGATCATAAAATACAATGGCTGGATACGATTCACTGGCCCGGCGTATTAAAAAACAACCCGGTGAGCGGCCGCGGATTTTATGCATTAACGGGCAAGCTGATGGTGAGCTATGGAAAATACAACCTCGAAATTACTTCTTCGCGCAAACTGGGTATTCTTGACAGGACAGATAAGATCAACGAACTGTTTTATAAGGACAGGACTTACCTGGAGCATGTAAGACTGGTTGCTTAAACCTGCATGAATTATATTATGCAGCAAACGCGTAATTACCAGCAAGCTGATTGAATCTTTGAATGTCCGGAGAAGGACTGCAGGCAAGTGGTCAATCACTCCCTGTCATGCTGCAAGCATCCCGTGGACATGCCATAGCAAGATGATGAATATTTGCAAGCCCCTTTAAATAAAATCTCCACAGGATGCTTGCAGCATGACAAGCAAGGGCGTAATAAATGGCAGGCAGATCGAATGACGGAAAGCCTGAGACCTGTCACTCACTCCCTGTCATTCTGTAAGAAACCCGTGGATATGCCATAGCAAGATGATGAATATTTGCAAGCCACTT
>Ga0193753_10000674_pt1 | contig 32579 bp, 27 predicted proteins | sample H1c2metaG_FD_144925 | JGI IMG/M metagenome (GOLD analysis project Ga0193753, IMG submission 144925) | Soil microbial communities from a riparian zone of the East river system, Colorado, United States - H1c2 | ecosystem: Environmental > Terrestrial > Soil > Riparian zone | place: USA: East...
CAAAGACACGTCGAGTTTAGCCACCAATGGCGTGTTTTGGACGGCTAAACTCGACGTGTCTTTGACCAATGATCACTTCGTCGCGCACAGCCTGCCGAACGTTTACCAGATAACGATTCCCTCCGCTGAATTCGCATTCGGCCAGAGCAACATCGTGGTTTGGGAAGATGAGAAGTGGATGAATCATCCACCGGGCGCAACCTTCACTTCGGTGTCGAACGCGCTGACCACCAACGCGGGATGCTTCTGGACTGACGGGAGCATCATCTACGTTCATCCGTTCGACGACAGCAATCCGGCCAGCGACGGGAAGGTTTACACACGTTCGGTGGCACGCAGCACAGATGGATTTTTGGCCGGGATCAGTCTGGCTGCAGCCAACATCAACATCCGGGACATCCGTGCGGGCAAGACGTGCATGGTTCGCGCCACCGACAATCTGGACGCGCTGGCGTCTTATGTAGTTTCTGGCGAAGGCGGCTTCGGCGGAACTTCAATTCTCGCGCATTGCGAGCTATTTTACGGCTCGAAACACATTCTTGGATTGGTCGGCGACGCGAACAATTCCGACATCACCATTCAGGACGTGCAAGCCGAACAAGGTTCGCCCACGGCCAGCCAATCGCCGTTGGTCAGCTTCATGTCAGGCGCAGCGAAGAGCAATAATGTGCATCGCTATGTGAACGTTCGCGTGAGCAAACCCTCCGGACTGATTGGCTCCACGAATGGCACGACGGATTTTGTCGGCTCCACGATGTTGATGCACAACAGCGGCAGCGGCGTGCAGTTTCGCGAAGTTGTTTTCGCTGATTGCAACCTTGCCGGGACTGTCGGCTGGGGCATTTGTTCCAATGCTTACGTGACGAACTGCGTCTTGGGAGCGGTGCAACCTTCGGCGGTGGTGAGCAACATCATCGTGGGCACAAAGTTCAAGGGACACGGGGTGAGTCTGATCTACAACAGCGTCGCCAATACTCTGGTGCGCAACTGCATCGCCATTCACACGAACCGGTTTGTAGGCGGGCAATGGACCGGATGGTTGCTGCAAGGCAACGTCACCATCGAGAACAGCACCATCGATCTCCGGGGCGTGCCGCCGTTGCACGCAAATCAGAATGCCGGAGTCCTTAATCGCTGGGGCGCGTTGAATCTCGTGTTCAGAAACAACATCGTGATCGCCGGTCCTGAAACGAATCAATACACCGTCTTTCAGGGCTTCACGACGAACGACACATTGGCCACGAGCAACAATGTTTATCTGCTCGGCACTTCGAATTGGGTGGCGGCGGCTTACACTGATTCGTCCGGGGTTTCGGCCCGCACATTTGCGCAGTGGCAATCACTTGGCTTCGACGTGAACAGCCTGAATGCCGATCCGCGTCTGACTGCGGATTACCACCCGCTCGGCGATTCGCCCGTGCGCGACTTCGGCGTGAATCTAGGCGTCGCGCAGGATTTCACAGGCATGTGGTTCGGCGATCGAAATGATGCGGGGGCCTTCGAATACGTCGATCCGAACGAGGGAGTGACGAGATTGATGGCAACGTCATTGGCCGCCACGAACCTTTCCTCCACCAACCTCATGCTCTCATGGAACTACGCAGGCGCGCTGACTTCTGATTTGGATTTTCGTCTGTTCGCCACCGCCACTTTCACCAACTGGACCTGCATCGCGACCTCTGTGAACAACCATTTCTTTGTCGATCGCGCTGCCATCCCTTATCGATTTTTTATTGTCACGGCTCGTTCTGGAGGAACGGAGCGGCCGAATCCATCCAGCTTTTCCGAAAAGTAATTTCGCTCGGATAAGTGTGGGTGCATCCGGCGCGTCCAACAAAATCTAAATCGTAGCTGAAACGGTTGCCAAAACTCCCCATTACCATCCTCATCGCCGCGCGCAACGAAGCGGCCAATATCGCGCGATGCCTTCAATCGCTGCACCGCGCCGAACGCGTCGTGGTGCTCGATTCGCAAAGCACCGACGACACGGCCTCCATCGCCCAACGGTTAGGCGCGGACATCGTTCAGTTCAGTTACACGGGCGGGTATCCGAAGAAGCGGCAATGGGCGCTCGACACGCTCACCTTCCCATCGCCTTGGATTCTTCTACTGGATGCGGATGAAGTCGTGCCTGACGAACTGTGGCGGGAAATCGAAACGGCGCTTTCCGACGGCGATCTGCCGGCCGCGTTCCTGATCAAAAAAGAGTTTCACTTCCTGGGCCGGCGCTTTCGGCACGGAGGTTTTTCTCACGCGGCGGTGCTCTTGTTCCGCCACGGCCATGCCCGCTTCGAACATCTGCTCGATGAAATCGGCAGCGGCCTGGACATGGAAGTTCACGAGCGGGTGATCGTGGAAGGCCGCGTGGGTCGTCTGCGGACGCCGCTCATTCACGAAGATTTTAAGGGACTCGAGGCCTACCGGGAACGGCATCATCGCTACGCCACGTGGGAGGCGGCCCTGCGTCATCACTTCCTGGCCACCGGCACGTACGGGAAGGAAACCATCCAGCCGCGCCTGTTCGGCAACACGCAGGAGCGCCGGAGATTTCTGAAGAAGGTCGTGATTCGATTGCCGTTCGAGCCTGCCGTTTGGTTTGCTTATCATTATCTCTTGCGCGGCGGTTTCCTGGAGGGACGGCCCGGTTTCATCGCGTGCCGGATTCGCGCTCAATATATTGCCGAGGTGCGGACGAAACTCCGTGTGCTGCAACGCGGAAACCCCGAGGTCGCGAAGCCGTCTGTGGCAGCGAATCGCAAGCGCCTGAAATGGTTCGCGGGTTTGTTGGCTCTGTGCGTTCTCAGTGTCCTGGCCGGCGTTCTCTTTGACGACGAACTGTTGTGCGTTCGTTCCCGTTTGCAACCCGGCGATGCCATCGTGGTCTTGGGAGGCGAACCCGTCATTCGCGTGGCCGCGGCCGCGGCGCTGGCCACGAATGGATTCGCGGCGCGAGTGATTGTGTCCGGCGCGGGGGATTGTGAAGACAATCGCCGGTTGCTGGAAAAACTGGGCGTTGCTCCCCGGAACATCGAAGTGGAATGCGATTCAGGCACCACGGAGGAGAACGCGCGTTTCACGGTGGCGCGCCTTCGGAAGCACGGTTGCCGGCGCGTCATCATCGTCACGTCGTGGTTCCACTCCCGCCGCGCGCTGAGTTGCTTTCGGCATTATGCGCCCGAGATGGAATTCATCTCCGCGCCCGTTGCGCGCGCCAAACCTTTCCGCGACGAGCGCCATTATATCGGCGCGGAATATTTGAAAACGGTTTGGTACGTGATGCGTTTCGGCATCGTCCCCAGCCTCTCGCCATGAAAAATTTTCGCGACGTGGAGGATTTTCCTTTAAGTGGGTCAGGGTTTTCACCGATAATGCCCTCATGTTCCTGAAGAGCTTGGCTTTGTCCCTCGCATTGGCGTTAACCTCGCAGGCTGCGCTGACGATCGAAAATTACGATCAGCTTTACACCCAGGATTTCGACAGTCTCGGAACGGGAAGCTCTTCGTGGACCTATCCGGCAGGCATCATCGCCCTCCCGAATTGGTTCTCCAGCGAGGAAGAGATCACGGCCGGCAATGGTTCGGATACGGGCGCAGGACTTTACAATTTGGGATCGGGTGGTTTCCCGCACACCGGTCGCTCTTTGGGCAGCGTGGGCGGTACCGTCACTTTCGGAATTCAGTTTAACAACGGTACGGCCGGAGAAATCACTTCAATGACGGTGAGTTACTACGGCCAGACATGGCGCGCGGGCAGTGCCGTGAATCGCCTGGCCTTTGAGTATTTCGTGGGCGATGCGGGAGTGGTGGATTCAGAAGTGGCCGGCTGGGTTCCTGTGACCGCGCTCAATTACAGTTCCGGCCTAACTGGGACCGAACAGGAGTTGACGGCTAATATCGAAGGTTTGCACATCGCTGCGGGACAGGATTTCTGGTTCCGATGGGCTGATTCCGCTTCCCCCGGCGCAGACGCTACCCTCGGCATTGACGACCTGACGCTTACCGCTGTCCCCGAAACTTCGTTCTATTCCCTGGCCGCCGTTGGTTTCCTTGGTTTGGTCATCGCTGGCCGCGAGTGCCGCGCCCGTTTCGCCCGCCGCACTCGGGCCTGAGTGTCCATCGTTCGAATTTTCTCCAGCTTCTCCCGCGTTTCTTTCTGTGGGGCGCGTCGCTCCGCGCGCGTCGATCTTCGGTCGAAATCTGCGGAAACTACATTTCTTTCCCAATTCGCGGCGCGCCCCACTTTCATGCCCCAACGTTCCTTGCACCACCTGCACTTCATTCACTGGTGCAAAAACGGTGCAAAAGGGTGCAAAGCAAAACGCCCGCCGGCCCGCATCGATCCGAAAATGAGATTCTCTTCGCTCCATTCTTCATTTCCTTCGTTGCCTTCTGTTAAAGTTCACCTCGCCTGCAAAATCCGTAATCATGAAACTTCGCGCGGGAGGGGCAACGATTTGAAGTGCGGTAACTTGTCACCGCTTTCGCCGCTTGGACGACTTGTCGGCCAGGCAGAGCCGCGTTCAGCGGCTCGCGATATGAGGCACGCGCCTCCCAATCCGACGGCGACAAGTCGCCTGCCGAAAGCGGTGACGAGTCACCGCACTCCACATCATGTGGTTGCGGCACCAACTGCGTTAGGTCCCTCTGCGGTTTGAACTGAATGGTCACGGCTTAGCAGCATGAATTTTCAGCCATCAACTTGCGGGGCGAAGACAAGCTTCCGCTTGTCTCCGCACGGTTGGGCGGCGGCGGGCATTCTTCTCTACACGTGGTTCACCGTCATCCGTCACTTGCGCGTCGAGTGGACGTTGAACGAGCAATACAGCTACGGCTGGGCCATTCCGTTCCTCTGCGCCTTTCTGTTTTGGAAGCGCTGGCAAAGCGCCCCAACCCTCGAATCTTCTACGCTCCTACCTGCGCCTCCTTCCGTCCGTCTCTTGATATCCGCCGCGCTGTTCCTGCTGGCCCTGGCCTTCATCGTCACGCGCCTGATCGAAGAAGCGAATCCCGACTGGCGCCTCGTCAGTTGGATGCTCGCAGGCGAAGCCGTTTCGTTGTCGCTGCTGCTGCTCTATGCGTGGCGTGGATTTTCCGCTCTCCGGCAGTTCGCAGTTCCCGTCGTGTTTTTTCTCGTTGCCGTTCCGTGGCCGACGTTCCTCGAACACTCCGTCATTCAAACCCTCACGCGCGCGAACGTCAGCATCACCGTCGAATTCTTGAACTGGTTTGGTTTTCCCGCGTTGCGCCACGGCAACGTCATCGAGACCGCCGGGGGCCTCGTGGACATCGACACCGCATGCAGCGGTGTTCGTTCCTTGCAGGCGTCGTTCATGATGGCGCTCTTTTTCGGTGAGCTAAAGCGTCTGAGCGTTCAACGGCGGCTTGCCTTATGCGGCGTCACCATCGCGTTGGCCATGTTCTTCAATGCGACGCGAACGATTTTCCTCTCCGTGGTCACGGCCAACAGCGGCTCGGCCGCCACGGCGCGCTGGCATGATCCCGCGGGCATCATCGTCCTCCTCGCTTGCTTCACCGCCGTGTGGGCCGCTGCCGCCTGGATGGGACGCGGCGCCGCCCAACGCGAGGCGAATGTTGCGTCCAATCAGGCCCGCGTCGTCGCGTCGTCGCGCCTTGGCGTTCATCCCCGGTTTTCCCTGGCGCTTGTCGTGTTGGTCGTGATGGGTGAAATCGCGGTGCAAACCTGGTATCGCTCCGCCGCGCCCGTTTCTTCGCTCGATTGGAACGTGGCGTTGCCGCAAGAGAATTCCACTTTCAAGTCCATTGAAGTCCCGGCGGAAACGGTCCGCATCTTGCGCTTCACGGAGGGCCAGTCTGCCAGATGGAAAAATGCGGACGGCACGCAATGGCAGTTTTTTTTCTTTCATTGGGCGCCAGGGAGGACTGCGGTAAACCTCGCGCGCAATCACACGCCGGAGATTTGTCTTCCCGCCGCCGGCCACAAGTTAACGACCCTCACCGAGACGAAATCCGTGGCCCTCGGCGCCGCGACAGTTGCATTCCGTTCCTTCGTGGCCGGCACGAGCGAGCGTCCGCTGTTCGTGTTTTATTCTCTCTGGGAAGATGGCGCGACTGAGCAGCAGTCCGGCGCGCAAACTCTCACCGTCGAGAGCCGATGGAACGCCGTGCGAACGCGCCGCCGGAATCCCGGCCAGCGTGTGATCGAAATTGCCATTTCAGGCGCGCGAGATCTCGCGCACGCCGAAGCTTCCTTGCGAACAGAGCTTCCCAGGCTCGTCCAAATTCAGCGCCGCCCTCAATAGTCGTACAGCCCCGCGTCCCGGCTGTAACTTCCACTCCCGCCTCCGCCACTTCCTCCGCCCTCCTCGCCCATCAGATCCCCGAACACATCTCCCATGTCCGCTTCGATCCTCTCCGGGTCTTCGCCCGCTTCCAAACGTTTGATCGCCACGTCCATTTCTTTCGGCATCGAGCCGGCAGGCATCACGTCCTTCATCTTCTTCATCAAGTGCGCGAGATGACGCGGATTGTTCTCGTCCAGATGCTCCATCTCTCCTTCCAACTCTGACATCGCGCGCATGATGCGCGGGTCATCCATGTCCGGCATCGGTCCGTCCGCGTCGTCGGCGCCCGTGCCCGTGCTGGCGACCGGCTCCTTCGCGCCGCGCGGCATGGCGAAGGCGCTCACCTGCTTGACCATCTTCTTGCTCCTGCACCTCGGACACGTGGGCGCCTTCTCTGGATTCAATCGCTTCGAAAGGAAGCTGAAAATCACTCGGCACTTCGGACAGGCAAATTCGTAAATCGGCATACGCTGTTTTCGGGAGATCCATTACACGAACTCGCGGCTTCAATCCAGCCCCAGCAAATGAAACGTCGTTTCCAGCGTGCTGCCAGTTTGCGACTGGCAGAAGCAGCTACATTCGAGACATCTGAGTCTCTCTTTCTCATCGCCTTGAATCGAGGACCGAACTGCGGTTGCAAACCGGCACCACGTTATGCACGACCTAAAGCATTGGCGTCTCTCCCTCCTCGCACTACGGTGTGCCCCGGTGTTGGATGTGGAACAAAATCGGAAGGCCCGCAACTATTCGCGAACGGAAATCGTGCGGCGCATTTTGTGGAGCTGCGTTCAACCGCTCTTCCGCTTCAGCCCGCGGCCGTGTTTCGGCTGGCGAAGATTTCTTCTCCGCTGCTTCGGCGCCAACATTGGCCGCGAGGTCCACATCTACCCCAGCGTTACGGTGACCATTCCCTGGAACCTCCAAGTCGAAGATTACGCCGCCGTCGGCGATCACGCGTTCATCTACAATCTGGGCCGCGTTTCCATTGGCGCGCGTGCCACCATTTCGCATCGCGCCCACCTGTGCGCCGGTACGCACGATTACTCGAAAGCAGATTTCCCGTTGCTCCGTCCGCCGATCCGGATTAGGGAACTCGCATGGGTGTGCGCCGATGCCTTCATCGGTCCCGGCGTCACCGTCGGAACTGGGGCCATTGTGGCCGCCTGTGCCGTCGCCGTAAAAGACGTGGAGCCGTGGACCATTGTAGCTGGCAACCCGGCGAAGTTTATCAAGGAGCGTGTTCCCAATGATCGGACAACCGGGACAACCGGCTGAGATAACTCGCGCCCGATTTAGCGCTGTCGATCTGGCCAAGCTGGCCGCGGCGGCGGCGGTCGTGTGGATTCACGTTGTGAGTTGCGACGCATCGCAAGAACTTCTCCCGCTCTGCCGTTTCGCCGTTCCATTCTTCACCTGCGCCGCGGTTTATTTTCTTCTCCAGAAAATTTCCTTCGAAAAAATTCCCGTGCGCGACTACTGCCTGCAACGGGCGCGCCGGCTCTACCTGCCCTTTCTGTGGTGGAGTGGCGTGTACCTTGCCGCGCGGTTTTTGAAACATGCCGTGACTGGATTCGGATCACCCATCGTGTTCTCCCCGGCGCTGTTGCTGAACGGCACCGCGCATCACCTTTGGTTTCTTCCCTTCATTTGCCTGGCCTCGATGGCAACGCTCCTGGCTGTAAAATGTCTCGGACATCCGCGCGAAGGCCGCGAACCTTACTGGGTACTGGCTTTGGCGGGCGCCGGTATGTTGCTCGCCCGCACGCCGTGCCCTGTGATCATTGAAACGAAAGAATTCCCGCTCAGCTATTTCATCGATCATGCGTGGGACGTCCTTCCCGCCGTCTTTTTTGGCGCGGCGCTTTTCTGGCTATTGCGCATCTTCCGCCCCGGCCTCGTGGCGCGGGGTTTCGCACTTTCTCTCGTGCTGATTTCCGTCGCCTGGGAATTTATCTATGACGTGAACTCCATCTCTCCGCATCTCGCCGGCGCGTCCCTGTTATTTTTCACCGCGACCCAGGTGAATCGGGACTGGATGAAATCCATCTGGCCGTGGGCGCAGCTCGCCTTCGTCATTTATCTCGTGCATGTGCTTTTCGTGGAGGCGCTGCAAACGGTGTCCGTCCGTTTCGGCGGCGAAAAATCTTTGCCCGCCGACTTGTCGATTTGGGCGTTGTCCCTCGTCGTCTCTGGAATCATCGCCCGTCTCATCTCCCGCTTCCGCAGCCTCGCCTGGGCTTTCCCGCGGTGATGGCTGTCGCGCCAACCCGCTTTGGTCGAAAAGTGTTTCGCGTCTCGCCAATGAATCAGAAAATCCTGACACTCCGGCCGCGTTGGCCAAATCCATTCTCTTCATCAATCGAGTCTATCCGCCGGACTACGGCGCGACCGGACAACTATTAGCCGAACTGGCAGACGCGTTGGTCCAAAACGGATGGAAGGTGTCCGTCGTAGCCGCTCATCAAACCGGGGGCGATTCACAAACGAGCCGCGCTCCCGCCGACGTCAGTCTCCCGCAACCCGCCGTTCACCGCGTTCGCGGACTGGCCTTCACGCGCGCCTCGAATTGGCAGCGTGCCCTGAGCTACGCGTCCCTGTATCCAGCGATCCTCTGGCGCGTGCTTCGCCTGCCGCGCAACGAGGTGGTGGTCACGCTGACTGATCCGCCGTTGCACTTGTTGCTCGGTCCCGTGATCCAATTCTGCAAACGCTCGCGCCTCATTCACTGGGCGCAGGACGTTTATCCGGAAGTGGCGGAGGAACTCGACGTCTTGCGCAAAGGCGGTCTGGCCGCACGCCTCTTGCGTTCGCTTTCGACCTGGGCGCTGCGCCGACACGATACGATCATCGCGGTCGGCGCCTGCATGAAACAGCGTTTGCTCGCTCGCGGGATCGACGGCGAAAAAATCACGATCATTTCCAATTGGGCCGTGGCCCTGAAAAACTCTCCTCCACTTCCCGCCCATCGGAATCCTCAACCCTTCACGGTTCTTTACTCCGGCAACTTCGGTCTTGCGCATCCGTTCGAAGGCATCGTGGACGCCGTAAAAATCCTTGAGCGCGAAGGTTCTCAGGTGCGTTTCATTTTCGCTGGCGCGGGCGCTCAGCGCGATTCGGTCTGCGCACAACTGGCCGGCTGTCGCAACGTGGAATTCCGTGACCCCGCGCCTTTGGACAAATTACAGCAGAGCCTGGCCTCCGCCGATGTTCACCTCGCATGCATGAAAAACGAACTGCTCGGCCTCGTGGTACCGAGCAAAGTCTATGGAGCACTGGCCTCGGCGCGTCCCTGCATTTTTCTCGGCCCGGACCCAAGCGAAGCCGCCCGCCTGTTGATCTCATCCGGCACTGGTTGCGTGTTGGATCCGATGGATGGACTCGGTCTCGCCGAGCTGCTGCGCCGCTGGTCTGCGCGCGGACTGGAATTCTCCACCGTGCAAACTGCCTGCGAGACGCTCGCCCGCACTGACCGCTATTCGATCCCGCTGGGGCACTTCATTTCACTCTTTAGGTGACAGTTTTTTCTACAGATAACAAATCGACAAACGCGCGGATGCTTGACTGCACGAGCCGCGCGTGTTCAATCGAGACTGCTCGCGACGTTCATAATTTTCGTTTCCACGGATGTTAACGCACTCGGAAGATTTGCTGGTTGTGCCCAAAGCCGCAGCGCTGCTCCTCGGCGGCGCCGGCTTCGTCATCGTATGGCTTCTTGTCCCGATGATCATCTCGCGCCTGGCGCCACTATTCTCGCATCCCGGCCACCAGCAGCTTCATCAGACGCATCAAATAGCCGTGCCCCGGCTGGTGATTGCTTTCCTGTTCGTTCTGCTGGCCTCCTTTTTCGTGGAACGTTTGCGGCCAGGTGGGCCGCGGATCATTTTGGGGCTGAGCAGTCTCGCCATGTTTGGCCTCGGACTGTGGGACGATCTCAAACCGCTGGGCGCGAAGAGAAAACTACTCAGCCAGATCGTGATTGCCGGCGTCGCGTTTTATTTCGGCCTGCGCATCGAAGAGGTTAAGAACCCGTTGACCGGCACGATCTATCCGCTCGGCCCGTGGGCTGGCGTGGCTACGGTTTTCTGGCTCGTCGCCATGACGAACCTGATCAATCTGATCGACGGCATCGACGGTCTGGCCACCGGCATCTGCATCATGCTGATGTGTTTGCTCGTTTATGTCGGCTTCAACGGCCAGCCGTTTTCTTTATGCATCGCGGCGGGGATGGCCGGGGCTTTGGTCGCTTTCCTGCGCTTTAATTTCCCGCCGGCGCGAATCTACCTTGGCGACGGCGGCGCCTACTTTCTCGGTTTTTTGATCGGCGCGCTCACGATTCAAAATTCAAACAAGGGCACCGTCGCCGCGGCTCTCATTGCACCCATCTTCGCGCTCGCGCTGCCCATCCTCGACGTAACGTTTTCCATCATTCGGCGCGGCGTGAAAGGCCTTCCGATCTTTCGTCCCGATCGCCGGCACATTCATCACCGCCTGTTGCAGTCCGGGCTTTCGCGCCGTCGCGCGGTGCTCACCTTGTATGGCGTTTCCCTGGTGTTTCTCGCGCTGGCTTTCGTCGCGTTCTGGTCGAACGGACGGCTGACGCCTATTCTCATCGGTTGCGGATTCGTCGTGTTGCTCGTGGTTATTCCCAGCCTGGGCCTCATCAAGAACTGGCTCAACATCGGCGCGCTCTTCGGCAACTCCCTCGAGATGCGCAAGGAAATTCAATACGCGCTCCTGCTCCGGAACTGGCTCGAACTCGAGGCGGACCGTTGCCATTCCATCGAGGCGCTGTGGCAGGACTTTACCTTCGTCGCGGACAAGCTGCGCTTCAGCAAAGCGTCAATCATTCACAATGGCGAGGAGTGCTCGTGGACGAATGGCTGCACCGAGGAAGATCACGTTGCCAAACACGACCTGCACGTGGGCCGCGATCTGATTTCCCTCCAGCTCCGCGCGTCGAATGCGCGCATGGACACTCTGACGTTTCACGCTATCAGCGAACTGGCGGCCGAAACGTGGCTTAACGCGGCCCGGCGCTGGACGCAGCGGCACGAGATTCCTTTCGTCCTACCGGACGCGCCGCCTTCCAAGGCCCCGGAACCGGGCGGCGATTTTTCCCCTTCGCCCGCGGTGCTCACCTAAAGAATTCGTCCTCGAGGCGAGTCTTCCTTCACCAACGCCGTGGCCTCCAATTCGACGGCGGTCTGACGCCCGAGAAAATCCATCAGGACCTTGACCCGCTCTTTCGCCGGCATGATCTGCGTCACCACGGCGGAGAACCCGTGCATCGGCCCGCCTGAGATTTTCACCCGATCGTCCGGCGCCAGCGCCTCAGTGAGCACGTGCAACTCCTCTGCTCCCGTAAGCGCGCGCAAGTCATCCAGCACTTCGTCCGGCACGGCGGGAACGTGCGGACCGAAATGCACCACGGTGCTCACGCCTGCGGCGTGCCGCACCAGGCGCATGGATTCCTGGCGGTTGAACCGCGCGAAAAGATAATTCGGGAACAGCGCCTCTGTGACCCACACAGGGCCGCGCACGCTGGCCTTCTTGAAGCGAAGGCGCGGCAGAAAAACTTCCAGCCCCGCCTCGCGCAAACGCGCCGCCGCAATGTGTTCGTGCCGCGACTGGCTGCGCACGCAGAACCACGCCAGGGTGGAAGATGAATTGCTTTCTGAGAATAATTTCACGCGCGGAAGCAGTGTAGTTCACCCGCACCCAATTCGTAAAACGCGAAACGGAATGGGTGGGGCGTGTCGCTCCGCGCTGCCGCTCGAACAGACCATTACGCGTTCTCGTGTCCGAGATTGTTCCCCAGGCTCTTGTGCCGGTAATGCTCGATCGTAAATTCCGGCGTGTCCGTCACGACGGCCACGCGGCTGAACGATTCCTCGAACGGCGGGAAAAACGCATCGCCCTCCATCGCGCGCTTGACTCGCGTGAGATACAAGTCCGAACAGCGCGGCAACGCCTGCTCGTAAATCTGCGCGCCGCCGCAAATGAAAATGTCGGTCGGGAAATCATCCGGGTTCAACTTGTCGAGCGAGTTGAAGATGAAAATGTCGTCGCCGCTGCCGCCGTTGATCTTGCTGAAACGAAATTGATATGGGCGTTGCAGATGCTTTCCGCCGCGCCATTCGCGATAGCCGCCAAACAAGTCAGGCCGACTGTTAATCAAATGCCGCGGATGACGGGTGAGAATCAAAGTCTTGCGATGGGGCAGCGGCTTGCCAATCGATTCAAACGTCTTGCGCCCCATCACCACAACATGGCCCGCGGTCATTTTTTTGAACCACTTGAAATCCTCCGGCAAGTGCCACGGGATTTTGTTCCCGTTCCCAATGACACGGTTCTCGCTCATCGCCGCGATGGCCTTGAAATGTTTCACGCGATCAAAGCACTATTCGCGCAGCATGAGATGTCGCGCACCGCCTTTTGCCGTTGCAGCAGTCGGAGTTCCCATCAATTCCCGAGCACCCTCGATCACGTAGTCCCACTGAAACGCCGGCCCGGGGTCCACTTTGTTCTTCTGCACGTGGTAGTGGCCCAGCACGCCTTGATAATGGTTGAGTTCGTCCTCGGGTAGTTTCTCGCGGAGCAACCGGCCGGAAGCATCGCGCGGATAATCGCAGCGGATTTTCGGGAAGACTTTGCACAACGCAGCGGTGAGATGAATGAGCGCGCGATATTGTTCGGGCGTGAAATCGTACTGCTTGAGTTGCTGTCCTTGAATCTTTCCGACGACCAGCTCATTGCGCGCCGGGCGGCCGACAAAGTTCGTGGTGCGAATGCCGCCATCGCCAAGGCTTTTGGGGAGCCTGATGCGCGTTCTTCCGTCCGCATCCGTCGCATACCATCGCTCCAGTGCATTCGTGTCACGCAGGGGAAACGCTCCGGGATTGGCGATTTCGATTCCGACCGAGCGCGTGTTGGAACTGGTCGCGTGCCACGCGCGTTCCTTCGCATCGAGCGTTTGATAAATCGTCCCATCCAGATCGAGCATGAAGTGAACGCTCAGATCGCGCATGTCGTGCAACACCTTGAAGCACTGCCGGCTGGTGCCGGACGCATCGAAATGGATCACGAATTGATCGACGACCTCTTGCAAGAGCGGCAAATCCCATCCGCCGCCACGGACTTTTTCGATTTGTTCCGGTGTCAGCGCGTGCTGGCGCAATCCGTAACGGTTCGGAGTTTTGAGTTCTGCCACGGCAACATGCGAAGTCTCCCACGCCGATTGATCGAAGGGAGCGAAGCGCCGCTCCACACGATACGCATCGTAACCGTCGGGATCCATCCACAACACCACCGGCGTGCCCGTGTGAACGGACTGACCAGCGACCACAATCTCATCTCCGTTGCGCAGCACGATTGCGCCGGGTCGAGGATTCATGCATCCGCTGAGCAAAGTTGCGACAACGAAGGCAGCGATGTTGAACAGAGGGCGCATGGAAAAATCTATACCGCGATCGGCGCCTTAATTGCCGGATGCGGATCGTAGCCAATCAATTGAAAGTCCTCGAACTGGAAGTCGTGGATGTTCTTCACCGCCGGATTCAACTGCATCGTAGGGAGTGGGCGCGGCTCGCGGGTGAGTTGCAACTTCGCTTGATCGAGATGATTTGAGTAAAGGTGCAGATCACCAAAGGTGTGAACAAACGTGCCGGACCTCAGACCGGTGACTTGCGCGACCATCAGCGTGAGCAGCGCGTAGCTGGCGATGTTGAAGGGCACGCCGAGAAATAAGTCCGCGCTGCGCTGGTAGAGCTGGCAACTCAACTCTCCGTCCTGCACGAAGAATTGAAACATGGTGTGGCACGGCGGCAGGGCCATCTGTTCGATCTCACCCACGTTCCACGCGCTCACGATCAAACGCCGGCTATCGGGGTTCTTTTGAATCTGCTCGATAACGCGTTCGATCTGATTGATTGAGCGTCCGTCCGGGGAGCGCCAGTCGCACCATTGCGCGCCATAGACACGGCCGAGATCTCCCTTCGCATCGGCCCACTCGTCCCAGATGGAAACACCATGTTCGTTCAACCACTTCACGTTCGTGTCGCCGCGCAGGAACCAAAGCAGTTCGTAGATGATGGATTTGAGGTGGAGCTTCTTTGTCGTGAGCAGCGGAAAATGTTCGCCGAGAGGAAAGCGCGCCTGGGCGCCAAAGATCGAGTAAGTGCCGGTGCCGGTGCGATCAGTTTTGAACTTTCCCTGTTCGAGAACAAGCCGCAACAAGTCGTGGTACTGAATCATAGGTTTCGCGCTGGCGAACAGCGGGACGATGCAACGAACCGTTTTCGCAGCCAAGGACGATTCAAGGTTTAAAGATCGGGGCCGGGAGCGGAGGGCCTGTTTTCGCGACGGGCGTTGGCGAATTCATTTTCTCGAATGGCACTTTGGTTAGTTCATATTTTTCCGCCAGTTCATCGAGGAACGCGACGATGAGCCGTTGGAGAATGCGCTTTTCATGTTCAAAATAGAGACCGAGCAGCGGCAGCGTGAGCAGCAACATCCAAAGCCACGGAATGGCGTCGGCGACGAGGCCGATGAGCAGCAATTGCAGCCCGCACGCAGACCAGAAGAGCACTTTGGCGAGCAGCGACCAGCCGGTGTTCAGCCGGCAATGAAAGAGGTAATGACCTTTCTCGACGGCTTCTGCGACGGTGGAGAGTTGCAACCGGCTCCAGCGCGTGCCGTAGATTTCCACGTCGAATTCCTCCCAGCCGGTATCGGGTTTGTGCTGCCAGCCTTCCTGCTCGAGTTTTTGCACCGCAGCTTGAACGAAGCTCACGCGCTCGAGACCGGTGTGGCACCAGTATTGAACTTCATCCAGCGGTTCGCCGCGATCGATGTAAGCCAGTGAAGCAATGCGGCGGAAGGCATGGCTGGGCGTGGTGTTGATGCGCAACCGGCCCTCATAGCGCGCCCATCCGCGGGCCATCGGCTGGAGAAAACAGAGCAGCGACACCAGCGGCCGCGACCAGAATCGCTGTTTGTTTTTGGCAAGTTGCGCCTGCGAAGCCGCGGCCACGCAGACCGAGAGCGACAGGCACAAGCTCGCGATGCTGAGCGGCCACAGAAATTGAAACGGCACGGAAAGCACGATGAGCGGCAGCGTCACGAGAACGTGAAATTCCAGCGCAGTGGCGAGCATCAGCGCGAACGCGGGCGGCGGCGCGTAGAGCGTTTGAAACCACCCGCCCGCGAATGGTCCGTGATAAATCACGGAGCGCCGCACCACAATGCCCATGCTCGACGGACTGTAGATGCGTCCGCGCCACACGCTGGCGCCGGCGGGATTGAAATACTCCGGGTGCTTCGTCATGAGCAGCGCCTCCGCTTCGCCGTAGCCCACTTGCTGTTTCAGGTACGCCTTCACGGTCGAGCGGCGGTAATGCCACACGAAGCCCGCGGGGCTGAAGCCGATGCGATAGCCGGCCTGTTGCAGCCGCCAGCACACGTCCACGTCGTCGCCGGCTTTTCGATAGATGGGATCGAAGCCGCCGATTTGATCGAGCGCCCATTTGTAGAACGCCATGTTGCAGCCCGGGATGTGTTCTGCCTCGCGGTCGTTTAACATCACGTGCGCCGGGCCACCGGGTGAAACCATGACCGCGGCGGCGATCCAGGAATCTTCCGGCGGTAGAAAATTGTGGCCGCCGACTCCGGCGAAATCGCTGCTGAGCAAATCGCCCATCAAGTAGTGCAGCCAGTCCTCGTCCGCGCGGCAGTCGGAGTCCGTGAAGGCCACGACCTCGCCGGTCGCGGCGTTGATGCCCGTGTTGCGCGCCACGGAGAGACCTTTGTTCGGCTGAAAGATATAGTGGACCCGTGGGTGCTCGGCGGCGATCCGGCACGTCGAATCCGTCGAGCCATCATCGATCAAAATAATTTCGTAGTCGGGATAATTGAGCCGCTCCAGCGACGCGAGGCAGGTCTCGAGAGTTTTCGCGCCGTTGTAGCTGGCCACGACCACGGAGACGCGCGGATATCGCGCCAATGGAAAGTACGGCGCCACCTTGAACGCGCGTTGAACTGCGAAGAACGAAGCTTTGGCTTTTCGACTCCGGTCGGTCAGCCCCAGAGTCCAGTCCTCGACTTGAGCGTCGTTGCGATACCAGTCGTCGGTGAAACTGAAGATGAACATTCCCGCCAGCCCGCGCTGAAAACCGGCCTCGATCTGCCAGGAAAGAATCTCGCACTTGTGCTCCTCGCCTTCGCGCAAGGAATCGATTCCGGTTTCTCCGACGATCAGGGGTTTGGTGTCCGCGATCATTTGCAGGCGCGCGAGGTAGTTTTCGAACGCGCGGCGCTGATGCAGATAAATGTTGAAGCAGAGGAAATCGATGTTCTCCGGGCGCAGGAATTCCGTGGGTGGAAAATTACCAAAGGTGCAGAGACAATCCGGATCGATCGCCTTGGCTTCCTCGACGAGTTCCTCGATGAACTCCGCGACACGCCGCGCGCCGCTCCAGCGCACGATGTCACTCGGAATTTCATTCACGACGCTGAACGCGAAGACGGCGGGATGTCGCGCGCACAGCGCCACCGCGTCACGCACCGCGTTTTTGGCGTCGAGGCGAAGATTCCGTGCGTCGAGGAAGCAACGTTCCTTGTGCCAGGGAATGTCGATCAGCAGCTTGAGTTCGTGCTCCCGGGCCAAATCGAGAAACCAGTGCGGCGGCACGTGGTAGATGCGGAGTGTGTTCGCGCCGAGTTCTTTGATCTGAACGAAGTCTTTGATCGTCTGCTCGCGGGTCGCGAACCTTTCCCCCGCGGCGTTGGGCGCGAAAGGGCCGTAGGTCACGCCTTTCGGATGGAACTTGCTTTCGCCGAGCCGGAAAAATCTTCCGTCCACGCGGACACGTGCAGAACTGATGCCGGTTGCCATCGGCCTAATGTGTCGCGAAGCGCGCGTTTGTCATCGGCGCCTGATTAGCAAAGGCGATGGGGAATGGCAAGCAGGCCAACGCCGGGCTACCGGGCACCGCGCAGCCGTTGGGCTTCCTGCAAACGCGTGGTGGCTTCGTCCGTCCGTCCAAGTTTCACCAGCGTGATGCCGAGATTATGATGTGCGTTGGCGTTCGTGGGTTGGGCGCGCACGACTTGCTCAAACTCGGCGGCAGCTTCGTTGAATTGGCCGGCGCTTCCCAGCGCGATACCGAAATTCACGCGTAGCTCCAGCGAAGTGGATTTAATCCGCAGAGCTTCACGATAGTGCGCGATGGCTTCGGTCTGATTTCCACGCTCAGACAAGACATCCGCCAGCGAACTGTGCGCGTCGTAGTAATTGGGATCCGCCTCAAGCGCTTGGCGAAAGCACGCTTCAGCTTTTTCGTACTCACCGCGCTCGCGAAAGACAAAGCCGAGTTGCACATCCTGCGGCGCGCGGAGCGGATGCGCGGCCAGGGTCGACGTGATATAGGTCAACAGAGTCTCGCGATTGCGCCAGTTGGAAGCCTGCCGGAAGCTCGCGACGCCACAAGCAAATAGAATTGCGCCGCACGCCGCGAGGACCATGACGCGTTCGCGCCGTTGCCAGACGCGCAGCAGCAAGGCCGCGATGACGAGCGACCACAGGACGCCCGGAATGTAGCTGTAACGATCGTTCGCGTGATGCGGATGCTCGGTGAGCCCCAGCATCGGAACGAGCAGGACCAGGTAACAAATCCAAATCGCCGCGGCCCCGCGCCAGCGACGGTATTGCACGAGCAGCACGCCGCTGAGGCCAAGCACGAGGACGGAACTCAACATGAACCGCCAGCTCCAGGGATCGAAAGAAACGAGAGCGGTGTACATCGGCGTAAGATTGATCGGCGCCAGGGTCTTCCACAAATACGAGGCCCAGACATAAAGCACCTGCATTGCGCGCGCGAAAATTCCGAAGTCATCGACCGAGACGGGAGCGATCCATTGGGCCGAATGAGTGCGCGCCCACATCGTGGCAGCGGCGACGCCGAGGCCCGCCAAGACAAAAGGAACTTTTTCGAGCCACACCTGGCGCGCGGCCGGACCGAGCAATCCATTCTTCGTCAGCGCAATTCGGCGCAAGGGATAAAAATCAATGACGACCAACACGATGACGAGGCCCAGCGCAATCGGGTAGGTAAGCAAGGACGCAAGAAAGCACGTCGCCGAAAGCCACAGCCAGCCTTGGCCGCCCGCACCTGTCGCATGGCGGAGATAAGCGGCCGCCGCGCAAAAAGCGAAGCATGAGGCCACGCAATAAATCCTCGCCGATGCCCACGCAACCGGTTCCGCACGCAACGGATGAATGGCCCAGAAAAGTGCGCCGATCGCCGCCGCGGCTAACAGCGCCCGCTCGTTGAGAGCACGTCCGGTTCTCCGGGCGGCAAGGACGAGCAACGACTTCAACAGGGCGAACACCAGGACGGCATTGACGCAGTGCAAGAGCAAGTTGCCCACGTGGTAAGTCGCCGGATTGAATTCGCCGACGAGATCGTAATCCACAGCCAGCGAGAGCCAGCCCAGCGGCATGTAACGCGGGATGTAGCTCACGTCGGTGAACATCCAGCGCAGCGAACCCGCGGTAACGCCGCGAATGTGCGGGTTGTTGTGAATGTTCACGCCGTCATCCCAATGAACGAAACCGGCCTGCCGCACCACTGAGAAAACCGACAGCGTGACGACGATGAGCAGCACAGTTAAATATCGATTGAGGCGGCGCAGCGACGCATCCTGCGCGCCATGTTTGCCAGGGCCATCAAGTTTTGCGCCGTGGGCGCGTTCGTCTGCGGCGTCGATTTCGCGGCGCTCTGGCTGTTTAAGCAGTTCCTGCCGCGGCTCGCCGCCGTCTCGCTCGCTTACTTCGTGGCTGTGGGCGTTCATTTTGGATTGAGCAAGTGGTGGGTGTTCGGCTCGCGCACCGCGCTGCGCGCGCGTGAGTGCGCGCGATATGTCGTGATGGTGCTGGCGTGCTGGCTCTGCACAATCGCGATCGTGTGGCTGGCATTGAGAGTCGTTACGAACAATGTCTTCATCGCGAAGGCCTTTGCGATTCCGCCGACAACGCTGTTGAGCTTTGTGCTGATGCGCCGGTTCGTGTTTCGTTGAGGTGTTTTGGTTTGAGTGTGAGACCGATGCAGAGGTTCAGCGCGATCGAACGCAGACCGAGCGGGAAGTAGCTGCAATGCGTCACGTTAAACAGTTCGCCGAGTTCACGTAAAATCTCATGCGGGCGATTGATGTGCTCGCGTTCGATGAACCAACGGTAGGGCTGCTTGTAACGTTTCTCGAAAATACGCTGCGCCGAGATCTTGCGCGCCAATCCGTAGGTCAAGCCGCCTTCGCACGGAATCACCACGGACAAAACGCCGCGCTGCGGATCGCATAGCCGGTGCATCTCGCGCACGGTGGCCGGCAAGTCCGGCAGATGTTCGAGCACGTGGACGGCAATGATGCGATCGAAGTAGCCATGGGAAAATTCCAGCCGGTCCTGGCAGTCGCCCACACACGCCTGCACTTTCGGAAAACGCGCGCGGATTTTCTCTGCCATGTTCTCGCGAAGCTCCAGGGCGTGGTAATTCCGTTCCTGTTCCGCCGAAAGCTTTTCGTAGGGAATGTGCCCGCCAATGCCCGCGCCGATTTCCAAGGTTCGTTGAAAGTTCCGCGGTGCATGTTTCACCACATATCCGTGGTTGAAATCATCCACGATACCGTAGCGCGCGGGCAGCACTTCGTGCCAGTGCCGCATGAAGTCGTCGCTGATGCGCTGCTGTTCCGGCGTGAGCGGCGGAATAATCTTCGGCCAGCCAGCCGCATTGCTCGTTGCGTTCATCAGGCGGCGTAACGGTGCGCGGGGAGCGGCGTCACGCGCGTCGAGTCTTGCTCGTTGAATCCGACCGCTTCGTCGAGAATGAACTTGGGTCGGCACTTCACCTCTTCGTAGATGCGCGCGATGTATTCGCCGAGAATGCCGACGCTGATGAGCTGCACTCCGCCCATGAACAGGATCAGAATGACGACGGTGGGATTACCGATCGGGAAGGGGAATCCGAGTACCTTCATCACGGCGTAAATAAGGCCGATCAAAAAACTCGCGCCGGCCAGCACGAAACCCATTTGCGAACTCAGCGTGAGCAGGTAGCTGGAAAAACAAATGATGCCGTTGAACCCGATCCGCAGCGAACCGAAGAAGCGGTTGTAATTGCCCTGGCCCGAGACGCGCGGTGACCGGTCGAACTGAATCAGCGTTTGCTTGAAGCCGACTAGCGCCACCAGCCCACGCAAGAATCCGTGGCACTCTTTGAGTTTGTTGACTTCGTTCACGACGCGCCGGCTCATCAGACGGAAATCGCCGGTGTTCGGAGGAATCTCCGCTTCGGCGATGCGGTTGATCAATTTGTAGCCGAGATAAGCCGTGAGTTTCTTGAGCCAGTTTTCACCTGTGCGCGAACGGCGCTGGGCCATGACGACATCAAAACCTTCGCGCCACTTCGCAACCATTTGAAGAATCAGTTCCGGGGGATCCTGCAAGTCCACGTCGATGACCACGACGGCATCGCCGCGCGAGTATTGCAAACCGGCCAAGGTCGCCATGGGCTGGCCGACGCGGCGGGAAAATTTCAACAGCTTGATGCGCGCATCGCGATCGCGGTGCTGAAGGATGACCGACTCCGTGCCGTCCGGCGACGGGTCCATGGAAAAGATGATTTCGAAATCGTCACCGGTGCGTTCGAGGATGGGAATGATGCGTTCCAGGAAGCGGGAAATGTTCCCCTCTTCCTTAAAAACCGGAACGACCACCGACAAAGTTTCTGCCCTTTTCATACCAGATGGAGTTCGACGGAGCGGGTGCGCTGCCGCAAACACGTGGGAATAACATCGGAAACCGGGGCTGGAAACTTGAAGCGCGCCAATGGTTCATTCCACGGCGCCTTTCGGTGAAACAGGGCAAAACTAATTCAGCAGGATTTCGGCGATTTGCACCGCATTGAGCGCTGCTCCTTTGAGCAATTGATCGCCGCAAACCCAGAAGCACAGCCCATTGTCGAGGGCGCAGTCCTTGCGCATGCGGCCCACGGCGCAGTTGTAACGTTCCGCCACGTCGAGCGGGAGCGGGTAACGCTGGTTCGCCGGATCGTCGATGATGTCCAAGCCGGGCGCTCTACCGAGGACTTCGCGCGCTGCTTCCACCGAGATGGGCCTCTGAAACTCAGCGGACACGGCGACCGAGTGTGCGCGATACACCGGCACGCGCACGCAGGTGACGCTCGCGCGAAAGCCGGGCAGGTGCATGATCTTACGCCCTTCGTTTTGCATTTTCATTTCCTCCTTGGTGTAACCGTCGGGGAGAAACGAATCGACGTGCGGCAGCACGTTGAACGCGATCTGGTGCGGATAAACTTCCTTCGTCGTCGGTTTGCCCGAGACGATTTCGTTCACCTGCCGCTCCAGCTCTTCGATCGCCTTCGCACCCGTGCCGGAAACCGCCTGGTAGCTCGAAGCAAAAATGCGCGTCACGCCGAACGCCTGATGCAGCGGATAGAGCGCCATGAGCGTAATGGCGGTGGTGCAATTCGGATTGGCGATGATGCCCTTGTGAAACTTCACATCGCCCGCGTTGATCTCAGGGATAACCAGTGGCACGGAGTCATCCATGCGGAAAGCGCTCGAGTTGTCCACGACCACGCAATCACTGCGCGCGGCCAGAGGCGCGAATTCCTTCGAGATGCTGCCGCCCGCGCTGAACAACGCCACGTCGATCCCGCGAAACGCGTCCGGCTTCAACTCCTGTACCGAGACGTGTTCGCCTCGGAACTTCAGCTTCTTACCGACAGAACGGGCGGAGGCGAGCAACGTCAGTTTGCTCACCGGATAATTGCGCTTCTCCAGCGTCTTGATCATCTCGATGCCGACGGCTCCCGTCGCACCGACCACGGCCACATGCGGATTTCGATTCATGTCAAAGGGGCGGCAGTATAGGCGGTGGAGTTAATGTGTCAAACGGCGCGAGCGCGCATCGACATGCGGTTTCAAAGCGGTTTTGAGGATTGAGACTTGGCCTCCGCGGCGCACTCTCCTCAAAGTCTCGCACACAATGAATCTCGATTGATGCCATGCCTTACGCCGTGCTCCAGATGAACCTGAACGCGCCGAGTATCGAACAACTCCAGCGTGCGTTCCGCTTTGTCGAGGGCTTGACGCCTTATGATGCGCGGATTCTGGGCAACGACGCCTTTGGAATTCTGGTCAAGGATTTGTCCGCCAAACAAGCGGGCGCACTTCAGGGAGCGTTGCGCAGCGAAGGGCTGGAGACGGAAATTGTGGACCAGTCTCACTTGCCAGCAATTCCGCCAACTCACTTCGTCCATCGCTGCGAACCTTCGCCCGAGCATTTGCTCATTTACGATCCAGCCGGCCGCAGTTTTGCGCTTGAGTGGCCGCACGTCTTGATCGTCGCCGCCGGAGCCGTGCGCTTGACGGAGTTCGTGCAGCAACGAAAGCAACGCCCGGTCACGCGTTATCGTGGTGATGGAGTTCAATCGGTGGAGATCGAATACGACACCGTGTCGAAGGAGGAACAGAACTTCCGTTTGCTCTGCGAAATCATCGTTACCGGCGGCGCTCTGCGCTACAGCGTCACGGCGGAGAAGTTGAACTTCTCGTATCTCGGGGAACGCAATATGGGAAATCCCGTTGCGAACTTTTCCTTGTTCGTGCGCGATCTGGTGCGGTTCAGCAGTCACTGCTACGTGAATCGCGGCGCAGAGGTGATGCAGAACGACGCGACGAAAGCGTTCAGCTATCCGAGCAAGAACGCGTTCTACGAAGAGATCGTTTGGATGCTTTGGCAATTGAAGAAAGCTGCATGAAGACACTGTTACTTGCTGGTATCGTTTTGACCCTGACCGTGTCCATCGCTGCTGCTGCCGAACGGAGCAAACCGGCCCGTGTTCCGCCGCCGGGAATCGCGATTAAGGAGAGCGACCGAACCGAGTTGCAGTCTGGCGCGGACTCGCTGGCTGGAGCTATTTCCGAACTGCGGAGCGACCTCGCAGGCAAACCCGCGCTGCTCGAATTGCTGCCCGACGTGCAAGTGTTCCACAAGGCCGTGGATTGGGCGCTACGCTACGACGAGTTTTATCGCAGCAACGAAGTCGCACTCGCGCGCGGCCTCCTCAAGCAAGGCACAGAACGCGCACGCCAATTGCGCGAAGACAAACCGTCATGGCTCGCGGCCACGGGACTCGTGGTTCGCGGCTACGTTTCGAAAATCGACGGCTCGGTCCAACCTTACGGACTCGTCGTGCCCGCAAGCTTCAGCGCGGAGCGCATCAAGGCCCGCCGTCTCGATGTGTGGCTGCACGGGCGCGACAACAATTTGACTGAGCTGAAATTCATCGCCGACCGTCAGCGCTCGTACGGTGACTTCACGCCGACCGACACGATCGTGCTTCATCCTTATGGCCGCTACTGCAATGCGTTCAAATTCGCCGGCGAAGTCGATGTGTTCGAAGCGATGGAGCATGTGAAGAAGTCGTATCGCATCGACGAACGGCGCATCGCGCTGCGCGGTTTCTCGATGGGCGGCGCGGGCGTGTGGCATCTGGCGGCGCATCATCCCAGTGTGTGGGCGGTGGCCGCGCCCGGTGCGGGCTTCGCGGAAACCGCCGAGTACACCAAAGCATTGGCCAAGGAGCCGAAGCCGTCCGCGTGGGAGCAGAAGCTTTGGCAGATGTACGATGCGACGGACTACGCCGCGAACTTTTTCAATCTGCCCATCGTCGCCTACAACGGCACGGACGATCCGCAACGCCAGGCCGCCGAGATGATGGAGCGCGCCATGAAAGCCGAGGGGCTGGAACTCCCGCGCGTCTGGGGCACAAACATCGGCCACAAGTACACGCCAGAAGCGAAGAGGGAAGTGAGTGCGTTCGTTGACGACGCCGTGGCGCATGGCAAGGAAACGATGCCATCGAACCTGATCTTTACGACGCGCAGTCTTCGTTACAGCCGGGCGGCGGGATTGGAAGTGCGTGCCATGGACGAACATTGGGCGGTTGCTCGCGTGGAAATTGATCGGGCAGCACGAAATATCGCTGTGAAAAATGTGAGTTCCTTTCTGCTTCAGGTTGGAAGCGAATCCAAGTGGAGAATCAATGGTCAGGAAGTAATCTGGCCGCCGCCCAAGGAGCCAAACGCCGCGCATGAAGTGAACTTTATACGTCGTGACAAAGGCGGATGGGGTGCATACGACGCAAGGGAGTGGTTTGCCGTGCCGCTGCCGCCGACGAAAACGCCTGGTCGGCAAGGCCCCATCGACGACGCGTTCATGGACAGCTTCCTGATCGTGCGCCCGACCGGGGTGGCGCAGAACGCAACGACTGCTTCCTGGATTTCCGCGCAGCTCGCCAAGGCCACGAACGACTGGCGCGCGCATTTTCGAGGCAATGCGCGCTTGAAGGACGATGCGCAGGTGAACAACACCGACATCGCTGCACACAACCTGGTTCTCTTCGGCGATCCCCAGAGCAACCGCCTGCTCGCGCGGATCGTGGACAAGCTGCCGATCCAATGGAACGCGCAGTCCGTCAAGGTTGGCGGCAGAACTTTTTCGGCGGCGACCCATGCGCCGGTGTTCATCTTTCCCAATCCATTGAATCCCCGGCGCTACGTGGTGCTGAACAGCGGCTTCACCTTCGCCGCCGCCGGCGCGGGCAGCAACGCGCAACAGACGCCCAAGTTCCCGGACTATGCGGTGTTGAAAATGGACGACAACTCGGTCGCACTCGCCGGCTTCTTCGACGAACAGTGGCGGGTGAAATAGCAGCGACAATCTCGTCTCACACTTTGTTATGCAGCGCCGTGACGAGCCGTTCCAGCAAGGGGAATTGCGTCTCTTTGATTTTTCTTCGCGCTTCTTCGAGTCCGAAGAACTCCGCGCGATCCACTTCGGGAAATTCGCGGAGCGTGCCCGATCCTGGCGGCCACTCCATCGAGTAAGTGTTGCTGCGGATGGGGCTGGTGCAATCGCCCTCGAAGGCCCACGCGTGGACCCATTTGCCGCCCTTCTGTTGAATGCAGCCCAGCTCGAGGAAAGGGCCGCGCGGCTCCAAGCCAGTTTCTTCTTTGAACTCGCGTTGGGCCACGTCGAGCAGCGGTTCGTCTCCATCCGGCTCGCCTTTTGGGATCGTCCAATGGCCTTCGTCCTTTTTCTTCGTGAATGGCCCGCTGGGATGCGCGAGGAAAAATTCCAACTCGCCGCCTCGCCAATGATACATGACCAGGCCCGCGCTGATACGTTTTGCCACGCGCGAATCAAACTACTTGGCGGATGAAATTCAATCCTCCACACGTGGAGTGGCGCTGGTTGGCCCGACCCGTTCCCTTCTCACCTCCCGTGACGAACCGTTTGCATTTCATGGCCGCGCGGTGAAAGTCCCGGTGCATGGAACAGAGGAAGCGCGTCGTAGTCATCGGCGGCGGGTTTGGCGGGTTGACCTTCTGTCAGCATTTTCATCACCCGAACGCGCGCATCATCATCGTGGACCGGCACAATCATCACCTCTTCCAGCCCTTGCTGTATCAAGTGGCCACCGCCGGCCTGTCCGCGCCGGACATTGCACAGCCGATTCGTTCGCTCCTCTCGCATCGCGAAGACATCACGGTGCTGCTGGACGAAGCACAGCAAATCGATCTCGCCGCGAAGAAGGTCACATTTCGAAAGCAAACGTTGTCCTACGATTGTCTCATCCTGGCCATGGGCGGTTGCACTTCTTACTTTGGCCATCCGGAATGGGAACAGTTTGCGCCGGGATTGAAGTCGCTCGAAGACGCTATCCGAATGCGGCGGCAAGTGCTGCTCGCCTTCGAGCGGGCCGAGAGCGAATCCGATCCCGTCGAGCGCGCCCGGTTGATGACGATCGTGGTCGTGGGCGGCGGGCCGACGGGCGTGGAACTCGCGGGCGCGTTCGCCGAATTGACGCGGCAGGTTTTGAAACGCGACTTCCGCCACATCGATCCAACCACGGCGCAGATCATTCTCATTGAGGCCTCGCCGCGCGTGCTGTCGAACATGGATGAAGCCTTGCAGTTTTCCGCGGAGCGGCAATTGCGCAAGCTGGGCGTGAACATTCGGACCAACGTCAAAGTGCTGAACATCACGCGGAACCAGGTGGAATTGACCACGGGTGAAGTGATTTACGCCGGCAATATTTTCTGGGCTGCAGGCGTGGCCGCCGTGCCCTTGACCCGGTCGCTCGGTGTCGAAGTGGATCGCGCGGGACGAATCAAAGTGAACCCGGACTTGAGCGTGCCGGGCCATCCCGAAGTGTTCGCCATCGGCGATCTCGCGCTCGTGTTGCAGGCGAATGGCAAACCGGTGCCCGGCGTTTCACCTGCGGCAATGCAGATGGCGAAGCACGCGGCGGAGATCATTCACAACGAACTCACATCACCCGGCATCAGCACGCGTCCGCCGTTCAAGTATTGGGACAAGGGCACCCTGGCCACGATCGGGCGCTCGGCGGCAGTCGCAGACATCGGCCCCTTTAAGTTTAGCGGATTCATGGCGTGGCTGGCCTGGCTGTTCGTTCACCTGATTTTTCTCCTGGGCTTCCGCAACAAGGTCGCCGTGCTGTTCCAATGGGCCTACTCGTATCTCACTTACAAACGCGGCGCGCGCATCATCACCGACGTGGGTCCAATCCAGATGACTGAGAACTCTGCGGCGAACACTTCGAAATGACGGGTGACAGCGCGGCGGCGACTCGTTAGTTTCACCGCCCGTGAAAAAACTGATTCGTGCGGATCTGCAACCAGGACTGGCCAACATCGCGGTGTTCGCGCTGCTGCTCGTGATGGTCAGCGGTTGTTTTTGGCAGAAGAAAACGAAATCAAGTCCCGCCTTCGCGGTGCAATCGTCGGGCAGCCAGACGAACGTCGTGATGACGCCGGCCCGTTCCGCCACGGGGCGCATCTCGTCCGTGAACCAGCCGGGGAAATTCGCGGTGGTCAATTTTCCCGTCGGCCAGGTTCCCCCCAATGACACGCGGCTCTCGATCTTTCGCGCGGGGACCAAAGTCGGTGAGATGAGGGTTTCCGGTCCGGCGGCGGACACTTTCACGGTGGGCGACATCACGTCGGGTGAAGCGGCCGAAGGTGACGAAGTGCGCGCGGAGTGACACTGTAAAATCTCAGTCACGCCCAAGTTCCACCGAATTTTCTCGCGCGCTTCTCGTCCACAACCCTCATGTGGAAAAGGTGGATTCTTTCCTTCGTGCTGGTGACGGCGTTTCTGGGCGCGCGCGCAGCGGAATCGAAAAAGACCGATAAGGGCGACGCCGGTGACGGCCTGTTCCGCGATCCCACGCTTCGCACGCTGCGCATCGATGTGCCCGAGGCAAACCTCGCGGCTTTGAAGCAGGGCAATCGCGACTACATCCGCGCCACGTTTTCAGAAGGTAGCATGACCCTCCACGATGTGGGCATTCGGCTGAAAGGCCACGCCAGTTTTCAGCCGGTGGACAAGAAACCCGCCTTTGCCATCAAGTTCAACGAGTTCACCTCGGGCCAGGAATATCGCGGGCTGAGCAAACTGGTGCTGAACAATTCCGCGCAGGACCCGAGCTTCGTGCGTGAGTTGCTGGCCGGCGAATTGTTTCGCGAAGCGGGCGTCCCTGCCGCGCGCGCCACGCACGTGCTCGTGGAATTGAACGGCCGCGAACTTGGCTTTTACGTGCTCGTGGAACCGATGAATAAAAGTTTTCTTAAGCGCGAGTTCGGCGTGGCGGGTGGCAATCTTTACGAAGGCGAAACGAAAGACATTGGCGAACATCTGGAGCAGGAGAACGGCGACGACACGACGCAAAAAGATTTGCAGGCGCTGGCGGCGGCGGCGCAACTGCCGGCTCGCGAGCGAATGGAAAAGCTGCGTGCGTTGCTCGACGTGGGCGAGTTCGCTTCCTTCGTCGCGATGGAAATGCTCACGGCGAGCATCGATGGCTACGCGTTCAAGAAAAACAACTACCGTGTTTATCATCACCCCAGAACGGACAAGCTGATGTTCGTGCCGCACGGGCTGGATGCTAGTTTTGGCAGCGTGGGTTTTCAACCGCCCCAGGACAGCCTGGTGGTGAAGGCGTTGTGGGAGCTGCCGGAATTTCAGCAGCAATTCAGGACGCGGTTGGCCGAACTTGCGACCAACGTGTGGCGTCCGCGCGTGCTTACAACTCGATTAAATGCCGCCACGGCGAAACTCGTGGCCGCCGCGCCGAGTCGCGCCATCGCGCAACAGATCGAGGAAGAAGCCAAGAAGCTGCGCTACCAGTTCGTCGCGCAGGAGCAACTGCTCGCGACGGAGTTGAAGAGAATTAGGAAATAATCCTGCCAAACACGGTCAACGACTCACAACTTGTTTGGCGCTGAGATCGAAGCATTGCAGGTCGCGTCCGTCACGGACGTAGAGTTTGCCATCCGCGTAGGCTGGATAGCTCCAGGTCTTCCCGCACACCTGTACGCGGCTAAGCTCGGTGTATTTCTCCGGATTGGCGGCCATGAGCACGAGCTGTCCGTCGTAGGTCAGCACCAACAGATTTTTTCCCACGGCGATAATCGAAGCGTAATCCGTCTGGTCCTTGCCGATGCCAAACCCGCTCTGCGTCCATTTCAATTCCCCCGTCGCTGCGCTGACACACACGAAATCTTTGGTGCGAATCGGTCCATAAGAATAGAGATGCCTATCGACCAGCACCGGCGTGGCGAGATTGATCGTGAGCGGCTTGTTCGTCCATGCGGCACTGGCGGTGAACTCATTTCCGCTCTTGCTAATCTTCGTACGCAGCAAGCCAATGGTTTGAGAATTCACCGTCACTGTATCGCCGTCGATCACCGGCGTTGCGGCGTGACGCTTCGCCCCTGTCTTCAACGACACGCGCCAGAGCGTGGCGCCCGTTTTCAGATCGAGTCCCGTGAGCGCCTCCGCGGTGAAGGCAACCAGTTGTTTCGTGTCCGCCAGCTTCGCGACCACAAAGGACGAGTAAGCCGCTTCATCGTTGCCGGTTTTCCAAATCTCTTTGCCCTTCAACTTGTCGAAGCAAACGATGCTCGCGCCTTTCGCGCCGACCGGCACATAGACGTAGTCACCTTCGACGATGCCGTTGCCGTTATTCCCACGACGCGCGGCCGTGCCTTCCGCGGACTTGGTGCTGAACGCAATTCCATAACTTTGAAACGGAAAGCCCCAAAGCTTTTTTCCCTCCGCGAGGTTCAAGCAACGAAACTCGCCGTCCATCGATTGAACATAAACGCGGTCGCCGTCCACGAAGGGTGTGCTGCGCGGGCCGCGGCCCCATTCGTCTCCCTCCGCTTTCGCGTACGACGTTTTCCAAAGTTCCTTTCCCGTGTCGGCGACCAAACAATGGGCGACTTCCTGGCCGTCCTCGTCGTCGAGATAGATGAGCTTTCCATTCGCGACAATGGGGGAGGAGAAGCCGGGGCCAATCGCGATCTTCCACACGGGCTTCAAGTCCTTCGGCAAAGAGGAAACTGTCGTCGGGCCGGCAGCGCGGCCATCGCGTTCCGGTCCGCGCCATTGCGGCCAATCAGCGCCGTGCAACAGGGACGTGGCCAAAAGACACCCGAGAAAATGCGCCGTTGTTTTCATTTCACCATTCTCCATCCACGAGCGCGTCCGTGATGTTCCGCGCCAAATCCTCCGTCAGCAACGGCAGCGCCTGACGTTCCGCGCTCGACTGATCGGCCCCGGGCCTGACCGTCGTGCGCCCGCGGAATTCGCGGTCCACGATGTTCTTCCCGCTGACCCGATCGTACGCCGTGACGTGGGCGATCAGATTGATCCGATAATCCCGCACCGTGAGCGTATCGCGTGCTTGAAACGTTTCGCCAATCCGCTGGTAGCGAAGAATGGTGGTGGTGACGAGCACATCGCCATCGCCCCGCGTTTCGAGGCTGTAAGTGCCGTCCCGCTGGAACTGTTTGCGCAACTGCTGGTTCAGTTCCACCGCGAGGCGCGGCTCGAAGGTTTGATTGACTGGCGGATTGATTTGAATCGTCCGCGAACCCGCTTCCATGCCGTTGGTGGGGCCGAGCTTGTAGCCAGCGCAGCCGGTGAGCAGCAACAAGCCAGCACCAAACGCCAACATGAAAGGTAGGGCGCGTCGCTCCGCGCGCGCCGATGCTGCTCTTTGTAACGGAGCGTTCTGCTCCGTTCGCGGAGCGCACGGAATTCCTTCGGATAGATCAAGGGGCATAAAGATGAAAATTCATGATAAAAGCCCCGACGACATTTAGGACGCACCATCCAGTTGCGATAATAGACGATAATTTCGTAACTGAAGCGAAAGCGAGCAGGCCTGCTGTTTCGAGAAATAGGATGACCACGGAATTCGGCACCAGTGGGCGCGACAAAAGATCTTCCAGAAGAAAAAACCAGAGCAATGGGGCCGCTGCCGAACTTCTCACGGAACCCCTCAGCGCAAAACTCACAGCGAAGACGACGATCAGGCTCAATACAAAGCGCCGAAGAGACAGATGGAAAGGCGACGTCATTTGCACATTACTGATTCGTCCCCGTGCGCCGGTTCAACTCCTCGATCCTCATGCGCGCGATTTCCGCGTAGGGAGAACCCCGATCCTTGTTCAACGCGTCGTTGTAATAAATCTTGGCCGCCTCCCACTTGCCGCGCTTCTCGTAAAACTTCGCGATCTCGTAAGCGCCGCGCGCCTGCTCGGTGCGCAACATTTCGATCCGGCGATCCGTGTCGGACACGCGCTCGTCATCCGGGTGCAGTGTCTTGAAATCGCTGAAGGCCGCGATGGCCTTGGACGCCACGGTCTGGTCGTAGTCCGCAGTCCGCGCTTCCTTCAGATACGCCATGCCGGTTTTGTACATCGCGTCGCTGGCCACCGGATCGCGATCGGCGTAGCGGTCGGCCGCGCGTTCGTAGGCTCGCACGGCCTCGGGATAATCTTTCTGCTTCTCGCGCGCTTCACCGATGTTCATCTGAGCCAGCGGACCGACATCGCTGTAAGGCCCGTTCTTGACGATTTTCTCGTACATCTCGGCGGTCTTGTCCATCGAAGGCGGGACCGGGACGTAACCCCAGAGTTTGTACCATTGCCCGCCGAGGAAGCGGTTCGCGATTTCGAACTGGCGTTTCAAAATCTCGTCGTAGTTTGAGATCTTGGGATATTTCTCCAGCAACTCCTGGTAGCGCTTGAATGCGAGCTGGTCCTTGCCCTCCATCTCGTAGCAGCGCGCGACAAGGTATTGCGCTTGCGGCGCGTAATCGGAGAGCGACCAGACGCTGACGGTCCGCCGCGCGGCTTTCTGGGCGAGCTTGTAATTCCCAATGTCGAAAGCCGCCTGCGCAACTTCGAGTTGGTCCTTGGCGCGGGTCTTTTGCCAGGAGCCGGTTTCGCCGGGCTTTTCGTAGCTCCAGCCTTCGCCCGGTTTGTAAATGAGCGGGGCCGGCGAGCGATACGGAAAAGCCAGCACACAAACGACGATGCAGCACAAGCGCACGAACCAACGAGTCATAGTGGAATTAAAGGGGCAAAGCGGAGTGGCGGCAAAAAGAAAATCGCGGGCGTTCCGGCAGGCGGGTGAACATGGTTCTAAAACAATCAGCGCTTCGCGGTTAGCAGGCCGATTACGAGCCGTTCGCTAACGCATCCTCTCGCCTTCTCCACACGTAACGAAACATCAGTACGCGCAAAGCTGCCGTCAGCGGAATGGCCAGGATGCCGCCCAGCAATCCGCCCAGCAGCGTGGTGCCGACCATGACCGCCACGATGATCGTGAGCGGATGCAGCCCCACGCGGTCACCGATAATCTTCGGCGAGATGACGAGGCCTTCGAGAGTTTGCACGACCGCGAACACGCCCACCACGAGCAGCGGGTGCAGCCAGTCCTGGAATTGCACCAGCGCGAGAACGAAGGCGATGACGAAGGTTACAATGGCGCCGAGGAACGGCACAATGGTCAGCACGGTGGCGATCAGGCCGAGCAGCACCGCGTAGTTCAGCCCAATGGCAAAGAAGCCAATCGTATAGAGCGCGCCGTCGCACGCGGCCACCAGCACCTGGCCGCGGAAGAAGACGATGAGCCGGTCATTGATGGCGGTGAGGACGAAGACGGTTTCCTCCTTGGCGCGTGATTCCTGGAACGGCAGGTAATCGGTCCAACGGCGCTGGATGCCGGTTTTTTCGAGCAGGAAATAGAAGCAATAGACCGGCACGAGAGCGAGACCGGCGATCAATCCGAACAAGCCCG
>Ga0193753_10000675_pt1 | contig 32556 bp, 18 predicted proteins | sample H1c2metaG_FD_144925 | JGI IMG/M metagenome (GOLD analysis project Ga0193753, IMG submission 144925) | Soil microbial communities from a riparian zone of the East river system, Colorado, United States - H1c2 | ecosystem: Environmental > Terrestrial > Soil > Riparian zone | place: USA: East...
CGCCTGGCACAGCGAGCCGGCCAGCGCGGTCGTGGTCGACTTGCCGTTGGTGCCGGTGATGGCGACCAAGAGCGCGTCGGGATGGAAGAAGCGGTAGGCCAGCTCGATCTCGGCGATGACCTCGATGCCGGCCGCGCGCGCCGCGGCCATGGCCGGCAGCGCCGGCACGCCGGGCGACATCACCACCAGGTCGACGCCGGTGAAGATCGCCTCGGGGTGGCCGCCCAGGGCCAGCTCGACGTCGGCGCCGCCGAGCGCGTCGCCGAGCGCGGTCAGCCGGTCGCCCAGCTGGGCCTCGGCCTTGCCGTCGTTGACGACGACGCGGGCGCCGCGCCGGGCCAGAAATCGAGCCACCGACACGCCGGTCTGGGCCAGGCCCACGACCAGGACTCGCTTGCCAGTCAGGTCCATCGTCGTCATCTAGCGCAGCTTGAGAGTCCCGAGCGCGACCAGGGCCAAAAGGACGCTGACCAGCCAGAAGCGCACGATGATCTTCGGCTCCTCCCAGCCCTTCAGCTCGTAGTGGTGGTGGATCGGCGCCATCAGGAACACCCGCTTGCGCCGCAGCTTGTACGAGCCGACCTGGATGATGACCGAGAGCGCCTCGACCACGAACAGGCCGCCGACGATGAGCAGGACCAGCTCGTTCTTGGTCAGCACCGCCAGCATCCCGATCGCGCCGCCCAGCGAGAGCGCGCCGACGTCGCCCATGAACACCGACGCGGGGTAGGCGTTGTACCAGAGGAAGCCGACCCCGGCGCCGACCATCGCGGCGCAGAACACGGCCAGCTCGGTCGACCCGACCAGGTGGGCGATGTGGAGGTACTCGGCCATGTTCTGCGAGCGGACCTCGCCTGCCACGTTGACCAGGATGGTGGTCTCGACCCCGGCCACGTAGGCCAGGATGAGGAAGGTGGCCGCGCACATCGACGACGGTCCGATCGCCAGGCCGTCGAGACCGTCGGTGAGGTTGACCGCGTTGGAGGTGCCGACCACCACCACGGTGGCAAAGGCGGCGTACAGCCAGGCCGGCAGCACCAGGTGCCCGGCGTGGAAGTCGGTGAACGGCACCTGCAGGGCCAGGCGCACGTTCGGCTCGAACACGTCGGAGTAGAAGAGGTACGCCATGACCGCGCCGGCGATGGCGAACTCCCAGCCCAGACGCAGCTTGCCGGACAGCCCCTTGGTGTTCTTCTTGACGATCTTCATGTAGTCGTCGGCGAAGCCGACCAGGCCGAAGCCGACCGTCACGACCAGGGTGAGCCAGACCAGGCGATTGCGCAGGTCGCACCACAGCAGCGTGGCCATCACCAGCGCGAACAGGATGAGCGAGCCGCCCATCGTGGGGGTGCCCGCCTTCTTCTTGTGAGTGGCCGGGCCGTCGTCGCGGATCTGCTGGCCGTACTGCTTGGACTTCAGCCGCTGGATGAACCACGGCCCGAGCAGAAACGAGATGAGCAGCGAGGTGATGGCCGCGGCCAGGATGCGGGTGGACGGATAGCGCACCACCCGCAGGAAGCCGAGCCCCTCGAGCCGGGACAGCACGTCGTAGAAGAGATAGAACAGCATGCCGCTACGCTCCCTGGGCCTGCAGCTCGGCGACCACGCGCTCGAGCCGCATCCCGCGCGAGCCCTTGATGAGGATCCAGTCGCCCGGCGCGCTCTCGGCCAGCGCGCGCCGCGCCGCCGCCGCCGGGTCCGCCTCGGTCCAGGCCGCGCCGCCGGCCGCGCGCGCGCCGCCGGCGATCCGCTCGCGCTCGCCGCCCAGCGCGATGACCGCCAGGCCGAGCCGCGCGGCCTGCGCGCCGGCCTCGACGTGCGCCGCCGGACCCTCGTCGCCGAGCTCGAGCATGTCGCCGAGCACGGCCAGGCCGCGGCCGGCGCCGCGCAGCTCGGCCAGGGTGGCCAGCGCCGCGGCGGTCGACGCCGGGTTCGCGTTGTAACAGTCGATGTAGAGGTTGCGCCCGGCCACCGCGGCCAGCTCGCCGCGCAGGTGAGGCGGGCGCGCCGCCGCCAGCCCGCGCGCGGCGACCTCGGGCGCGACCCCGATCGCCATCGCCGCGGCCACCGCGCACGCGGCGTCGAGCGCCACGTGGTGGCCGACCAGGGCCAGGCGCGCCGTCACCCGCGCGCCGCCGGCGCGAAGCTCGATCTCGCTGGCGGGCGGTTGCCCGTTCGCGGCGGGCACCGGGCGGTACCCGGCCAGCTCGACGTCGGCGCCCCGTTCGCCGAAGGTGATCCGGCGCGGGGCGGCGGCGGCGTGCGCGGCCAGGCGCGCGTCGTCGGACGGCAGCACCGCGCACCCGTCCGGCGGCAGGCCGGCGAAGATCTCGCCCTTGCCGCGCGCGATCGCCTCGACGCTGCCGACCACGCCGACGTGGGCGACGCCCGCGTTGACCACCACGCCGACGTCCGGCTCCGCGATGCCGGCCAGGTACGCGATCTGCCCGAGCCCGCGCATGCCCATCTCGATCACCGCGGCGCCGTGGAACCGGCGCAGGCCGAGAAGCGCGAGCGGCACGCCGGTCTCGTTGTTGAGCGACGCCGCGCTCGCGTGCACGCGCATGGTCGCGCCCAGCGCCGCCGCGGTCAGGTCCTTGGTGGTGGTCTTGCCCGCCGAGCCGGTCACGCCGATGAGCTTGCCGCCCCAGCGCCGCCGGTGGAAGCGCGCCACCGCCCCGAGCGCCACCCGGGTGTCGGTGGCGGCGACGATCGCGGGAGCGTCCCCGACCGCCGCGCGCACCCGCCCGGCCTGGGCCTCCTCGACCAGGAGCCCGGTCGCGCCCGCGGCCACCGCCTGGGCGCAGAAGTCGTGGCCGTCGTGGGTCTCCCCGCGGATGGCGACGTAGAGGTCGCCGGGGGCGGCCCTGCGCCCGTCGAAGTGGACGCGGGTGAAGGCGGGCGCGGCGGCGGCGCCGGCCTGGACCAGGCGCCCGCCGGTCTCGCGCACCACGTCGGCGAGCGGGAAGTCGTCGCGCAGGCGGACCGCCTCGGCCGCCTCCTCGCGGTCGTCGAAGTGGACCTTCTCGTGGCCGAGGATCTGGTAGTCCTCGTGCCCCTTGCCGGCGATGAGGACGATGTCGCCGGGGGTGGCCTCGGCGACCGCGGCGCGGATCGCGGTGCGCCGGTCCGGGTCGACGAAGAACGGATCCGGCACCGCGGGCAGGATCATGTCGAGGATCGCGCGCGGGTCCTCGGTGCGCGGGTTGTCGGAGGTGACCACCGCCAGGTCGGCGGCGCGCGCCACCGCGGCGCCCATGATCGGGCGCTTCACCGGGTCGCGGTCGCCGCCGCAGCCGAACACGCAGATGAGCCGCCGGCGGGTGAGCGGGCGCACCGCGGCCAGGGCGTTCTCCAGCGCGTCGGGGGTGTGGGCGTAGTCGACCAGGATGTCGAGGCCGGCCTGGTTGGGCACGCGCTCGACCCGGCCGGGCACGCCGGGCACGGCGCGGATGCCGGCCGCGATCGCCTCGAGCGGCAGGCCGAGCGCCTCGCCGATCGCCGCGGCCATCACCGCGTTGTCGACGTTGTACTGGCCGATGAGCGCGCGCGACTCGATCTCGATCCGGCCGCGCGGCGTGCGCAGGTCGGCGCGGATGCCGTCGATGGTGGACTCGAACCGCTCGGCGACGACGTCGGCGCCGGCCGCGCCGCGGCTCGACACCCGCAGCACGCGCCGCGCGCCGGCCGCGGCCGCCATGGCCGGGCTGGCCGGATCGTCGGCGTTGACCACCGCCACCCCGTCCGGCGCGAGGTAGCGCGAGAACAGGAGCTGCTTGGCCTCCCGGTACGCGTCCATCGTCCCGTGCACGTCCAGGTGGTCCTGGGTGAGGTTGGTGAACGCGGCGACCTGGTAGCTGACGCCGCCGACCCGCCCCATCGACAGCGCGAACGACGACACCTCCATCACCGCGTGGGTCGTGGCAGCGGCGGCCATCTCGCCGAACACCCGCTGCAGCTCGGCCGGCGGCGGCGTGGTGTACGGCGCCGGGTGGGTGGCGCCGCCGTAGCGGTAGCTGACCGTGCCGATGACGCCGGGCCGGGCTCCCGCGGCGGCGAGGATCGACTCGACCAGGAACGTGGTCGTGGTCTTGCCGTTGGTGCCGGTCAGCCCGATCAGCGTCATGCGATCGGCCGGCCGGCCGGCCGCGCGCGCCGACAGCGTGCCGAGCGCCTCGGCCGCGCTGGCGACCACCACCTGGGTCACGCGCGCGTCGAGCTGCTCCTCGACCACCAGCGCGGCCGCGCCCCGCTCGATCGCCTGCGGCGCGAACGCGTGTCCATCGGCGCGGAGGCCGCGCACCGCGACGTAGACGTCGCCGGGCTGGACCGCACGCGAGTCCGACTGGACACCGCGCACCGCGACCGCGCGCGGGTCGGCGTCGCCGACCAGGCGCGCTCCGGCCAGGTCCTGGATGAGGTCGGCCAGGGTCATGGTCGACGGTGTGGGCGCAGGTGGTGGCTCACTCATGGATAGAACGCGGGCGAGGACCGGTTTCATGCGACAGCACGACCCGGCATTCTGCCGGCCTTCGCTGCCGCCCGGGAGGGGGAAACTGCTCGATCACGCGACCGGTCCCGCTCACCTGCATGCTCGCACACCGCGCACCGCCCAGCTCGAGCGCATCGGCCATGCCGAGGCCGGTCAGGTCCGGCATGTCGACGGTGGCGATGGCTTCGTCCCCTTCCACCGGGGCGCCCTCACCGACGACCTCACCGGCGATCGCGTCGTCGACCTCGGCGGTGTCGGCGGGGCGCGAGTCGGAGGCGGCAGAGGCAGCGGCAGAGGCAGCGGCAGAGGCAGCGCGCGCTGACTCCGCGTCGCCCGGCTTGCCGGCGGACGCCTTGTCCGCGGACGCCTTGTCCGCGGACGCCTTGCCCGCCGCCGCGCTCGCCACCGTCGGGCTCGCCCCGGCCGCGATGCCGAGGTAGCGCAGCGTCTCCACCATCACCTCGAGCCAGGCTGGCCCGGCCACGTCGGCGCCGAAGTGCACGTCGCCGCGCGGCTCGTCGATGAGCACCAGCACCAGCACGCGCGGCGAGTCGAGCGGCGCGAACCCGGCGAAGCTGGACAGGTAGAGGTGGTCGGCGTAGCGCCCGGTCGCCGGGTCGATCTTGTGCGCGGTGCCGGTCTTGCCGCCGGCGCGGAAGCCGGGCAGCGCCAGGCTTTGCCCGGTCCCGGCCTCCTTGCCGCCGTCGAACACCGAGCCGAGGATCGGCCGCAGCGCCGCCGCGGTCGCGGCCGAGAGCACCCGCCGGGTCTCGCGCGGTCGGGCCGGGACCAGCTCGCCGGTCGGGCCGCGCACCTCGCGCACGACGCGCGGCTCGCGGTACACGCCGCCGTTGGCGATCGCGGTCAGCCCGGCGGCCACCTGCAGCGGCGTGACCGACAGGCCGTAGCCGAACGAGATCGTGGCCAGCTCGATCGCGCCCCAGCGCCTGGCAGCGCGCACCAGCCCGGGCTGCTCGCCGGGCAGCTCGATCCCGGTCTTCTGGCCGAAGCCGAACCGGACCAGCGCGTCGTGCAGCGCGTCGCGGCCCAGCCGCTGGGCGACCTTCGCCGCGCCGACGTTCGACGACCGCTTGATGATGCCGGCCACGGTCAGCACCTGGTCGTGGTGGGTGTCGCGGATGGTCTTGCGGCCGATCTGCATGCGGCCGCCCTCGACGTCGAAGCGGGTGTCGGGCGCGACCGCGCCGGCGTCCAGCGCGGCGGCGATCGAGAACACCTTCATGACCGAGCCGATCTCGTACACGTCGGTGACCGCGCGGTTGCGCGCCGCGTGCTCGCGCGCGTTGCCCGGCCGGTTCGGGTCGTAGGTCGGCCAGTTGGCCATCGCCATCACGTCGCCGCTGGCCACGTCGAGCACCACGATCACGCCGGCCTGGGCCTTGTGCTCCGCGACGGTGGCGGCCAGCACGCGCTCGGCGGTGTACTGCACGAACCGATCGAGCGTGAGCGTCACCGACGCGCCCGGGACCGGCTCGATCGGCCCGTCCGGCAGCATCAGCGCGCCGGTCGCGTCGCGCAGGGCGGCCGCGCTCACCCGCTGCCCGGTCAGGAGCGAGTTCATGGTGAGCTCGACCCCGTCGAGCCCGCGCCCGTCGAGGCCGGCGAAGCCGAGCACCGGCCCGGCCAGCCCGCGCCCGGGGTAGAACCGGCGCGGCTCCGGCGTGAGCCGCACCCCCTCGAGCCCGGCGGCGCGGACCGCGCGGGCCCGCTCGGGCGCGACGTGGCGCTCGATCCACACGAACGAGCGCGGCGACGACAGCCGCGCCTCGATCTCGGCCAGGTCGGCGCCGAGCAGCTGGGCCAGCCTCTCGGCGGTGCCGCCCAGGTCGTGGATCGACTGCGGGTCGGCGTAGATCGAATCGATGTCGGCGGTGGCGGCCAGCTCGGCGCCGGTCGCGTCGAAGATCGCGCCGCGCGGGGCCGGCACCTCGACGGTGGCGATGTGCTGGCGCTGGGCCAGCTCGCGGTAGCGGCCGGACTCGCGGATCTGCAGGCCGTAGGCGCGGTAGGCGACCGCGCCGAGCAGCGCGACCACCACGACGCCGACGCCCGCCATGCGCGCGCGCACCCACGGGTCGAGCTTGACCGCGGCGGTCCCCGGGCGACTGGCCGGCATCATGGCTGCTCCTCCTTGTCCTTGTCCGTGTCCGCGGTGTCGCCGGCCGCGGTCGCCGCGCCGGCCGCGCCGACCGGCGAGCGCCACACCACGCGGATCTGCTCCGGGGTCGGCCGGATCATGCCGAGCCCGAGCGCGAGGCGCTCGATGCGCGCCGGGCTGGTCAGGACCGACTTCTCGAGCCGCAGCCGGCGGGCCTCCTCGTCGAGCCGGCGCAGCTCGGTCGCCGCGGTGCTGAGCTGGTAGCCCAGCCCCACCACCTGGCGCCGGTGACCGACGTGGCGGAGCGCCAGCGCGGTGCCGAGCACGGCCAGCCCGACCAGCACGAAGATCGAGAGGCGCGGGTGCGAGACCACCCGGGCGCGCACCGCGCCGACGTGCGCCGACATGCGCGCGACTCGCTCTCTCATGGCGCGGCCACCTTCTCGCAGGCGCGCAGGCGGGCCGAGCGCGCGCGCGGGTTGCGGCCGATCTCGTCGTCGCTGGCGACCGCCGCCTTGCGGTGGAGGACGCGCACGATCGGGTGAACGCGCTCGCCGGCGGCGATCGCCAGGTCGGGAGGGAGCGACGACGACCAGGCCAGGTCGCGGAAGCGGTGCTTGACCATCCGGTCCTCGAGCGAGTGGAAGCTGATGACGGCGCAGCGGCCGCCGTCGGCGAGCAGATCGGGGAAGATGTCGAGGAAGCGCTCGAGCTGGTCGAGCTCGCGGTTGACCGCGATGCGCAGGGCCTGGAACGACTGGGTGGCCGGGTGGATGCGCATCCGCCGGCGCGCCGGGGCCGGGATGCACTCCTCGACCGCGCGGGCGAGGTCGGCGGTGGTGGCGAGGCGCCCGGCCCGCGCGTCGTCCTTCAGGCGCTGCGCGATGCGCGCGGCGAAGCGCTCCTCGCCCAGGTCGCGCAGCACGCGCGTCAGCTCGTCGACGTCGAGCCGGCGGATGAGGTCGAGCGCGGTCGGATCGTCGCCGCTCGGGTCCATGCGCATGTCGATGGGGCCGGGCCGCGAGAACGAGAACCCGCGCGCGGCCTCGTCGAGCTGGATCGAGGACAGGCCGAGGTCGAGCAGGAAGCCGTCGATCGGCGGCACGCCGAGGTCGGCGAGCACGCGGTCGACCTCGCCGAAGGTGGCGTGGACCAGGGTGGCGCGGCCGCCGAACCGAGCCAGGCGCGCCCCGGCGATGGCGAGCGCGGCCGGGTCGCGGTCGAGGCCGATCAGGCGCGCGTCGGGCGCGGCGTCGAGCACTCGCTCCGCGTGGCCGCCTGCACCGAGCGTCCCGTCGCAGTAGAGCCGACCGCCGCCCGGCGCGAGATCGGCGACCACCTCGTCGGCGAGGACCGCGATGTGAGGGGTGTCGGATGATGTGGGCACGAGCGAGGACACGGCGAGGCCCGAGGATTGAAGTGGCAGATCGACCAGTTCGGGGGCGTCGACTTTGCCACTGACGTGTAGCGGCGCAAGTTTAGTGAAACCGCCGAGTTGCACGGCGGTCGAGAGGCCGTTCCTTGACGTCGAGGGGCGACAGAGCTAGAATGCGCTGCTCGTTTTCCAACCGAAAAACTGGAAGGATTTCGCGTGCTTAGGTATCGGGAAAAAGAAGACTTCGAGAGTCGTTACCGGGACGTCGAGGCCGCATGCGACGCCTGGAGGACGGCAGAGCGCCGGGCCTGGCCCGAGCTCCTGGAGCAATTCCGAGAGAAGCTCCTGATCTCGCTCATCTACCATGACGCGGCGCTCGAGGGAGAAGTCCTCAGCCACAGCGAGATCAAGGCCGCCATCGACAGCAACATCATCAGCGACTCGTCGCTGATCCCGTCGTACGAGGAGATCTCGAACTTTCACAAGGCGTGCATGTACGCCGAGGCGGCGGCCAAGAACCGGCGCAAGCCGATCAAGGCCGACACGGTGCGCGAGATCTACGCGCTCCTCTCTCCCGATGCGGTGGCCGGCGGGCTGGCCTACCGCAAGGAGAACCCGCTCCACCGGCTCTACTATCACGACATCTGTCCGCCCGAGAAGATCAACTACAAGATGCGCAAGCTGGGCGAGTGGCTGGAAGCGCCCTCGACTCGCGAGCTGCATCCGATCGAGCGGGCGGCCAAGGCGCACTGGCGGCTGATGGCGATCTTCCCGTGGGCGATGCACAGCGGCCGGACCGCGCGCATCATCGCCAACCTGCTGCTCGAGCAGGCCGGCTACCCGATCGCCGTCATCCACTCGATCGATCGCCAGCGCTACTACGAGTCGCTGCGCTCGCCCAACAGCCGCGCGCTGCTCTCGGTCTACCTCGAGGGCGTCGAGACCACGGCGGCGAGCGCCGTGCGCGTGTACCAGGAAGCGGCGCGCTCAGGCCGCCGCCGCGCCAGCTGAGCTGATCGAACCGACCGGCGCTCCCGCGCGGCCCTGACGCCGCGCGGGGTGTCGGCGCGTCCGGGGCGCGCGAGCCGCGAGGACGAGCCCGCCTCGCGGTGGTAGCGTTCGGGGCCATGGTGGGTCCACGCCTCCTCCGCCCCAGGCTGCCGGAGATGGGGCGCGCCCTGCGCCACCGCAACTACCGGCTGTTCTTCGCCGGGCAGGGCATCTCGATGGTCGGCACGTGGATGACACGGGTCGCGACCAGCTGGCTGGTCTACCGGCTGACCGGCTCGGCGCTCCTGCTCGGGCTGGTGAGCTTCGCCGGGCAGGTGCCCAGCTTCCTCCTGGCGCCGTTCGCCGGCGTGCTGATCGATCGGTGGAACCGCCACCGCATCCTGGTCGCGACCCAGGCGGTGGCGATGGTCCAGTCGGCGCTGCTGGCCTACTTCGCGCTGTCGGGCACCATCACGGTCGCGCACGTGCTCGCGCTGTCGGTCCTGCAGGGGGTGGTGAACGCGTTCGACATGCCGGCCCGGCAGTCGTTCGTGGTCGAGATGGTCGAGACCCGCGAGGATCTGCCCAACGCGATCGCGCTCAACTCGTCGCTGGTCAACGGCGCGCGCCTGATCGGCCCGTCGATCGGCGGCATCCTCATCGCCGCGGTCGGCGAGGGCTGGTGCTTCACCATCGACGCGATCAGCTACGTCGCCGTGATCGCGTCGCTGCTGGCGATGACGGTCAAGCCGCGCGCGCGCGCGGTGTCGACCAAGCGGGTCCTGGCCGAGCTTCGCGAGGGCGCGGCCTACGTGTTCTCGTTCTCGCCGATCCGGACCATCCTCTTGCTCCTGGCGCTCATCAGCTTCATGGGGGTGCCTTACAGCGTGCTGACCCCGATCTTCGCCGCCGAGGTGCTGGGCGGCGGGCCGCACACGCTGGGCCTGCTCATGGGCTCGTCAGGGGTCGGCGCGCTGGCCGGCGCGCTGTGGCTGGCGTCGCGCCGGACCGTGGTCGGGCTCGGCCGCGTCCTGGTGATGACCAGCAGCCTGCTCGGCGCCGGGCTGATCGTCTATGCCCTGTCGCGCTGGCTTTGGCTGTCCGTGCCGGCCCTGCTCATGATTGGCGCCGGCATGATGGTGTCGCTCGGCGCCAGCAACACGATCCTCCAGACCGTGGTCGACGAGGACAAGCGCGGCCGCGTGATGGGCTTCTACGCCATGTCCTTCTTCGGCATGGCCCCGTTCGGCAGTCTGGCCGCCGGCGCGCTGGCCGATCGATTCGGCGCCCCGACCACCGTGCTCCTGTGCGGAGCCGCCACCCTCATCGGGGCGGCGGGATTCGCGCGCACCCTGCCCGAGCTCCGCCGCGTGGTCCGCCCGATCTACCAGCGCCTCGGCATCCTGCCGGCGATCGCCGAGGGCCTGCACCAGACCAGCGCGATGTCGGCCGCCGCCGAAGAGTGAACGCTACGGCGGCTGGCTGCGCTCGAGGAAGGAGGCGCGCAGGGCGGCCCAGGTCAGCGCGGCGGTGCCGACCAGCGGCGCGGCGGTGGCCATGGCGCGGAGGATGATCTGGAGCGGGCCGTGGCCGAAGCCGACGTCGATGCGGTGGGCGACCGAGAGGACCGCGTCGACCCCGGCGGCGCCGGCGACGGTGGCCAGCCAGCGGGCGCGCGGGCGGAAGGCGATGCGGAACAGGACCGCGGCCAGAAAGGCGTCGAAGGTGGCCCAGCCGGCCAGGGCAGGGCGCGAGTAGGCGAGGAGGTGGACGTTGCCGGTGGCGGCGATGGTGGCCAGGAGCGCCGTCCATGGCACGAGCGGCACGGCCAGGAGCCAGGGCGGGACACCCGGGTGGCGGGCGGCGGTGCGGGCAGCGAAGCGGACCAGCGAGCCGGACGCGAACGCGCGGAGCGAGTCGATGAGGTGGCGGAGGACCGAGCTGCCGCGCGGATAGGCCAGCCAGACCGGCTCCCAGCGAACCGGGTGGAGGCGGGCCTTGAACGCTCGCACGCCGCGGAAGTCGTAGAGCGGTCGGGTGAGCCAGCGGGCCAGGCGCTGCCACGGCGCGATCGGACCGCTCAGCGGCGCGAGCCCGAGCGTGATCAGCTCGGCGTCGCGTGCGTGGGTGAAGACCGCGTCGAGCAGGAGCTCGGCGGTGCCGTTGGGGGCGTCGCGGCCGCGCAGGACGTCCTCGACCAGCCAGCCGCGGCGGGCGTGGATCGGCACCGCCGAGAGGAACGCGACCAGCGCGCCGCCGCGCTCGGCCGCGAGGTAGAGGTGCTGCTCGGGCGCGTGGAACGGCTCGAGCGCGACCAGGAACCCCATCGGCTCCATGCGGCGCGAGCCCAGCCACTCGCCGGCCAGGCGATCGACCTCGGCGCGCAGCGGGGAGCCGTCGACCAGCTCGGCGGGGCCGACCCGGCGGACGCGGACCTCCTTGGCCCGGGCGCGGCGCAGCTGCTCGCGCAGGCGGCGGTGGCGGGCGAGGGTGGCCGGCCACGCGCGCGGCTCGAACACCGGCTGCTCGCCGAGCAGGAGCTGATTGCAGCCGCCGAGCGCGGGTGACTCGGTCGCGAAGAAGCAGGCGCGCCGCCCGGCCGCGGCGGCGGCGGCCACGAAGCGCGCCGCGGCCGGCGCGCGCTGGTCCGGATCGGCGGTGATCGGGCCGCCGGCGGCGACCCAGGCCGAGCCGGTGTCGGCGTACGCGACCAGCGCGCCGGTCCCGGCCGGCGGCGGGGCGTCGCGCCAGTGGTGCATGGCCCGCTCGAGCGCGAGGAACGAGACCGCGTCGGCGCCGCGGGCGACGAGCGCGGCGGCGTCGGGATCGCGCGGCGGGTCGGGGACGGTCATGGATCGGCGACCCAACTTTGACGGCGTCGGCCGCGCGCCGCAACCGCGCCCCGCGCGAGGCCCAGCGGCGGGCGAGCGGCGTTGACAGGGGGGCTGCGGCCGCCGACACTCCGCTCGATGTCGACCGACGGTGGGGCGCGATCGCGTCGCTTCGGCAAGGGCATGAGCCCCGATGCGCGCAGCATGAACGCGTCGGTCGACTTCGACTGGCGCCTGCTCGAGCACGACGTGGCCGGCTCGATCGCGCACGCCCGCATGCTGGCGGCGCAGGGGATCATCCCCGCCGCCGACGCCGAGGCGATCGTGATCGGCCTGCTGGCGGTGAAGGAGGACCTCGAGGAGGGGCGGGTCGCGTTCGACCCGGAGCTCGAGGACGTGCACATGAACGTCGAGGCGCGCCTGATCGAGCGGATCGGCGATCCCGGGCGGCGGCTCCACACCGGGCGCAGCCGCAACGACCAGGTCGCCACCGACCTGCGCCTGTACGCGCGCGCCGCCGCGGTCGATCTGGTCGGCCTCATCGACCGGCTCCGCCTGGCCCTGTGCGCGCGCGCCGAGGAGCACCTGGACGCCTTCATGCCCGGCTACACCCACCTGCAGCGGGCCCAGCCGGTGCCGGTCGCGCACCACCTGATGGCGTACGAGGCGATGCTGGCCCGCGATCGCGCGCGCGTGCACGACGCCGGCGCCCGCGCCGCCGAGTCGCCGCTCGGATCCGGCGCCCTGGCCGCGACCACGCTGCCGATCGATCGCGTGGCGGTGGCCGCGTCGCTCGGCTTCGCCGGGGTCACCCACAACAGCCTCGACGCGGTCGGCGATCGCGACTTCGCGGTCGAGCTGGTCTCGGCGGCGGCGCTGTGCCAGGTGCACCTGTCCCGCCTGGCCGAGGAGCTGGTCCTGTGGTCGTCGCAGGAGTTCGGCTTCGTCCGGCTGAGCGAATCGTACTGCTCCGGCTCGTCGCTGATGCCGCACAAGGTCAACCCGGACCTGGCCGAGCTGGTCCGTGGCAAGACCGGCCGCGTGGTCGGCGACTGGGTGTCTCTGATCACCACGCTGAAGGCGCTGCCGCTGTCCTACAACAAGGACCTGCAGGAGACCCAGGAGCCGCTCTACGACGCGGTCGACACCGTGGCCGCGTGCCTGGGCGTCACCACCGGCATGGTGCTGACCATGGAGATCGATCGCGAGGCGATGGCGCGCGCGGTCGCGCGCGGTCACCTGCTCGCCACCGAGGTGGTGGACTACCTGGTCGGCAAGGGGCTGCCGTTCCGCCAGGCCCACGACGTGGTCGGCGGGCTGGTCCGGCGGGCGGAGGAGCACCGGGTCGAGCTCGACGCGCTGCCTCCAGACGAGATCCGGGCCGAGAGCGCGCTCCTCGATCCGGACGACGAGGGCTTTCGCGCGCTCTTCGAGGTGGCGCGCGCGGTCGACCGCCGCGACGTGCCGGGCGGGCCGGCGCGCGCGCGCGTGGCCGGCGAGATCGCCCGGGTGCGCGCCGAGCTGACCGGGGCGCCGCGGGCCGAGAACCCAGCCGACAGCGACGAGGCAAAACCATGAACCACTTCCAGATCCGACACGGCGAGCTCCACTGCGAGGACGTCCCGCTGGCCCGCATCGCGGCCGAGGTCGGCACCCCGACCTACGTCTACTCGACCGCGACGATCGCGCGGCACTACCGGGTGTTCGACCAGGCGCTGGTCGGGCTCGATCACCTGATCTGCTTCTCGGTGAAGGCCTGCTCCAACCTGTCGGTGCTGCGCCTCCTGTTCGGGATGGGCGCGGGGGCGGACATCGTGTCGGGCGGCGAGCTCACCCGGGTCCAGCGCGCCGGCGGGCGGGCCGATCGCACGGTCTTCTCCGGCGTGGGCAAGACCGACGACGAGATGCGCCAGGCGCTGGCCGCCGGGGTGCTCGCGTTCAACGTGGAGTCGGAGCCGGAGCTGCGCGTGCTCGACCAGGTGGCGGCGGCGGCAGGGGTTCGCGCGCCGGTGGCGCTGCGGGTCAACCCGGACGTGGATCCCGAGACGCACCCGTACATCTCGACCGGGCTCAAGAACAACAAGTTCGGCATCGCCTGGCGCGCGGCGCTCGACGCGTACCGGCTGGCCCGCTCGCTACCTCACCTCGAGGTGGTCGGGGTCGATTGCCACATCGGCTCGCAGCTGACCAGGACCGGGCCGTTCTCCGACGCGGTGGCGCGGCTGGTCGACCTGGTCCAGGCGCTCACCCGCGAGGGGATCTCGATCCGCACCCTCGACATCGGCGGCGGGCTCGGCATCCCGTACGGCAAGGAGGAGGAGCCGGAGCCGCCCACCCCGGGCGAGTACGGCGAGGCGGTGACGCGGGCGCTGGCCCCGCTGGCCGACATGAAGCTCACCATCCTGTGCGAGCCGGGTCGGGTGATCGTGGGCAACGCCGGGGTGCTGGTCACCCGGGTGATCTACGACAAGCCGTCCGAGGCGAAGCGCTTCCTGGTGGTGGACGCGGCGATGAACGACCTCATGCGGCCGGCCCTGTACGGCTCGTTCCACCCGATGCGCCCGGTGGTCGAGCGCGCCGACCGCGCCCGCGGGGTGGTGGACGTGGTCGGGCCGATCTGCGAGAGCGGCGACTTCCTGGCCCGCGATCGCGAGCTGCCGCTGCTCGAGCGCGGCGAGCTCCTCGCGGTCGGCGCGGCCGGCGCGTACGGCTTCACCATGTCGTCCAACTACAACACCCGGCCGCGCGCGGCCGAGGTGCTGGTCGATGGATCGAGCTACAAGGTGGTGCGACGGCGCGAGACGGTCGACCAGCTGCTGGCCAGCGAGGAGTGAGGCCTTACTTGCCGGTCTTGATGCTCCAGCCGAACAGCGCGCGCTGGATCCGGCCGAGCCTGGTCGCGTTCGGATAGTCCCACCTGTTCGCGACCGTCCACTGCACGTGGTCGCCGGTCTCCCACACGCCGCGCTGGATGTAGTCCTCGCCGTAGGCCTCGCGCGCGAACACGTTGTAGTCGGCCTCGACCCGGCCCCACGATAGATAGCGCCAGCCGCCGTCGGCGCCCTGGACGGCGGCGATGGCGTGCGCGCTGGTGGTGCTGGCGCCCATCTTCTCGAGCAGCCGGCCGACGTTGCCCTCGCGCACGCCGAGCCGCTCCAGCATCCGGCCGAGCGTGGTCAGGCCCTCGATCTCGATCACGTAGGCCTTCATCCCGCGGATCTGGGCCGAGATGGTGTTGCGCAGCGCGGCGGTGGCGCAGGTGCCCTCGATGATGTTGTTGGCGTCGGCCTCGGTTCGGGCGGCCATGTCCTGGATGACCTGGTCGTCGAGCAGCGGCGGACGCTCGGTCGGGCGGATGTCGCGCGGGTCGGTCTTCGGGGTGGTCTCGCCGCCGTCGTTCCTCGGGGTGGTCTCGCGCCCCTCGATCTTCGACTCCATGGTGCGCAGCACCTCCGCCGCCTTCCACTGGAACAGCTCGCGCGCCGCCTTCCAGTCGGCCGCGATCTGCTCCGGGGTGGCCCGCTCGCCCAGCACCCGGCGCGACGCCTCGGCGAACTTCTCGAACGTGGTGGCCGGCGCGTCGATGACCGTGACGCCGCCGTCCTGCCTCAGCAGGATGTTGCGCGAGTTGATGTCGCCGAGCACGACGCCATCCTTCATCGCCGCGTCCATGTAGCCGCGGAACGTGTCGACCTGGGACGGGGTCGCGCGGGTGGCGTCGGCCAGCGTGGTGCCCTCCACCCGCGGCATCAGCACGCCGTCGCTGACCACGTCGCCGATCTTCACCTTCACGATCTTGCCGGACCCGAGCCCGCCGTAGCGCGACGGCAGGAGCGCGCCGTCGAGGGCGGTCCGGGCGGTGCCGACCCCGGCCGGGACCTTCACCGCCATCGGCGCGCCGTCGACGTCGACCGCGTACACCGTGCCCTGGCCGCCTCCGCCGAGCGGCTGGCTGTCGCCGTCGACCGCGATCGGCTTTTCGGTCGGGGTCGAGATCGGCGGCTTCTGGTCCTGGACCTCCTCGCGCTGGACCGGCTCCTGCCGGCCGATCGCCCTGTCGAAGGCGGCCCGCAGCGCACGGACCTTCTCGGCCGCGGCGGCCAGGGCGGCGCGCAGGCGGGCCAGCACCTCTGACCGGGGCGCCTTGCCGGCCTGCTCGGCCATCAGCTCGCGGGTGATCCGGTTCATGCCGTCGAGCTCGGTCTTGTACTGGCCGGCGGCGGCGGTGCCGGCCTCGAGCCTGGCGCGGAGCTGCCCGCTCTGCCCGGCGGCGAGCCCGTCCCGGGGCACGAGGTCGCCGCCCGGGACCGCCTCGGCGTAGCCGAGCGGCACCTGGCCGCCGCTCTTCTCGATGAGGTCGCGCGGGATCGGGCGGCCCTCCTGCGCGGCGCCGAGGACCTCGGCCTGGGCGGCGCTGCGGTCGCGGCGCGCGCGCAGGTCGTTCAGCTGCTGCTCCTCGGCGGGGGACTGCCTGGGCCGGTTCTCGAGCCGCGCGATGTCGCGCTCGGTGGACTTCACCTCGGTGTTCGACTCGGTGATCGCGTCGGCGCGGGTCCGCGCCCGCGCGATGAGGTCGAGGGCGCCCTCCTGGTTGCCGGCCATCTGCAGGGAGCTGATCGACTCGAGCTCGGTACGGTTGACCCGCACCGGCGGCGACTTCGACTTCGACGCCGCGGCGACCTCGCCGGCGTCGGTGATTCGGGTCCCGTCGGGCCGGTAGTACTCGTCGGCCACGCGAAGGACCTTGGTCTCGCCGGTGGTGCCGCCGCGCTTGCCACCCCCGCTTCCGACCGCGAGCATGGCGCCCATGAGCCCGTTGGCGAACATGCGGCCCATGTCGACCTTCTCGGTCGCCGCGGCCAGCGCGTCGCGGTAGCTGCGGGTCTGCTCGTACGCGCTGAAGGCCGCGTGGAGGTCCATCTGCGACGCGCCGTCGAGCGCGGCCATGCCGACGAACGCCGACACCGCGCGGCGCAGCGCGGTCGCCCCGAACCCGCCGAACAGCGGCATCGCCCCCATCAGCAGGGCGCCGGTGGCCATCCCGCTGCCGCCCTGGTCGCTCGACATGAGCGCGCCGGTGGTGGCCAGCGCGGCGATCGATCCGGCGGTCGCGCCGATCTTGCCGCCGGTGATCGCCGCGCCGATCACGCCGCCGGCCTCGGCCACCGGCCCCAGCATCACCACATAGATCGCGGTCGACGTGGCCACCTGGATCAGCATGGTGGCGGTCTTGCCGAGCACCTCCTCGGCCTTGGCGGTGCGGCCGGCCGCGTAGAGATCGATCTCGGCGGAGACCGAGTAGGCGCGGCGCGACAGGTCGTCGCCGACTTGCCCGTACCAGGGCTCGCCGCTCAGGAACGAGAGCGCCGCGCCGCCGTAGTCGGCCACGCCGCCGATCCCGGCCCACAGCCGCGCGCTGACCCCGCCGGCCGCGCCCTGGACGGCGTCGAGGGTCGCGCGCGCATTGGAGCGGAACTGGAAGCTGCCGTCGGTGGTCTCGTAGCGCTGGCCGAGCGTGCGCATCCGCTGCCGGGCCAGCTCGTCCGGGAACCGGTCGCCGGTCCCCATCATCTGCTCGGTCGACGCCTTCTCCTCCTTGCGATCGGCGATGTACTGCTCGAGCTCGCGGACCTCGCGGTCGAGCTCGGCCGACGGCTGCACCAGGTCGCGGCTCGGGGTCACCCCGCCCCCGCCGCGCGGCGGCTGCCTGACCGCGGCCTCCCGGCGGCGCTGCTCGAGGTCGGCGGCCATCCGCTTGCGCGCGTCGGCCAGCTTGGTGCCGGCGTCGGTGATGAGCGCGTCGAGCCGGCGCACCTCCTGGTCGAACTTGCCCATCTCGGCGGTGACGCTGGTCTTGCCGGTCCTGAGATTCGCCGCGTAGGTGGCGTACTCGAGGCGCATCCCCTTCAACCGCACCAGCCGCTCCATGATCTGCGGGTCGTGCCGGCCGGTCCGGTCGAACTGCTCGCGGTCGCGCGCCTCCAGCGCCTCGATCTCGCGCTGGTACGACATGGCGATGAGATCGGCGCGCGCCCACGCCCACCGCTCCGGCGATTCGAGCAGGGGCGCGATCTCCTCGCGGTAGAAGACCTCGTCCAGGCTCACCTCGATGTAGCTCTTGCTGGCCAGCGCGGCGTCGATCTCGGCGGCGGTCATGGTCTGCCCGGCCGCGTTGAAGATGCGGTACCCGTGATAGCCGCCCTCCTGGGCCGCGCGCGGTGGGATCGGGGTGCGGCTGCCGATCGGCGACGCGGCGTCCATGTTCTGCTTCATGCTCTCGAGCTCGCGCACGCGGTCGGGCGGGTTGCCGGTGCAGGTGGCGATCCACTCGGCCAGGTCGGCCGGGATGTTGTTCGCCATGAGGAGCAGCATCGCCAGGTGCGCGTTCTTCTGCTCGTCGGGGACGCCGGCGAACGCCTCGGCCCGGATGCGGAACACCACGCCCTTGCCGCCGCCGGTGAGCCCGCCGCTGGCGACCGAGGCGCTGGTCCGGTCGTCCTGCTTTTTCCGGTCGTCCTTCCGGTCGTCGTTGCTCTTCTTCGCGTCCTTCTTCACGCTCGGCGCGCGGCTCTTGCCGTCGAGCAGGGCGAGGGCGGCGCGGTAGGCGGCGGCCTGGTCGGCCGGCAAGCGGGCGAGCACCGCGTCCTGGTCGCTCCGCGCGTCGCCGTCGGCCTGCTTCGGCGTGGTCGGGATCACCGGCGCGTCCTCGTCGATGATCGAGACGTCCGAGCTGGTCCCGCCGAGCAGCTTCTCGACCGTCTCGATCGACCGGTCGTTGGCGGCGAGCAGGGCGGCGAGCTGCTCCACCGCCGGCTGGTCGCTGGCGCGGCCGGCCAGCCGGTACGCGTTGACGATGGCGACCGCGTCGGCGCGCTGGCGGGTCAGGCCGCGCAGCCGCTCGATGGCGCCGTCGAAGGTGAGCGGCGAGCGGCGCGCGCGCAGCATGCGCGTGTAGCCGGCCTTGGCGTCGGCGGCCAGCGCGGCGAGCGCGTCGGCCCACACCTGGATGCGCAGGGGCGACTCGACCCGCCCGGTCGCGATCTCGCACTCGGCGCGGGCCAGGTCGAGCGGATCACCGGCGTCGCGGATGAGCTGGCCCAGCGCCAGCACCGCCGCGTCGCTGTCGCCGCGGCCGGCGGCGCGCTCGGCCGTGATCGTCCCGGTGTCGAGCGTCGGGATCGGGCTGCCCAGGCCGGCCCCGGTCGGCGTGTCCTGGTCGGAGAGGTCGCCCGACTCGAAGGTCGCCTCGCCGTCCGCGAGCGCGCCGAGCGGGCGGACCCGGGGGAGCTGGGCGGTGAGGGTCCGCTTGCCGGGCATCGTTCCCTGAGCCTGTCCGGATCCGCCAGCGCCCTCGGCGAATCGGCCCGTTCGATCCTGCTTGCCGTACGACATCGGTTGGTGTCGTGCGTACGGCGCATCTCGCTGGTCTATTCCGGGGACGCGCGGTCAGGGCGACTCCCAGCCGCCGGATCGATCGGAGCGTGTGATCGCGTCGAGGATCTGCATGTTGCGTATCGCGTCCTCCACTCCGTGAGGGAGCTCGATCTCGCCGAGCACCGCGCGCGCGAACACATCCGCCTGCTCCGCGTACTGGTCGACCGGCGGGAAGGATTCCCGGACCGCCGACGTCCCCCCCAATCGACTGCCGTCGTCGATCGAGATCCAGGTCGTCTCCATCGGCGGTGCGTTGAAGGCGACCGGGATCTCGATCCGACCGCGCGTCCCGGCCAGCGTCACGTGCTGGTGCGGGGCCAGCTGGGTCGACACGGTGAAGGTGAGCCGGCGGCCCCCGCCGAAGTCGGCCACGACCGAGCTCAACCGGTCGGTCTGGAAGCCCGGGTCGTGGTCGATGAGCGCCACCAGCCGGACCGGCTCGGCCTCGAAGCAGAACCGCCCGGCCACCACGCCGTAGCAGCCGATGTCGAGCAGCGCGCCGCCGCCGGTCTCCGGTCGGTTGCGGATGTTGCCCGGGTCGCGGTTGTCGTACGCGAAGAAGACATCCACCGCGCGCAGCTCGCCGATCGCGCCGGCGCGGATGAGCTCGCGCGCGCGCAGCCACTGCGGGTGGAAGCGGACCATGAACGCCTCCATGATGAGGCGCCCGGCCGGCGCGCCGCGCAGGCGGGCGGCGTCGGCCGCGTCCATGCCGATCGGCTTCTCGCACAGGACGTGCTTGCCGGCCTCCGCCGCGGCCAGGGTCCACGGCACGTGCAGGTGGTTGGGCAGCGGGACGTAGACCGCGTCGATGTCGGGGTCGGCGAGGAGCTCCTGGTACGAGCCGTACGCGCGGGCGATGCCGAGCGCCGCGGCCGCCTCGCTCGCGCGGGCGAGATCGCGCGACGCGATCGCCACCACCGCGCCGCGCCGCGAGCGCTGGATGCCCGGAATGACCTTGCGGGTCGCGATGGCCGCGGTGGACAGGACCCCCCAGCGAATCGTCGGTGCCATGGCCCTACCATCGCGCCGCGCGGCGCCGCTGGCGAGAGCCGATGGAGCCAGCTCCAGCGTGAGGCGGCCGGTCAGGCCGCCTGGGTGGCCTCGATCGCCCGCGCCATCGGCAGGACCACGACGAAGCGCGCGCCCTTGCCGACCCCCTCGCTCTCGACCGAGAGCGTCCCGCCCAGCTCGATCACCGTGCACGATGCGCCGTGCAGGCCGAAGCCGTGGCCGCCCGTCTTGGTCGTGTAGCCCTGGCTGAAGATCTTGACCAGGTTGTCGGGCGCGATCCCGATCCCGGTGTCGCACACCTCGATGGCGACCGAGCCATCGGCGGTCGGCCGGGTTCGCACCGTGATCAGCCGCTCGCCCGCGCCGTCCTGGAGCGCCTCGCGCGCGTTGACCAGGAGGTTCATGACGATCTCGAGCAGGCCGTGCCGATCGACCCGCACCGGCGGCAGGTCGGCGTGATCGGTCCGCACCGTGACCCCAGCCATCTCGCACAGGGCGCGCTCGAAGCGGATCGCGTCGCCGAGCAGGTCGGGGAGGACGATCAGCTCGTCGATCCGATCGACCCGGGCGTGCGACTGCTGCGAGCTGACGATCGCCTTGATGTGCTCGATCCCCTTCTCCATCGACTCCAGCTCCTCGATGGCGGTCTCTCGTTCGCGCTGGATCGCGCCGTTGACCCGGGCCAGATAAGTGGGGAGCTGGCGACCCTTCTCGGTCGTGGTCAGGAACGCGGCCAGCGCGGCCGGGTCCTCGTCGAGCATGGCCAGCGCCTTGCCGAGCCCCACCACCTTGGACCGCCGCAGCGTGGCGAGGACGATGTCGGCCGACACGTTGACGCCGTTCAGCGCGTTGCCGACGTTGTGCAGCACCGAGGTGGCGACCTGGGCCATGCCGGCCCGCCGCGAGGTGACCACCAGCTCGCGCTGGATCGCCGCGACCTTGGCCTCGGCGCGGCGGCTCTCGGTGAGGTCGCGGACCAGCCAGATCGTCACCGGGGCGCCGTCGATGCTCGCCTCGGTGGCGTGGATCTCGACCGGGATGACCGCGCCGTCCTTGCGGCGGGCGTGCTCGGCGACCGCGCCGGTGGCGCCCACCTCCAGCGCGTTGCTGAGGCCGAGCAGGTCGGCGGTGTTGCCGATCGCCTCGTCGGCCGTGTGCTCGAAGATCCGCTCGGCGGCCCGGTTCCAGTTGGAGATCTCCCCGTCGCCGTCGAAGGTGATGATTCCCTCGCCCACGTTTCCGACGATGGTGCGGCTGAACGCCTCGCTGGCCCGGAGCGCCTGCGCCGCGTTGGCGATCTGGTAGGTGCGGTCGGTGACCCGCTGCTGCAGCTCCTTTTCGCGCCGGCGCAGGTGGCGCACGCCGACCCGGTGGATCGCGAAGATGATGGCCAGCACCGCCAGCATGCAGGACGCCAGGAACCACCAGGTCTGATGGAACCGCGGCTCGAGCCGGAACCCGACCGACGCGCCGTCCTCGTTCCACAGCCCGTCGCTGTTGGCCGCGATCACCCGGAAGACGTAGTCGCCGGGCGGCAGGTTGGTGTAGTACCTGGTACGGCGGGCGCCGGCGTCGGTCCAGTCCTGATCGAAGCCCTCGAGCTTGTACTTGAAGCGGATCCGATCCGAGGCGAGCAGGCTGGTCGCGGTGTAGGTGAACTCGATCGCGTGCGTCCCCGGCGCGACCGAGATCCCGCCGCGCAGGGCGCGGGTCACCCCGTCGGCGGCGATGCGCTCGATGAGGACCTGCGGCCGGATCGGGTTGGTCCCGAGCTGCTTCGGATCGATCACCACCGCGCCCTTCATGGTCGCGAACCACAGCCGCCCGTCGCTGGCCCGCCAGGCCGGGTACTGCGACGCGCCGTTGCACTCGGCGCTGCGCATCCCGCTGTCGGAGCCGTACACGTCCGGCATGACCGACGTGATGCGACCGGCGAAGAGGTCGTCCAGCTCGCGCTTGCTGACCCGCGTGATCCCCCGGTTGCTGCTCATCCACAGGTAGCCGAGGCCGTCGTCGACGATCGCGTGCATCTTGTCGTCGAACAGCCCCTCGGCGGTGGTCGCGTGCGAGATGACGCCGTCCTTCAGCCGGTTGAGCCCGGCCTGGGCGGTGCCGATCCACAGGGTGCCGTCGCTCTCCTCGTACACGGTGGTCACGAAGTCGGACGAGAGGCCGTCGCGCATCGAGTAGGTGGTGATCTTGCCGCGGTCGATGACGTACAGCCCGTGGGTCCCGCACAGGAACAGGCGGCCGTCGTGGCTGGTCCGCATGCAGCTGAGCAGATCCTCGATCCCGCCGCTGGCCGCGTCGTGCAGGCGCAGGCGCCCGCCGATCAGGCGGCACAGCACGCCGGTCGAGCCCTGGTTGGCCAGCTTGCCGCGCGACTCGACCCACAGGGTCCCGTCGCGGTCCTCGGCGATCGCCGACACGTCGCTGTCGCAGCGCGGGTCGTCCGATTCGACCGAGCTGAAGGTGGCGCCGTCGTAGCGCTTGAGCCCGGCCTTGCGGGTGCCGACCCACAGCGTGCCGGCCCGGTCGCGGTAGATCGAGCGCACCGTGTCGTCGGCCAGCCCCTCGGCGCGCCCGTCGACGCTGATGACGCCGTTCTCCAGCCGGTTGAGGCCGCCCGAGTCGGTGCCGATCCAGATGCGGCCGGGGACGTCCTCGAACACCGACCACACGAAGTCGTCGGACAGCCCGTCGGCGGTCGAGTACGGGGTGAACAGGCCGTCGCTCAGCTGATCGATGCCGCCGCCGTAGGTGCCGATCCACATGCTGCCCTCGCGGTCCTCGAGCAGGGTCCGGATGTTGCTGGAGGACAGGCCGTCGGCCTCGGTGAAGCTGGTGACGTCCCCGTCCTGCAGGCGGAACAGCCCCTCCTCGGTCCCGAACCAGACGCTGCCGCCCCGGTCCTCGATGATCGCGCTCACCACCACCGCCGACACGCCGGCCAGGTGATCGATGCGCCCGCTCGAGATGCTGTCGACGCCCCTCGAGGTGCCGACCCAGACCGAGCCGTCGCGGGTCTCGAGCACCTGCACCGCCGAGCTGCTCGACAGGCCGCTGGCGGCGTCGAACACCTCGATCGATCCGTCGGCGCGGATGTGGTTGACGCCGCCGCCGTCGGTCGCCACCCACAGCGAGCCGTCGCGGGCGGCCGCGAGGTCGAGGACCTTGTTGCTGCTGAGCTGGTGCGGCGCGCCGCGGTAGGCGCGGACCAGCCGGCCGTCCCTGACCAGGAACACGCCCTCACCGAACGCGGCGACCCACATCCCGCCGCCGGCGGCAGGGACGATCGCCTTGATGAACCGCGCCGGGACGCCCTCGGGCATCGGCGGGCAGGTGAACCCGTCGCGGGTGAGGAGGCTCGGCGCCCCGCGGAGGGGGATCACCCACACCGAGCCGTCCGGCATCGGGGCCAGCCGCAGGATCCACTGATCGTTCAGGCACGGCGTGTTTCGCTTGTTGAACAGGGTGAAGGTGACGCCGTCGAAGCGGACCAGGCCCTCCTGGCTGCCAATCCATAGATAGCCGTCGGGCGCCTGGATGAGCGCCGATGCCGTGTCCATGGGCAGACCTTCGTCGGTTCCCCATGCCCGGTGCATGTACTGTGTGATCCGCTTGTGCGGATCGAGTGCGTGGGCGGACCTGGCCGATCCGAGGATGGCGCACATCGTGAGCCCGAGGACGACAGACACGCGCCGCATACCGAACAACTCGGCTCGCGAGACCAAGAGCTTTAGCGTCAACCTTGTCCCGGAGAGGTCGATTTGAAGGGCATGGAAGTCAGTCCGCCGCGAGCGGCAGCGAGGGTGCTCGTCGTCGACGACAACCCCGACATCCACCGCGACTTCCGCAAGATCCTCGTCCCGGTCGAGGTCCCGGACGACCTCGGCGAGCTCGAGACCGCGCTGTTCGGCGACCGGCCCACCGCCCCGGCGCCCGCGCCGGTCGAGCTCTCCTTCGCCAGCCAGGGGGCCGAGGCGCTGCTCATGGTCGAGGCCGCCGTGGCCGCCGGTCAGGCCTACGACGTGGCGTTCGTGGACGTGCGGATGCCACCCGGGATGGACGGAGTCGAGACCGCGGTCAGGATCTGGCAGATCGACGCGCGGGTGCAGATCGTCATGTGCACCGCTTACTCCGACTTCTCGTGGGAGGAGATGACCGAGCGGCTCGGCGCCGGGCACAGCTACCTCATCCTCAAGAAGCCGTTCGACCGGGTCGAGGCGCGCCAGCTGGTGCAGGCGCTGACCGAGAAGCGCGCGCTCCTGCTCGAGCGCGAGGCGCGCCTGGTCGAGCTCGACCGCCTGGTCCGCGAGCGCACCGACGAGCTGGCCCAGGCCAACGCGGTGCTGGCCCAGGAGATGCGCCAGCGGCTCATGACCGAGCAGCAGCTGGCCCAGTCGCAGAAGCTGGAGGCGCTGGGTCGGCTGGCGGCCGGCATGGGCCACGAGATCAACAACCCACTGTCCTACGTCCTGTCCAACGTGGAGGAGGCCAGCATGATGCTGGAGCCGGGCAAGCCGCTCGGCGACGCCGAGCGGGACGAGCTGCGCGTCATGCTCGACGAGACCGCCGCCGGGGTGCAGCGCATCTCGCTCCTGGTCCGCCACCTGAAGCTGTTCTCGCGCTCGCAGCCGCAGCCGTCGCGCCCGTTCTCGGTGAACGACGTGGTCACCTCCGCCCTCACCCTGGTCCGCAACGAGATCGAGCACCGCGCCAACCTGGTGCGAGCGCTCGCGCCGGACCTGCCCGAGGTGGTCGGAGAGCCCAACCGGATCGAGCAGGTCCTCATCAACCTGCTGCTCAACGCGGCCCAGGCGATCCCGCTCGGCGACGCCACCGGCAACACCGTGCGCGTCAGCACCCGGCGCGGCCTCGACGACGAGGTCGTCATCGAGGTGGCCGACACCGGCTGCGGCATCGCCGCCGACGACCTCGAGCGCGTCTTCGAGGCCTTCTACACCACCAAGCCGGTCGGCGAGGGCACCGGCCTGGGCCTGGCGGTCTGCCACTCGATCGTCGAGGCCCACGGCGGCCGCATCGCCATCGACAGCAAGCCAGGCGGCGGGACGACCGTCACGGTCGCCCTGTCGTCGACCGCGGTGCAGGCCGCGGTCGCCTGATCGCCCGCAGCGAACCGGGGTCGCGCCTGGCGAGCGGCGCGGCTCAAATCCGGGATTGCCACGCGCCGTGGTTTGCGCGATGCCTTCCGGAATGCACCTTCGCCGACGGGTTCTCCTGATCCTCACCACGGTCCTGGCGGGATGTGGATCGGTCTCGGTCGGGGACGAGACCGACGCCGCGCCCGGGGCGGCGGCGGACGCGGCGGTGGATGCGGGCGCCGAGGTGGACGCGGAAATCGACGCGCGCGCCGTCGATCCGGGCGTGGTCCTGCTCTACGACCTCGAGGCGCCGCTCATCCAGGACGGCGACGACCTCTTCGTCCCCGACGCCAGCGGCAACGATCACCGGGGTGCGGTCACGCCGGGCACCATCCCGGGCAGCGTGATGGTGGTGTCGCGCGCGGACGGCTCGGGCAACGCGCTCATGTTCCCGCCCCCCGGATGCACCGTGGACTGCCCGCGCGTCAACCTGGTCGCAGAGGGCTCGGCAGACCTCGACCCGGGCGGGGCCGACTTCGCGGTCAGCCTCGACCTCCTGGTGCCCGAGGGCTCGCCGGGCGACGAGAACGTGGCCCAGAAGGGCTTCTTCGACAGCGACGGCGGCCAGTGGAAGATCGAGGTCGACGCGATGCTCCGCCCGCTCTGCGTCTTCCGCTACGGGCCCGGCGTCGACGACCTGATCAACGCGCGGGTCCTCCGCCCGATCGCCGACGGCGAGTGGCACACGCTCCGCTGCGAGCGCCGCGGGGACCTGGTCGAGGCGCGGCTCGACGCCGGCGACGGCGAGGACACCCGGTCGGTCCCGATCCCCGACGGGGTGACGCTCGCGATCGACAACCCCGACTCCATCCTGGTCGGTGGCCAGGCCCAGGGCCAGACCAGCGACCAGTTCTACGGGATCCTCGACAACGTGAAGGTCGAGATCGCCGCGCCGCGCTGACCGCGGCCCGGTGAGGTACTACTGGGGCGCGCCGAACTGCTCGCGCAGGTGGGCCCGGATGTCGGCCAGGGCCTGATCGTCGAAGCGGGTGGCCCACGGCGGCATGGCGCCCTTGCCGGTGAGCAGGGTGCGGATCAGGGTCGGGTCGTCGCGGTTGGGGACTCGCTCGCGCAGGTCGGGGGCGAAGTCGCTGCCGTGGCCGTCGGGGCCGTGGCAGGCGGCGCAGGTGCCGGCAAAGCGCCCGGCGCCGGCGGTCGCGTCGCCCTCGAGGGCCAGGATCGCGTCGACGCGCTCCTGCAGCTCGCGATCGATCCCATCGGCGAACTCCATCTCCTGGGCGAAGACGTGGACCACGTCGTCGACCCGGTTGAACGAGTACATGTAGTCGGCCGGGAAGGTGGCGCGGATCTGGGCCCGGCCGGTCGCCGGGTAGCGCGCCTCGTCGTGGATGACCGCGTCGAGGTCGAACGGGTCGAGGGTGCCGTCGCCGTCGCGGTCGTGGGCGACCTGGCTGCCTCCATGCTGATGGCATCCGATGCAGTTGGTGGCCGCGTTGGCCAGCCCGTGCTCGATGTACGGGTTCGAGCACCAGCTCGGCTGGCCGGGCTGGCCGCCGACCGCGTCGAGCGCGTCGGCCAGCGACGGCAGCTCCTGGTAGCGGCGGCCGAGCTCGGGATCCTGCTCGTCGAACCAGCTGACCGCGCACATCTTGTAGCGGCTCCACACTGCCGGCAGCCCGGCGAACCGCTCGGGTCGGTCGGCGCCGAAGTCGTCGCCGGGGCGGTCGCTCCACCACAGCGTGACCCACTGCCAGTGGCGCAGCTCCTTGGTCATGATGTGCATGCCGGCCAGGCGGAACACGCTGCCGTCGCGCAGCCGGATCGTGTAGATGTCGCTGGCCGACGGGTTGACACGGCGGTCGCCCTCCTCGGACCAGGTCGCGCTGCCGGTCAGGCGCCGGCGCATGGCGTCGCCGTCGGTGTCGAAGGCGGGCAGCTCCGGGTCGAAGTCGGCCCGCACCCACTGCGCCTTGACCAGCACCGCGTCGGCCGGCAGCTCCTCGGCGAAGCAGGCGGTGAAGTTGGCCGGGTCGGCCGGCTCGGCGTCGAGCCCGAGCTGGTCGAGCCGGTCGAGGCAGGCGACCGCGCCGGCGTAGTCGCCGAGCACGTGGGCGGCCGTGCCGGGGCTGTAGAGGATGCGGGTGGTCCCGGTGACCGCGCCGCCCAGCAGCGACTCGAGCGCGGGCGCGCACTCCTCGGCCGGGGTGCCGGCCGGGCACTCGCCCAGCTCGCGCACGTGGTCGAGGTAGCGCTCCAGCGGCCAGCGATCGGAGCGGGAGGCGGCCCCCGCGTTCCACACCTGGGCCTCGGCCACCGCGGCCGCATCGAAGCTGGCGTGGGCGGCCCGGCCCTCGGCGCCCAGCCCCTCGTAGAGGTGCTGGAACATGCGCTTCACGTCCTCGACCCCGTACCAGGTCTCCCAGCGCGGGACCATCGGCACGTCGGCGACCGGCCAGGTCACCTCCGGGTGGTCGTCGAACACCTCGACCAGGCCGAGGAGCGGCACCGGCTCGAGGATCTTGTAGACGGTGCCCCAGGCGGCGTCGCGTCGGCGGCGCACGTCGGCGGCGAGCTGGTCGCCGGCTTCGGGCGCGGCCAGCGCCGGGTCCGGCTCGTAGGGCGCGGCCACGCCGACCAGGCTGCGCCCGAAGACGTCGGTCTTGCCGCCGGGGACGGCGGGGAAGTCGGCCGGGTCGTCGTCGCCGACCGGGCGGTCCCCGGAGCCGGCGCAGCCCGCGCCCCACGCCAGCCCGAGGGCGAGCGCGAGGCCGGGCAGGGTGGGGGCAGCGCGGCTCACTGGGCGGCCGACAGCCGGATGGCCGCGTCGCTCGCCGCCATCGTCTCGCTGTCTCCCGAGTCGACCAGGAAGTAGATCCAGCCGTCCGAGCGGAAGTGCGGGTAGCGCGCCTCGGTCCCGACCGGCACGTCGGTCAGCTGGTGCTCGTCGCCGGTGGCCAGGTCGTAGAGCAGGATGTCCGACTTGCCGTCGTGGTAGTGGTGCGTGACCAGGAAGCGCTCGTCGAACGAGATGTTCGCCTTGGCGCCCGGCATGCAGATCGTGGCCAGGCGCTGATCGATGTCCACCTGGTAGCTCTGCCCGAACCGGGTGGCGCGCACCCGGCGCAGCACGTAGCCGAGCGCCTGACCGTCGGCGCCGGCCAGGCGGCTCACCACCAGGCGAGCCGACGGCGACAGCACCGAGTCGCCCTCGTACGGTGAGTCGACCACGGTCGGCCCCATCGGGGCGTAGGTGGTGCCGTTGAAGACCATCGGCGTGAACTTCATCGTCGAGCCCGAGTCGAAGAACGCGCGCGGGTCGGCCGAGCCGTGGCCGGCGTCGCTGACGAACTGGCTGTTGATGACGAAGTAGTCGCCGCCGCCCACGCCGCGCGCCACGTGCTGGTAGAGGTTGATGCCGGTCGCGCTGATGCACTCCGGCTCGGTGAACTTGATCTGGTCGTAGCGGGTGAGGACGCTCTGCGGGCAGATGCCGGCCCCGCCGACCGCGCCCTGGAAGATGAAGCCGGAGTTGTCGGGGAAGAAGCCCGGGTCGTACGAGGCGTCGACCGGGATGTTGGTGCCGGTGGTGAGGTCGGTGATGGTCGAGCCGAGCGACGAGCCGCCGCCGTTGCCGATGTAGCGCCCGTCGGCCGAGCTGCGGGTCCAGAAGCTGGTGCGGAAGCCGAGCTCGCGCAGCTGGCGGATGCTGCCGGCGTCGGCGTCGGCGCCGTTGCCCCAGTCGGAGGTCCGGTCGGCGAAGTCGGCGCCACCGAAGCAGGCCAGCGGATCGTCGCCGCTGCAGCCGAACATGCGGATGCCGGCCTCGCGGTTGACCGCGCTCCAGCCGTCGAAGCTCATGTCGTCGATGTGCGACGCGATGCCGACCTCGTCGCGCGCGGCGTCACACACGGTCGGCGCCGGCGGCGACAGGATGATGTCGTCGAGCGCGGGCAGCCGGTCGGCGAACCACTTCTGGACGGTGGCGAACTCCTTCTGGGACAGCTTGGGGTGGCTGCCCTTCGGCATGCCGACCCGGGCCTTGAACTGGAGATAGGGGGCCAGCCAGGCCTCGTCGCCCAGCGCGGTGCGGAACAGGGTGCGGAAGCCGCCGTACTGCACGCCGGCGGCGAGGATGCCGAGCTGGGCCGCGGCGAACGGCGAGCTGGCGTCGGTCGGGTCGGTGCGCAGGCAGTCGATCGAGCGGCGCGCGTCGTCCTGGCTCATCGCCGAGGGGTCGCCGGCCAGGCCGCACTCGTTCCACGCGTGATCGGTGTAGTCGAGCCAGCGGCGCAGGGCGGCCGGCGACAGCGAGTGGCACTCGGCGCAGCGGCGCGACGCGCACTGGCCGTCGGGGCAGCTCGGGTCCTGCACGTCGGCGCCGAGCACCGCGGCGGCGGCGCGGGCGAGCGGCTCACCCTCGAGCTCGATCGGCGGCAGCTCGCCGTCCTCGCCGAACGGCTCGGTCGGCAGCTCGGCCCACTGGCAGCTGGACGGGTCGCGCCCGCAGCCCTGGATGAACTTGACCGCCTTGCCGAAGTCCGAGTCGGCCCACGAGGCCGCGTCCAGGCCGTCCATGTCGGGCGGCATCCAGAAGGCGTGGGTGAACTCGCGGTAGGCCTCGGTGACCTTGCGGTTCCAGCTCTCGTCCTCGCCGACCAGGCGGTCGATCCAGTCGTCGCTCCAGCGCCCGTCGCCGATCCGGTGGCAGTTGGTGCACGCCTGCGCCTCCGGGCTGACCAGCACCTTCGGCATGGTCCAGCCCTGGCCCTCGGAGTTCACGATCGTGTACGGCGCGTCGGCGTAGCCGAGCGCGAAGTCCTCGTCGATGCCCATCTTGGGCACGACCGGGTCGCCGCCCGCGTTCAGCGCCTGATCGATCCACGGCGAGTGGATGAACGCATCCGCGTCGTGGCAGCTCGCGCACTGGATGCCGCTGCCGAGGCCGCCGTGGATGCCCGACCACAGGCTGGCGCTCTGCTGGGGCGAGTCGGTCGACTCGGTCACGTCGCCCGGGTGGGGGACGTGGAGGCCGTCGGTGCGCGAGTAGAGCGCGTTCTGGAAGAAGCAGGTCTTTCCGGTGTACGGGTTGTGCCCGATCATCGCGATGTCGTTGTAGGAGCCCTCTTCCGCCTTGGCCTTGCGGCAGAGCAGCACCCACTCGGTCCCCTGCGAGTTGGCAGCGCTGGTCACGCGCGGGCCGTTCGAGGTCCCGGTCACCGCGTTCCCCTCGCACAGCGAGTAGATGTACTGCGGGTTGTCGCAGGAATCGACCTCGGCGCCGGGCTTCGCCACCTGGCCGTCGGCGCCGGTGACCGTCGTGTCGAGCGGCGTGGCGTCGAGGCAGTTGAAGGTGCCGTAGTCGCCCTCGCCGATCGACGGGAAGAACGGGATGTCGCCCAGCTCGGCCACGCACTTGTCGGCGTAAGCCTCGGTCGACGCGATGACCTCCTCCTCGCCGTCGGCCTTGCCGTTGGCGCCGGTCCGGTCGAGCGCGCGGCGGATGTCGAACTCACCCTCGCGCACCACGCCGCTGTCGCTGACCAGACAGACGTCGATGAAGGCCTCGCCGTCGGCGATCTGGGCCAGCATCTCGGCGGTCGGCTCGGGCAGCTCGAGCCAGCTGTCGTCGTAGACCGGCTCGAAGATCGACTGGTCCACCTCGGGGCCGGCGTACGCCGAGCCCGGCAGGCCGGGCGCGTCGAACGGCTGGCCGTCGACCCGCGGGATCGACGCGGCGTCACGCGCGCAGTCGAGCTCGCCGACGGCGCCCTTGCGCACGCGCGCGTGGAGCCGCTCACCCGACGCGACCGGCCGGGTGACCTGGACCAGGATGCGCCGGCTGCCCGGGTCGTAGCCGACGTCGAGCTCCGGCTTGCTCACCTGCTCGGCGCCGCACGCGGAGACGAGAACCAGCACAGAGAACGCGATCCACGACGAGCAGCGGCGAGAGTGTGTGGTCATGTACGCTCCTTTGAGCGACCACTTCTACTCGTCCCGTGATCCTGTCAGCAACCGTAATTACCTGACATAGGCACATGATCGACTGAGGGCTGCAGCCTGCTCGACAACCGCGCGGATCGCGAGGCCGCCCACGCGCGATCGCAGGTGACCAGCCGAGTAGCCGGCTACCGCAGTGGCGGCTCGTTTCGGGGCTTGCGCGCGTCACGACGGGCAGCGCGAGGTCGAGCGCGCCGCCACCTCGACGACCTTCCCGCGGGCGTCGAGCTGGACCTCGCAGCACTCCTCGAAGAGCGCCCGGAGCGCCGCGCGCCCGCGCTGGACCCGCGACTTCATCCCCGAGACCGAGATGCCGGCCAGGTCCGCGGCCTCGCGGATCGTGAGCCCCTCGAGCTCCACCAGCGTCAAGGCGTGACGCTGCGGCTCCGGCAGGTGCGCGACGAACGGCGCGACGCACGCGGCGAGGGCGCGCGCCGCCTCGCGGTCGTCGTCGCCGTGGTCGGCGTGGTCGCGATCGTCGGCTGTCTCGGGCGGCTCGGCGACCGCGGGCAGCGGGTGTCGCGCCCGCGCTCGACCGTGCTCGGCGATCGCGCTGCGCGCCACCTGGAACAGCCAGGCGGCGAAGCGCTGGTCGTCGCGGATCCCCGCCAACCCCCGCTGGATCCGGACCGCGACGTCCTGGAGCACGTCGTCGACGTCGGTCGCGGCGAGCCGGCGGGCCAGGAAGGGGCGCAGCCGGGTCTCGATCTCGCGCCAGTCGACCGGCGCGCAGGTCACGTGCAGCACGCCGGCTCGCAGCAGCTCGGCGCGCGGTCCGGCCGTCGCGCCTCGATCGTCGCCGACGCCGCGAGCTTCTCGGCGCCCGCGAACCAGGAGCCGAGGATCTCGTCGCTGCCGGGCGCGATGCGGATCTGGATCTCGACGAAGCCGGCGCGTCGGAGCATGGCCTCGATGTCCTCGATCGCCGCGGCGCCGGACACGCAGTCGGTCGGCTTTGCCGCGGACCGCGCCGCTGCCGGGGCCGGGCCGATCGCCACCACGTCGCTGATCGCGAGCCTGCCGCCGGGTCGGAGCACGCGAAACGCCTCGCGGAAGACGGCGGCCTGGTCGGGGGACAGGTTGATGACGCAGTTCGACAGCACCACGTCCACCGATGCGTCTGCCACCGGGAGGCGCTCGATCTCGCCCAGCCGGAACTCGACGGCCGGCGCGCCCAG
>Ga0193753_10000676_pt1 | contig 32551 bp, 26 predicted proteins | sample H1c2metaG_FD_144925 | JGI IMG/M metagenome (GOLD analysis project Ga0193753, IMG submission 144925) | Soil microbial communities from a riparian zone of the East river system, Colorado, United States - H1c2 | ecosystem: Environmental > Terrestrial > Soil > Riparian zone | place: USA: East...
TGGTGCGCTCAAGCAGACGTACGCCGAGGCGCGCCTCTAAGCGCGCGATTGCACGGCTCACTCCCGACTGTGACATGTTCAACGATTTGCCGGCTATAGCGAAGTTTCCGCTTCTCACGACGGCAGCCAGAACACCTAGTCCAGTGAGAGCTCGATCATCAAATCTCATTGATTCATGATAATTGGTCATGAGCAAAATGCGTAGAGTTCTGACGCTTCGTCATTGCTGGCCGCGTCAGATGTACAGGTCGTAACAGAACGGAGATCGCAGCACTCATTCAATGCGCTCTCCCGCTACCGAAAGGAATGAGAGGAAACGAAAATGTCCGTTTGGAATGAATGGAGAGTCGTAATGTTATGCCTGGTGGTAATAGGATCCATCGCTGCGGCGCGTGCTCAAACGGCGCGATCGAAGCATACCAACGAGGCACTTACTTTCAACGGAGACGGAGTGCAGCGCTTTAAGGACTACATTGGCCGGATGGCTTTCATCCAGTTCAGGCAGACCTGTTTGCTCACAACGATCTTTGGTGCGAACTCTTAAACAGCGATCTGAACAGTAATTCGAGGTGGCGAACTTTCAATCGTTCGATTTGTTTTTCCTAGAAAGGAGATAATTATGGCTCGTATTTTCATTACTGGATCATCCGATGGTTTAGGTCTTACGGCCGCACAACTGTTGGTTGAACAGGGGCACAGCGTGGTATTGCATGCTCGAAGCCGACAACGGGCGGACGAGACTCAGAAAAAACTTCCCGCAGCAGAATCGGTAGTCGTCGGGGACCTCACCAGCATTACTCAGACAAGGCACGTTGCAGATCAAGTCAATAAACTCGGAACCTTCGATGCCATCATCCATAATGCTGGCATCGGATACCGCGAGCCAAAGCGAATTGTCACTGAGGATGGCCTATCGCATCTTCTCGCTGTGAATACGATTGCGCCGTACATCCTGACAGCGCTGATCACTCAACCAAAACGACTTGTGTATCTGAGTTCGATGCTGCATCAGGACGGAGACCCGAGTCTAAAAGACCTGACGTGGGCCGACCGACCTTGGTTGGGACAGCAGGCTTACTCTGATACGAAGCTTCATGACGTGCTATTGGCATTCGCTATTGCCAGACGGTGGCCAAGCGTGCTTTCAAATGCCCTGGAGCCAGGTTGGGTGCCTACCAAGATGGGCGGTTCAAGCGCTACAGACGATCTGGACCAAGCGTACCGCACTCAGGTTTGGCTTGCAGTAAGCGATGACCCTGCCGCTTCGGTGTCCGGTGAGTACTTCTATCACATGGAGAAACGGCATCCGCTTCCCGCTACGCGTGATGCCAGTATCCAGGATCGCTTACTGGACATCTGTTCCCGTGTCACAGGCGTGGAACTTCCATCCTGACAATCACTGTTCTACCATCAACCTCGCATCCACGAACACTAGCTAAAGAGAAATGAAGGAGAAATCAAATGTACGCAATCATGGGCATCACTGGAAGAGTTGGCGGCGCCATTGCCGAGAACCTATTGGCGCAGGGCGAGAAAATTCGCGCGATCGTTCGGAATCCTGAAAAGGCTACGCGATGGAGAGACCGCGGAGTGGAGATTGCGGTAGCAGACACCGACGATCCGAACGCACTTGCATCCGCATTCGAAGGAACGGAGGGCGTGTTTCTCATGGTTCCACCGGACTTTGCGCCAGCTCCCGGCTTTCCGGAAGTGCGCAAGACTCTGGCGTCGTACCATGCAGCTCTCGCAAAGGCCCTTCCGAAGAAAGCGGTATACCTCTCCTCGATTGGAGCCGAACAGACCAGCGGGTTGGGACTTATCACCGGTTCGCATCTCCTGGAGCAAACTCTCGGAGATCTGCCCATCGCCCACGCATTCCTGAGGCCTGGCTGGTTCATGGAAAATCACGCATGGGACGTTACCACCGCACAGTCAGAAGGAAGAATGTTCTCAAACCTTTATCCTTTGGATCACAAGTTCTCGCTGGTTGCTACGGCTGACATTGGCAAGGCCGGGGCGGATGTCTTGCGTCAGGAGTGGACGGGCACCCGGTATATTGAGGTGGCCGGTCCCGAGCAATATTCCCCCAACGATATCGCACGAGCATTGAGCACAGCTCTCGGACGTACCATCGAAGCGGTTGCCATCCCGCGTGAGAAGTGGACGGAGTTCTTCGTCGGCCAAGGCATGCCGGAAGGCCGCACCGAACCTCGCGCCGAGATGGTCGATGGGTTCAACTCGAGCTGGATTCATTTCGGTGTACCCGGCACTGAACACATCACAGGCGCTACCAGCCTAACGTCGGTGATTGCAAAGCTCGTGGTAAACGGGAGCCACGAGGCATAAGCATCCGAAGACCCAAGCCCATCTTCAAGGTTTTTGAACCCTTCGGGAGACAGCTGATTGTGTCAGGTGCAGCGCAGCAGCTGAACGATGCCGTCCTGAAAGATGTGCTGCTTGATGGTAGTGTTCATCATCAAGATCGCGCTCGCGATTGTTCAGATGGCCTCCCGTGGAGCCGTCACAAGTGAAGTAGCCTGGGACCTGCACCGGCGGAGCCGGCGAAAGCGGCGTCTGCTCGGTGCGTTTCCATGTGTAGCCGATTCGAGTTTGGTGGTGTGCGTTGGCATTCAACGTCTGTGTGTTTGTCAGCCTTAGATCGTACTCATTCACCAGACCGGAGTAGCCGGATTCGGCGAGCGAAAGGCCGCCAACCCCCACGTTGGTGAGGTTGTTGACATTGGAAAAGAGCGACAGCGCAACATCGTTTGGTGTGACCTGCCAATCACCGCGTGCTGAGGCAATCCACAACCGATGCGTCGCCGAAACCGTCTGTTGTAACGGCACCAGCATTTTGACGCGATACGGTGTCTACCTTGTAGCACGAGTCTCCCAGAGCGAGCATAGATTGTCCGAGACAGACGATTTCACGAGTCGAGCCGGCGACCGGCAACTAACGGAATGATGGCCGAAACATCCAGATCACCGCTTGAAGGCACACCCTCAGCAAACGCACGTTGGGCGGCAGTAGCAGCGGGCAGGCTTGCACGCGAATACGCTGCGGCTTCGAGCACCAGATTCAGGTCCTTGCTCATGAGCCTGAAAGGAAATTCCGGAGCATAGTTGCCATTCTTGATTTTTCCGAACTTTCCCAGAAATGCGGGAGGAGTGACGGCAGTTTTGGAAAGAACATCGAGTAACACATCCCTGCCAATCTGGAGATGCTGCCCCAGGGAAATAGCCTCAGCAAGGGCCTCCATCCCGACTCCCAGAAGCAAGTTCACGACAAGCTTCATTCGGACACCTGAGGCTCCGGGGGGGGTGACTGCAGCGGCGCAGGCGTTACTCGCAAAGTATCTTCGCCATCACTCACTTGTCTTCGTGCTTTAAGATTCAATCGACCACGCTGACCGTTTCCGCACATTTCCAAGAATTACATCGACTGCAGTAAAGGCCAAGCCCTCCAATTCCGTATCCTTTGTATGTCTGCCGACTCCAGCCAGCAGGCGATAGAGAACGTCTTCTGTAAGCGAATCATGAAGAGTATTGGCAAACGGTCGATTGGAACAGTCGTGTTTCGAAGCTCGTCGGGATGGCTTTCCAGGCACAGACCGGATGAAAGAGGTTGTTCTCGCAGGCCCGTGGGTGTACCACGCCTCGCCGACTTCGGGACAGTTTAGGGCCTCGCCAACTGCGAGTCGGTGAAGTTCCACCGAGCGCTTGGTTTGTGATGAGCTTGAGGATATGGAAGGAGAGTTTGTTCAAGATCCAAGCCACTGTAGTCGTGTTCGCAAGCGGCTCGTTCGCCTCTCGGCATAGGTTTTCGATGCTGCTAATGAATAGGCCACATTCCGAACTCACTGTAGACAGTGCTCTTCGAACCGCCAGCCAGTTCAACAATATTATCGATCGTCACGCCTTCGTAGCCACGGTTCAAAAACAAGTCTGCTGCGACTTTTTGGAGCCTGCTAGACTCCGTGATCGTCGACAAATCGGAAGTACCGTCAAGCCCGCTTTGCGGAAGGATCGCGAGCTCATGTTCAGTCCGGTAAACTCTCCCAACCGATAGATCGAAATAAAAAACTGACAAACATCCCAAACCTCGGCCCATCGAATCAATTTGCTTCCCCCCACACGTCGTGTATATTACATATCACAAAGTATGAAGAGCACCCTTCAATTCGCAGACGTTCGCCTTGCGCGCAAGTTCTGTTGTTGCCTCATACCCGTACGCTGTAGCTAGCATCTCTTTTCCTTTCGACAATCAATGTTGTAGCTGATGGTTAAAGTCGCTGGTGACTTTTAAAACCACTCAACGCAGCCGCTCCCTACTGGACCAGTTCATCATGCGTTCAGAGCGCTGAGCCCCCAGCCGTACTGACTTGTTCAGATGGGTACGGCATAACCCGAGGTATGAGCATGTGCTCAATGCTGATATCTGGTATTCGAGACGCAACATCGTGATTTGAGGAGTTTATGAGGAAGATCGCTGGTTTACTTCTGCTTTTTGTTTCGACAACAACTGCAGTGATGGCGCAAAAGCACATCACCTCGCCTGAGGTCGCGTTCGGGTTCAAGCCTGGCACTGACCGCAAGCTAGCGGACTGGACGGAGTTGACCGCTTACTTCAAGAAGCTCAGCAATGAATCTGATCGGATTCGATACGAGGAGGTGGGCAAGACTACCGAAGGCCGGCCCTTCATCACGGTAACGATCTCCGCTCCCGAAAATCTCGCGCATTTGGCGCATTATCAGGAAATTCAGCGCAAACTGGCCGATCCACGGACGACCTCTCTCGAGGAAGCCAAGAAGCTCATCTCCGAGGGGAAGACCGTTCTGGTTGTCACCTGCAATATTCACTCAACGGAGATTGCCAGTTCCCAAAGTGCAACGGAATTTGCGTACCAGCTGGCAACCGGCGATACGCCGCGCATTCGCACTATCCTGCACAACTCCATCGTCGTCCTCGTTCCTTCGCTCAACCCCGATGGTCAGCAATTGGTGGTCGATTGGTACAAGAAGTATGTAGGTACACCCTATGAAGGAAACAGCCCGGTAGTCCTATGGCATCACTACGTGGGGCATGACGACAACCGTGACTGGAGCTCTTTTACCCAGGTAGAAACACGCCTCGCGGTCGAGAAGGTGATCAATCCTTGGCATCCACAGATTCTTTATGACATTCATCAGATGGGGTCAAACGGACCACGCATCTATCTTCCGCCCTGGGTTGATCCGGTCGACCCGAATGTCGATCCAATCCTTGTCGAGTCGATGAACGCGCTAGGAACGAATACTGCCCTTGAAATTGGACAGACGGGCAAGCAAGGCGTGCTGATTCACGGCGTATACGATTTCTGGTCGCCGCTTCGCGATTACATTGCTCTTCACAATGGTCTGCGCGTGTTGACTGAGTCTGCTAGCGTCGACATTGCGACGCCGATAAATATCCCGTTCGAGAAACTGGACCACGGTATCGGATATGACGCGAAGGTGGCTGCCTGGAACTTCCCCGACCCGTGGAAGGGGGGGGCGTGGCATCTGAGTGACATCGTCGACTATCAACTCGACGCCTTCTTCTCGATAGCGAATAACGCCGCAGAATACCGTGAAAGGTATCTCAACAACTTCTATAAGATTGGTCTTCGCGCACTGAATCCGAAGGTGGGGCCGTCTGCGTATGTCATTCCTGCAGAGCAGGTGGATTTGGCGACGACTGCGAGGCTCATCAATATTCTGCGTACCGGTGACGTCGACGTCGAGAAGGCGACGTCCGATTTCAACGCGGACGGAAAGCACTATTCCAGTGGCAGCTACGTCGTGCAACTCGCGCAACCCTACGGGGGTTTTGCCAAGACGCTGCTCGAGATTCAGGATTACCCCAACATCCCTGAATATCCTGGCGGGCCGCTCCAACGGCCGTACGATGTCACGGCGCAGACCCTTCCATTGCTTTTCGGAGTGACCGCTGTTCCGGTTACCAATAAAGTTACAGTCGCGAGTAGCAAGGTGGATGTCGTCAAGCCGTCTGCAGGTCACTTCGCCAAGTCACAGAGTTCCAACGGATATTTGATTGCAGACAACACCAACAGCAGCCTCTACGCGTTATTCGCTCTACTCGCAAAGGGCGCAAACGTCTACCGATTGACAGGTCCAGGCTCTGAACCCGGAACCATCTACATCCCGCAGCAGGAGGGCATCGATGCCAAGCTTGAAGCGATAGCAGAGAAATTTCCGATTGACATTCGTCCTGCAACCAGCACACCAACCGGTACTGCTCTACAGGTACGTCTGCCTCGTATTGGTCTCTATCAGAGCTGGGTTGCATCTATGGATGAAGGCTGGACACGCTGGATCTTCGACCAGAACGGCATTCCCTATACGCGTCTGGTTGACGCCGACATCCGTAAAGGTGGTTTGAATGATCGGTTTGATGTAGTTCTCATTCCCGACAATTCGGCTTCGGCGATTACATCTGGCCGCAGAGGCTTCGGAGGTGAGAGTACTGCCAATTCATCGACTCCTCAAAGCGAAACAGCGGGCGGAGGTCGACGTAGAGCCCCAGGCGCGATCCCTACTCCCAAAGCCGCAGCACATGCGGGAGATGATGCCGCCCGCGGGCCGCAGACACCGCCAGAATTCAAAGGCGGACTTGGAGAGAGTGGACTGGCGAGCCTCAAGGCGTTCGCCGAGGCTGGGGGCACCATCATTACGCTCAACAAGGCATCGGAGGTCTATGCAGGGAAGGGGAGCGTCAGAGTAGGAAATGCTCTAGACGGAGTCGACCGGAAGGCATTCTATATCCCCGGATCCATCCTGCAAGTGGCCGTCGATCCGACGAACCCAATCGCGTTTGGATCAACTCCGACTGTGCCGATCTTCTACGAAAACGGCCCGACCTTCAAAGTCAACGGAGACGCGCATTCTGTCGCATACTTCAATGCCGACAAGCCCCTGCTTAGTGGCTGGATACTCGGAGGCCAGTTTCTCAAAGGCACGTCCGTCATCGCGGAAGAGCCGGCTGGCAAGGGCCGGATCGTTCTCTTCGGTTTCCGTCCTCAATATCGCGCGCAATCTGAGGTGACCTACAAGTTCCTCTTCAATGCGTTGCTCTATTCCAGTTCGAAGCCAGTTTTACTAGGAACCAACTCAGCGCAAATTTTCACTTCAGCAAAAGATCACAAAGGAGCAGAGTGATGCGTCCCGGCTCCGCCAATCTACATCATTGTTGTCTCTACTCCTAGACCCCCCCCCAAACCGCAAAGGAGCTCGAAGCACCTAGTCGACTGGAGCTTTTCATCAGTGCGCCTTTATATCCATTCTCTTGTTTCGCCTACTGGCGAAGTTCTACGGAGGCCGCATGCACAGAAAACGAAATTCTCTAAAGTTGTTCCCTCGTTTCAGAGTCCATTGGAGACTTGCAGCTCTCGCGATTTTCGTCTTATCGCTTGCAGGTGACATTCTTGCTCAAACCTCGGAGGGCACGATCCATGGACGTATTGCCGATAGCTCCGGCGCCGCTCTGGTGGGAGTCAACGTCGTTGCCCATAGCTCCGAGGTAGGTGGCACCTTCAAAGCGACCAGCGACAGTGAAGGCAACTATCGTTTGACAGAGTTGCCTCCGGGTACTGACTACGTCGTTGAAGCAAGCACCTCAGGTTTCGAGAAATTTGTGCGCGTTGGGTTGATAGTTCGCGCCGGGCTCAATGTGACAATCGATATCTCACTCAATATCGGATCACAGGCGCAAACAGTAGAGGTCTCTGGCGAAGCCCCGCTGATCGATACACAAAGTGCTGAGCAGGCTACGAATCTAAGCGGCGAGTTATTGCGCAATGTGCCGATCACGGGACGTCACGATTGGTCCGACTCCTTACAGCTCACGCCCGGAATTATCAGCGCTTCGAGTGATGCACAGGGTGGCCAGACATATTTCCTGCGAGGTTCCGAGAATGAGAACCATGCCATATTGCTCGACGGAATGGATGTTGGCAGCTTTGGACAGAACTGGCCATCCAACACCATCAGCATCGCCAACGAATCTCTTGGTGATATTCAGATCAAAACCGGGGCGAACGATGCCTCGTCGCCAGCTGCGATGGGAATGGTCATCAATTTGGGGAGCCCGGTAGGAAGCGATCAGTATCACGGTTCACTTCTGTACCTCATTGGGCCTGCGTCGCTGAATGGAAATAATGTTCCAGGCGGAAACGCGGCAGCGTCCGCATCTCAACAACCGGACTTCTCTTTTGGCGGCCCAATCAAAAGAGATCGCGCTTGGTTCTTTGTCTCCGGCCGTTACATCCATCGGGATGACGGAATCAGTCAGACAAGTGTACAGACGACCTACCTCCAGCAGCTCGATCCGGGTTTTCAGCCTTTCGCCAATGAGTCGCGAGGGTTCGTCTTTCTGGGCAATAGTTCTGTCCAGCTCTCCCCCCGTCACCGACTCATGGGAATCGTGCAGTACGACAGCCGCAAACAGAATGCGAACTACCAGTGGTACGCAAGCAACATCGCGAAAAATCAATATGGCGGAGGAGCTTACGGCCTCCGACTCACATCCCAATGGACACCTCGGTTGCTCACGCGCTTCCTTGTCTCCTACAACAACAAGGGCTCGAACAGTAGCCTTGATGCGATCGGTGGCGTAGGAAGCAAACCAGAGTCGGATGTCTATCTTACATCCGTGGCCTCCGCGGGCAGACTCATTGCCCAGGGCTCTTCGATCGCGACTCTGAACAATCTGTCGTCGGTCTCGGTGAATCCCGCTCAGAAGCCGACGCTCACGGGTGACCTCACTTACTACATTCCGAACGTATGGGGAACGCACGAACTGAGCGGTGGCTTCTATCTTGAGCCACACGAGCTTTCCAAGAGCACTACATACTACGCCAATAACGGAGGCGTCATTCAACAGGACGCCGCCCTCATTGACCCGAACAATGCTTCAAAGGGTTACACCATATTTCATACGCAGTCGGTCAATGGTACGAGGACTAACCTGTCGAGTTATGTCGGCGCGAATGACTATGCCTGGTATATACAGGATCGTTGGCACCCCGTCGCTCGCTTATCAATCACTGCAGGCCTGCGCCCAGACTGGATCTCCGGGAGAGATGAGCAGTTCAAGGTCACGACGCAACACTCCTGGAACTGGGCGCCAAGGGTTGGAGGAGCCTTCGTCTTGACCAAGAACCAGAAAAACGTTGTCCGCGCCAGTTGGACCAAGATCACCGATATAACCAACTCCAGTTATCTCGGCACGGCAGCAACCAGCACTGTCACGACAACCGACACCTACTACAACCCTGATGGCAGTCTGTTTGGCAGCCCGATCATAACGCCGGCGAGCACCTCAAGTTTTCTAGGCAAGACCTTCGATCCGGATCGCCATCAGGGATATGTGAGAGAGTGGCTGGTTGGCTATCGTACCCAGCTGCCCGGAGAAGTCGTGGTCGACGCCAGCTACATCCATCGCGAGTACAGAGATAGACCCGCTCAGGTTGACACAAACCAGATCTACACGAACACTCCGAGCGGAATTGTCTGGACCGGACTCGTCAATCCAGCCCTCAACAACACCTACCTGATTACGAACAACAAATGGAACTGGTTCGTCTATCAAGGTGTCGAGATTACGGTCAGCAAACAGGCGAAAGATTTGCAGCTGTTCAGCACGTACTCTTATTCTCCTGACCACCTCGCCGGAACCTTCCAGCCCAACGACCCAACAGCGATCATCGAACCGAGCAAGTTTGCCAACAACGCGGGCATAGGGTCGGTGCGTGGGAATGTAACTAACGATTGGACCGGGGACACTCGTGACCGCATGTGGCAGCGCAATCAATCGCGCACTGGCATTACATGGAAGGCACCCTGGAAGGTCCGTCTGTCAAGCACCATCACAGCACAGTCCGGAACTCCCGGTGGTCCGGTGATCACCACGCTGACGGCTCTTGGAACCCCGTATGCAGGACAATATGGGCCGGCGACTCTCTCTATCGGCGGTCGCACGGTATCCAACCCTTTGGCGACGACGTATCGCTTTAAATATGCGAATCGCGGAATCGGTCAGATCTGGTGCCCTTGGTTGATTCAGTGGAACACGCTCGTCGGACGGGAGTTCAGGATTACGGATCGACAGACCGTAGAAGCTGATCTGAATATCTACAACCTAACCAACAACGGTGCTGGACAGCAGTTCGTGAATGGCAACAACGCTGCATCTGCCACGTTCGGACAACTGCAGAACGTACAGTCTCCACGTTCAGCACAAATCAGTCTGCGTTACCACTTCTAATCAGCATAATCACGCTGCGCCTTTGTTCCTTAGTTGAGACAGGCGAATCAGAGCGGCTCGTCTGAAACTTAGTTTCGCGATGTTCACCACGATGATGACAAGGAAGAATCCATGAACTACCTTCGCCCGATATTTCGTAGTCTCGCCTTATCGGCTCTACTTCTGCCCGTAGTTTCCCCTGCAGAAGCGACCGCGCAGGAAGGCGGCCACCTTACACTTCAGGATCTTCTCTCCGTTGAGCCGATCGGCGAATCAGCACTCTCGCCCGATGAAAAGACAATCGCTCTTACGCGTTCGGGACAAGTCGTCCTGTTGCCTGCTGAAGGAGGCTGGCCCGTACCGCTTACCAGCACGCAGGGCGGAAAATCCGGACTGGCATGGTCACCCGACGGCAAGCGTATTGCCTATGCCAGTCAGAGCAGCATCTGGGTTGTGTCGGCGTCGGGCGGAACACCGCATCGTCTCACCAACGCTCCGGCAGGCGGTGGCGATCCGCGACAGGCGACCGATCGCGCGCCGCACTGGTCGCCGCAAGGCCGCTGGATTCTCTTTCAAAGTGGACGGCGTGGCATCAACAGCCTTCTCGTTGTAAGCGCGGATGGCAGCACCACGAGCTTCCTTACATCCGCAAAAGAGGAAGCCGAAGGCGGTCGTTGGTCTCCCAATGGCGACGAGATCGTTTATGTTACGCGAGAGAAGGAGTATTTCAGCGGTCGCCTCAATCTCTTGAAATTCGACGCACACGCCGGCCAGCCGGTCGGAGAACCTGTTACGCTCTACACCGCTCCTGTCGATCGTGGGGGTGGATGGGCTATCCGAGATGCTGTCTGGTCGCCCGATGGCAAGACTCTTGCAACAGTTCTTCAAAATTCCGGATGGAACCACATCTATCTTTTATCGTCTAAGGGTGGCGAACCAAAACAGATTACGGACGGGGCTTTCGAAGACGAAAGTCCAACGTTCTCTCCGGATGGGAGGAGCATCTCGTTCATCTCCAACCGTGGCCTACTTGAAGCAAACAATTTCTGGGTTGTTCCAGCAGGCGGCGGAGAGGCGCATCAGGTGGCAAAGTTCGATACTCCTGGCATTGTCTCCGACCCGCAATGGGCGCCAGATAGTAAGAGCATCTACTTCAATCACCAATCTCCAACAGAAACTTCAGACATCTTGGTGCAGACCTTCAATTCTTCAACTCCGCCGAGATACCTGACTCATACGACACCGAAGAACGTCTCGGTCGCAGCGCAGATCCCCGAACGCGTGACCTGGAAAAGCAAGGATGGCAAGGAAATCGTCGGCCTCCTCTTTACTCCGCACGGTACTAAGCCAGGCGCAAAGCTCCCCGCCGTCGTCTGGGTGCATGGAGGCCCTGAGGGACAGGACGATTTTCGCGCTGACGTATGGGCGCAATATCTAACGCAGTCCGGCTATGTAGTGCTTGAACCGAACTATCGCGGCAGCAGCGGTTACGGCGAAGCATTCCGGAACCTGAACGTCGAAGACTCCAATGGTGGCGAGGTCGATGATGTGGCCGCCGGCGCGCAATATCTTGTAACTCGCGGACTAGCCGATCCAGCCCGTTTGGCGATCGGTGGAGGAAGCCACGGCGGCACCATGACCGCCTACATGGTGGTGCACTACCCTGATCTGTTCGCTGCGGCGATTGAGTTGTATGGCGTCGTCGACAGGCAGCTTTTCGTGGAACGAACAAATCTGTCATCATCCATACGCTGGATGATGAAGATGGGAGGTACACCAACCGAAAAGCCAGACGTGTATCGTCGGGCGAACGTTCTGTTGCAGGTCGATAAGGTGAAGACTCCTCTTCTGGTGATGCATGGAGAGAACGATCCCCAAGTGCCTCCAGCAAACTCGGCTCTGTTCGTCAAGGCACTGCGGGAGCATCACAAGACCGTCTTCTACTTCACCTATCCCAGCGAATTGCACGGGTTCTCCCAACCGGCACACCGTCTCGATGCATGGCAGAAACAGCTTGCCTTTCTCCAGCAATACATCAACCCCAGATACGGGACAACGACAACTTCAACCGAAGAAGTGGTGTTCCCTAATTCTGACAAACAGGCTAATTCTCACAACGAAGAGAAATAACCGTTTAAGGCTCATCGACCGAGACGTCCGCCTGCGGAAATCATCAGCGGGGCGAGCGGTCTCGTCATTGCGAAACGTCGCATTTTGCGGCTACACGCTCGCTTCCAACACTGTCGTGACGTCTGGCTATCGGATTATACCGGCACTAGCCTTGACGTTATTGAGTAGGAGTGGCAGTCATCTCTCAATGTGTGAATTAGCGATGATGCGCTCATTGAGATCCTCGACGCAGATAGCTTCCGGATCGCCGACAATCCACCCAGTGACCTGATCCAGCATTGTGAATGCTACGGCGATTTTTCACCAACGAGCGCGCTACTCAGCATTTTTCCGACTGTACTAATACGGATCGCCCATCGCTGGGGCGCTCCGGGGAAGATCGTCTCCACAACGCTGGAGCGGGCGAGACGGGCGTACAATTGCTGACCGTTTTCGAAGTCAAAAAAGGCGATTCCGGATTACATATTCAGTTTGGTTCACAGGTCATTACCCGATGCAAAATGGTGCCTGCCAACGGGGGACAGATGAAAGTCATTTTGCGACATTGCGAAACGGAAGAACGGAGCAGCATGGCGGGTCTTTTTGAAGTCAAAGGCGATTGGGATGAATTTGTCGAGTGGTAGACGAAAGTCGCGAATTATCAATTGGCTGCATCTTTGCCTATCGGTTTGTTTGCTCATTTCGCTCCCTCAAGCTAGCCACGCACAACAAGCTTCGGATCGCAAGCAGGAGTTCTTGAAAATGTATGCCCGCGCATACTATCCGGGACGCAGTGGACAAATCATGCTGGTGCCACGGGAAGGAGACTTTGTCACCAGCAATGAGCCCGCCAACCGTTTCATGCACGGGAGTCCTTGGAGCTATGACGCCAACATTCCTTTACTGTTTTTTGGCCCTCCTTTTGTCCGTCGGGGTACATATGCCGATGCGGCAGCGCAGCAAGATATTGTTCCAACATTGGCCAAGTTACTCAGATTGTCACTACCTCCGACGGTCACAGGTCGATCGCTGGAAAAAACTTTGGATTTGTCGGCCGGTCGCCCACGCGCCATCTTGCTTGTGGTACTGGACGGTATGCGGCGGGACTATTTCGAGCGGCATCGTGAGATTCTGCCAACTCTGACCCGCTTGCGCCGTGACGGAGCCTGGTTTAGCAACGCCAGGGTGAATTTCCTGCCTACAGTTACCGCCGTTGCCCATGCCAGCATCGGAACCGGCGCCGATCCACGCGTGCATGGGATCGTAGTCAATACTCTCTTTGACCGCATCACTGGAAAGCCGCAGAACCCCTACCCGGGCATGTCTCCGCGAGCACTTATGGCGCTCAGTCTGGCCGATCTTTGGAACCTCGAAACCGAAGGCAAAGCCGTGATCATCAGCCAAGGCAGCATTTTCCAGGCAGTCGTTGGTTTGGCAGGACACGGTGCGTGTCTGCTCAACGCACGGCAGACCATCTTGGCCAGCTATTCCGTCCAAGGAGGATGGGAAACCAACCCGGAGTGCTACATGCTGCCCGAGTACTTGAAAAACCAAAAGTCTGCGCCGCTATGGGAGGCCGATCATGGGCAGTGGATGGGCCACGATATCGCAAGTCCAGATGTCGTGAATCATTCAGCTTTGTTCCCGAAGTTTGAAGCGGATGCTCTGGTGGCAATGATCGAGAATGAGCCCGTGGGCGCAGACGAAGTGACGGATCTTCTGCTCGTGAACTTGAAAGCGCCTGATTTTGTGGGTCACCAGTACGGCCCTGACTCTCCAGAGCTGCGAGAGACTCTGGTCGAACAGGACCGCCAGCTGACGCGTATCTTAGAAGCGCTGGAAAAGAAAGTCGGCTCCAACCGATTTGTGGTCGTCATCACCGCCGATCACGGGATGCCGTCAGAACCACAAACACCTCGAAAAAGATACTTCAACACGGATATTGTGGAGCTTGTCCACAAGAAGTTTGACCCGGCCCGCGCCGCACTCGTCACTCATTTCGACGCCCGAAACAACCAGTTGTTTATCGACAAAAACCGGCTGCAGGAACTGGGACTGACACTCTCCCAAGTCAAACAGTACTTGGAAGCCCAACCGTTCATTTACGCCGCGTATACCGAGGATGAGATAAAGAATGCTTCCTTGCCATGACCTTGTTCGCGATGGCTAGGCCAGTGGCATTAAGGTGCCGCGTGCCCCGGCGCTTCCGATCCCTGCCGAGACACTCCGCCAAGGTTATGAGGCCTGGCACAGTATGCGAAGATGCAGTAAGGCTCAGTTCAGACGACAAATTTCGCCCTAACCGTTGTAATCAGGTTACCTGCGTTCACAGCCTCTGCAACTAGGTCTAGCCCGGATTTCTGGTCGTATATAACGGGCAACCGGAAGTAATTCTCGATTGACGTGAACAGGACAATGCGCTTATTGAAGGCTGCGGAATCGGTTGGTCTTCGTGAACGGTCTCTGGTGATTGCTCACCACAAGACAGCTTTTCATTGCCAATCCTAGAACCCAAAGATCAGATCAGGTACCATCTTGAAGTCGAGGATTGAACGGGACGGCAAGCAACCCTCTCGTCGCTACTTCACTTTGAGTGATCGAATATGTTTAGTCGCCGCGCGTTTCTGGGTAATGCGGGGAAGTATTGCGCCGGTTTGTCGCTTAGCCGCTCAAGTCCTGCCGTTGTCAATGTAAGTGGCTTACCAGATACACCGAGGCTAAGCGGGGCTGCGCCTGTATCTATTCCAGGCAACTTCATCGGGTTGGGCTATGAAATGTCCTCGGTTGCCACTCGGGGGCTGTTGAACGTAAACAATCATCACTACGTGAATCTGATCAAGGGGCTGGGACCTGCAGGGGTGCTACGCGTTGGAGGCATCGTTGCCGACTACACCCGCTACGAACCGAATGGAAGTTCGAGAGCGGAACGACAGAATACAGTCATCACCCGTGCTGACCTGGATCGTTTCGGCGAGTTCCTCAAAACAACTGGCTGGAGCGCGATCTGGAGTATCAACTTCGCACAGGGCCGCATTGAAGATGCGATCGTCGAGGCACGTGCGGTTGCCAACGCACTGGGCGGTCGGCTGTTGACTCTTGAACTTGGCAACGAAGTGGAAAATTATGGACGCGGCGAAAAACCATTCCGCACATCGCCATATAACTACGAAACGTACCGTGCTGAGTATAGCGAGTGGCTCGCGGCGATTCGGAAGGCAGTGCCCGGTATCCGCTTTGCCGCTCCGGATACTGCCAGCTCAGTTGAGTGGGTGGAACGCATGGCAAACGACTCGAAGGGCGACGTTCAGTTGCTGACAACCCACTATTATCGAGGCAATCAGAAGTACGGCACTGTCGAACAGCTTCTTCGTCCTGATCTGCGTCTGAACGATGTACTGGTGCGCCTTCGTACCGTTTCTCAACATAGCGGAATTCCTTGGCGCATGTGTGAAACAAATTCGTTCTTTGGGGGAGGTCGTCCAGGAGTGAGTGATACCTTCGTGGGTGCTCTTTGGACGCTGGATTACATGCTGCTATTGGCCCAATACGGCTGCTCTGGCGTCAACATCGAAACGGGCATCAACCAACTGGGATTCATCAGTTCCTACTCTCCAATCCAGGACGATCAAAAAGGCATGAATGCGGCTGGATCTCCTTATTACGGCATGCTGGCATTTGTTGCAGCCGTTGCTGATTGCAATGAGGTCCTTCCGATCGACATCGATACTCGTGGCATAAACATGACGACTTATGTTCTGGGAACAGGTGGCAAGCCTCGCTCGGTTGTCATTGTGAACAAAGACAGGTTGCAGGATGCGCATCTTTCGATAAGAGAATTAGGGATGAACACAGTCATTGCTCTTCGGTTTGTTGCTCCATCCGCAGGGAGTAAGACTGGAATTACGTTCGGCGATTCTGCGGTGGATCCGGACGGACGATGGAAAGCGGGGACCAAAGAGGAGATTCGCGATGGAGCCGTCGCCATACCTCGAATGAGCGCTATTGTGCTGCGCTCCACCGATCTGCGCGCGCCCGTCTAGAAGTTGGTCTCGATAACTCCTGGGGTTTGATCCGTAGAAATCGCGCCGACCAAATTGTCGATCAAGGCATAATGAGTGACTCAGTTTTGCACTCACCGACAACGTGCTACCACTTAGGGATCGCCACATAGCCAGACCTTCACTATCGGCGGGGAAAAGCTGAGTGAACCTCATCCTCGGCCCAGTCAAGCAATCGAGCGTTCGGGGCAGCCCTGACATGATCCCTAAACTGGCTTTGCTTCGAGTATCCCAACGTTTCGAACCATAAGCGTATCGCTATCGACCGGGTACACCCGAGTCAAGTTGAATCCCGCTGCTTCAAGAAGAGTTCTCCATTCGCGCTCGCTACGCTCTCTTCCACCGGTGACGGCAAGCATGTTGAGATCGCTCATCAGGCGACCTTCCAGTTGTGGGTCTGCCCGACTCACGAGCGGAGGCAGCACGAATTCTATTACGAGTAGACTGCCGTTCCGCGGAATGACGACGCGGCAGTTCTTGAGAATCGTGATTGCCTCCGCGTCCCGACGCCCGTGCAGAACATGTTTGATCATGTACACATCGGCGCCGGCTGGGACGGATTGGGTCAGGTCAGCGACAATCAACTCGCAGCGGGAGGAGAGTTTTTCATCCGCGAATCGCGGTTGCGCTCTCTCCACACTGGGCTCGAGATCAACAAGCATGCCTCGCAGATGGGAGTTGAGTTCGAGAACTGCAAGAATGAGCGACCCGCCGCCGCCGCCCAGGTCAGCGACTACCTTTGATTCGGAAAAATTCCATGCCTGCGCGATGGGAGAGTAATCTTCTGACGGAGCGGTACCCATCACTGCACGAAAGATCGCGCCAGCTTCGGGATCCTGCGACCAGCGCGAAGGTACGTTTGGGTCGCGTACCTCGGCGGCCGGCTTGCCCGTTCGAATGCAATCGGTAAGCAGGGACCAGCTGTCGGCGAGCAGGTCCGCCCAGAAGACGATGGCTGCCCAGACTGACTTAGGGTCATCCTTCCGCAACGGTCTGCCAAATGGAGTCAGTCGAAAGTGTTCAGGTGTCGTCTCCTCTGTAACTCCTATGCTGGAGAGGGCGCGCAACAGGCGGTAGAGAGCATCGGGATCAGCCTGACAACTTTCGGCCAGGAAACCAACGTCGCGTACCTCGTCTCCAAGTGCATCGGCAATCCCAAGGCGAGCGGCCGCGCAAAGCACACGGCTGCGGGAATACGCCATTGCCATCTCAACGAGCCCTGCATTCGGCGTCACATTACCGATGCCGCCATTGGGTTGAGCCATGAGATACCTCATTTCCGAGGAGAAGAATATCAGAGACGCAACTGAGACTGGAGGGCGAGCCACGTTACCTGGCGACTCCAGGCCGAGTCACTCACCGCTGTTATTGGACCTTTAATGATCCGCCTCGCGAAATTAGGTCGACACGTAAGCTTCAGAAAATAAACGGATCGGGGGGACGATAGTCTGGTGGTTGCTTCCATGCTATTACGGAAATGTAACGTAACTAATGAAATTAGACGCGACAGACCGCACCCTCCGCGACTCAGCGCACAAATTTGCTGTTATTGGATCCTCGCCGGTCATGAAATCCGATTTCCACCAGTACGTTTTAGCCCAGCAGATCTTTTGGATCCTGAGCGTGACATCGGTCACTCATCCCATCCGTCAGCAAAGCGAACTTGTGAGCCGAAGCCGAACCCTTCCACGGTCGAAGAGTTCAACAAGCTCCGTCAGGGTTGAAGAAGGTCCAATCCTCGCATCTTCCGCGCTGCTTGAGGATTCGCTTCTAGTCCCATGTTGAGGCGATGCTTCCTGGACTGTGGTATCGACTTGCTGTTCACAGTTAAGCTGGCAGGTTCAGCCTCTTGCAATCCTCTTGAGGCTGAAGCTTATTGGTTGACGTTTTGTCTAGTTGTTTTACAACGGGATGACATCGATCAGACAACATAGCCCGTCCAGCTCAATACCATCGAACTGACCATGGAGGTTGGTATGGGACAGTTCATGAATCCTGATCTCTTCATCGCAGGTGGCAGACCCGCCGGTTTGGCCACTGCGATCATTACGGTCCGCAGTGGCCTTTCCGTCGTTGTCTCAGATGCCGGCCATCCGCCAATCGATAAGGCTTGTGGCGGAGGTCTTTTGCCAGACTCGCTCGAAGCGCTTCCTCACCTCGGTGTCGACCTCTCCTTCGTCCGAAGCTTCCCACTTCATGGCATCCGCTTCCCCGGTACCGGCTCCAATCCCCAAGCCTCGTTTCTCATGGTGTTGGCCTCGGCATCCGCCGCACCGTTTTTCACTCGCTCCTTCTCAGTCATGCGAAGCAATCGGTGATCGGTTCCTCTGGAACACAACCCTTACGTGGCATTCAGGCAAACTCCGTTGATGCGGTTAAGCATGATCCAAACCCGCAACCAATTGGACATGTTTTCAGAGAAAGGAACCGCGAAATGCGCCGCCCCAGCCCCGATTACCGATTTGAAGCCTTTCATGCAATCGAAAGCATCGACGACGAGGTTTTTTTGTTCAATTGGTCGAAAACCAACCTCTTGGCTCCATTAAACAAGGTTATTCAGCCCACCAACGAGCAGGAGCTTCGTTCCATCGTGCTTGGAGGCTACGAAACGGTGCGCGTCGTGGGCTCGACACTGTCGTTCGAACCCGTGCACTCGGTGCATGGTGAAGCGGGCCCCGCGGCCTTGATCGATTTGCGATCCTGGACGGGCCAAGTCGCCGTCGGTGAGGGCTTCGTGACCTACAAGGCGGCCACGCCTGTGGACCAGCTTTACGCGGATTTGATCGAAATGGATCGCATGCTGCCAGCTTGCCCCGGCGTCATCGGCATCCAAACTATCGCGGGGGCTCTGGGTACGGGCACCCACGGTCAGGGACTGAGCCAATCGAGCTTGGGCGATGCGGCGCTTTCGATGAAAGTGATGCTGGCGGACGGCCAAATCCAGCTCGTCGAGCGTGACGATCCGCGCTTTGGAGCATTCATGCTCTCCATGGGATGCCTAGGAATCGTCTTGGAGGTGAGCTTTCGAACCGTGCCGAATGTCATCATGAAGTGCCGTAAGCTCACCGTCGATCAGGAATGGCTGATTGCTAACCACGAGCGGCTGAATCAGGAGCATCTGTTTGTGAAAACATGGTGGTTCGCTTGGACCGGAGAAGCCCATGTCTGGTTGGTGGACCCCGCCTCGGAGTTCGAAGCCCAGGCTTATCGGGCCGCGGGATGCCTGTCCTTGGATTTGGGTTCCGACGCCGGGCCGGCGGCGCTCTTGGACCCCACCGTCGAGGCCACGATGCTCAAAATGGGCGCCGACACGAAAAACGAAGCCTTGGACGGACGGCACATCGAAACGATGCGCCGCTTCAAAAACGGCAACAATTTAATCGGCAATGTCTACCAGCTGTTGTGCAAGGGGATTCCCGCTCCCCAAATCAATTGCGAGGTGTCCGTTCCTTTCGACAAATCGGTCGAAGCCTTCGGCATCCTCAGACAATGGCAACAGGAGCATCCTAGCGTGTTGCATTATCCTTTTATTTTGCGGTGCTGCGGAGCCTCCGAGGCTTGGCTGTCGCCGGCTTATGGCAAACCCGTCTGCTGGATCGGCTTTTTGGTGTATCTGGCGGCAGACGGCCAATTCGCTCGTGGTTCCCTTGATTGGATGGATGAGGTGCAAGCGCGCTTGGCTCGCCTTGGCGGAGCTCCGCACATGGGCAAGCATTTTTCTCCCGAAATCTACAAGCTTTCCGAGCGCACCCGGTGGCGTGATTTCGACCGGCTGCGCAAGGGACTCGATCCCAACGGGTTATTCGAAAACCAATTCGTCAAGCGATTGTTCGCCCACTCCGGGCAGGAGGCCGCCTAATGACGCAGGCGCTTCTTTTCGATCTCGATGGCACTCTGATTGATTCGTCCGACGATCTCACGCATGCGCTGAACGCCGCGTTCGCCGTCCATGGCTTGGACACACTCTCGCGAGAACAAGTGGAGCCGTTGATCGGCCAAGGCGCTTCGGCGTTGATCGAGATGGCATTGCGCACAAGTGGGCAATGCCATCTTGTGGCCGTCAAAGCCCTTCGGAAGATCAACACCGAGCTATTTTTTCGGCAATCGATCTCGACGGTGTAGTCGAACATCTCTTTCGCACAGCCGATCAACTTGCCCGTGTAGCCGCCGTCGGCGAAGTTTTTGGCGATCGTGTCGAAACGGCGGAAGAGCCGCATCATCACAGCGCGTGCCCCGATACGGTCCTGGATGTCGGCCGAATGCACCACCACGGTCAGATGTCCCAGCGTAAGACGTCAGTTCCGAAATAGTACAAGCAGTATGGGAAGCATGCCGTCGATGGATCAATGAATCTTGCCTTTCTATGCTATTGCAGCTGTTCTCCAGACGCGGAAGCGCTGGGCTAGTCATTATCCTTTTCCTTAGCATCACTCGCATCACTCGCATCACTCGCATCAATAAGCGGACGAAAGCGGTGGACAGGCGCGGGAACCGCTGCGTCCGCCCCCTTGATGCTCCGCCACAGGATTCGGTTCAACGCATGCATCGGCGCGCGGTCAACATCGGAGAAATCCATCTTGCTGCTTTCTTCCGCCCCATATGAATTCTTGTTGTTCTTCGCATTTACATCGATACGCGGCAGAATCACATTGAAGGGCGTCAGCAACGGCTCCGTACCAAAGCTTGCATAAAGTGGCATTGCTGCCGCGTCATACTGGCTCATGGGCGGCAGGCCCAGCAGCAGTTCAATGCTACGCACATAGGAGCTCGTAGAGTACAGCGTGCTATCCACAATACTTCGCTTCACGTAGGGGCTCAGCACCAAGCCCGCCGTGCGGCGTGCATCCACGTGGTCTGGGCCGTCCTGCGCGTCATCCTCGATGATGAAGATCGCCGTATTCGGCCAGTAACGGCTGTGCGTCACCACATCTACCAGCTGGCCGATAGCGTAGTCGTTGTTTGCCACCATTGCTTGCGGTGTGTACGCGCCCGGAGCGGTGCCCTTGGTATGGTCCTCCGGCATGCTCATGATGACAAAGTTCGGAAAGCGCTTGTTGGGATCAGGGCTGTCGTAGTACTTTTCGTATTCGCGGAACTCGCGCAGGAAGACCGCGACGTTGGCGGTATCCCGTTGCCGTCCGCCAAGGTAATCGGCCGCGACGTGTCCTACCAGGCCACCCGACCCCGGGGCCGCATCCATGGTTGTGCCGGTGCTGGCTCGCGCGGCATATTCGCCGTACGAACGAAAGGTGAGACCCTTGCGTGCAGCCAAGTCCCAAAGGTGTCCAGCCGAGGGCACATAAGCTCGAGCACGTTCCGCATCGCTGCGGCCCGCGTAGGTCGGCGGCCAGTAGCGCTCGTTGAAGTCGGTCGCGTACGCCGAGTCAGACCACGAGTGACCGTCCACGGATACCTCGCCGTCGCAATACAAGTTGTCCAGTACTACGTACTGCCGTGCCAACGCATGCTGATTCGGTGTGACATCCTCTCCGAAGATCGTCAACGCCGGATCGCCATTTGCGCCCTTCAGGTCTCCAAACTCCTGATCGTACGTGCGGTTCTCTTTGATGATGTAGATCACATGCTGAATGGGCGTGGACACGCCAACTCCTTGCGGCAGAATTGTCGGGGCGTGCGGTGGCCGCGCCTCTGACAGCAGGCTGTCGTTGTACGGCGTGTTCTCGACAACCTGTCGCGTCCAGCGCGGTAGGTCCTTTTGCAACTGCGTCAGCGGCAACATTTCAATGCTGCTCTTCTGCAGGGTCTTCACCGTCTCATCTCCATTGAACTTGGACGCTAGCGGGCTGCCTGGCCCCTTGCGATCCGGGTGACCTTCTTCTCCTTTGCTGTTGCCGATGTACAGTGTGTTGCCGTGATCGGCAAGCGTCATGGCGGAGGGATACCAGCCCGTAGGGATAAAGCCGCGCACACTGCTGTGCTCGCGATTTGAGATGCGGATGACCGCAATGGAATTGTTGTCCGCATTTGCCGCAAACAGCAGCTGTCGCCGATCATCAATCAACAATGAGTCCGGCGTGGAACCCTCCGGAGCCAACGGCGTCAACGTGGTGGAAAGCCGCTCGAGCAGTTGCAGAGATTTCGTATCGATGACATGGATCGTGTTGTCGTTCGAGCACGCAACGAACAGCCTGCCGTCCCTGGACAGCTTCATGTCATTTGGATTCATGCCGACGTGCAGTGTGCGGATGACCTTGTTGGTCGCCGTGTCGATGACGCTGACCGATTCGCTCGACCAGTTGGAGACGAAGAGCCGCTTGCCATCCGGCGTCAGCACCGTCTCATAGGGATTGATCTCAACCGGAATGCGAGTGACGATGGCACGCGTCTTCAGGTCGAAGACCACCACGTTGCTGGGCCCAAGACCAGTGCCCCGATTCGCAGCGTAGAGCAGATGCTTGTCCGGCAGGATCGCTACCCCCGACCACCACACCTTGCTTGGGTCGATCGTCTCCACATACTCGTTGATGGGCTTCTCGCTCAGCCGCCCGTTCTCGTAGTGAAACTCATAGATGGGAGCTGCGGTCTGTTCGATCTTCTTGGCACCGGTCGCGTTGCCGCCGGAGACGTAGAGACTGTTCCCAGCCGGAGACCATGTCATGCCCAGCCACGTGGTCTTCAGTTCGATGTGCTGGATCTCGCGCTGCGTCCGCGTGTCGATCACCACAACGCCGTGTGGCAGATAGCCAGAGTGGTTCGCCACCACGATACGTCCATCGGGCGACGTAACCATATTGAGCGTCATGTCTTCCAGCGTATCTATCATCTTCCCGGCAGGTGTAATGCGCCATCCGTTCGGCAGGTTGAAGCCACCAGGTATTGATTGCGGCCGCTCGTGAGTCGCGTCTCCGATGCTTCGCACTGGCATGCGCGGCGCCACCTCGGCGCCGTTGTTTTGTGCGGATGCAACTAGGCAGGTGAAGGCGATCAGGGAAACGGCGATAATCCTTGTGTGACGCATAAGCATAGTCGACTCTCAGGCAGCGGAATTGAAAGTTGAATTCTAAGCGCAGCATGTTGCGCTCACGTTAGAACGATTGAGTGCAGGCCAATCACTTGCTTTCATTCGGCCTGCACATGGAACCTAGAAGGTATAGCGCAGACTTGCCTGCATAGAGCCCGTACCTGCAGGGTTCGCGCTGGCAGCATGTCGCCAATCCACCCTTACTCGTGGGTCAGCGGCTTCGAGATTGCTCCGAAATAAGGCTACCGGCCTGTACCTCTACTACAGCGGCCTCTACGCGCAGAAGAACGCTACGTTAAACAGCGATGGCAATTGCTGTGTGGGATTTGGTTTTCCGGGTGCGAGCACCGCCGCGGATCGGTTGATTGAGGAAGCCACGGGCGGCTACTCGCGAGTGATCTGGAAGTACGAAAATCTAAGATCAGTGCAATGGGGCCTCCAATACGCCTATGTTTGGGTTTATGCTTGGGCGGCTGGCAACGGACCAAACTCGGCCCATGCCAACATGGTTTTCACCCAAATTGCGCTATAACTTGCCGTAGACAAAATTGGAGAGGGAAAACATGAAAGAAATGACTAGCAAGTCTGTAGATAACAGAGTTGTGGATCGGCGTAGTTTTCTCACCTCCCTCGGAGCCTACGCCATCGCTCCTCTTGCTCCCCTGAACATGCAAGTCGCGGCAACACTGGCTAATTCGCTAACGAAAGAACAACGCGACAGCATGACCCCATCGCAGGTAATTGACGAGTTGAAGAAAGGCAATGAACGGTTCCGAACGAGAAAAGGAGTTCCTCGCGATTATTTGGCGCAGAAACGATCGAGTGCGGCTGGACAATACCCGGCAGCGGTGGTCCTTGGATGTGTGGATTCGCGAGTGCCAGCGGAGATCATATTCGATCTTGGCATCGGCGACACGTTCATCGGACGGGTCGCAGGCAATGTCGTGAACGACGATATGTTGGGCAGTATGGAGTTTGCCTGTGCCGTATCCGGCGCCAAGTTGGTACTGGTTCTGGGACATACGGCATGCGGAGCGGTGAAAGGTGCGATAGACGATGTCGTGATGGGCAATCTTACAGGCCTGCTGGCACGAATCAAACCGGCCATATCGGCGACGAAGTACGATGGTGAGAAGTCGAGCAAGAATGTGAGTTATGTCGATGCCGTTGCGCGTACAAATGTTGTGCTGGGACTCGCGGAGATTCGCCGGCGCAGTCCCGTCTTAGAGGAGTTAGAGAAAAAGGGAAGTATCCAAATTAGCGGTGCAATGTATGATCTTGCCACTGGCGCGGTGAAATTTCTTTGATAGAGCGATTAAGGCCCTCGCCGGCTGCGACTGCAAGAACGCCTGATTGCATTGGCTCGCCTTTCGAATCAATAAGTTGCGGCTCTCGAAATGACCGACGCCAAAGCCTCCGGATACCGGAAGCTAGTAAGTCTTTTTAAGCTATTGATTCTAAGTGGTGGCCAGAGACGGGATCGAACGTCTGCAACGACGGCATTCGCTTCAACTGCTCATGTGTTTTGTTGTCGAATAGCCGCGATTTCTGAGCCGATCAAATCGGGTGGAACCTACGACTGAGCGGAAGCAGATCGCGGAGCCTTGCCGACTTGTCGTTACGAATCCCTTGCCAGAGCTCTTGAACATCAATGAACTGGTTGAATTGGTTGCGGACGCCTAAAGTGATGACAACTATGACGGAGGGGGCGTTCCATCGCATGGCGTGCCCAGCTTGTCGGGGGAGGAGATGTCCTCGTCTATCGCAACGGCCATTGGGGCGAGGATCGACTCCAACTCGGACCCACATAAAGCTTTCCATTTTGGATAGGGCTGGTGCGGAGATTTTCTATGCCAGTCATTAACCTACAACTCGTTTGCAACCCGTTCGAGGCTAATGCTCCTCAACGCTTTCGCTCGGGCGTCGCACCGCTAGCGCCTCGCACCGCGCTCATGCTGGTCGAATTTGTGTGACTCAAACAGTTCGGATATTCGTTCCTCATCTCCGGCCGTCTCGGTAGTTACGTCGCGTTTCTTGCGTTTGTGCGCGATACCTCCAGCCAAGAGCGCAATGACAGCCGAGACCATGGCAGACTTTCATTCCGAGCCAATGGAATTTTCCAGGTAACTGGGTCTTCGGATCGATCAATGCACTGGCGCTCATCACATCTTTATCGGATGGCCTGTGCGACGAGCTCGAATTACTTCAATGAATAGTCGATCCGGTAGTTGCGAGCTACTGATTGTCCGGGGCTTCGATGACTGCTTACTACTTTTTCACAATGCGATAGGAAACGATCTCGGATCCGAGAGGCGTTCCGTTGAAGCGCGAGATGCGCAATAAGAGTTGGAAATAGGGGAAGTCTCTCTCATGGAGAAGGATCTGCAGCCGCTCGAGATTCTCCTCACTGGTCAAAAAGTCCCCTCCGGCTTCCGTCGCTTGCGAATCGGTTCCAGCCAGTATGAGGGTGCTCCCGGTATTGGTCGGATTGGGGAGGAACACAATCACACAGTAGGCAGTTCTCGTTCCGGGATCAGACGAAAGCGCGTACTGTGCCTGCTCATTGCCGGTGGGGTTGTCGACCGTCACGACAGCCGGTGTCTGGCCTTCCGTAGGTTTGAAGTGGTACGTCATCCGATCCTCAAAGAGGTCCACCCAGGGATTCGACCTGCTGCTACCCACAAAGATCGTATTGTTCCAACGTAACCGATGGCCGGCATACTCCCGCGCAAACACGAGCCGGGTCCCGGTGTCCCCGGTCTCAAGTTCCGTGATTCTCCGCGCGACGCGAAAATCTCCTATACTTCCGGAGCTGCGGTTGAAGATAAGAGCAAGATCCTTCTGTTCTTGTTGACGCGCATCGCTAGATAACGAGTCAGCAGACTGGGCCGCACGATAGCTGTAGTCGAGATACTCTGCCAGAGAAAGCTGCTTATGAAGGACATCCTGAGCAAGTGCGAAGGACGTATCCGCGAGCACGATCTCGGGGGCGAGTCCTTTCCCGAAGAAATTTCCCCAAAAGGCTCGGAGAGCAGGGGCACTCTGCCATCGATGTGCGGTTGCTTGAGTCAGATGGGTACGCCGCATGTCGGTGATGAGCCAAGCCGTCAGGCAAAGGATGACGAGGAGGAGAAAGATTGGAAGGGGGTTGCGAAGGCTCCGAGGGCTAAACGAGCTTGCAAGAGTAGTCGCTGGCGGAGCCTCTTGAATGGAGTCGGACAAAGGTGCAATGGGATTTTCGACGAGGAATTCGTTGTCAAGAGGTCCATCTACGGCCTGCAGTTGACGGGGGCGGAAGACGGGAACGTAGCTACCGCGAGGAATCTCAAAGATGAGTGGCTCATTCTGGCCCTCGTTCGTGAAGTAAAGGTCGATCCTTTTCCGCAACTCCATCGCGTTGACACGCACGATGTTGTCCTGCGAGGTGTCATATGAGGTCGAGCGACCGAAGACAGCAGTACCGATCTGTTGCTCCGGTAGGTCTTCTGCTCCGTGCAGAATCACTTCGTTTCCGACATAGATAAGGAAGTCGCGTAGCCGAGTCGAGCGACGAAACGGCGTGCTCTCCACTACCCGGCTCAGCAGCCTCTCCCACTCCGATTTGGACGGACGGAAGGAGATCTCGGGCGTATGGCTTTCAGTGATTTGCATGCTGCTCCAACAAAGAAAAGAATATCATTCTGGCGCAGGATGTCGCGAAATGCCTCCTTTTACAGTGAGAACTACGATTCTCACCGGATGAAAATCTCACTTATCCGGCAGAGGGGGTCGACACCACCGGGGAGCCGGAATCTGGGTTCGGTCACAGAAGTCGGTCATTGCGCAGCAGTTGGCCTGCCAGGATTTCAGAGCAGACTTCAGGTCCTGTTCCACAAGGCAGGACAACTGAAGATGGAAGCGGGAAGTCTGTTCCCTCACCGTAAATTCACTTGCGACTTCCGTCCGTCAACATGGAAGCTTCGTGGGCTGCAAAAACATATTTTTGTTCGTTATGAATTGTCACGGACCAGCTTGGCTGGATTCTTCGAGCGGACGCTCCGCAAGGCCGACGCCAAACAGAAACTTTGAGGGTAAAAAGTTGTGCCGCTCCCAGACGATCACCACGAGCTTCGGGCTCAATAAGCCTGAGCCTAGGAAACTAATAAGAGAGACGGACTCATATTACGGGTAAACGTTTCCCGTAGCAGTACATATTTTGGAGACAACATGAAAACTAAACTGAACCACTCGCTCCTACAGACCTGGCGAATCTTTTTGAGGGCGGGAATCGCGATCGCCTGCTCATTCCCGCTTCTATCAACGCACGTATCGTTCGCTCAGGCGGTCTCTTCAGCCAAGATGCACGGTACGGTCACCGACAACACCGGCGCCGTCGTCGGGGGCGCTTCCGTAGTTGCCATCCAGACCGCCTCGGGCGCGAGCGCGACAGCAACCACCACTGAGACCGGTAGCTACGTCCTCTCCAACCTGCCCGTGGGAGCCTACACGGTGAAAATCACGGCCGCCGGTTTCCAGTCCTACAGCCGCACCGGTATTGTCCTTGAAGTCTCGAACGACGTCGAGGTGGACGCGCCCCTCACAGTAGGATCCGCCGAAACCATCATCACTGTAAACGGGACGGCGGCCCAGGTCCAGACCGACGACACCTCCATCTCGACTGTGGTCGATCAGAGCCGCGTGGTTGATCTGCCGCTCAACGGTCGCAATGCCGCCAACTTGGTCCTTCTGTCCGGAGCCTCTGCCCCGACTGTCAATGGCAACATGACCAGCACCAAGAGCTACGGCAGCACGGGTACGAGTGCGATCGGTGGCGCTCTGAACATCGCTGTTGCCGGCGGTCAGGGCAATCAGATCAACTATTTGCTCGACGGCGGTGACCATAACGACTCATTCTCGAACGTAAACATGCCGTTTCCGTTCCCGGACGCGTTGCAGGAGTTCAGCGTCCAGACCACCGGAATGTCGGCCCAGTATGGCGTCCATCCCAGCGCTGCCGTTAATATCGTCACTAAGTCCGGTACTAACCAATGGCATGGGGGCGTCTTCGAGTTCCTCCGCAACAGCTATGCAAATGCAAACAATCGCATCAATGGCTACACGGATCTGAAGCGCAATCAGTTTGGCGGGTACTTCGGTGGACCGATCCTCCGCGACAAGCTCTTCTTCTTCGGCGGATACCAGCACACGGCCCTCCGCATTGCCCCTGCGAGCACTTCGTCCTTTGTACCGACAGCGGCGATGCTTTCCGGAAACTTCACGCCTTACCTTCAGTACCAGCGTGGTCTGAGCGCCACAAACACCTGCCCCACACTGCTTGCGTCGGCTGGCTTCAACTACAATGCGACGGCCTGCACGGCGACGATCAATCCCTCGCTCTTCAGCCCCGCGGCTGTGGCTCTGATGAAGTACCTGCCTACCGTGCAGACGCAGAATGCCGTTGGTCTGGTTTCCTACTCCGTTCCTGCGCCGCAGGATGAAAACCAGTGGATCGGCCGACTCGACTACACCCTCAACGCACGCCACAACGTCTTCGCGCGCTACTTCATGACGAACTATTACCAGAAGGCGATCTTCAACGGAAACCTGCTGAATGCCATCAATCCCGGCCTGAAGGATCGCGGCAAGTACCTCACGCTTGGCGATAACTTCGTTCTTTCGCCAAGGGTTACCAACGCCCTTCGCGGAACGGTCACGCGTGTTGCCATCGCACGCGGCGCTCCGGGCGATCTCATCTCGCCATCGGCCCTTGGTTCGAACGTCTATTCCTCGGTTCCCAACTACATCTATATGAACGTCAGCGGAGCCTTTACCGCCTCGTGCGGAAGCTGCGCTCCGACCCACTACGTCACCAACCACTACCAGGTGGCTGACGACGTCTCTATTCAGAAGGGAAATCACTTCGTTCAGATCGGCTTCGATTACATCCACGAACAGTTGAATCTCGCTGGGCTCAACACGGAGAACGGCCAGTTCACGTTTAACGGCTCGTACTCCGGTCTCGGACTCTCGGATCTTCTCCTCGGAGCACCCAACACCTTTGCGCAGGGATTTGGTCCGGGCGCCGCAGCGCACCTTCGTTACAACTACTTTGGCTACTACGTGCAGGACACCTGGCACGCTACCAAGAAGCTGACCATCAACGCAGGTCTTCGCTGGGAGCCGTGGTTTCCGGAGTACGAGAAGAACAACATTGGCGGTGAGTTCAGCCCAACGGCCTTCGCCTCCAATACCGTTTCGAGCGTCTATCCGAATGCTCCCGCAGGTATCGTCTTCTACGGCGACAAGGGGGTGAAGCCAGGCTTCATCAAATCGCGCTTCACGAATTTTTCGCCAAGAGTCGGCTTTGCCTTCGATCCTCAGGGCAACGGAAAGTCCAGCCTCCGCGGTTCGTACACGCTCACCTTCGAGGCGCCCGAGCTTTACTACGATTCGGGGTTCCCGGGTAACTCACCGAATGCCTCCGCGCAGTCCTTCACCGTCGACAACTCCACCAACCAAACAGATGCCGTAAAGTCCTTCGACAATCCCTGGAAGAAGATAGCGGGTGGTAACCCGTACCCCACACAATATCCGGCTCCGAGCACGGCCGCATTCGCCACGACCAACGTCTCGACCGGCTACTACCCCACCGACCTCCGTAGAACATACATGCACCAGTACAACCTCAGCTATCAGAATCAGCTCTCTGCGAACTGGCTCGCCTCGCTGAGCTACATCGGAACCAATACCGTTCACCTCTGGGGCTTCCAGCCATACAACTACGCAACGCCGGCGCCCACACCCACGGGTGCCGTGGCCACCACGAATAACACTTCACAGCGTTACATCCTGTACCGCGCGGCGATCGCCAGCAACACGACTGCCGGAACTCGCTATGGCGCCTTCAGCGGTACAGCGGACTACGGCATGGCTAACTTCAACGGCATCATCGCGACGGTCAACCACCGTCTGGCAAATAACTTCTCTATGCTGATGAACTACACGTGGTCGCATTGCCTGTCGAACATGAACTACACGGGGGACAACACGCCGCCCGCGCAGGATCCGAACAACCATGCCGCTGAGTATGGCAACTGCAACTTCGACACAACGCACAACCTCACCATCTCCGGCGTTGCAACGACACCGAAGTTCCACCAGCGTTCCCTGAACTACGCCTTGGGCACATGGCAGGTAAGTCCGCTGATTACCTACCGCACCGGCATGCCCTATACAGTGAACGACGGCACGGATCGTTCGCTCACGGCGATTGGTCAGGACCGTCCGAACCTCGTCCAGGGACAGAGCCTTTACGCGAAAAATCTGTACCCGGCCGCTGGTGTCAAGCCGTTGTGGATCAATGCCGCGGCGTATGCCCTGCAGCCACTGGGTACGTTCGGCAACGCAACGCCTCTGCAGGCCCGTGGACCTGGTTTTGCCAACGTCGATGTGGCCATCAGCAAGCGCTTTCCGCTCTTTGAGCGTTCGCAGCTCGAGATCCGTGGAGAAGCCTTCAACGCGCTCAACCATCCCAACTACGCCAACCCCAACACAGCGATCAATTCGACTTCGACCTTCGGCCGCATTACAGCGACCGCCAACGATGCGCGCCTTCTTCAAATTGCCGCGAAGATCACCTTCTAACCGTCCTCCCATCTTCAGCGTGCGCGATTTCGTGCACGTTGGGCATTTTCTATCATGTTGCACTTGGAAACACGAGGGGACTTTGTTGCGCTTTCGGTTCGCACTTCTAACCACGTTGCTTCTCGGGGTGGTCGCGTCTTCGCTCGCCAAGATTTCGAGCAGTAAGTCAGTCGAACTTGCCTCGCGGCCCCCGATGGGCTGGAATAGCTGGGACGCTTACGGTCTCACCATCACCGAACCACAGTTTCGCGATAACGTGAGTGTCCTCGCTGGGAAATTGAAGCCCTTCGGCTGGCAATATGCTGTCATCGATGAAGGATGGTTTCTCAAGAATCCCAAAGATCTTAAGACGCCCGAGAAGGTTGCCTACGAGCTCGATGCAAACGGTCGGTACAACCCGGTGCCCGAACGCTTTCCTTCCGCCATCGTCGACGGCAGGAACCAGGGATTTCGCGCGCTCGGACAATATGTGCACGCCCAGGGTCTCAAATTCGGCATTCACATCGTGCGCGGCATTCCGCGCGAGGCTGTGAAGCAAAACATGCCGGTGGCCGATAGCCGCTTTCACGCGCGGGATGTCGCCGATATAAGCGATCCATGCCCATGGGATCCCACCAACTGGGGGGTGCGAGACACCCCAGCCGGCCAAGCCTGGTATGACTCTCTTCTCGCGCAGTACGCCGGTTGGGGCGTTGACTTCATTAAGGTCGACTGCATCTCCGATCACCCGTACAAGCCAACCGAAATTCGAATGATCCACAAGGCTATCGCCAAGACAGGACGTCCTATCGTTCTTAGTCTCTCACCCGGACCGACTTCGCCGAGCATCGCGCAGGAGATCATTCCCTACGCGCAGATGTGGCGCATCTCTGACGACGTCTGGGATTTCTGGAAGAATGTGCGGCACGCGCCGCGCAGTGTGCACGATCAATTTGAACTGATTGCTGCTTGGGCTCGTTACGCGACGCCTGGCACCTGGCCCGATGCCGACATGCTGCCGCTCGGCTACCTCGGACCGCAGCCTGGAGACGGAGAGTCTCGCCAATCTCGACTCACCCATGAAGAGCAGCAGATGATGATGACTCTGTGGTCGATCGGACGCTCGCCACTCATTCTGGGAGCCAATCTGACGAAGCTCGACGACTGGACCCTGAAGCTGCTGACGAATCGTGGGGTCCTAGACGTCGATCAGTTCGGCCACGATCAACGACAGGTGGCCCGCGAAGGAAATACCGTAGTCTGGACAAGTTCCGGCGAGGGAGCTGTTCGCTACCTGGCCCTCTTCAATCTCAACGACAAGGATAAGAAAATCGCTCGAACCTACAGCTTTTACAACCTGCCGTCGAAGACTTATCACGCCCGCGAGTTGTGGTCCGGTGAGGACCGTGGCACAAGCGAGTCCATTGACGTGACCTTGCCTGCGCATACCTGTATCCTTCTCGAGCTCAAACCCTAGCTCTTGCAAGACGTATTTGGAGACCCAATGGCCACCCGCAG